>Ga0193723_1000712_pt1 | contig 13060 bp, 10 predicted proteins | sample H2m2metaG_FD_143042 | JGI IMG/M metagenome (GOLD analysis project Ga0193723, IMG submission 143042) | Soil microbial communities from a riparian zone of the East river system, Colorado, United States - H2m2 | ecosystem: Environmental > Terrestrial > Soil > Riparian zone | place: USA: East River... | reverse complement strand
GAGCGCGCGCATGCGGAGCGCGAGGTGGCCGATCGGATCTGCCGTCTGGCCCGCGCCCTCCCACCCCCCGGCGGGCGTCCACCGGTCGACCTGCGCGCCGCGGTAGCGCCACACCTCGCGCGGCTCGGTGCCCATGAAGGTGTAGCGGGCCCACCGCTCGCCGCCCACCAGCGATTCAAGCAGGAACGCAAAGGGTGGGCGCGCGATCTTGGTGAACGCGGCGACGGGCGTGTCCGCATCGAGCACGACCTCGCGCGTCACGGGCACAATCCCGCCCTGTTCGGCGCGGGCGAGAAACTCGGCGCGTGGGTCCGGGACGCTCATTAGATTCCCCGCCAATGCGTTTGCTGTTGGCCGTGGCCATGCTCGCCCCGCTCGGAGGCCTGTCGGCCCAAGAGTGGAATAGCGACGCCGCGCTCGCGCTGGCTCGTCGAGCCATCGAGCGGCGCGACCGCATGGCGAGCGACACGGCGCTGCGCGACTACAAGGCCCAGGCTCACGGGTTTCTCTTCTTCCTCGGGCAGTTCGGGGAAGGGCTGACCGAGCCGCCCCGTCTCGTGAAGGCCGACCAGCTCGAGCTGGAAGTGTACTGGAAGGCGCCGCAGCTCAGCAAGCAGCGCATCATCGGCTGGCGCGACCGCGCCGAGCTGCCCACCGACATCAACTACCACCGCGACCACCTCGGCATCGTGCAGAACAACTTCGGGCGCGTCGTGCGCCTGGGGGAGGGCGACGAGGTGCGCGACGTGCCGCATCCGCTCGCTCCCGGCGGGACCGAGCTGTACGACTTCGCGCTGGGCGACACGGTGACGCTGGTGCTGCCGCAGCGCTCCGTGCGCGTCGTCGCGCTGCGCGTCCGCCCCAAGGATTTCGGCCAGGCGCGGCTCGTCGGCACGCTGTTCGTCGATGCCGAGACCGCCGACCTGGTGCGCCTGGCGTTCAACTTCACTCCCCACGCCTACCTCGATCCCCAGCTCGAGGACGTGAGCATCGTCCTCGACAACGCCTTGTGGGAGGGGCGCTTCTGGCTCCCCTACCGGCAGGAGATCGAGATTCGACGCCGTGCCACCTGGCTCGACATCCCCGCGCGCGGCATCATCCGCGGCCGCTGGGAAATCGACGGCTACGTGTTCAACATCGGCCTCGCCAATAGCTGGTTCGCGGGCGAGGAGATCGTGCCCCTCCCCAAGGCGCAGCGCGACTCGTTCCCCTGGACGGTGCCGCTCGCGACGGCGATCCAGGACATCGCCGAGCCGGTGCGGGAAGGTGATCTCCAGGCGGTGCGAGCCGAAGTGGCGCGCATCGGGGGCCGGCGGGCATTGTCCGGGCTGCGCGCCCAGCGGCTCGGCGTCCGCGGTGTGAGCGACGTGCTGCACGCCAACCGGGTTGAAGGCCTCGTGGCCGGAGCCGGGTTCGTGTGGCGCGCCCCCGGCGATGAACTCGAAGCGCGCGCCCTCGCGAGCTACGGCTTCGCGGACCGGCGCCTCCACGGCACCGTCGCGCTCGCGTCGGGGCTCGGGATCGAGCTCGCGGGCTATCGCCAGGTGCGGGATGTGGCCGATGCGCCCGTCATCGCGCCGCTGCTCAATTCGATCGCGTCGCAGGAATTCGGGGATGACTACGGCGACTACTATCTCGCCACCGGAGTGCGCGCCGCGGTGCGCCGCGGCATCGGCGCCCGGGGCGAGTGGCGCGTGACGGCGACGCGCGAGCGCGTGGCGTCGCTTCTCATCCGGGCCGAACCGGCAACCGGGCGATTCCGTCCCAATCCGCCCGTCGCGGACGGCGACTTCTCGATGACGTCACTCACGCTACGCCGCCGCAGCGAGGGGTTCGCGGTGCGCCGCGACCTCGCGGCCGAGCTAACGGTGGAGAGCGGCCGCGCGGACGGCGGGCCCGGGTACGTCCGCATCGCAGCCGCAGGGCATCTGCTCGTTCCCGTGGGCGGCAGCCGCGTGCTCGTGCGCGTCCAGGGCGGCGCCGCCGGCGACGGCCTGCCGCCGCACCGCGCCTTCGTGCTCGGCGGGCGCGGCACGCTGCTGGGAGACGAGTTCCGTGAGTGGGGCGGCCGCCGCGCTGCGCTCCTGCATCTCGAGTGGCGCGCGCCGGTGCCGTTCGCCAGCATGGCGGCCGGGCCCTACGCGCGCACGCCGGGCACGATCACGCTCGCTCCCTATGTCGCAGCCGGCTGGAGCGATCGCCCGGTGCCGGGGACTCCGTGGCGCGCGACCCCGGGCGGAGGGGGCAGCCCGCGCGTGACCCTCGGGGTCGGCGTCGAATGGCTGGGCGTGTTCCGGCTGGACGCAGGGTATGGGGTACAGAGCCGGCGCGTCCGTGTGGCGTTCGACGTGACGCGCGATTTTTGGGACATCCTTTAAAAACTAGGCGTCTAGGCGTCTAGACGCCTAGGCGTACACTGGACTCGGGCTCCCGCGGGACTAGGTTTCGAGACACACCATGCCCGTAACTGCCTTTCCCGACGAATGGCTGGCCCAGTCGCTGGAGGGCCTCGTCACCCCTGAGATCCTGACGGACCTCCGGGCGAAGGCGGAGGCTGGACGGACCCTGTGGGAAATGCTGGTCGCCCAGAAGGTGTCGTCGGACGAGCAGATCCTCCAAAAGCTGTCCGCCCGCTTCCGTCTCAAGATCGCCGATGTGGCGCACCTCGACCCCAAGGCCGGGGGCGGCGTGCCGGAGCAGCTGGCGCGCCGCTACCGCGTGCTGCCGCTCCGCCTCACCGATTCCTTCCTCGAGCTCGCGACGTCGAACCCCTTCGACCTGGATGCCGAGAAGGCGCTGGCGTTCGCGACCGCGCGCGAGATCCGCATGCTGCTGCTCGCGCCGTCCAAGATCGCCGAGAAGTTGGATGAGATGTATCGGCCCGAAAAGGCGCTCGACAAACTGCTCGAGGGCATGGAAGGCGGGTCTGACCTGGTCCAGTTGGCCGACCAGGCACCACCCGAAGAGCTGAACATCTCCGAAGCAGAAGCAAGCGAACGGCCGGTGGTGCGGCTCGTGGACCTCATCATCTCCGAGGGCATCCTCTCCCGCTCGAGCGACATCCACATCGAGCCGGAAGAGGGCGGCGTGGCGGTTCGCTACCGCATCGACGGCGTGCTACGCCAGGTGATGAAGATTCCCCGCCAGGCCGGCCTGCCGCTGATCTCGCGCATCAAGATCATGTCCTCCCTCGACATCGCCGACCGAATGCGGCCGCAGGACGGGCGCGCGCGCGTGGCCGTCAACGGGCAGCCGATCGACCTGCGCGTCTCGACCCTCCCGGCGGCGCAGGGCGAGAAGGTCGTGATCCGCATCCTCGATTCGCGGGCCACCGTCAAGTCGCTCGAATCCCTCGGCTTCAACCCCGGGGAGGCCGAGGCGATCACCCAGCTGCTGCAGAACCACGAGGGCGTCATCCTCGTGACCGGCCCCACCGGCTCGGGCAAGACCACCACCCTCTACTCGATGATCAACCAGATCAAGACCGAGGGCGTGAACATCGTGACGGTCGAGGATCCCGTGGAGTACCGGATGCAGGGGATCGTGCAGGTGCAGGTACAGGAGAAGGCGGGGCTCACCTTCGGGTCGGCGCTGCGGTCGATCCTGCGCCAGGACCCGAACGTGATCCTGGTCGGAGAGATCCGCGACAAGGAGACCGCGCAGATCGCCGTGCAGGCGTCTCTCACCGGACACCTGGTGCTGTCCACGTTGCACACCAACGACGCGGCCAACGCCGTGACGCGGCTCGTGGACATCGGCGTCGAGGCGTACAAGATCGCGGCGGCGCTGCGCGGCGTGATCGCGCAACGGCTGATGCGCAAACTCTGTCCCACCTGCAAGGAAGTGTGGATGGAGGCACCGCCCGAAAAGCTGCGCAAGTGGATTCCGACGGGCACGCCGCTGTACCGCGCCGCGGGGTGCCCCGACTGCGCCATGACCGGGTACCGGGGTCGCTTCTCGATCATCGAAGTATTGACGGTGTCGCCGGAGGTGGAGCGGCGCATCGCCGCCGGCGAGCCGGCGGCCCGCATCGCCGACGCGGCTCGGCGCGCCGGAATGAAATCGCTGTGGGACTCGGGGCTCGCCCACGTCACGCGCGGAGAGTCGACGATCGATGAGCTCATGCGGGTCGTCGATGTCCCGGTCGAAGACGACGGTGAGGGTGCCGCGCCGCCCGCACCGGCGCCCGCCGGGGGGGCGGGGGGGAAGGGGCGCCGTTCCACCATCGCCGAGGCTCCGCCCGCCGTCTCGACCCATTTCGACCTGCTGGAGGAGCCGGCGATGCCCCGCGCCTCCGGCCCCCACGGGCAGCCGGCGTGCAAGGTGCTGCTCGTCGACGACGAGGACAGCCTGCGCAAGGTGATGAAGGATCTGCTCGAGCGGGACGGCTATATCGTGACCGAGGCGCGCGACGGCGTGCAGGCGCTCGACCAGGTGGACCGCGTCGGGCCCGACATCATCGTGCTCGATCTGAACCTGCCGGGTCTCGACGGCTACGGCGTGCTGTCACACCTGCGGTCGCGGCCCGCGACCGCGAGCATCCCGGTCATCGTGCTCACCGCCAAAGGCGACGAGGACAACGAAGTTCGGGTCTTCGAGCTCGGCGCCGATGACTTCCTCACCAAGCCGTTCCGCGCGCGCGCCCTGTCGGCGCGTCTCGAAGCGGTGCTCGGGCGCCGCCGCTAGGACGCCCGCTGCCGCCCGTGACCGGCGTCCGGGTTTGCTTCGTGGACACCTACGCCTTGCGGGGCGCCGGCGAGCAGCTCGAAGTGCTGGTGCTGCGGCGCGCGCCGCACGGCAGCCGCGCGGGATCGTGGGAGACGGTGCACGGCACGATCGAGGTCGGCGAGACGCCGGTGCAAGCTTCGCTGCGCGAGCTGCAGGAGGAAACGGGCTTCGCCCCGCTCCGCTTCTACAACCTGAGCCGCACCGAGGCGTTCTATCAGCACGCGAGCGACGAGATCGCGCTGATTCCCGTGTTCGCCGCGTTCGTGCCGGCGGCGACCGCGCCGGTTCTCTCGGTGGAGCACGATCGCGCGGAGTGGCTCGCGCCCGCGGAGGCCGCCCGACGCTTCGCGTGGCCCCGGGAGCGGAGAGCACTGGATGACATTTTGTCAATACTGGGGGGTGGGACCGCGGGCTTGCTGGAAGACGTGCTGAGGGTATCCTAGGCGTCGTGAACCCCTTCTATCACCGGATCTATCGCGTGGTGCGGCACATCCCGAAGGGGCGCGTGGTCACGTATGGCGTCGTGGCCCGCCTCGCCGGACGGCCCGGCGCGGCTCGCACGGTCGGTTGGGCGCTCTCGGCGCTCCCAGAAGAGAACGACGTGCCGTGGTGGCGCGTCATCAACGCCGCGGGCCGCATCTCGCTCTCGAGCCACGATCACAGCGCCGTGTTGCAACGAGCCTTGCTGCTCCGCGAGGGCGTGCGCTTCGCGCCCGGTGGAGCGGTGAACCTCGGCACCTACGGCTGGCCCGCCGAGGCCTACAACAACGCCATGGCCGCCCACAAGCGCGCCGCCTCGTCCCGCAGATCGCGGAGGTTGAAGGGCTTGCGGACGTAGCGCACGCCCAGGCGCGTCAGCGTCTCCTCCGTCGCCGGTCCCACGTCGCCCGTCGCCACGATCGTCCGGTCCCGTAGCGCCGGCAGTCGCGCCACCAGCTCCTCCACGAACAGTTTGCCTCCGCCGCGCGTCGCAGCGCGCGCGTCCGCGATGATCAGATCGAACCCACCCCGCTGCGCCAGCTCCAACGCATGCTGCGGGTTGCGCGCGATCTCCACGGCGTGTCCGTCACGCCCGAACAGCGCCTTGACCATCCGCCGCACCGCCGGGTCGTCGTCCACGAGCAGGATCGTCCGCTTGGCGGGCGGCGGTATCGGCGCCGGCGCCGGGGCGCGGGGAGGAGCCGGCGCCGGGGCGCCGGTCGGGACCGGCGGCAGGTCCACCCGGAACGCCGCGCCCCCGTTCGACGGTCGCTCCACGGTGATGCGGCCGCCGTGGTTCTCGACGATGGAGTAGGTGATGGAGAGGCCGAGGCCCGTGCCGTGGCCGGGCTCCTTGGTCGTGAAGAAGGGGGTGAAGACGTTCTGCGCTACGACGTCGGTGATGCCCGGACCGGTGTCCGCGACGCGCAAATGCACGTGCTCGTCGAACCACGTGGAGATGGTGATGGCCCGGTCGCGGCCCTTGCCGTTTTCGGCCACTGCCTGCGCGGCGTTGGTGAGGAGGTTGAGCACGACCTGCTGCAGGCCGTGGCGGTCCCCCAGCACATCGGGCAGGGCGGCACGCAGATCGCGTTGCACGTCGATGTCCTTGAGCTTCAGGTCGTATTCCATCAGCTGGAGCGTACGCTGGATCACGTCGTTCAAGTCCACGGGGGCGCGCTCCGCCGGCCCCTTGCGGGCGAAGGTCAGCAGGTTCCGCACGATGCGGCCGGCCCGCTCCGCCTGCTCGTGGATCACCTTCAAGTGCCCGCGGTCTTTCTTCGAAATCTCCTTCTGCTCGAGCAGGAACTCCGAGAGGCCGGCGATCGACGTGAGCGGGTTGTTCAGCTCGTGGGCCACGCCCGAGACGAGCTGGCCGACGGCGGCGAGCTTCTCGCTCTGAATCAGCTGCGTCTCCATCACCTGTTGGTCGGTCACGTCCTCGACGAGCACCACCACGCTCTGGTCGCGCGTGGCGCTCGGGATGCGAGCGGCGTTCACTCGGACGGTCCGTCCGGCGGTCCCCGCCAGGTGCTCGGAACGCGCGACGAGGGCCGCGGGTTGGTCGCCGCGCCGTGCCGCCTCGAGTAGCCCCATCAGCGCGTGCGACTTACCCAACAGCGCATGGCAGAGATGCGTGCCGACGACGCTCGGGGGCGTGGTGCCGAGCAAGCCGGCGAGGGCACGATTCGCCCGGCGCACGCGTCCCTCATCGTCCACCACGGCGATCCCCTCGCTCAGCGCGTCGAACGCCGTCTCCCACTGCTCCTTGGCGCGGCGCACCATCTCGAAGAAGCGGGCGTTCGCGATGACCACCGCGGCGTGCGTCGCGAGCGTCGAGAGGAGCCGCAAGTCTTCGGCGACGAAGACCCCCTCGCGGGGGTCCGCGATCACCAGCGTGCCGACGACCACGCCGTGGGCGCGCAGCGGCACGGCCGCGGCCGACGCTGCCTCGACGTCACCCAGCAGCCGCATCGGTTCGCCGCCCGAATTGCGAACCATCTCGAGATGGTCCCGGCTGATGGAGCGGGCCACGAGGCCGGGATCGTCGGCGGGCAGGGCCCTGCCGCGCAGCGCCGCGAGGGTCCCCTCCGCCGCGGCGATACGCAGCGCGTCCGCGGGGGCATCACCCGCCAGGGCGAGGAGGGCGCCCTGGGCGTCGAGAAAGCGCAGGGCGTAGCGCACGACCTGCTCGACAATCCGGTCCAGCTCGAGCGAATCGGAGAGGACGTACGACAGCTCCTGGAGGGAGAACAGCTCCGAGAGCCGGCGGTTCAGCTCCTCCGCGGCGCGACGGCGCTCGCGCTCCGAGCGGACGAGCCGGACCCACAGGCGCCACAGCGCCGCGGCCAGCGTAAGCGTGATGAGGCCGATGGTGGCGAGCAGAATAGGGTGCTGCAGCAGGGATTCCACGATGGACCAAACTATCTTATGGTCCCGCTAATGAAAACGGTCCTTCTCGTGCTCGTAGCGGTCGCGTGCGGCGACCCACCTCGCCCGGCCCCCGTCTCCCGCGTGTGGCCGGCGCTGGGCACCATGATGTCCGCGGCGGCGTGGGGTGCCGACACGGCCCGGATCGGTCGTGCCCTCGACGCGGTGCGCGACAGCGTCGACCGGCCACGGCCTGCGGGCGCCTTCGATTCGCTCCGGCGTGAGATCCGGCGGCGGACCGGGGCGGCGGTCGCTGCCGACGACATCAAGGAAGGCGATGCGTTGGACCGCGCCGCCCTGGTGCTCGCGGGCGCCGCCGACAGCGCGTTGCTCGACGTCGGGGGCCAGTACCTTTGGGTCGGCCCACGCGCCACGCGGCGGACGGTCGGGATCGCCGATCCCGCGCACACCCTAGAAGCGCTCGCCTCCGTCGAGATGCGCGGCGGCTCGGTGAGCACGTCGTCCCATGCGGAGCGCCCGGTCTCGGTGACGGTGCTGGCGCCGAGCGGCCTGGCGGCCGACGCGTGGTCCACGGCGCTCCTCGGGCTCGGGTGTGACAGCGCGCTGGCAGTCGCCCCGCGACTCGCAGCCTGGCACCTGAGCGTGGTGTGTGCGGACTCGGGCGGCGTGCGCTGGACCCCGGATCTGAATGGGCGGGTGCTGGTGCCGCATCGACCCTAACGGATGTCCCCTAGCGCGCGTACCCTAGAGGATCGTCTCGTCACCGTCCATCAATAAACAGGAGTCGCGAATCGTGAACCGTCTCTTCTGCGCTGCCATGCTCCTGACCTCACCCCTCGCTGCCCAGGGTGGCGGAGCGGGAAACCAGCGCACCACCGGCGTTCCCGGGATCACCGTCGACACGACGGGCGTCGGCGCCCTCATCGACCAGGGCATGAACAAGTCTCAGGTCATGAAGAATCTGCAGTACTTGACGGACGTGATCGGACCGCGGCTGACGGGCTCGCCCGCCGCCCGGGCTGCGAACGACTGGACGATGAAACAGTTCCAGGGCTACGGCCTCGACGCGCGTCTGGAGCAGTGGAACTTCGGCGGGACCTGGGAGCGCGGGCCGATGTGGATGCGGCTCGTGGCGCCCCGCGCGCACGACGTCGTGGCGGCGAGCTGGGCCTGGGCGCCCGGCACCGGGGGAAAGCCAGTGACCGGTCCGGTGGTGCGCATTGACGCGAGCACGCCCGAGAGCCTCGCCGCCAGCAAGGGGAGGGTCAAAGGGGCGTGGGTGATGCTGCGGCCGGCCGCCCTGGTGTGGAACAACGATGGTCCGCCGATGAGCCCGGCCGACTCACAACGCCAACGTGAGGTCTTCCGCGGCTTCCAGCAGGCGCTGCCGCGTGACTCGGCGGCGCGGGCGCGGCAGCAACAGTTCACCGCCGATCAACCCTATCTGCTGCGCGACGCCGGCGCGCTGGGCATCCTGCTCGATGCCGGCAAGGAGCAGGACCTGCTCAACATGAGCGGCTCACCGAACCGCGTGCTGCCGCTCCCGCAGGTCGTCGTGGCGCACGAGGAGTATGCGCTGTTCGACCGCCTATTGGGCCTGGGCGAAACGCCACGGCTGCAGGCGAGCATCCAGAACACGCTCAACATGAAGGACTCGGTGCCCCAGTGGAACACGGTGGCGGAGATCCGCGGCACGGAGCACCCGGGTCAGGTCGTGATCGTGGGCGCCCACCTCGATTCCTGGGACCTGGGGACGGGCGCGACCGACAACGGGACGGGCTCCATGGCGACGCTCGAAGCCGCGCGCATCATCGCGCAGTCGGGGTTGAAGCCGAAGCGCACCATCCGATTCATTCTGTTCACGGGTGAGGAGCAGGGGCTGATCGGCTCGCGCAAGTACGCCGCGCAGCACGCCGGCGAAGCCGATTCGATTCAAGCGATCATCGTGCTCGACAACGGCGCCGGTGCCGTCACCGGCCAGGCGCTGCAGGGCCGGCCTGAGCTGTACGGATTGTGGCGGGCGATTCTCGCGCCGCTGCACGACTTCAACGCCGATACCGTGAACGACGCTTTCAAGGGGGGCACCGATCACCTGTCCTTCCTCCCCTACGGCGTGCCCGGGTTCAACTTCAATCAGATCACCCGCGGCTACAACCACACACACCACTCTCAGTCGGACACCTGGGACAAGACGATCGACTGGGATCTGCGGCAGGCCGCGACGGTGATGGCGGTGTCGGCGTTCGAGCTGGCGAACCTCACGGGGATGATTCCGCGCGGTCAGCGCAACCCGCCGCCGCCCGTGATGGCGACGAAGATCTCGCCGGAGCTGCTGAGGGCGAACCGCTAGGGGGGTAGGGGGCCCGGGGAGGGCGGGGAGGGCGGGGGGGGCGGCGGCGTCGCCTGCGCTCGCGCCCTCACCCGGGAGCGCTCCTGGTCGAGCAGGCGCAGGGCTCGGGCCCACGCCTCGTTGGTGAGGCCCTGATAGCTCACCGCCAGGGTCTCGCGGAAGCTGATGCCGCCCTCGAACAGATAGATCGCGACGGCCTGCTGTCGGGCCTCGAGCTGGTAGGAACCCCACGTCGGAGACAGCGGCACGATGCCGACCGGGCGGAACAGGCGACCCCGGCTGGAGATGTTCAGGTCCTCCGGGTTGAAGCGGGCCTGTGGTACGAGGCCGTAGAATGTGACGAGCACGAGGGTGGGCTGGTCCATGCCGGCGCGCGTCGCCGCCGCGGTGATGTCGTCCTGGCGGCTGACGATGAGCTGGGTCAGCGACCGGTACGTGTCGGTGGCGAGGAGGCGGATGACTTGCTCGTCGAGCGGCAGGAACTGGATCTCGACGGTACCGGTCGTGAACCGCACGACGATGTCGTCGCGCTTCAGGGTCCCGTAACCGGGCGGGACCGTGTCCTGGGTGGCGAGCAGCATCGCCAACACCACACTAAGTGTCGACATTCGCTCCCCCAATCAAACCCGCAATAGCCTCGCGCAGCTCCGCGATGCCTTCGCCCGTCTTCGCGCTCGTCACGATGATCTGATCCTCCGGAAGGCCGAGGGCCGCGCGTAGCTCCTGTTCGCGGCGGTGGCGTTCCCTCTGCGGAAGCTTGTCCCCCTTGGTCAGCGCCGCAAGCGCGCGCGTTTCCCGTTCGGCCAGAAGGTCCTGCATCGTGAGATCCTCCGCCGACGGTTCGTGCCGGATGTCGAGCAGCCAGACGACGCCGGCGAGCCGCTCGCGGTTCAACGTGTGATTCACCAGGCGCCGGAACGCGATGCGATCGGACTTGGCGGCTCGGGAGTATCCGTACCCCGGGAGGTCGAGAAAGAACGTCTGTTCCACTTGAAAGACGTTGAGCGCGCGCGTCTTCCCCGGCGTGCCGGAGGTCTTCGCGATGCGGCGACCCACGAGGGCATTGAGGAGACTCGACTTGCCGGCGTTGGCGCGGCCGACGAACGCGACTTCGGGGAGGGGGGGATCGAGCGCAACGTCGGCCCGGGGGAACGAGCCGCGGAAAACCGGGTCGGTCAGGCTTCTTTCTTCTGGCGCGGGCGCTCGGTGACGAGCAGGGGCGCGCGGCCGGTGGTGACGCATTCGGCGTTGATCGCCACCTCACGCACGTCGTCGCGGCTGGGCAGCTCGAACATGATATCGGTCATCATCTCTTCGAGGATGGCGCGCAGGCCCCGGGCGCCCGTGCCGCGCTTGATGCCCTTCTGGGCGATCGCGCGCAGGGCTTCCTTCTCGATGGTGAGGCGCACGTCCTCCAGCTCGAACAGCTTCTGGTACTGCTTCACCAGGGCGTTCTTCGGCTCGACCAGGATGCGGACCAGCGATTCTTCGTCGAGCGCGTCGAGCGGCACGGTGACCGGCAGGCGGCCCACCAGCTCCGGGATCAGGCCGTAGCGCAGCAGGTCGTCCGGCTCGACGTCGACGAACGGGTTCTTCTTGAGCTTGTCGGCGACGCCCTCTTCGACCTCTTCCTTGGTGAACCCGATCTGACGGCGTCCGGTGCGCGACTCGATGATCTTCTCGAGGCCGTCGAACGCTCCGCCGCAGATGAAGAGGATGTCCTTGGTGTTGACCTGGATGTACTCCTGCTGCGGGTGCTTGCGACCGCCCTGGGGCGGCACGCTCGCCACCGTCCCCTCCAGGATCTTGAGCAGCGCTTGCTGCACGCCCTCGCCCGACACGTCACGCGTGATGCTGGGATTCTCGGATTTGCGGGCGATCTTGTCGATCTCGTCGATGTAGACGATGCCGCGCTCGGCTTCGGTGACGTTGAAGTCGGCCGACTGGAGCAGCCGCACCAGGATGTTCTCGACGTCCTCGCCCACGTAGCCGGCTTCGGTCAGGGTCGTCGCGTCGGCGATCGTGAACGGCACGTCGAGGATGCGGGCGAGCGTTTGCGCCAGCAGCGTCTTGCCCACGCCGGTCGGACCGATCAGGAGGATGTTGCTCTTGTCGAGCTCGACCTCGTTCTCACGACCCGAGTGGGAGTTGATCCGCTTGTAGTGGTTGTAGACCGCGACGGCGAGGGTCTTCTTGGCGCGCTCCTGCCCGATCACGTACTGGTCCAGCACATCCTTGATTTCGGAGGGGATGGGGACCTGCGTGATCGCTTCGGCGACTTCGCGCTCTTCGTCCTCCGCCAGGATCTCGTTACAGAGGGCGATGCACTCGTTGCAGATGTACACGGACGGCCCGGAAATGAATTTCCGGACCGAATCCTTGGACTTGCCGCAGAACGAGCAGCGGAGGTGCTTATCGTGGGACATGTCGTCCTAGTATGGGAAGCTGGTCCGGCCAGCGCAAGGGATCACTTGGCCTTCTTGCCGTCGCCCATCTCCTGGAAGTTCGAGATGACGTGGTCGATGAGGCCGTATTCCTTCGCTTCTTCGGCCGACATGAAACGGTCGCGATCCATGTCTTTTTCGATCTGTTCGACGGCCTTGCCGGTGTGCTTGGCGTACAATTCGTTGAGCTTGCCGCGCAGGTACAGGATCTCGCGCGCCTGGATCTCGATGTCCGACGCCGTGCCCTGTGTGCCGCCCGACGGCTGGTGCATCATGATGCGGGCGTGCGGCAACGCCGAGCGCTTCCCCTTGCGGCCCGCGGCGAGCAGGAACGAGCCCATCGAGGCCGCCATGCCCATGCAGATCGTGTTTACGGGCGCGCGCAGGAACTGCAGCGTGTCGTAGATCGCCATCCCGGAAGACACGATGCCGCCCGGCGAATTGATGTACAGGTAGATGTCGCGCTCCGGATTGTCGGCGTCCAGGAACAGCAGCTGCGCGATGATGATGTTGGAGACGTCGTCGTTGATCGGCGTCCCGAGGAACACGATGCGATCCATCAGGAGCCGGCTGAAGATGTCGTAGGTCCGCTCGCCCCGGCTGGAGCGCTCGATGATGTAGGGTGGGTAGATCTGGCTCTCGCTCACGCTGGCTCCACGGTGGACTG
>Ga0193723_1000710_pt1 | contig 13067 bp, 11 predicted proteins | sample H2m2metaG_FD_143042 | JGI IMG/M metagenome (GOLD analysis project Ga0193723, IMG submission 143042) | Soil microbial communities from a riparian zone of the East river system, Colorado, United States - H2m2 | ecosystem: Environmental > Terrestrial > Soil > Riparian zone | place: USA: East River... | reverse complement strand
CCCGTACACGTCCCGCCGTCGCGCCAGCAGCGCCACGCCTCGGGCGTGTTCGAGTTGTTGTCCGGAAACGGCTCGTTGAACAGGTCGAAAATCACCCGGTTGTTACCGCCGTACGCCGCGGCCACTTCGCGCCAAAACTTCGGCGTGTGATCCCGATTCGGCATCGGCGCCTGACTGAGCGCGATCGCTGTCCCGGCGGCACTCCAGTGCAGCTCGAGGATCACAATCAGGCCGGCGCGGTTCAGCCGCGCCATGAAATCGCTGATCGCCTGACGGTAGTTGGCGCCTGAGTACGCCGGCGCGACGCCGTTGATCGCGAGCCAACACGTCTCGTTGAGCGGCACGCGGACCGCGTTCGCCTTCCACGCAGCGATCGCCGCGATGGAGGCGGAGTCCGACGGTCCGTCGAAGAAGCCCCACCCCTGCGCGCAGGCGTACTCGGTACCGGAGCGATTCACGCCCCTGAGCCGCACCACCCGGCCGGCACTATCGACCAGTTGATTGCCTTGCACGTGGATTGCCGGCGCTGGTGGCGGCGGCGGAGGTGGTCCACCAGAACCGATCGCCGTGCTGCGGCAGTCTGCCAGCACGGCGATCACCAACGGCGCTGCGTACCGCATCACCTACTGCCCCGTCGCCTCCCACTGTTGCCGGGTGATTACCGCGATCGGCTCCAGCTTCTTGCTCCGCAATGCGGCGTTGATCCCCGCCAACTCGCGCGTCGTCCAGGCTTCGAAGTCCCGCTGCACGTCGCCGAGCTCCCGCGCGATCGCATCCCCGCGCTCGACCTGCGTCTGCGTCGGGCCGCCGTCGAAGAACACGATATTGCTGTAGAGATCTGTGAGATTCTCGCGCAGCCGCTCCTCACCGGTGATCATGCCGCCCTCTTTGGTCGCGACGATCTTCTTGCGCAGCACATCCACGGCGGTCGACGCGGCGCGGAGCCGCTTCGCCACCGCGTCACCCGCCGGCAGTTTCCCGGCGCGCTCATCGAGCGCCTGGCGCACGCTGTTCATCCGCTCGACCGCGAACGTCATGTCACCGAGCGTGCCCTGCATCTTGAGCGCGAGATCGAGCGCCGCCTGACGCTCGGCCTGCGTGTGCGTAGCCCGCGGATCCGGCACGAGCACGAGCTGCGTCGTGTAGGTCGCGGTGTCCTTTGTCATCTTGATCGTGTACGTCCCGGGCAAGACGCGGGGACCAAACGCCGCGCCGAACGCCGCGCTCGCGGCCGGCGGTACCTTCGGCCCTGGGAGCCGCATCGACCACGTCACGCGATTCAGCCCGCGCCGTTTACTCGTCGGCATCGTGCCGAGGAGTTTCCCGTTTGCGTCGTACACCTCGAGCTTCATGTCACCGAAGATGTGGCGCCGCCGCTGGTAATACGTGATCACGGCGTCACTCGGCGGGTTCGCGCCGACGAACATCGCGTCGCCGTTGGCCCACCCACCGCCCGATTGCAGGCGCTCCGCGGTCGGCCGGCCGGCGAGGAACGCGACGGGGCTCGCCAGCACCTCGGGCGTCAACGCCCGCAGCGGTGTGATGTCGTCCACGATCCAGATCCCGCGGCCGTGCGTCGCGATCACGAGATCGTTGTCGCGCGGCTGAATCGCCAGATCGCGCACCGCGACGGCCGGTAGGTCGCCGCCCTTGTAGTGCGCCCACTGTTTCCCGCCGTCTACCGAAACCCACAACCCCAGCTCGGTGCCGAGGAACAGCAGGTTCGGATTGACCAGGTCTTCTTTGATGACGTGCGCGTAGCCGCGGACCGGGCTGTCGGGCGTTACGGCCGGCGCCCACGTCGCCCCGAAATCGGTTGACTTGTAGGCGTAGGGGCGCATGTCGCCGAACATGTGGAGATCGAACGTCGCGTAGATCGTCCCCGTCGCAAAGTGCCCGGGCTCGACCGACGAGACCCACGCGTTCTTGGGAAGGCCCGCGATGTTGGCAACGACATTCGTCCACGTTTTACCGCCGTCGCGCGTGACCTGCAGGTTCCCGTCATCGGTGCCGGCCCAGATCACCTGGCCGTCGCGCGGAGACTCCGCGATCGCGTAAATCGTGGTGTGCATCTCGGCCGCCGAGTTGTCGACCGTGATGCCGCCCGACTCCTCCTGCTTTTGCTTCTGCGGATCGTTGGTCGTCAGATCGGGAGAGATACGCTCCCACGTCTGGCCGAAGTCTTTCGACCGGAACAGGACCTGCGCGCCGATGTAGACCGTGCCCTTTTGCGTGGCGCTGATGTGAATCGGCGCGTTCCAGTTGAACCGGAGCTTCTTTTCCTGGTAATGTGGTAACGGCTGGATGCTGCGGCTCTCATGGGTCTTGCGGTTTACGCGCCCGACGTAGCCGCCTTGGGCTTCGGCGTAGAGGTAATCGGGATCGGATGGATCGGCGAACATCCAGAAGCCGTCGCCGCCGTACATGTTCTCCCACTGGTGGTTCGTGATCCCACCGGGGAACTCCGACGGCCCGACCCACGAGCTGTTGTCCTGCAGACCGCCGTACACGTTGTACGGCCGCGCCATGTCGACGCTGACATGATAGAACTGCGAGACCGGCAGGTTCTCGTTCTTCACCCACTTGTTGCCGGCGTCGTACGAGAACCACAGGCCGCCGTCGTCGCCCGTGATCAGGTTGTCGGTGTCGTTCGGATCGACCCACACGTCGTGGAAGTCGCCGTGCGCCCCGCCCGCGATGCCGCTGAAGCTCTTGCCGCCGTCGGTGCTGACGATGAGCCCGCCGTCCACCTTGTAGACGCGCTCGGGATCGCGCGGATCCACGATCAGATTCGCAAAGTAGAACGGCCGCCAGATCATGTTCTGGCTGCGGTCGAGCATCTGCCAGGTCTTGCCGGCGTCATTGGACCGGTACAGCGCGTTGAGCGGTGGCACCGCTTCGATGAACGCGTACACGACCTCCGGCTTGGACGGTGCAACCGTCACCGCCACGCGACCCCACGGCTTGGGTGGCAGGCCCGCTGAACCGGCCGGCAGCTCGCTCCACGTCGCGCCGCCATCGGTGCTCTTGAACAGCCCGGAGCCACTCGCCGCCGTGGCGCTGTCGCCGCCCGAGCGGAACGTCCAGCCGCGGCGGCGGAAATCCCACATCCCGGCATAGAGCGTCTTGGGATGCGCGGGGTCCATCGACATCATCGAGCAGCCGGTGGACAGGTTGGCGCCCTTGAGCACCTTGGTCCATGTCTTGCCGCCGTCGGTCGTCTTGTAGACACCGCGCTCGTCGCTGTCGCTCCAGAGCTTCCCGGGCACGCACACGTAGACCGTGTTCGTTTCGGTCGGATCGACGAGGATCTTCACGATGTGCTCGGAGTTCTTGAGCCCCAGGTTCGTCCAGTTCTCACCGCCGTCGTTCGAGCGGTAGATCCCGTCGCCGATGGACACGCTGTTGCGCATCCACGATTCGCCGCTGCCGACCCAGATCACTTTGGGATTCTTCGGATCGATCGTCACCGCGCCGATCGACTGCACAGGCTGCTTGTCGAAGACCGGCTTGAAGGTCGTGCCGCCGTTAGTGGACTTCCACACGCCGCCGCTGGCCGCGCCGACGTAGATCGTGAGCCGGGCACCCTCGTGCACGGCATCGAGTGCCGCGATGCGGCCGCTCATCGCCGCCGAGCCGATGTTGCGCGCACCGAGGCCGGAGACGGTTTCGGAATCCACTTTGACCGCAGGCGCCTGTTGCTGCGTAAGCAGGAGGAGCAGGAGAACGTTCATGGACGCACCCCCGGCCGCACGAACCGCTGGTCGGCGAGCGAGACGTTGGCTTCGATTTTGTCGTACGTGATTTTCCCACGGTCGCTGCTGCTCGAGCCCTTCGGCCCCGACTCGGACGAGAACGGCAGATACACACCGTTGACCTGCTTGTAGTCGCCGAGGGAGGTCTCTAATTCCTGCGGCGCGCCGCGAATCAAGCGCTGCGTGTCGATGCGGATGGGGACATAGTACTCGGTATCGAGATAGTAGAAGCTGACGTCGCCGTTCGGCCGCGTGACCTTGAGTTTGTAGGCGTCACTGCCTTCAATCTGCTCGACGCCCTGATACTCGACTTTGTTGCCCTTCGCCTGATAGTTCACGAGCGGGCCGTCGAAGTCGGCCTCGTCGAGGATGCCGTGCATCTCCTCTTCGCCGAGCGCCTCAGGATCGCGCTTCCCCTGCCACGGCTCGATCTTCCAGCCGTCTTTGCCGTCATACGCGGAGATGCCGGTCATCCCCTGGATCGAAAACTCGTCCCGCACGCTGTTGGGACGCTTGTTCTCCTGAACCACAACGGCCTCGAAGCCGCCGCCGCCGGTGAATTTCCCGGTGCGCCGCAGCGTCTGCAGCGCCTGCAGGCGGGCCATGCCGCCGGACGCCTGGATGTATTTGGCGATCAGGCTGTCGGCAGTTTGGGCGGGAGCGAAACGCGGCGCCGCGTTGAGCGCAAATGCCGCGAGGAAAAGAGCAAGGGTGAGACGCTTCATGCACACGACTCCGCTAGCGGGACCGACAAGATAGCCGCCGGTCGCGCGCTCGCAACCGCACGCGTACTTTCTCCGCTATGGCACGTGCCGCGGCCCAACCGTTTCCTAACCTCACGGTGCTGTCGCACCCGTTGATCCAGCACAAGCTCACGATTTTGCGCGACAAGCGCACCAGCACGCGGGACTTCAAGCAGCTGGTGAACGAGATCGCGATGCTGATGGCGTACGAAGTGACGAAGGACCTGCCGCTCGAGCCGGTGGAGATTGAAACGCCGCTCGAGAAAATGAGTGGCAGTCAGGTGGCCGGGAAAAAGCTGACGCTCGTTCCCATCCTGCGCGCCGGCCTTGGCATGGTGGAAGGCATCTCGCAGCTGATTCCCTCGGCCCGCGTCGGCCATATCGGCTTGTACCGCAACCACGACACGCTCCAGCCTGTGGACTACTACTTCAAGATTCCCTCGGGTGAGGCGGACCGCGCGTTTTTCCTGCTGGACCCCATGCTCGCGACCGGCGGGTCCGCAGTCGCTGCGGTGAGCGCCCTGGTTCGTGCCGGCGCCCCGGTGCAGCGGGTTCGGTTCATGTGCCTCGTGGCTGCCCCCGAGGGGGTGAGAGCGATGGCAGACGCACACCCGCAGGTGCCCGTCTACACCGCTTCGCTCGACCGGGAGCTCAATTCCAAGGGCTATATCCTGCCCGGCCTGGGGGATGCCGGCGACCGCCTATTTGGCACTCGGTAGCACTTCCCCACGTAACCCTTTTGTCGTCCCCCGTGTCCCATCAGTAGTTACGAGCCCAGTCCGTCACCTCGGAGCGCCGTGGACGAATCACAGCTTATTGCCCGCGTCCGCGCCGGGGATAGCGCTGCAGAGCGCGCGCTCTATGACGCGCATGTGGACCGCGTGTACCGCCTGGCGTTCCGGCTCGCGGGCGATGACGCCCTCGCGCAGGACTTCACCCAGGAAACGTTCATTCGCGCGTTTGACCGGCTTGGCTCGTTCCGCGATGCCGCGTTTTCGACCTGGCTGCACACGATCACGACGACGGTCGTGTTGAACGGCTTGCGGAAGGTGAAGCGGTTTCGGCAGCGGGAAGCGGACATCGACGACGCGCACGACATCGGCGTAGCGCAACGGCACGCCGAACCGGATTTAAAAGCGCGGCTCAAGCAGGCGATCGATGCTCTGCCGGAGGGTTACCGGACGGTGTTTCTGATGCACGATGTCGAGGGCTACACGCACGAAGAAATCGGCGTCGTCTTAGGCGTCGAGACCGGAACGTCGAAGGCTCAGTTGTCGCGCGCGCGGGCGAAGTTGCGTGTGGCGCTGGCGGACTTCGCAGGAGAATGGGTGCAATGACGCAAGAACACGAAGATCCCAAGTTCGACCAGTGGCTCAAGGATGCGACCGCCAAATCGTACCACTCCCCACTCCCCACTCCCCGTGAGGAGATGTGGAAGAGGATCGAGGCCGCTCGCCAGAATAAGCGCGTCATCGAGCTGCGCCCGTGGCTGCGGTGGGCCCTTGCGGCCGCCGCGGTGCTGGTGCTCGGCATCGGCATCGGTCGGTGGTCGGCAAATCAAGGCTCGGTGCCAACCGCTCCGACAGCCTCGGGCAACCGAGTGGCGAATGAGATCGATTCCCTGGCTAACGTCGCCTACCAGGTTGCCGCGACGCAGTACCTCTCGCGCACCGAGGCGTTCCTGACGTCGTTCCGCGCAGACAATCGCTCGGTAAACACGGCACGGCTCGCGCGACAGGCGCGTAATCTGCTGACGACGACACAATTGATGCTCGATTCACCCGCGGCTGATAATCCGCGCCTGCGCTCGCTGCTCGAAGATCTGGAGCTCGTGTTGATGCAGATATCCCTGCTCAATCCGGTGCAGGATGGTCACGACCGCGATCTCATCACGCAAGGCATGAACCAATCGAACGTGTTGCCCAAGCTGCGCTCGGCGATTCCCGCCGGGCCCGTACAGGTGCGCACAGAAGGAGCACTCTGATGTTGTCTTACCTATCCCTCTTGCTCGCCGTCACGAGCGCCGTGCAGCAGGCTGCCCCCGCCCCGGCGCCAGCTCCGCAGGCGCGGCCGCACAAGCGGGCGCGCGCGGCCGCGATCGCGCCGCTCGTCGTGTCTGTGGACGCCCTCGAAGCCAGTGCGCAGGCGCTCGTCGCCGCACAGCCAGACATCGAAGCGCTCACGGCACAGGCGCCCGTTCTCGCGATGGCCGCGAGCGATCTGCAAATGGCCGCGTATTCGTTGGCTGCGGCGCCGATGGCGTTCGCCGCCCCGGTGTTCTTCTGGGACGGCGCTGAAGACGAAGCGGTCAGCGAGCCCAGGTGGCCGGATTCTGCGCAGGCCGATGTCGCGGATTCGCTCTGGCGCACCGCGCGCCAGGCGCTCAACCAGAATCAGTATGACCGCGCCGCGGAGCTGTTCCGCAGCATCCGCGACAAGTATCCCCGGTCGACGTACGTCCCGAATACCTACTACTGGCAGGCGTTCGCGCTCTATCGCGCCGGTTCCGATGACAACCTGCGTGACGCACGCACGGCGCTGCAGACGCAGGCCGACCGTTATCCCAAGGCGACGTCGAGCCGCGACGCCCGTGTCCTGTTGCGCCGAGTCCAGGGTGAGTTGGCGCGCCGTGGTGATTCCGACGCAGCCGAAGACGTTTCGCGCGAAGCCGAAAGCGCTGCGCCCGCCATCGCCACGACCCCGGGGAATCCGCCGGTCGCAATGGCTCCGGTAGGTCCCACGACAGCCATCGCCGCCCCGCGCAGGCAGCGTGGCGGGTCCTGCGATGATGACGACGAGGACGATATGCGGATCGCGGCGTTGAACGCCGTGCTCCAGATGGACGCCGACCGTGCCCTTCCGTTGCTCAAGTCGGTGCTCGCACGACGTGATGCAGGCTCGACGTGCATGCGGCGGAAGGCGGTGTTCCTCGTGTCGCAAAAGCACACCGCCGAGACGTCGCGAATTCTGCTCGACCTTGTCCGCAACGATCCCGATCAGGAAGTGCGCGAGCAGGCAGTGTTCTGGCTGTCGCAGGTGCCGGGCGACGAAACGGTCGACGCACTCGACTCGATCCTCCAGGACCCGAAGACCGATCCACAGATTCAGGAGAAGGCGATCTTCGCGCTGTCGCAGCATCGGAGCCCGCGCGCCGCGGCGATTCTCTGCACGTACTCCGGACGTCGCGATCGGCCCACGGAGCTCCGCGAGAAGTCGATCTTTTGGCTCGGTCAGCGTCGCTCCGCTGACAACCAACAGTGCCTGCGGGATCTCTACAAGAACCTGGATAGCGACGACCTGAAGGAGAAGGTGATCTTCTCGCTGTCGCAGATGGGTGGGGCGGACAATTATCGCTGGCTCATGGATATCGCGCTGAATCAGAAAGAGGACATCGAGCTCCGCAAGAAGGCGCTCTTCTGGGCGGGCCAGGGGCACAACGTCGATGTCGCGGATCTGGTAAAGCTGTACGACAGCATGAGCGATCGGGAAATGAAGGATCAGCTCATCTTCGTGTACTCGCAGCAGCGCGAGGAGGCTGCGGTCGAGAAGCTCTGCCAGATCGGCAAGAACGATCCCGACCGTGAGCTCCGCAAGAAGGCAGTCTTCTGGCTTGGACAATCGCGGAGCGCGCGGGCGATGCAGTGCCTGCAGGACTTGATTAACCAATGAAAACACGTGCGTGGTGCGTCGTGCGTGGTGCGTGGTTGCTCCTGTTCGCGAGCACCGCAGCCGCGCAATCACTCGAGCAACGTGTTGCGAAAGCCTCCGATGGGTCTGTGCGGTTCAGCTATGCCGCCAAGCCCGGCACCTACGGCAACGGCCGCAACATGATCAGCTGGGATTGTGACAAAGGGAATTGCCGCAACCAGATCGACGGGAATTGGAACGACCACGACGATTGGGACGCGCCGTGCGATTCCGGCCCGGTCCGCGTGGCGCTCACGAAGAGCGGCGGGCGGATCACCGATCTCCGCGTCTATGTGGGAGGCGAGTGGCGCGCTAGCCCGTCAGCAACCGACCTCGGCCTGGTCGGCACGAAGGACGCCGCGAGCTACCTGCTCGGGTTAGCGGCTCGAGATGAAAGCCGAGCGTCCGAAAAGGCGATCTTCCCCGCGGTGTTGGCCGATAGCGTCACGATCTGGCCCGATCTCCTGAAGATCGCGAAAGCGGACAACGTCTCGCGGAAAGTGAAACGTTCGGCCGTCTTCTGGCTCGGGCAGGCAGCCGGGGATGCCGCGACTCGCGGGCTCACCGACCTGGTCGATGACGGCAGCGCGGACCACGAGGTGCGCGAGACCGCGGTATTCGCGTTGTCGCAGCGGCCGAAAGATGAAGGGGTGCCCGCGCTGATTCGGATCGCCAGGGCGAACAAGGACCCCGAGCTGCGGCGCAAGGCGATCTTCTGGTTGGGACAATCGGACGATCCCCGCGCGCTCTCGCTGTTTGAGGAGTTGCTGACCCGGCCCTGAGTATCTTGTGGCATGCCCTTCTGGACGGGACGGCGTGCCCTCGGCGGGATCTTTCTAGCTGTCGTCCTGCTCGCCCTCGGCTGGGCGGCGGTGGTCGTGACGGTCGCGATCCACGCCGCCCATGACGAGGCCACCGGCGCCGACGCCATCGTGGTGCTCGGCGCCGCGCAGTACAACGGCCGGCCTTCCCCCGTCTTTCGCGCCCGCCTCGATCACGCCGCGGCACTCTACCAGCGGGGTCTGGCGCCGACCGTACTGGTCACCGGCGGCGTAGGAGCTCGCGACACCATCAATGAGGCCGACGTCGGGCGCAACTATCTCGTCCGACTCGGCATCCCCGACAACGCCGTGCTTCCCCTCGTCGGCGGGCATGACACCTTCACGTCGATCGACCAGGTCAGCCGCTGGTTCGACGGGCGCAACAGCCGCCGCGTGCTGCTCGTCAGCGACGGCTTTCACATGCTGCGACTGGAAATCATTGCGAGACGCCTCGGGCTGACGCCGTTTACTTCGCCCGCGGCAGGCTCGCCCATTCATGCCAACGTGCGGCGGAACGCCGGGTACCTGTTTGCCGAGGGATTCAAGGTGCCCTACACGTGGCTGTTCCAGCGCTGAACCACCCCCACCCCCACCCCCACCCCCACCCGGATACGGGGACACTGTGAAACTCGATAGTAAACGAATTCATACCGGCCGGGTCATAAACCTGGACGTGGACACCGTCCGCTTTCCCGATGACTCCAAGGGAGAGCTCGAAATGATCCGGCACCCAGGAGCCGCCGCCGTGGTGCCGTTTGCATCGGATCCGCGTGGTGACGATCCGATTGTCCTGCTGATTCAACAGTACCGGTACGCCACCGATGGGACGCTGATCGAAATCCCGGCGGGCCGGCTGAATCCCGGAGAGGATCCAAGGGCTTGTGCGCAGCGGGAGTTGCTCGAAGAAGTAGGTGTGAAAGCCGGGCGGGTCGAGCGTCTTACTACTATATGGACAACGCCTGGCTTCACCGACGAGCGCATTCACCTGTTTTGGGCCGCCGACATGACTGCCGACAAGCACGCCCGCGAGCCGGACGAATTCATCGAAGTGGTGCGAAAACCGCTCTCGGAGGCGCTGGAGCTCATCCGCAGCGGCGTCATTTCAGACGCAAAAACCGCCTTGGCGCTCCTTTTTGTGGCTGGTTTCGTTCTGGAGCATTAGTCCACGCCACTCTTCGGATCTAGATCGATTGTGTAATTGCGGCGTCCTCAGGCTGGGACAATATTCTCCTTTCGCAGCCCACTGCGAATCGTAACAGCTTATCCAGTAAGGAGTTACTCCCATAGCCTGGGGGGCACAGTTTGTGCCAAGTCCTCATAAGGTGAGTCAGCAAAGGGTTTTCCGTGTTCCCGTTCGCAACGCGAGGGTAGATATGCGCACTACTACACTCAAGCGTCCGACAACCGCCGTCGATCCGCAGCGCGCGCTCCAGCGTGAAGCGCTGCACGAGCTGGATGATGGACAGGTCGTCATGCGCCACCTCGCCGGTGAGCCGCAGGCGTTCGGAACCCTGGTGGACCGCTACCAGACTCGACTCCTCAATTTCGTAAACCGCACGATCGGCGACCGCGAGCGTGCTGAGGACCTCGTGCAGGAAGTGTTCATCCGGGTGTTCCGCCATCTCCACCGCTTCGATCAGACCAAGAAGTTTTCGACGTGGATCTACACGATCGCGTCGAACCTCGCGAAAAACGAGCTGCGTAACCGCAGCCGTAACCCCCTGGTGCTGTTCCAGACCATTAAGAAGAACTGGGAAGCCGATCACCGGCCTCTGCAGTTCGAGGACACCACCGCGCGGCCCGATGACCTCTACCGGAAGCGGTTCCTGAAAGACGCCGTGGATCAGCTTCCCCTCGAGCTCCCGCAGCACCACCGCGAGGTATTCGTGCTGCGGGAGCTCGAGGGGAAGAGCTACCAGGAGATCTCCGAGATCACCGGGTGCAACCTGGGGACCGTGAAGAGCCGGCTGAATCGGGCTCGCAATAGCTTCGCCCAGCTCATCGGCCCCATTCTCGTTTAGCTACAACCTGGCCTGTTTCCACCCCGGTCGCGGAACTCCCCGCGGCCGGGGTGGTACATTTCTCCCATGCTTTGCAGCGAGTTTCTCGAGCGGCATAGCGAATTCCGAGACGGGTTAATCACGTCCTCCCTGGAGCTGCGTCGCTTTGCACGACACCTGGCCCATTGCTTGGCGTGTCGTCGTTACGACGGTAGGGTCCGTGAAGCTGTCCACGCGTTGCACTCCGCTTCGCCCATTGCCCCGTCACCCGGTTTTCGCCAACGCCTCGACGCGCGCATCGCGGTCGAACGCCGACGCGTTCCGCGGCTGCCTGCGCAGGCCGGCGTGTCGGCAACGATACTGGTGATCGCCGCGGTTGCCCTCTTTGTCGTCGAGCTGGCCCACCGGCCGCGCATCGCGCGCGCGCCGCTGTTGCCACCGGTCGCGTTTCCAAACCCCGTGGCCAACGCCGGGCTGCCGTTCGTTTCCTTCCAGGACCCCCGCGCTCGTGTTGTCAGCGGAAATCCGTATCCGTACAGCACGACGCTCTTCCAACCTGCATCGGCGTCGCGCTAAAGCAGCTGTTCGGCTAACTTCGCTGGATGGCGGCGCTCTCCCTCGATGCACTCCTTCGCAGTCTAAAGAAGGGCGCTCCCCTCCCCGAACCGGTCTACTTGCTGCACGGTGACGAAGATGTCCTCAAGGACGAGGCGATCCGCGCCCTCGTGGACCGGACCGTGGGATCCAGCCGGGACTTCAACCTCGACGTTCGGTTCGCCCCCGATCTGACGCCGGAAACGTTTCACGCGCTGGTCAATACGCCACCGATGCTGGCCGAGCGACGCGCTGTGGTGGTTCGCGGCGTGGAACAGCTCGGCAAACGGAAGACCAAGCTGCGCGACGAGGTGGTGCGGTATCTGGAGTCGCCCAATCCGACCACACTGCTCGTGCTCGTCGTCGCAGCGGGCGAGGAGCCCGACGCCGATCTTGTCCGAGCGTCGACCTCCGTGGCATTGGACGCGCTCGCCGCCGAACGCGTGCCGCGCTGGGTGCAACACCACGCAGCAACGTTGGGGCTCACCCTGGCTGCGGACGCCACCGAGCTCCTGCTCAAGGCGGTCGGCAACGATCTGAGTACGCTGAGCCGCGAGCTCGAGAAGCTCGCATCCCTGACCGCTGGGGCGGGCGGCCGCCCGGTAACGGCCGAGGATGTGTCCAACCTGGTGGGTGTGCGTCGCGACGAAACGGTGTTCGACCTGGTGGAAGCGGCGCTGGAACGTCGAGTCGCCCGCGCGGCTCAGCTCGTCGAGCCTGTGCTCGAGCAGGCTGGCATGAGCGGGGTCAAGATCGTGTCCCTGCTGGGAACCCACCTGGTGGGAACCGCGCTCGCGCGGGCCGAGCGCGATCGGGGAGTCCAAGCGGCGCGCTTGCCGGACACGGTCTACCGGCAGATGCAGGGCGTCCGTCCGTATGGTATGCGCAGCTATAAAGAGGAAGCCGCGCGCTGGACCGCCTGGAGCGGACTCTGGAGCGCGCGGGAGCTCGGGCACGCGTTGCGCGCCGCGCTCCGAGCGGATAATGCACTGAAGACCGCCACTGTGTCGGATGATCGGGGGATCTTGACTCAATTGGTGTTGGGATTTGCGGCGACACAGCGGGAGGCTGCGTGAAACTGGCGGCAATCGTGGCGCTCGCCTTTCTAACCGCCCAACCGCTCAACCGCCTAACCGCCCAGACAGACAGTCGTCTCGTCGAAGCGCTGCGCCTCGCCCAGTCTGGCCAGGTCGATTCCGGCCGCGCCGTCGTGCGCCGGCTGCTCGCGATGCTCTCGCCCGGCGATTCGGTGTTTCCGCAAGCACTCCTCGCGGCTGCGAAGATCGCGCCGGATGCGCCGACGGTGGCTTCCAATCTCAATCGCATCGTCCTGGAGTACGGCGGCAGTCCGTGGGCCGATGACGCGCTCCTGCTGCTCACGCAGCTCTACTTTGCCCAACACGATCCCGCGCAAACTGTCCAGTTCGCCGAGCGATTGAACCGTGATTACCCGGAGTCGCCGCTGCG
>Ga0193723_1000708_pt1 | contig 13085 bp, 15 predicted proteins | sample H2m2metaG_FD_143042 | JGI IMG/M metagenome (GOLD analysis project Ga0193723, IMG submission 143042) | Soil microbial communities from a riparian zone of the East river system, Colorado, United States - H2m2 | ecosystem: Environmental > Terrestrial > Soil > Riparian zone | place: USA: East River... | reverse complement strand
CGTGTTCGTGCCGTTTGCCGCCTTCTATATGAAGGAACCGGTGCGGCTCAATTACCTCTGGGCCGCGCTCTGCATGTGCGGGGCCGTGTTCTTTGTGTTCCGCCGCTAATGGATCGAGATCGAGAACTGCTCCGCCATTTTCTCGCCGCCATCGCCTACCGCACGCAGAAGGCGCTGCGCGGCGCGCCGGACCGCTACGCGACGTTCAGTGCGGGCAACCACGCGCGCACGCCCGTCGAATTGCTACGCCATATGGCGGCGCTGATGGGGTACGTGCGCACATTCTTCAAGGGTGGATCGTATCCCGTGAAGCCCGAGCCGCTGCCCACCTTCAACCAAGAGGTGGCGCGCTTTCACGCGCTGTTGCAGGAGGTGGGCGGGCTGCTCGCGAGCGAGGCGCCGTGCTCGATCTCCACCGAGCAGCTGTTGCAAGGGCCGCTCGCGGACACCATGACCCACGTGGGGCAGCTGGCCATGCTGCGCCGGCTCGCGGATTCCCCCGTGGCTCCCGAGAACTTCGTTTACGCCGATATTCGCGCCGACCGGCTGGACCCCGAGCAACCGCCGCCGGCGCGCCCGGATACGCACTGGCCGGAGGCTCCGAAATAAAAACAGGCTATCTTTTCGCAATGCGTCACATCGCCGTACTCGCCGCGCTGGCCTGCCTCGCCCTGTCGCCCCCTCCCCCGCCGGGGTACCGCATTCTGGTCGCCAGCGAATCGGGCGACATAGTCACCCAGCTCACCTGGGACGGGACATCGCTGGCTGTCGCCAAGGTCGTGCCGGTGGGCATCATGCCCGCCGATATCGATGGCCCGCACAACGTGGCGGTCGCTCCGGACGGGTCCGCGTGGTACGTGACGATCGCGCACGGCACGCCCTACGGGTCGCTGTGGAAAATGAGTGTGGGCAGCGACACGCTGCTGGGCCGGGCCCAGGTCGAGATGTTTCCCACGACGATCGGGCTGACGCCCGACGGCGCGCTGGCGTTCGTGGCCAATTCCGATTTCCACGGCGATCACCCGCGCCTGAACGTCGTCACAATCGTGCAGACGGCCACGATGACGCCGCTCACCAATCTTCCGGCGTGCGACATGCCGCACGGCGTGAAGGCCAGTCACGCCGGGACGCTGGTGTACGTGTCGTGCATGAACTCGGATGAAATCCTTGAGATCGATCGGCAGAGCTTCAAGATTCGCCGGCGGCACAAGACCGGCGAGGGCATGCCTGGGGCGGGGATGCCGATGCATGCCGTCGCATCCGGCCCGCCCCAGCACGACTGCATGCCGACGTTCGTCTCGGTCTCGCCGGACGACCGCCGGCTGTACGTCGCGTGTAATCACGGCAACACGCTGCAGGTGCTCGACGCGGGGTCGCTCGAGCTGGTGCAGGAGATCCCGGTGGGCACGGGCGCGTACAACGTCGAGCCCTCAGCGGACGGCCGGTGGGTGATCGTGACCAACAAGAAGGCGCAGAGCGTGTCGCTCGTCGATGCGCAGAGCCTGACCGAAGTCGCCAAGATCCCGACGACGAAGCCGCTGCCGCACGGCGTGGCCTATTCGCCCGATGGGCGCTGGGCGTTCATCTCGCAGGAGAGCGTCGGGATCGATCCCGGCGCCGTCGATGTCATCGACCTCACGACGCGGGCGCGTGTCGCCACCATCCCGATCCCCCGGCAGCCGACCGGCATCACGATCCTCAGGACGCCATGATCCATACGACCACCGTGTCGCTCCCACCCTCCGATGTGCTGGCGCGCGCGCAGCAGTTCTTCGCCGAGCGTGTTCCCAATGCGGCGGCATTCGTGGAGAAGGTAGGGGCCACGTTCGTGACGCTGCGCGGCCAGGGCGGCGAGGAGATCGTGATCAGCGCCTGGGACGACAAGGAAAAAGGCGTTACCCGCGTGCGCGCCTCCACATTGTTTTTCGATCAGGCGCTGGACCGGTTCTTCTCGACTCTGCCGCTGGCGTCACAAATCGAGGTCGCATGACCGCGGTCGGCGAACGCTACGCCGTACGGGTGATGGTGACGCCGGCGTGGGAGCAGGTTCCGGTGCAGGTCGACGACACCACGACGGCCGCCCAGTTGAAGCATCAGGCGCTGAAGGCCGCGCTCAAGACGACGGAAAACGAGCAGACGTTCGTCGTGAAATTCCGTGGTGCGCAGGTGCTCGACGAATCCACCACCATGCGGGCACTCGGCGCCGTGCCCAACGCCCCCTTTATCGTGCTGCCGGGCCGCCGGCAGCCGGTGCGGTGAGCACCGCCGCTTTCACCCGTGCCGCCACGATTTTCGCGGTCGGGTTCCTGCTGCTCGACGCGGTGCTGTTCGGATTGGTGGGCCGCTTTGTCTGGGCCACGGTCTGCGGCGCCGGCGCCGTTCTGGTGATCCTGGGATGGCGCCGCTACCGCCGGGCCATGGCCGAGCTGGCCGACGCGCGCCGCGAGATGAAGCAGGAAGTGGAGTCGCTGCGCCAGCTGCTGCACAGCCGCCGCCAGAACTAGGTGTCCACCGCAGTCGTCTGGAATCCGGCGTGCCGGCATCACTACGGCGGCGCGGGGCATCCGGAACGCCCCCAACGCTTCGAGGCGGTGCTCGAGGCGTTACGCCACCCTGAGCTCGCGTCCCTGGTCAACTGGGTCGAAGCAGCGCCGGCACAGAGATCGGCGCTCGAAGTCGTCCATCCACCGGACTACCTCGACTTGCTCGAAGCGTTGGCCGGGCGCGGCGGCGGCGCCCTCGATGCCGACACATTTCTGGGCCCGCGGAGCCTCGAGAGCGTGCTCGCGTCCGCGGGTGTGGCACTGGCGGCGGTCGAGCAGGGCCTCAAATCCGGGCGCGCGTTCGGCATCACGCGCCCGCCCGGTCACCACGCGCTCGCCGCGCGCGCGATGGGGTTTTGCTTCCTCAACAATGTCGTCCTCGCCGCGCGGCACGCGCAGGCGCTCGGCTGCGCCCGCGTGCTGATCGTCGATTGGGACGTGCACCACGGCAACGGCACCCAGGCGCTGGTGGAGCACGACCCCTCGATTCGGTTCGTCTCGATGCATCAGTACCCGTGGTATCCGGGGACCGGGGCCGCGGACGAGCGCGGCGTCGGCAACGTGTTCAACATCCCGCGGCCGGGCGGGCTGCCGCGCGCCGTCTACGCGCGCGACTTCCTCACCGGGGTCGATGCGGCGCTCGCGCAGTGGCGTCCGGATATTCTGCTCGTCTCCGCGGGATTCGACTCACTCGCGGGCGATCCGCTCGGCGAGTTCACGCTCGAGCCCGACGACATCGTCCACTGGACCGAAGCGCTGCGCGAGCGAATGGGAAACCGTCCCGTCATCGGCGTGTTGGAGGGCGGCTACCGACTCGATTTGCTCGCCGCCGGTGTCGTGGCGCACGTGCGCGCGCTATCTTGAGATTGTGACAGTCACCAGCGTGCCCCCCCCCCCGCAGCAGCCCCAGGCCTCGAAGTCGTGGCCGGCGAGCATCTACCGACGGCCGGACGGCACGCTCGAGCAGGATTTCTCCCCGGCGCGCATCCGCGAAATCCTGCAGAGCGGGGAAGGGGAGCTGTGGGTCGACATCGACAGCACGAACATGCATCAACACGCGCTGCTCGAAAAAGTCTTCGCGTTCCACCCCTTGTCGATCGAAGACACCCTCTCGCCGGGTACGCGCGTCAAATTCGAGGAATACGACCGCTACGTCTTTGTGGTGATGGCGGTCATCCGCTTCGACGAGGGCACGCCCGAGCCGTACGATCTCGCCACGTCGAACCTGTATTTCTTCCTCGGCAAGAACTTCCTTGTGACGGTGCATGCGTTGCCGTCGAAGAGCTGCGCCGTCGTGCGCGAGCGCTTGCAGCGCAATCCCGAGCTGCTCGCGCGCGGCGCCGAGATGACGATGCACAACATCATCGACCAGTCGGTGGACGCGTACTTCCCGCTGGTCGAAGACCTCAACGTCATGGTGGACGGGCTGGAGGAGCGGCTGTTCGAGAAGTTCGACCCGCAGCTGATTCACGAGATCTTCAAGGCGAAACGCGCGGCGTTCTCGCTCCGGCGGCACGTCGGCCCGCTCCGCGAAGTGCTGAACATCCTCACCAACCGGCCCTGCGGCTTCATTCGCCAAGACACCCAGCTGTACTACCGCGACGTGTACGACCACACGATTCGCATCGTGGAGTCGATGGACACGGTGCGCGATCTCCTGGCGGGCGTGCTCGAGACCTATCTGTCGCAGACGTCGAACCGGCTGAACACCGTCATGAAGCAGCTGTCGATCGTGGCTACGATTGCGCTGCCCCTGATCGTCATCGGCGGGATCTTCGGCATGAACTTCAGCCAGATGCCCTTCACCCACAATCCGTACGGCTTCTACGGCGCCCTCATCGTGATGGCGGTGACGTCCGGGGTCACCATGTGGTGGCTCAAGAAGAATCGATGGATCTGAAGCTCCACGTCGAGCAGTGCTCCATCACCACGCGCCATCCCTTCGCGATCGCCCGTGGATCGACGAACGGATACAAGCGCGCCTGGGTGCGGCTCGTGGATGGCGACGGCCAGGAGGGCTGGGGCGAGGCGGATCCCTCGTCGTTTTACGGCGAGAGCCTGGAAACGGTGCTCGCGGCGTTCCAGAAGCTCGCCGCGCACCTGCCGCGTGACCCGTTCGATCTGGAGGGGGCCGAGGCGCGCTGGGAGCAGGTCGTGCCGAAGAACTGGGCCGCCCGCGCGGCGCTGTCGGCCGCGCTGCACGATCTCGTGGGGAAGAAGCTGGGGCAGCCGCTGTGGCGGCTGTGGGGGCTCGATCCCGCCAAGGCCCCGATCTCGTCATTCACGATCGGCCTCGACACGCCGGAAAAAATCAGGGCCAAGGTGCAAGAGGCCAGGGAATATCCGATCCTCAAGATCAAGCTCGGAACCGATCGCGACGAAGAGATCCTGAAGACCATTCGCGATGCGACCGACAAGCCGATTCGGGTCGACGCGAACGCCGGGTGGGACGTGAAGCGCGCCAAGCAGATGATCCCCAAGCTGAAGGAATGCGGTGTCGAGTTTCTCGAGCAGCCGCTCGCTCCTGATGACATCGATGGTCTGGCGGAAGTGCGGAACGTTGCTGCGAAGCACAATCTGCCGGTCGTGGTGGACGAAAGCTGTCTCGTCGCCGCCGACATCCCGCGGCTCGCGGGCCGAGTCGACGGCATCAACATCAAGCTCGCCAAGTGCGGCTCGTTGCGCGAAGCGCTGCGCATGATTGCCACGGCGCGCGCGCACGGCATGCTCGTCATGGTCGGCTGCATGATCGAGACGTCGCTCGGCATCACCGCGGCGGCGCATTTCACGCCGCTCGTGGATGCGGCCGACCTCGACGGCGCGGCCCTGACCGTGGACGACCCGTTCACCGGCGCGACCATCAACCAAGGCCAGATTCGGCTGCCGGCTGAGCCAGGACTCGGTGTGCGGCGGCGATGACATATGCGGCAGTCGTCCTCCCAGTCCCGGTAAACCGCTCCTACATCTACGAAGTCCCTGAAGCACTGGCGGCGCGCGTCGTTCCCGGTGCGCGCGTGGTGGTGCCGTTGCGGCGGCGGAGCGTGGTCGGGATTGTGACGGAGGTTGTCGGTCATCGGTCGTCGGTTGGAATCGACATTAAGCCGATTGCCGCGGCGCCGGACGATGAACCGGCTCTCTCGGCGCCACTGCTCGAGCTCGGCCGCTGGATCTCCGATTACTACGGGGCGCCGCTCGGCCTCGCGCTGCGGGCGATTCTCCCGGGACCGCTCTGGAGCGTGGCCCGGCCGGCGGGACCGGCGCCGGCCGCCGAGCGCCTGCTCGTGCTCACCAGCAACGGCGGGGGGGGCGGGGGGAGTCTCGATTCACTGCTCGAGCGCGACCGCCGGTTCAAGCGCGCACCCAAGCAACGCCAGCTCTACGAAACGGTCGAAGCACTCGGTGGCTCGGCACCGGTGTCCCACCTCATGGGGCAGCTCAAGCTTTCTTCCAGCGCCCTGACCGGTCTCGTGAAGCAGGGGCTCGCTCGCATCGAGCGGGTCCCGGAGATCCGAGACCCTTTCTCAAGGCTGTCGTCACCTCCGCCACCTTCACTCACGGAAGACCAGCGTCGTGTGGTCCAGGGGATTCTTGGCACCGACCTCCACCAACCTGTCTTAATTCACGGCGTGACCGGCTCGGGCAAGACGCTGGTGTACCTGGATGTGTTGCGCGGCGTCGTGGCGGCGGGAAACGGGGCGATCCTGCTCGTCCCGGAAATCGCTCTGACGCCGCAGACGGTCGCGCGGGTGCGTGGCGTTTTTGGCGACAAGGTGGCGGTATTGCATTCCGGGCTCTCGGACGGGGAGCGCGCCGATGCCTGGCGGGCGCTGCGCCGCGGTGAGCGGCTGGTCGCGGTCGGGCCGCGCTCCGCTGTCTTCGCGCCGGTACAGCGCCTCGGCGCGATCGTCGTCGACGAGGAGCACGAGCCGAGCTATAAGCAGGGGTCGGCGCCGCGCTACAATGCCCGCGACGCCGCGGCGCAGCGCGCCCGGCTCGAAGGAGCTCGACTCATTCTTGGGAGCGCTACTCCATCGTTGGAAACTCTTCAGGCAGCCAGCGAGGGACGCATAACGACGTTCGCCCTGCCGGATCGCGTGGGGGCGCGGCCGCTGCCGCCGGTGGAGGTCGTAGACCTGCGCAGTGCACCGCGTATTCCGCCCGCGGAGGCGGGAGTGATCCCGTGGAGCGAGGCGCTGGACGCGGGCGTTGCCGGTGCGCTCGAGCGGCGCGAGCAGGTCATTTTGCTGCTCAATCGCCGCGGCTTTGCGACGTTCGTGCAGTGCCCCGCCTGCGGCAACGTGCCCGGATGTCCGCAGTGCGCCATCGCCCTCACCGTGCACCAGACGCCGCCGGCGATGCGCTGTCACTACTGCGGCCACGAGGAGCCGATACCGGAAACCTGCGCCGTGTGCGGCCATGCGACCCAGCGGCTCCGCGGCCTGGGCACGCAGCAGCTCGAGCATTTCCTGGGACTGCGCTACCCGCGCGCCCGCATCGCCCGGATGGATCTCGACACGACGTCGAGCAAGTGGGCGCACCACCACATCCTCGAGCGGGTGGCGCGCGGCGAGGTGGACATCCTGCTCGGCACCCAGATGATCGCCAAAGGGCTCGACTTCCCGAACGTGACGGTCGTCGGGGTCGTGGATGCCGACACCGGGCTGCACTTTCCCGACTTTCGCGCCGGCGAGCGCACGTTCCAGCTTGTGGCTCAGGTCGCGGGGCGGGCGGGGCGGGGCCCGAAGGGCGGTCGCGTGTTCGTACAGACGCGCGCGCCGGACCATCACGCCATTCGCGCCGCCGCGGCGCATTCGGTCTCGCAGTTTGCGGCGGCCGAGCTGCCACTGCGATCACCTCCGAACCCTGCATATCCTCCCGGAACCGGCCTGGTTCGCTTCGTCATCGCGAGCGAAGACCACGCCCGGACGGCGGACCTGGCGGAGAAAGTCGCCTCCTGGCTCAGGCGAGCGTCGACCGAGCGGCTTGACGGCGCGCTCACGGTGCTCGGGCCCGCGCCGTGCCCGCTGATGCGGCTCAAGGGAAAGTGGCGCTGGCACGTGCTCGTGAAGGCGGCGGAGCCGCGCGTGCTTGGCCGAGTGGTACGCGCGTGGCGGGCGAAGGCGCATCGCGCCGTCAGCGTCGATCGCGATCCGGTTTCACTCTTGTGAAAGCCGATTCGGTTCGGGTATTTTGACCGGCCTGTGAGTCGCCCCCGGTTTCAGTACCGACCACCCAACTTTGCCGCGCTCCCGTTAGCGAGCGCGCCCGACGCGCGATTCACGCCCGCACCCGCCGACGGGGTCCTGCCCGACGGTTTTTTTTCGACTACGAACCTGCCGACCTACGTCAAGCTGCCGGGGGGGGGCTCATGGCGCCGGCCGCGGCTGCCGCGCATGGATTGCGTCATCGTGCGCAGCGCGGACGACCTCGTCACGACCGAGCCGCGGCGCGTGCGGCGCGGCGACAAGGTCGCAGTCGGGGCCGCGGAAGACGGCAGTGAAGGGATCTTCGTTCACGTCGAAGGTTTTCTCGGCGGGACGCGCAGCCCGAACGAGTTCCGCTTCATGGCCACGGAGGTGTCGCGCGAGCGGCCGGTGGACTACAGCGTGCTCGCGCAGCTGCTCGGGGAAGAGAAGCAGCGCGGCGGCAAGATTCTCTGGGTGATCGGTCCGGCGCTCGTGCATGCGCGCGCGCGCGAGGACATGATCTGGTTCATCGAGCATGGCTACGTGAATACACTGTTCGGCGGGAACGCGGTCGCCGTGCATGACCTCGAGGCCGCGATCTTCGGCACGACGCTCGGGATGTCGAGCTCGGGAGAAAGTGTCGAAGGCGGGCACGGGCTCCACATGCGTGCCATCAACGCGATCCGGCGCGCCATGATGCCGCTCTTGGCGGTGGGGCAGGGCATCGCCAAGAGCGGCATCATGCACGCGTTGGTGACCAATCACATCCCCTACGTACTCGCCGGATCGATTCGCGACGACGGTCCGCTGCCGGACGTGATTCCCGATACGTTGGCCGCGCAGGACGCGATGCGTTCCCATACGTCGACCGCGACATTCGCCATTTTCGTGGCGACGGCGCTGCACGCGATCGCCGTGGGAAACATGCTGCCGGCGTTCGTGGACACGGGGGTGACGGAAGACATCCGGCCGCTCACGACGATTTGCGTGGATCAGACCGAGTTTGTCGTCACGAAGCTGCGGGACCGCGGCACGCATCAGGCCTACGGCGTCGTCACCAATGCGCAGGATTTCATGCACGTCCTGCGCTTCTATGTGGAGCGATGGCAGCAAACGAGCCCGGTCCAGACTCCGGCCCCGTCTTCCCGCTAGCGCCCGCGCCGGGTCAGGGCGCGGGGTGGGCCAAGCTGGCGGCGGCGGTCGAAGCGCAGGTCCCGCCTGCCGAGATCGAGACGTTGTACGTCTTCCGGCCGATCAAGCGGGAGGGCAAGGAGTGGGGTACGGCGGTGGTGACGCGAAAGGCCGCTGATGGCCGGTTGCGGGTCTACACGGGGAAATACATGCTCGTAGTGCGCGGCAAGGAGCGTGGGCAGACGAAGATCGAAGTCGTCGAAGTCGCGCTGAGTCCGGCCGCGGTGTTGGCGCGGGTAATGCAGGCGATGGTAGACCGGGGCGGCGACACGGAGCCGCCGGTCGAGTTGGGTCCCGCAGTATGGTACGAGGGGAGGTAGTCGCGAGTTGATAGACTCACGCATGTTCATCCCGACCAAGGCCTTTTTGACGAAAGGCGTCGGCCGGCACAAGGAAAAACTCACCAGCTTCGAGATGGCGCTGCGCGATGCCCACCTGGCGAACTTCAACCTGGTGCGCGTCAGCTCGATTTTTCCTCCGCACTGTGAGTTGGTGGATCGCGAGGAGGGAATGAGCATGCTCAAGCCGGGGCAGGTCGTGTTCGCGGTGATCGCGGAGTCGGCGACGAACGAGCCCAGCCGGCTCGTGGCGGCTTCGATCGGCGTGGCGATGCCGGCGGACCCGTCGCACCACGGCTACATCTCGGAGCATCACAGCTACGGCCAGAATGAGTCCGTCTCCGGGGAATACGCGGAGGACCTGGCCGCCTCGATGCTCGCCACCGTCCTGGGCGTCCCGTTTGAGGCTGACCAAGCGTGGGACGAGCGCCGCGAGCAGTGGCTGCTCTCGGGCGAAATCGTCCGCACCATGAACGTGACGTCGACGGCCGAATGCGGTGCCGACGCCCGCTGGACCACGGTCGTCTCCGCCGTCGCGTTCTGCGGCTAGGGCGGGCGGGTGGGCCCTGCCGTTGCCTTCGCCGCCGGCCTCCTGAGTTTCCTGTCGCCGTGCGTGCTGCCGCTCATCCCGAGCTACGTCGGTTACCTCACCGGCATGACGGTGGAGGAAGTCGAACGGCGGCGCGGGACGGCGGTGCTGCACGCCTTATGGTTTGTGGCCGGCTTCTCGCTGGTGTTCGTGCTGCTCGGCGCGGGGGCGTCCGCGGTAGGCCACCTGCTGCGCGACTATCAGGTGTGGCTCGGCCGGGTGGGCGGCGTGCTGCTCATTCTGTTCGGGATCTATCTCCTGGGTCTGCTGCGGCCCGCATTCCTCATGCGCGAATGGCGGATCGACCTGGCGCGCAAGCCGCTTGGTTACTTCGGCTCCGGCGTCGTCGGGTTCACCTTTGGCGCGGCCTGGACACCGTGCATCGGGCCGATTCTCGGCGGCATTCTGACGTTGGCGGCCACGCAGGCGGGGTTGGGGCAGGGAATCGGCCTGCTGGCGGTCTACGCCCTCGGCCTCGCGGTGCCGTTCTTACTGACCGCGCTGGCATTGGACCGGTTTCTGGTCTGGTTTCAGCGTTTCAGACCGTACATAGTATGGGTCGATCGGATCGCCGGCGGGATGCTGATCGTCCTGGGCATTCTGCTGGTCACCGACAGCTTTACCTTGCTGGCGGGCTATCTCCGCGGGCTGACGCCTGAGTTCCTGCGGGACCGGTTATAAGAACCTGCTGCGCCAGTACGGGTACCCAATTGCCAACCGCTGTATAAGAGAGAGGAACCCATGAAACGATCAGCGATTTTGGCGACTATCGCCGTATTCGCGTTGAGTGGCTGTCAGAAGGGGCAGGACCAAAGCCAGACCGCCGACTCGACGGCCCGCAATTTGACGCTGGCGCCCGCGGAGTCGACGGGGCAGATGCACGACGTCCCGGCGAACCCCCCCCCGGCGGCACCCGCGACGCAACCGGTCGCGCCGCCGCCCGTCACGCGGCCTCCGGTAACCCGCCGCCCGACGCCGCCGGCGCCGCCGCCAATGGCGCGGCTTGCCGCCGGCACCCACATGGACATGGCGGCGACCGATACGATTTCGTCGCGCACCGCCAAAGTGGGCGATGCATTCAGCGCCCGGGTGGTGGAAGACGTCAGGAACGCGGCGGGACGCGTCGTCATCCCCGCCGGCTCGCTTGTGAACGGGAAGATCACCGACGTGAAACCGTCCCCCAATCCGAGCACGCCGGGGACCTTGACGTTGAGCGTTGCGAGCATCACTGTACGCGGCACTTCGTACCCGATCGACGCATCGGTCGATTCGCTCGAGACGGTCCACAAGGGACGGGGCGTGACCACGGGTGATGCCGCGAAGGTTGGAGCCGGGGCGGCTGCCGGTGCGATCCTGGGCCGAGTGCTCGGCGGCAACAAGAAGGGCACGATCGTCGGCGGCGTGATCGGGGGCATCGCGGGTGCTGGTGTTGCCGCGTCCTCCAAGGATTCGGACATCGTCTTGCCAGCGGGGGCGCATATCATCATCCGGCTGACGAAGGAACTCGCGGTCGCGGCATCCTGACGCGGTGATCCGCACCAAGCTGTCAACGATGATGTTCCTCCAGTTTTTCATCTGGGGGGCGTGGTACACATCCATCGCCGTGTACATGACGAATCACGGCATGGGGACGCTGACGCACTGGCCGTACACGGTGAATCCCGTGGCGGCCATCGTCGCGCCGTTCTTCCTCGGGCTGGTGGCTGACCGTTACTTCGCCACGGAGAAGGTCCTCGCCACCCTGCATCTGCTGGGCGGCCTGATTCTCTTCGCCGCCCCGCGCTTCGCCGCCGAGCCCACCACGTTCATTCTGCTGCTGCTGCTCTACAACCTCTGCTACATGCCGACGCTCGGCCTCGCGAACAGCCTGGCGTTCCACCACATCCAGTCGCAGGAGCAGCAGTTCCCGTTCATTCGGGTGTTCGGTACCATCGGGTGGATCGTGGCGGGCCTGTTCATCAGTTTCGGGCTCGGGAAGTTGATGGGCGGTGTCGCTGAACAGACGCCGGGTCCCCTCTACACCGCCGCGACGGCCAGCATTCTACTCGGTTTGTTCTGTTTCTCGCTGCCGCACACGCCGCCGCCGGGACGCGGGCAACCGGTTTCGCTCCGGAGCATCTCCGGGCTCGATGCCCTGAAGCAGCTGGGCGACCGCCCGTTCTATGTCTTCATCACCGCGTCGTTGCTGCTGTGCATTCCGCTCGCGGTCTACTACAACTTCACGCAGCTGTTCCTGGGTGCCGCCGGCGTGCACAGGATCGCGGGCACGCAGACGTGGGGCCAAATCTCCGAAACGGTTTTCATGCTCCTGATGCCGATGTTGTTCCTGCGGCTCGGAGTGAAGAAAATGCTGATCATGGGCATGGCAGCGTGGACGCTGCGCTATGCGCTGTTCGCGCTTGCCGCTCCTGACGCCATCTTCTGGATGATTCTGATCGGGATCATGCTGCACGGCCCCTGCTACGACTTCTTCTTTGTCACGGGCCAGATCTACGTCGACAAGAAGTCGACGCCGGCGGTGCGCGGCCAGGCGCAAGGCTTCCTCGTGCTCGTGACGTATGGAGTCGGGATGCTGATCGGCGCGCAGATTGCGGGCAATGTGTACGACCGCTTCCTTGCGGGAGGCACGGCATTGACGTTGGCACAGTGGCGGAGCTTCTGGATATTGCCGGCTGTATTCGCGGCAGCGGTGCTGATATTCTTTGCGGCGTTCTTTAAAGCACCGAGCCAAGACGGACAGCAACCCGTTCGATAGGTGATGTAGGGGCGCAGCATGCTGCGCCCCTACATTTTTTGCGGGCTATGATCCTTCGGGCAACTCCCGAATCCAGATGTTGCGGTAGCGTACCGGATTTCCATGATCCTGCAGCTTCAGCGGCAGCTTATCAGCGTGCGCCTTATACGGCGGCCGCGCCTTGTTAGCCGTCGGTCCCACCAATTCGAAGTTGTCCTGAATCAGTATCCCATTCAAAAACACCGTCATTCGCGCCGGCCGCTCCACTGAGCCGTCTGCCTTGAAATGCGGCCGACGGAAAACGACATCGTATGCCTGCCACTGGCCGGGAGGCCGCGTGGCATTGACGAGCGGCGGATTCTCGCCGTAGATCGCGCCGGCCTGCCCGTCGGGATAGGTGTCGTTCTGATAGGAATCGAGCACCTGGAGCTCGTAGATCCCCATCAGGAAGATGCCGCTGTTGCCGCGCTCCTGGCCCTCACCCTGTACGACTGCGGGCGTGGC
>Ga0193723_1000706_pt1 | contig 13099 bp, 10 predicted proteins | sample H2m2metaG_FD_143042 | JGI IMG/M metagenome (GOLD analysis project Ga0193723, IMG submission 143042) | Soil microbial communities from a riparian zone of the East river system, Colorado, United States - H2m2 | ecosystem: Environmental > Terrestrial > Soil > Riparian zone | place: USA: East River... | reverse complement strand
CCCGAATCCCCCAGCAATGCCGGCGCCTCTTTGATGGCGCGGTCGTAGCGGCCGGCCCATGCATGGGCGCGCATCAGATTCCAGCGGGCGAAGAACGATTCCTCATCGAGTCCCATCGACCGTTCCGCCTCAGCGGTCGATTCCGCATGTCTTCCTGTGATACCGAGAAGGTAGGAATGCATGCTACCGACCCAGGGGTTGAGCGGATCGTCGTGAACGGCACGGCGAAGCTCAGCAATGGCTGTTTCGTCCGGCATCACGCCGCGGATCGCCCTCCACAGCGCCCACTGGGCGCGCGTGGTCGCGTTGCGCGGCTCATACTCCAGCGCCCGCTCGTACAGCGAGTCGGAGCGCGCGAAGTTGCGATCGTATTGCTCTTCCACGGCCGCAAGCGTCGCCCAGGCTTCAACAAGCCTCGGATCGATCGCCAGGGCCCGCTCGGCGAGGTCCTTCGACTTCGACATGACCTCGGCAAACGGGGCGACACCGAATGTGCCCATCAGGCGGTAGGAATCGGACAGCGACGCCAGGGGCTCCGCGTAGCGCGGATCGATTGCGATCGCCTTCTCGAAGAGCGCGATCGCCTGCAGCATGAACCGGCCACGCTTGATCAGCAGGGCGCGGCCCCGCAGCACCAGCTCGTACGCCTCGAGGTTCTCGGTGCCGCCTCGCGCGCGGCTCCGGTCCGCTTCCGCATGCATGGTCCCGCGCAGCCGGGTGGCGATGGCGCTTGCGATCTCGTCCTGCACCGCGAAGACGTCCGTCATCTCGCGATCGTAGCGCTCCGACCAGAGTTGGTAGCCGTCGGCGGCATTGGCGAGCTGCACGGTGATGCGCAGCCGCGGGCCCGCCCTCCGAACCGTCCCTTCGAGCACCGTGGTCACATCGAGCTTCTCGCCGATCGCCCGGAGGTCCTCCCTCCGGCCTTTGAACGCGAAGCACGACGCGCGCGCCGCCACGCGCAGGCCCTCGACCTGCGCGAGCGCGTTCAGGATTTCGTCCGTGACGCCGTCGGCGAAGAATTCGTCGTCGGCCCCGCTCTGGTTTTCGAACGGCAGCACCGCGATCGATTTCTCGCGGCCCGCCGCGCCCTTTCCGCCCCCCGAGGCGATGTCGGACAGCTCGAGTCGCACGTCCCGAATGTCGCGCGGCCGCTCGTCGGCGTTCTTGCGCAGGCAGCGTCGCAGAATCTCGCGGATCCTCGGCGGCGAGCCGGCCGGCATCGCCGCCCAATCGGGCTCACGCTCGAGGATTCGCGCGATCAGATCCGACGCGGTCTCGCCGGCAAAGGCTGGGCGCCCGGTAAAGCACTCGTAGAGCACGCAGCCGAACGACCAGACATCGGTGCGCCGATCTACCGGCTTGCCGCGCGCCTGTTCGGGGCTCATATAGGCCGCTGTGCCGAGGATCACGCCGGCCACCGTCGCCGGATGCTCCGTGAGCGTCGGCGAATCGGAGAGCATGGTCCCGCTCGCCGGCCCCGGATCGCTCTTCGCGAGTCCGAAGTCGAGCACCTTCGCCATTCCCCCAGGGTTGATCATGACGTTCCCCGGTTTCAGATCGCGATGGACGATGCCGCGCTCGTGGGCCGCCTCGATCGCGCCCGCGATCTGGATGCCCAGCGCCAGCGCCTCGCCCTGCGGCAGCGCCCCGCGCGCCAAGCGGGCGGCCAGCGTCTCGCCTTCGACCAGCTCGAGGACGAGATGGGGCGTGCCGGCGGCCTCCTCGAGCCCGTAGATCGCAGCGATGTTCGGATGATTCAAGGAGGCGAGGGTTTGAGCCTCGCGTCGGAACCGGGAGAGCCGCGCCGGGTCCGCGGCGAACGCGGGCGGCAGCGCCTTGATCGCGACGTCTCGCCCGAGGCGGGTGTCGCGCGCGCGGTAGACCTCGCCCATGCCTCCGGCGCCCAGAGGTCCGACGATCTCGTATGGTCCAAGCCAAGTGCCGCGGGTCAGCGTCACCCCTACAGCGCCTCGTATGCCGTCTCGCCGTGGAGCGCCTCGTCGAGGCCGACTTCCTCGGCACCTGCCCCCACCTTGACCGGGGTGACCCGGTCGATCAGCCAGAGCATGCCGAGCGTGAAGGCGAAGGCCCACACCGACGACAGCAGCACGGCGACGCACTGCTTCACGAAGAACACAGGATTGCCCGCGAGAAGCCCGTTGGTGCCCGCAGGGTTGTACGCCTTGGTCGCGAAGATGCCGAGCATGACAATGCCGATGAAGCCGCCCACGCCGTGCACCCCCCACACGTCGAGCGCATCGTCCCAGTGGAGCTTGTTCTTAAGCGCGACGGCGTAGAAGCAAACCACGCCCGAAACGATGCCGATGATCGCCGCGCTGGCGGGGGAGACAAAGCCCGCGGCGGGCGTGATTGTGGCCAGCCCGGCCACAGAGCCGGTGAGGAGTCCCAGGAATTTCGGTTTGGCTCCCGACATCCATTCGACCGCGAACCACGCCATCCCCGCGAATGAAGCGGCGAGGTCGGTATTGAGGAAGGCGGTTGCGCTCACGGCGTCGACCCTGAATTCGCTGCCGGCGTTGAATCCGTACCAGCCGAACCAGAGAAGCCCCGTGCCGAGCGCCACAAGCGGAATGCTGTGCGGACCCTTGTCCTGCACGCGGCGCCGCCCGACGTAGAGTACCGAAGCGAGCGCCGCGATGCCCGCGATGTTGTGCACCACGATGCCGCCGGCGAAGTCCAGAACGCCCCACTTCGCGAGCAAGCCACCGCCCCAAACCATGTGCACGAACGGGAAGTACACGAAGAGCAGCCAAAGCGTGAGAAAGATGAAGTACGCCTTGAAGGTCACGCGGTTGGCGAAGGCCCCCGTGATGAGAGCGGGAGTGATGATGGCGAACATCATCTGGTAGGCGATGTGCACGATCAGCGGGATGCTGTCGTTGGGCGAGGGCGTCATCAGATTGACGCCGCGCATGAAGGCCATGTCCAAGTTGCCGATCACGCCGCCAACGTCGCCGGAGAAACAAAGGGAGTAGCCGCAGACGAACCAGATCACCGTGGTCCAGCAGAGCGAGACGAAGCTCTGAATCATGATCGCCAGCACGTTCTTGCGGCCGACCAGCCCGCCGTAGAAGAAGGCGAGGCCAGGGGTCATGAGCATCACGAGGCTGCTGCACAGGAGCATGAAGGCGGTATTACCGGTGTCGAGTCGCAGCACGGAGCTTCCCTCCTAGGTCAAATGGGCCGAACTAGGTTGCCGGACTTCATTTCTTGCTGCCCGCCAACAGATCCAGATCGACGTCGAGCTGTGCGGTCCAGAGCGACTTCGAGGCGCCGGGCTGCAGCTCATCCTCGAAGAAGAAGACGGGGCCAATCAGGAGGTCAATCGCCGGCGTGAAATACAGGTAAGCGCCGCCCCCGGTCGCGCCGAGGGCATTCTTTCCGGTCTGGAGGTCCCAGGCGAGGACGATCTTGTCGATGCGTGGCACATCGATGGGGGGCGACAGCCAGCCCGCCATCAAGCCGCTCCGCTCCGTCTTCCCGCTGGCTGAGCGGAACAGGTCCTTGTTCAGAGCGTAATACCCGCCGATCGAGGCAGCTCCGAATCGCGGCAGCGTCTTCCCGATCATGGCACCTAACACGTTCTGGTCATTGAAGCCCTTCTTGAGGCCCGCACCGAAGATCCCAACCGACCACCCCGGCTGACCCTTGAAGTACGTATCCTCGGGAGCCCCCACTTTGGCATTGAGGACGAGCGGCAGATCGATCGCATCGGATCCCGCGGCGCTCGGATAGAGCAAGTCGAAGCCGATCTCGGACTGGAGACCCTTTCCTGGAAGCACTCCCATGGTCAGCCCCAGGTCGATGGGATAGGCAGCCTTCGACCCAAAATAGGTGTCGTACGTCACGTGAAGCACTCCGAGCGGCTGGACAAACGGCGTGGATGGGGCCCAGAACGTCGTCGAGGGAGTAGCGCACGCGGTCCGGGGCAGTGCAGCGGCAACGGTGATGGCCGCGACCATAGCCGACAGCGAGAGGCGCCCGAGTCGGGACATCGTCACGTTTTCCAATGGACCGAGGCGTGTACGCGAGGCGAGGGTCATGGGGGACGAATAGTAGCACCGGTTCCTCTCCGGCGCGAACCTCACTAGAGCGTCTTCCCTACTGGAGCGTCTACGCGAAAAATGAACTCGGCCACGATCTTTCGGTCGTGGCCGAGATTGAGAAGGGAGGCGCTTCTTTCGATCGAGATGTCGCTAAGGCGGCGCCTCCCCCGCTGCCGCGCTACTTTGCGGCAGTGGCTACCGAGATCTGATCCGTGAACCAGGGGCTGACCTGCTCCAGCGTCGGCACCGGGCTCGTTAGATTCTTCTCCGTGGCAACCTCGCCCAGGCGCTTCACCAGCGATTCCGGCGTGTGCTCGAAGAGACTCCTCGGACCGTCAATTCCCGCGGCCACGAGCACGCCAACGTACTTCGGTCCCACGTTCTTCACGCGCGCGAGTCTCGACATCCCAACCAGGTCCGTGAAGTGGTCAAGAGCGATGCCCGTCTGCGTCGCGAGCGCGATACGCTTGGGCTGATCGGCCCACACGCGCATCATGTCGTCCGAGTTCTCGATGCCGGCTTCCCGGAGCTTCTCGACTTGTTCCGGATTGATGCCCTGAAACTCGCTCATCTTGTATGTCATGCTGGGCTCCCTTCCGGTACTGGGGTCGAGGCCGGCTTCCCGTTCGCTTCCGGCTTCGGGTTTTCAAACCAGGGCCTGATGTCCTGAAGCGTGGGAATCGGGCCGGCCAGCTTCTTCTCGGCCGCCACCTCGCCCAGATGCTTCACCAGCGTCTCTGGCGTGTACTTGAAGAGTCGCTTCGGTCCGTCGATTCCGGCGGCGACGAGGACATCGAGATGCTGCAGAGCCATCCCCTTGATGCGCCCTAGCCGTGCCATGGCCGCGAACCTCATGAAATTCTCCTCGGTAATGCCCGTGCTGGCCACGAGGCCGGCGCGCTTCTCCTTGTCGCTCCAAATCTTCATCAGGTCATCGGTGTTCTCGATGCCGGCGACGCCAAGCGTGGTGACTTGGTTCGGTTCGATTCCGTGGAACTCGCTCATCTTGAGAGACAAGTGCGATTCCTTCCTAGTCCGTGCCGACCGCGCGCGAAACGACCGGGACGACGCCCGTTCGTCGCAGTGATGCGGACGGATGCTGGCGGAGCATTGCTCCGATGGCGTTTGGACTGGTGTAGGGAGGGGTGCGACGCGGGCCGATTCGATTGCGGGCGGTCCGGAACTTGGTTCTCCGAATCGCAGGCCTTCTGCCGTTTGGACCCGTGATCGCGGGATTTCCGCCTTCACGGGGATCGACCGTCCCGCTTGGATTCCAGGGCCGGCCTGAGGCGCCACCCGGCGGTGTCTGGCAGGCAACTTCGGCTGGGTGGATGTGAATCTTGAATCTGACTACATAAGATAAGATATCTCAATAAATTGCGCCACGCCACCTTATTCGCGGCAAGTCGCCAAGAGGCGCGTGAGAGAGGGGTTAGGGGGTGTCCGTTACGACCAACGCGCGATCGCCCCGAACGCGGCCCGCTGGAATCAAGCGATCGCCGCGGCGCAGGCGCGCGAGAGCCTCCGCCTTCCCTGCTCCGGTGACGACCCAGAGGAGGCGCAGGGCCCGATTCAAGGCCGGCAGGGTAAGCGTCATGCGCCGGTACCCCTGATACGGAGCCGACACCGCGACATCGGCGTCGTCGATTTCGAGCGCGGGGTCGCCTGGAACAAGCGAGGCAGTGTGACCGTCAGCCCCAAGCCCGAGATGCACGAGGTCGAGCGTCGCGGGATTCCCTGCGACCTCCTGAAGCGTGCCGGCGTAGCGCTTCGCCGCGGATTCCAGATCCGTCTCCTCGACCGGCATCGCGTGGAGGTGCCCGGGGGGGAGCTCGATGCGCGCGACCAGATTTTCAAGCAGCTGCGTCAGAGTGCGATCGGGGCTCCCGGCCGGCGCGACCCGCTCGTCGACTTGGAACAGATGGACAAGGGACCAAGGAATATCTTCCTTCGCGAGAAGCTGGAGCATGCGCCGCGGCGTCCCGCCGCCGCTCACCGCGAGCAGAAATCGGCCCCGAGCAGCCACCGATGCCCGCGCGTCTTCCGCGATCACATCCGCCGCCCGGCGGGCGACGGCTTCCTCGTCCGCCAGGACTTCGACCGTCACTGAAACCAGCCGCCGGGAACGAGCGTCTCAGCTTCCTTCGGTCCCCACGAGCCTCGCTCATATTCGCGCACGGGCGGATCGCCGAGGAGCGCCGGGTCGACGATGCGCCAGGCTTCCTCCACGTAGTCCTGCCGCGCGAAACGGAACGTCTCTCCCATGATGGCGTCCCCGAGCAGCTCTTCGTAGGGATCGCTCTCGGTGCCGTCCTGCTCGTGCGTCGCCACAAGCTCCACGTCTCGAAAGGCGGTCTTGTGGCCGGATTCGCGCACCGTCGCACCGAGAGCGATGATGAATTCGGGGCTCAACCGGAAGCGGACGTGATTGGAGGTGAGATCGACCCCTTGGACGATCGGCGGTGGGCGGCGCAACTTCGCCACGACCTCGGTCACGGTGATGGGCATGTGCTTGCCGGCACGGATGAAGAACGGCACCCCCTGCCAGCGCCACGAATTCACCTCGAGCCGAACGGCCGCGAACGTTTCCATAGTCGAGTCGGGCGACACTCCCGCCTCGGTGCGGTAACCGCGGAATTGGCCGCGGACCACGCGCCCCGGATCGAGCGGTGAAATCGATTTCAGCACCTTGACCTTCTCGTCGCGGAGTCGTTCCGTGTCCTGGTTGCCGGGCGGCGGCTCCATAGCGATGTTCGACAGGATCTGGAGGAGGTGATTCTGGATCACGTCTCGAATCGCCCCCGTCTTGTCGTAAAAGGCTCCACGGCCGCCGATGCCGAAGTCCTCGGCCATCGTGATCTGGACGGATTCGACGTAGAGGCGATTCCAAATCGGCTCCAGGAACGTGTTCGCGAAGCGGAAGAAGATCAGGTTCTGGACGGAGTCCTTGGCGAGGTAGTGGTCGATGCGGAAAATGTCCCGCTCGCCGAAGCACCTGTGAAGGACGGCATTGAGCCGTCGCGCCGAGGCGAGATCTCTGCCGAACGGCTTCTCGAGGACGAGACGGGCTCCCGTGCGACAACCCGAGCGTTCGAGCTGTCTCACAACCTCCTCGAACAGCTCGGGAGGAATGGCCATGTAGTGGAGCGGTGCCTTGGCGGCCCCGAGGGCCGCGCGCAGTGACTCGAACGTCGAAGGATCGGAGTAGTCCCCCTCGACGTAGCGGAGCAGCTTCATCAACCGAGAGAACGGCTCGGGATCGACGCCGCCGTGCTCCTCCACGCTCTCCCGCATTCGCTCCCGCAGCCGATCGAGGGTCCAGCCCCCCCGCGCGACGCCGATCACGGGCACATCGAGGATTCCGGAGCGGACCATTCGTTGCAGCGCGGGAAAGATCTTCTTGTACGCGAGATCGCCCGTCACTCCGTAGAGCACCAGCGCGTCCGCCTTTGCCTTGCTCACGCTTTTTCCTTGTGGCCGCCGAACGCCGCGCGCATCGCGGAGAGAATCTTGTCGGCGTAGTCCGCCGCTCCGCGAGAGGAGAAGCGCTGGTAGAGCGCCGCGGAAAGCACGGGAGCAGGCACCCCTTCATCGATCGCGGCGTGCACCGTCCATCGGCCTTCGCCAGAGTCCGAGACGCGGCCCGAAAACCGATCTAGCCCGGAATCCTCGGCCAACGCGGAGGCGGTCAGATCGAGCAGCCACGAGGCGACGACGCTCCCCCGCCGCCATAGCTCGGCGATCTCTCCTACGTTGAAGTCGTATGGATAGCGTTCCGGTTCTCGCAGCGGAGCGGTCTCCGCGTCCTGCTCCTGCTGGTGGCGTCCGGCGTCGGCGTGGTGCAGGATATTGAGTCCCTCGCGATCGAGGCCATGAGCCCATACTCGATCCCGTTGTGGATCATCTTGACGAAGTGGCCGGCGCCGCTCGGACCGCAGTGAAGGTAGCCTTGCTCCGCGGTACCGGCCTTCGCCCCGCGGCCCGGAGTGCGCGGCGCCGATCCGATCCCGGGCGACAGCGCTGCGAACACCGGGTCCAGGCGCTTCACCGCATCGGGCTCGCCGCCGATCATGAGGCAATACCCTCGCTCCAGACCCCAGATCCCACCGCTCGTCCCGACGTCGACGTAGTGGATCCCGCTCGCAGCCAGATCCCTCGATCGACGGAGGTCGTCGACGTAGTACGAGTTCCCTCCGTCCACGATGATGTCGCCGCGATCCAAATGTGGCGTCAGCTCGCGGATGGCCCCATCCACCACGGAAGCCGGCAGCATCATCCAGACGGTGCGCGGGGCCGCCAGCTTCTTCACGAAATCATCGAGCGACCGGGCGCCGGAGGCGCCTTCCCGCTCCAGGCCTTGGACCGCCTCCCGAGACCGGTCGAACACGACGCATTCGTGCCCGGCGCGAGTCAGCCGTCGAACCATGTTCGCTCCCATTCGGCCGAGGCCGATCATGCCCAGTTGCATTGACGCTCCTTCCCTGAATAGCGGTTCGAGACGATCTCAGACAGTACACACGGAACAGACTACACACATCCTCCTGGTTTGAAAAACCGGGTGCGGTTTTTTGAATCTCCTTCCTCCCCCGCCCTTGCTTCAACCTCGATCAGTCACTGCTGGTCGCGACGGGAAACGCGCTAGCAGTGGCGCCTGCAACGACATAGGAGAGCCGCGGAGCATTTTGCAACGCGTGGCACCATTCCTGCGGTACGCATCCGCCACGGGCTACAAGTGCGGCAAAGACGCATTAGAAATGAATAGTGAATACCTAGGAGGAGCAAATGATGCGCAAAGGCAGGGGACTTTTGTGGATGGCAGCGTCGGTGCTTCTGGTTTCTCTGGCCGGCTGCTGCAGCTCCGATAATCCACTCGGAGTGCGTGAAGGTGGAGCCGGGGGTGGAGCCTTAGGTCCGGCAACAGTGCCGCTCGCGACGGCCGGGACCTTCATTGTTCTAGGGGGCTCCACGGTCACGAACACAGGCTTGACGGTGGTCACCAATGGGGATGTCGGAGTGAGCCCAGGTACCGCCATAACGGGGTTCCCGCCCGGAGTCGTGAACGGAGGAACCCTCCACGCGGGTGGCACCGCTCCCGAAGCCACGGCGCAATCCGATTTGACGATCGCGTACAACGACGCCGCTGGGCGCACAACTGGTCCGATCACCATATCCGGAGACTTGACCGGCCGGACCCTGGCGCCTGGCCTCTACAAGTCCACGTCATCGCTGGCCATTTCGGGCGCGCTTACCCTCAGCGCTCTGGGTAATTCGAATGCGGTTTGGATCTTTCAGATCGCCTCTACCCTCACAACCGGACCCGGGAGCCAGGTCATCCTGAGCGGCGGCGGCAAGGCCTCCAATGTCTTCTGGCAGGTCGGCAGCTCGGCAACGCTCGGCACGAACTCCAAGTTCAAGGGAATCATAATGGCCGACCAGGCGATCACCGTGAATACCGGTGCGCGAGTGGACGGAAGGGTACTGGCTCGAGTAGCCGCGGTGACATTGGATACCAATGCCATCGCTAAGCCATGATGTCCGGGCGTTGGATTGGACGGCCGGGCGAGAATGCTCCGGCGTCAAACAAGAAAGGGCGTTCCATGCGAAGCAAAGTCTTGGCACTTGTCGCCGTACTTCTTGTGGCTGCGTGCCCGGCCTTCGCGGGTGGCGGCGCTAAGGGCGACTGGGAACTCGGTATCTATGGCGGCTACGGTTGGCTGGACGACTACGGCTTCTTCCACCCGAAGGACCACATGCTCTGGGGCGGACGGCTCGGGTATTTCCTATCGCCGCAGTGGGGCTTGGAAGTCTCCGGACAGCGCCTTAGCACGGAAACGGACTACGATATAACCGGCGTGCCGAACGAGGACGTCCACCTCGACTCCTATCGCCTCAATCTCCTCTACAACTTCGGGGCCGGCGAGGAATTCCGGCCGTTCTTGACCGCAGGCGTCGGTAAGGAAATGTTCCACGTGGAGAATTTCGGCGAGTCTTGCGATCTCGGTTGGAACGCGGGCGCGGGCTTCCGTTATTTCATGTCTCCACACTGGAACCTCCGTGCGGATGGGCGCTACGTCAGCACGAAAGTGGGCGATCAGATCGACGAGAGGGAGAACAACATAGAGGCGACGCTAGGCCTCGGCTTTGCCTTCGGCGGTAAAGGCAAGACGGCTGAGGCGGCCGAGGCGCCGCACGCCGAGGAACCGCGCGCAAACCAGGCGCCGACGGTCAGCTGTGCTAGCGATCGGTCGGAGATCTTGCCGGGTGAGAGCGCGAAGATCCAGGCAACGGCGTCCGATCCAGAGGGCGACCGGCTGACCTACGATTGGAGCACCTCCAGCGGTCGGGTGACCGGTAGCGGCGCGGCTGCGGTGCTCGATTTCACGGGCGTGACGCCGCCGGCAACGGCCACCGTCATGGTCCGCGTGTCCGACGGCCACGGAAACACGGCGTCGTGCGACAAAGCCGTGAGCCTGCGCGAGCCCGCGCGGCCGGCTGAAGCGGTCTCCTGTATCGCCGGCGGATTCGCGCGCGACTTTGCAGGAATCAGCAACATCGACAAGGCCTGCCTGGACGACGTTGCCTCGCGGCTCAGCAGCGATCCGCGCGCAAAGGTGATCGTCATCGGTCATGCCGACAGTCATGAGAAGTCCGCTTCGATTGCGCAACGGCGTGCCGACGCGGTGAAGGAATACCTGGTGAAGGACCGGAGCATCGAGGCTTCGCGCATCACGACCAGCTCGGCCGGTGCGACCAAGCCGGTCGACAACGGAACGGATGCCGCGGCCCAGGGTCGCAATCGTCGCGTGGAAGTATGGTTCGTGCCCGAGGGCGCGACCGTGCCGAAGTAGGAAGGGCCGGCTTTCGAAGTAACGACTCTGAATAAGTCGGACTGACAATTCGGGGCGGGCCTAGAGGGTCCGCCCCGATTGCTTCATCCGCCAAGGGGATGGCTTGCAGAAAATGGATCGTCGAACGCGCAGCTCTTTCTTCCTCGCCGTGGTCACGGCGCTTGTCCTCGCCGGAGGGCCGGCCCAAGCTCAGAGTTGGATCCCGGTGGGAGCGCCAGGCGGGAACGTGCGCGCTCTCGCGTTGGACCCGCGCAACGCACAGCGCGTCTACCTCGGCACGGCGGACGGCATCCTCTATCGCTCTGATGACGGCGGTCACCTCTGGCGCCGGCTGGGCCCCGGCTTCCCGCTGCGCGGTTGCAGCATGGACGATATCGTCGTGGACGCGCGCGGGGTCGTGTTCGTCGGCTATTGGGAGGTTCACGGCACCGGGGGCGGCGTCGCCCGCAGCACGGACGGCGGAAAGACCTTCGTTGTCCTGAAGGGCGTCGACGGCGAGTCGGTACGGGCGCTTGCCGTGGCGCCTTCGGACTCAAAGGTGATCGCCGCCGGAACACGGACCGGCGTGTTCCTCTCGACGGACGGCGGACAGGGCTGGAGGCGTATCACGCCCAAGAACCACCCAGACCTCCGCAACATCGAATCGCTGGCCTTCGATCCAAGCGATCCGCAGGTCCTCTACGCCGGCACTTGGCACCTGGTCTGGAAGACCTCCGATGGGGGCGCCGAATGGGGGCCCGTGCACGAGGGCATGATCGAAGACTCGGACGTGATGACGCTGACCATCGATCCCATGCATCCGCAGACCATCTACTCCACCGCGTGCACCGGCATCTACCGCTCGACCGAAGGTGCCATGGAGTGGACGAAGCTGGGTAAGATCCCCTTCTCGAGCCGGCGCACGCGCGCGTTCTCCCTGGGCGGCGACGACGCGAGCCAACTGCTGGCGGGCACGACGGAAGGTCTCTGGATCAGCGAAGACAGCGGCGGCAACTGGTGGCGGGCGACACCCAAGGACCTGATCGTCAACGCACTGGTCGTGCAGCCGGACGGCACCATCATCCTCGGCACCGAGGGTGCGGGGGTCCTCCGCAGCTCGGATCGCGGCCGAACCTGGATCGCCAGCAACACCGGCTTCTCGGAGCGGTTCGTCTCGAGAATATTGTTCGACGCTGCTGGACAACGCTTGCTCGTCGCCGTGTGGGGCGCCCCCCGCTATGGCGGCGTCTTCGTTTCGTCGGGCGTGCCCGGACCCTGGATCCGCCTGGGGAATGGTCTCGACGCGCGCCAGGTGCTTTCGTTAGCCCTCGTAGGCGATACGATCGTCGCCGGGACCGATGATGGAATCTTCGCGCGGGCTCCAGAGGCCAAGGTTTGGAGCCGCCTGCGCACGCGTATTGACGGCCGCGAGGTACACCCGCGCGTCAACGAGCTGCTCGTCCTGCCGCCCCGTCGCCTTCTCGCTGCGACCTCGAATGGATTGATCCGAAGTCTCGATGGGGGCCGGACCTGGACACAACCGACGCTCGGGAGCGTCACCGAGGTCTCCGATCTTGCTTTGTCCCCCACCGATCTCGACCTGGTCGTGGTCGCGACGCGGTCCGGAATTTTCCGGAGTACCGACGGCGGCGAATCCTGGCGTCGGGTATCGTCCGAGCTGGGAGACCTGACGCCGCACGCGCTCGCCTTCATGCCATCGGATGACCACGTCCTCTTCGCCACCACTTCCGGCGGGCTGTTCCGCTCCGGCGATCAGGGCGCCAGTTGGCATCGGGTGAACGGCGGGATTCCACGCTCCGACCTCACCGGGATTGCAGTGAGTCCGGACGGCCGAACCATGTACGTGAGCGACTTCAATTGGGGTGGCATCTTCCGCAGCGTTAACGGCGGCTCGACATGGGCTCGAATGCCCACCGACGGTCTTGGTTCGGACCACGTCTGGACCCTGGGTCTGGATCCGGCAACACCGGGACGGCTCTTGGCGTCGTCGTCAGCCGGTGGCCTCCACCTGCTGGTGTCGGCATCCACCGACGTAGGTGCTGGCGCCGGGCTTGTGGCCAAGTAGCGCAGCCGCGCCGCGGCGCGTTCCCCGCGAGCTGACATCGTCGGTGTCCCATCTCGGTCGCCCTGGTCTCCTCCGGTACAGTCCGGGGCCGTAGAATCCGGGATACGCAGTCCCTC
>Ga0193723_1000705_pt1 | contig 13107 bp, 11 predicted proteins | sample H2m2metaG_FD_143042 | JGI IMG/M metagenome (GOLD analysis project Ga0193723, IMG submission 143042) | Soil microbial communities from a riparian zone of the East river system, Colorado, United States - H2m2 | ecosystem: Environmental > Terrestrial > Soil > Riparian zone | place: USA: East River... | reverse complement strand
CGATTGAGAACCCGGCACCGGGAGCGACATCGGCAACGAGCGCCGGGTTCTCAATCGTGGCGCCCGCGAGTGGCGCGGCTCAGGGGCGGTAGCGCACGACGCACGTGAAGGCCCGGGACGGGTCCTTGTACGCGGTCATGCTGAAGGTGTATGTGCCGGCGTCGACGAAGACTTGCTCATCGGCAGCGGCAAGACGTCGCCAGCCGGTGGCCGCGTCGGTGGGGAGGTCAAGCCGACGTTGATGTTCGAGGTGGTCGACCTCCGGCGCCGTGCGCGCGGCGAGCGGTGCGCGGAGGCTGAGGTAGCCGCGGCGGGGCGTGTAGACGCCCAGCTCGGCCCCGTGCGGTGTCTTCATCCGCAGCACCAGGGCATCACCGGAGACGAGCTCCACCGGCGAGCAACTCAATGCCGACGGCGCCCCGGGCAGCGTCCACTCGCCCGGCAAGATGATCTCCCCGGCGACGAGCACGCCCATGATGAACGCAGGAGCCAAGCCACCCAGGTCCCACACCCAGCGCGACATCCCTCCCAGCAGCTCGGCGTCGGACAATTGCTCGTCCGGTGTCTCGCCTATTGCGCTCAGACGTCGCGCCGCCGCTACCCCTTCCCACGCCAGGAAGTAGATGAAAAGGGGGACGCTCACCCACCCCAACCCCGCCCGAAGTGGATAGAAGGCATACGATAGCACGAGTAACGCCACCGCCGCGTCGGAGATCGCTTGCGCGGCGAGGACGCCCGACGCCCGCCAGCGGAGGGCAAGCACGAGCAGCGCGCCCGCGATGATCGTGCGCGCCACCACGTACACGACCGCACCAAGGCTCCAGATGCTCACAGGGAAACGGACAGGGAGGGATTCGAACCCTCGATACCCTTACGGGCATACCGGTTTTCGAGACCGGCGCCTTCAACCACTCGGCCACCTGTCCTGAACTGCTAGACGCCGAGACGCCGAGACGTCGAGACGCCGAGGAAAAACAAACGACTGGACGGACAGGGTGGGATTCGAACCCACGTAACGGTTGCCCGTTAACACGCTTTCCAAGCGTGCGCCTTCAGCCACTCGGCCACCCGTCCTCGTCGCGGGGAAGAAACTAGTCGCGGGCCCCCCCTCAATCAACCGGCGCCACGCGCTAAGCTGCGCTCGGAGCGTCCGTTAACCCCGCTGTGGCGGCGGCGCGGCGAGGTGACGCGCGCCCGCGACAAGGGACTTGGCCACGGCCTTGGTGCGCGCACCCAGCAGCGGGCGCAGTTCTTGCCCCTTGAGCGTGACGTGACGACGCCGAGTCTCTACAACCCGCGCGCCCCGCTGCGCCCGCCGACGCCACCGCCGCCGCGCAAGCAGTCAAACCTGTTGGAAGACGTGCGCGCCGCGGCGATTCGCGACGTGCTGCAACCCTACCTGTTCGACGACACGACCTTCCGCGAGCTGGTGTGCGAGGAGTTGCGTGCCCCGGTGGCCCGGCCCCGCATCATCGAGTTCGGGTGCGGCACGGGCGGGCTCACGGTGGCAGCGCTGGCGACGCGGCGCGATGCCGTGTACCACGGGTTCGACCGTTCCGAGGCCGACGTGGCCATCGCGACCTGCCGTCTTAGCCGAGGCGGAGTCCAGGGCGGCGCGACCCTCACGGCCCCGTTCGAGCTCGACCAGCGCGCGATCGGTGAAGCGCTGCAAGGACTTCGCGCCGACTTCCTGATCCTGCCGCGCTTCCTCCAGACCGTGCCCATATGTACGGCCGAGGGCGGTGGCCTGAACCGCGTGGCGTTTCTGGCGTTGTGTCACCAGCTCGTGAAGCCCGGCGGGCGGATGCTGATCATCGAGGACGTCTACGGCGAGGACGCCGACGAGCAGGCCGAGCTGGCGTTCGCGTGGCGCAATGCGTTTCGCGCCCGGTTGACGCGCGACCTCGAGAACCTGCGACACGCGCTGCACGGGCTCGACGCCGACCTGGCGGCACGACTGGGCCGGCTGCCCGGCGACCCATCACTCCTCGGCGAGCTGCGCGACCGCGCGCAGCCCAAAGGCGCGCAGGTCCTGCCCCTCGGGGCGTGGGAGCGGATGTTCGAGCACCTCGGCTTCCCGTTCCGCGCGGTGCGGCACACCACCCAGCGGCAACTATACCTCTTCACGGTGCGATGCTAGCTTAGGGCTCCCGAGCCTCAACAGGGAGCCCCATGGCAGTCACGTACGCGAGCTACCTGAAGCTCGACGAGCTCCTGTCGCTCCAGCAGCCGCGCCCCGGCGCGCTCGAGCACGACGAGACGCTGTTCGTCATCATCCACCAAGTCTACGAGCTGTGGTTCAAGGAGGTCCTGCACGAGCTGGACCACCTGCAGCGACTGCTGCGCGCCAATGACACGGCGCTGGCCGGCCATACGCTCAAACGGATCCTCACGATCCTCAAGACGCTGGTCGCGCAGATCGACGTCCTCGAAACGATCACGCCGCTCAACTTCCTGTCCTTTCGGGACCGCCTCGAATCGGGGAGCGGATTTCAGTCGCACCAGTTTCGTGAGATCGAGTTCGTCATGGGCAAGAAGGCTCGCCCGTCGTTTGAGCGATACCCCGCCGGCAGTGTGAGTAGAGAGAGAGTCGAGAACAGGTTCAAGCAGCCGACGCTGTGGGACGCCTTTCTCGCCTATCTCGGCGCGAACGGCTACACCGTGCCGCGTGTCGTGCAGGCGCGCGACGTCACGCAGCCGCTCACGCCCTCGCCGGAGCTGCAGCGCATCCTGATCGACGTATACCGGACGAACCACAGTGTCGCCCAGATCTGCGAGCGGTTGGTGGATCTCGACGAAGGCTTCATGGAGTGGCGCTACCGGCACGTGAAGATGGTGCAGCGCACGATCGGCACAAAGCCCGGCACGGGCGGCTCGGCGGGCGCTGAGTACCTGATGACCACGATTAATCAGCCGGCGTTCCCAGACCTCTGGGCGATTCGATCTGAGCTGTGATCGACCCGGACCAGCTCACCGAGCACTACCGCCGCTTTCGCGTCACTGAGCGCATACTCCTCACCGGTCATTCCCATCAGGCGTGGCCCGATGTGGCGTTCGAAGCGCAGCAGCAGGCGTGGCTCGATACGGCGGAACTGGTGGATGATGTGTGGGAGGTCGCCTTTGAGAAGGCGAACGAGGCGCGCCGCGGGTTTGCGCGGCTGCTCGATGACGCCCCCGATCGGATCGCCTTGGCGCCGAACACCCATGAGCTGGTCGTGCGGTTTCTGTCCGCCCTGCCCCTTCGCAAGCGTCCCACACTCATCACCACGGACGGCGAGTTTCACACGATTCGTCGCCAGCTCGACCGCCTCGCCGAGGAGGGGATCGAGGTCGTGAAGGTAGCGGCCGTACCGGCGGCGACACTCGCCGACCGACTCGCGACGGTCGTCGATGATCGCACGGCGGCGGTGCTCGTCTCGGCGGTGCTGTACGCCAACGCGCACATCGTCCCGAATCTCCGAGCCGTCCTCGCCGCGTGCGAGCGGGTCGGCGCCGAGCTACTGGTAGACGCGTATCACGCACTCGATGCCATCCCGTTCTCTCTCAAGAGCGAGGGACTGGAACGGGCGTACGTGGTCGGCGGTGGCTACAAGTACTGCCAACTGGGCGGCGGCAATGCGTTCTTGCGGATGCCGCCGGAGTGTGCGTTGCGGCCGGTGGTGACGGGCTGGTTCAGCGAATTCGCGGAGCTGGCGGAGCCGCCGCGCGCCGGCCGGGTGAGCTACGGCGCCGGGCCCGCTCGATTCGCAGGGGCAACGTATGATCCCGCGAGCCACTACCGCGCCGCGGAGGTGTTTGACTTCTTCGAGAAGCAGGGGATGACACCCGATGGGCTGCGCCAGCTGAGTCAGCATCACGTGGGTGTGCTGACCGCAGGCTTCGACTCGCTGAACGCCGATCCCAATGTGATCAGGCGCGACCGGTCGGTGCCCCTGGGCGCGGTTGGCGGGTTTCTCGCCCTGCGCACGTCCCGCGCCCCGCAGCTCTGGGGAGCGTTACGGGAGCGAGGCGTATGGACCGACTATCGGGGTGACATGCTGCGGCTCGGTCCGGCACCGTACCTCACGGACCAGCAACTCAGCGTCGCGATCGCGGCCCTGGGCGACGCCCTGCAAAAAACTCCTTGAGCAACGCCCCGCTCGCCTCCGCTTCCACCCCGCCCACGACCTCAACCCGGTGATTCAAGCGAGGATGCCGGACGAGATCCCCGACCGACCCACACATTCCCGCCTTATCGTCGTACGCGCCGAACACGAGCTTGCCGACCTTGGCTAGCACGATCGCCCCAGCGCACTGGGCACAGGGCTCGAGCGTGACGTAGAGGGTGCAATCGTCCAGGCGGTCGGTGCCGAGGGCCTGGAGAGCACGCTGAATCGCGAGCAGCTCGGCGTGCGCGGTGGGGTCGCTGCGATGCACCGTCTCGTTGTGCGCCTGAGCGACCACACGACCGTCCCGCATCACGACCGCACCGACGGGAACCTCGTCCAGGCCCGCCGCGTGGCGAGCCTGCTCGAGCGCCGCGGTCATGCCCGGGTCAGCCACGCACCCGCTCGAAGACCAACGCGTTGCCGTTCTTGTCCGCCTTGATGCGATCCCCATCGGCGTACTTCCCCTCGAGCACCGCCATGGCGAGGGGGTTCTGGAGCAGCCGCTGGATCGCCCGCTTGAGCGGCCGGGCACCGTACACGGGATCGTAGCCCTCCGCCACAATCAGCTGTTTCGCCGCCGGCGTGATGTCGATCGTCAGCTTGCGCTCGCGCAGCAACGCTTCGACCCGCTTGATCTGGATGTCCACGATCTTCGCGACGTCGTCGCGCGACAACGGGCGGAAGATGATCACGTCGTCGACGCGGTTCAGGAACTCCGGCTTGAAGCTCTGGCGCAGCAGTTCCATCACTTTGGTCTCGGCCTGCTCCCACCCGACCGCTTCCGCTTCCAACAGGTACTGTGAGCCGACGTTCGACGTCATGATCAAGACCGCGTTGCGGAAGTCCACCGTGCGGCCCTGGGAGTCGGTCAAACGCCCGTCGTCCAGAATCTGCAGCAGGACGTTGAACACGTCGGGATGGGCTTTCTCGATCTCGTCGAATAGCACCACCGCGTAGGGCCGGCGCCGGATCGCCTCCGTGAGCTGGCCGCCCTCTTCGTAGCCGACGTAGCCGGGCGGCGCGCCGATCATCCGCGCGACCGCGTGCTTCTCCATGTATTCCGACATGTCGAGCCGCACCATGGCGCGCTCGTCGTCGAACAAGAATTCGGCGAGGGCGCGCGCGGTCTCGGTCTTTCCCACGCCGGTGGGCCCGAGGAAGATGAACGAGCCGGTGGGGCGATTCGGATCCTGCATCCCTGCGCGAGCGCGCCGGACGGCGTTGGCGACCGCGGCGAGCGCCTCCGGCTGCCCGATCACCCGCCGCCCCAGCTCTTCTTCGAGCCTGGTCAACCGCTGGCGGTCCGACTCGAGCATCTTCGCGACCGGAATCCCGGTCCACTTCGCGACGATCTGGGCGATGTCCTCGGCGTCGACCTCTTCCTTCAGGTACTTGCCCTTCTTCTGAATCTCGGCGAGGCGTTTCTCGAGCGCTGCAATTTCCTTCTCGACCGCCGGAATGCTCCCATAGCCGATCTCCGCCGCCTGCTGGAGGTCGCCGCGGCGCGTCGCCTGCTCGGCCTCCGCCCGGAGCTGTTCGAGCGACGCCTTCTTGGCCTGGAGGGCGGTGATCGCCTCCTTCTCCGCCTGCCATTGCGCCTTCATCGCGTTGGACCGCTCGCGCAGGCCCGCCAGCTCTTGCTCGATCTTGGCGCGCCGCTCCTTGCCAGCCTTGTCCTTCTCCTTGGCGAGCGCCGCGAGCTCGATCTCGAGCTGCACGATCTTGCGCTCGACTTCGTCGATCTCCTGCGGCAACGAATCGATCGCGATGCGCAGGCGCGCCGCCGCCTCGTCCACCAGATCGATGGCCTTGTCGGGCAGGAAGCGGTCCGTGATGTAGCGGTTTGACAACGTGGCCGCGGCCACGAGCGCGTTGTCGGTGATGCGCACGCCGTGGTGCACCTCGTACTTTTCCTTCAGGCCGCGCAGAATCGCGATGGTATCTTCGACCGACGGCTCACCCACGAAGACCGGCTGGAAGCGCCGCTCCAGCGCGGCGTCCTTCTCGACATACTTGCGGTATTCGTCCAGCGTGGTCGCGCCGATGACGTGCAGCTCGCCGCGGGCCAGGGCCGGCTTCAGCATGTTGGAGGCGTCCACCGCCCCCTCTGCCCCGCCGGCGCCGACCAGCGTGTGCAGCTCGTCAATGAAGACGATGAACTTGCCTTCCGCCGCCGTGATCTCCTTCAGCACCGCCTTGAGCCGCTCCTCGAATTCCCCGCGGTACTTGGTGCCCGCGATCAGCGCGCCCAGGTCGAGTGAGACGAGATGCTTCTGTTTGAGCGAATCGGGGACGTCGCCGTTCACGATCCGTTGCGCCAGCCCCTCCACGATCGCCGTCTTGCCGACCCCCGGCTCGCCGATCAGCACCGGGTTGTTCTTGGTGCGGCGCGACAGCACCTGCATCACGCGGCGCACTTCCTCGTCCCGGCCGATCACCGGGTCGAGCTTGCCTTTGCGGGCGAGCTCCGTCAGGTCACGTGTAAAGCGCTGCAGCGACTGGTACTTCGACTCGGGTTCCTGGTCGGTCACCCGGTGCGAGCCGCGCACTCCCTCGAGGGCCGCGAGCAGCTGCGCGCGATCCACCCCGGCAGCCGACAGCAGCTGTCGAGCGGTCGCGCCCTTCTCCTCGGCGAGAGCGAGCAGCACGTGTTCCGTGGACACGTAGGCGTCGCCCAGCCCCTTGGCTTCCTCGTCGGCACGGTCGAGCACCTTGGACAGCTCGCGCGACAGCGTCGGCTCCCCCCCTCCGTCTCCGGACTGCTTGGGGAACCGCGCGATTTCGCGCTCGGTATCGGCCTTGAGCTGCGCGACGTTGAGCCCCGACTTCTGGAGCAGGGGCACGACGATCCCATCGTCCTGCTCGAGCAGGGCGTGGAAGAGATGCGCGTCGTTCACCACGGGGTTGCCGCGGGCACGGGCGAGCGAGGCGGCTTCCTGAAGAGCCTCAGCGGCTTTGACGGTCAGGCGTTCGGGTCGGATCATAACGCCCCCCCCAGGGCAACCTCCGTGCCGACCCAATGTGCCGGTGTGGCAGACTCGCGGTAAGAGATGACAAACGAGGCGGCAGAGTCATGAGGCTCTGCCGCCCCTTCTCACATCCGAACGGCGCCGCTAGCTCAGAAGCGAACGGTAAGCGAGAAACCGGGCGCGCCGCGCTCGTTGACCCAGGGCGCGACGATCGCAGTGGACGCCAGCCGCGGCCGGGCAGCCAGTCGATATGCCCCGAGCACCATAGACATGGCGCCGATCCCCGTGTTCACATAGCCCAGAGTCCGTCGCTGGCCTCTCTCGTCGAAGTTTGGGACACCGGCCGCCACGCCAGACATGCCCGTCAGGATTCCGAGAGCCCCGGTTAACCGCGGTGACAACCCCGCATGGGTGCTATTGAGAATCAGCGCCGTGGCGTTCAGACCGACCGAGGCGGTCGTGGTCGTCCTGTACCCTGTGCTCGCCGGCGGCGGGGGCGGGGCCTGGGGCGGCGGACCACCGTAGGCCGGCTGGATCCGGGCCGCTTCGGCGGCGGTCAATCCATTCTCGTCGAGCCAGGCCACGAGCTCCGGGTCGCCCTTCAGCTCCCGGATTCGAGCGTTGTTGTTGGTCGCCGCCACCCGCGCAACGAGGTCCCTGCGCCCGGACTGCTCGATCAGGTACGCCATGGCGCACCGGACGCCGTAGCGATCGATGAAATAGGGCATACGCTCGCCGGGGAAATCCGTGTTGGTCGGAAACACGCCCGTCGTCCAGTACTGGTGAAGGACGTCGAGATTCCGAGCCCGCGCGGCCCGTTGGGCCGGCGTCAGATCCGCGACATCCCTGGCCCGGAGCGCGCGCTCGACCGTGGCGAGGTGCGTACGGATGCGAGCGGTTTCCGCGGGGGCGGGATCGGAGCGGCGGGATGGGATGGGACCGAACAACAGGAGCGCGGGAATGACGATCGCTACGGTGAACGGAGTGGTGCGCATGACAGCCTCCGGGTTACGGGAGAAAACGCGAAACCGCCCGGGCGCCTGAGGCGCCCGGGCGGTTTGCACACCCTACTTCATGACGATCATTTTCTTCGTGAAGCGCCGACCATCTACGATCAACTGGTAAATGTAAACGCCCGAGGCGGCTTCACGGCCCGTGTCCCGGACCTTGCCGTCCCAGTACGCGCTGAAACTGCACCCCGAAGGGTTCCCGCAGGTCAACTCGAGATCGTCCAGCGCATCTCCGGTCCCTTGGAGAATCGGCACGGCAACGAGCTGCGCCAGCACGTTGTAGATCTTCAGCGAGACCTTCGGCCGGTGACCATTCGCAAACACATCGCCGCTCAGCGTGAACGGCAGCGTGGTCGCCGGGTTAAACGGGTTCGGGTAGTTTTGTTTGAGCTCGACCGGCGAGGGGGCGCTTGCTTGCCCCCGACCCTCCTGCGCCCCCACCGCCAACAGCCCGAGCCCCAGCACTGCCCAGGCATACCGCGTCATCTCCACCACTCCTCGGCGAACGTAAAGATGCGTTAGACCGCTCTCCTTGAGTTGCTGTTAGGGCGCTCATGAACTGCTCCCTGAACCTAGGAACCGTCCGTCGCCCCTGTCAAGCGCGCCAGAACCCGCGCGTCCCCTTGCCGCTTCGTAATGCCCTGCCGATCCGCCCATTCGAGCAGCGGAATAAGGTACTTGCGAGTGAGGCCGGTCCGATCACGCAACTGGGCCGGCGTTGCCCGGCCCATCTCCTGGAGCGCCGTCTCGAGGGTGCGGCGAAATTCCTCCAGCGCCGGTTTCGCCGCGTAACGCTCCTGGTCGACCTGCTCTACACCCCCTTCGCGTGCAAGGTGCGCGAGCAGCGGCGGGACGGCGAGGTCGGTGAATTCCTGTTGCAGCTCCGCCACGGTCGGGACCTGCCACCGCGCTGCTGCCAGGCGCCGCACCAGCCGGCTGCCGGAGTCACCCGCATGCGACTGGAGCGTCGCTTTCCAGCCGGGCCGGCGGACGACCGCGCCCGCGACCTCGAAAGCCAGCTTCTTAACGCCCTGCTCGATGAGCAGATCCAGAATCGGCCCCGCAACAAGTTCGCCCGAGGCAGTTACCGCAGCGCGGAGCGCCTGGAGCGACAGCCCCGCGTCGAGCGGGTGCGCGTGGTGATGCGCCGCCACGAGGCCCGCCAGCCGTTCCACCTCAGCCGAGAGCGCACGGCGCGCGACGAGGAAGTCGCCCGAACGAAGCACGCCTTTGCCCGCAAGGTCGATGATGCCGGTGACCGCATCGGGAAGGCTGCCCAGCCGCACGGGCACGTCGCGGAGCGCGACGCCGCCGAGGCCCGCACCCTCTACCAGGCGGGCGAGGCGCTCGTGCGGCGGCTGTTGGGCGCTGAGGCCACGTTCCGACACGCGGGGACGCTTCGGCGGGAACGGGTCGAGCACCACGCCGCCCCCGATCGTCGTCACCGGCGAGAAGCTGCGTACGACAAAGCGGTCGCCACCCCGCGCCACGAGCGGGCGCTCGAGCAGCAGGCGGGCGAGACCGGTCTCTCCGGGTGCGATCGAGCGGACCTGTGCAACGCGCCCCAGGACCTCGGCGGTGCCCAAGTGGACCCGAATCCGCGTCCGCACGGCCAGTGGCTTCCGAGCGGCGGGCAGCAGCTCCAACACTACGTCCAGGGTCGTAGTGGCCGCCCAACCCGGGCCGGTGACGGCGACGTCACCGCGGTCCAGCTCGGCCTTGTCGACGCCGACCAGGGCGAGCGCGGTGCGGCGCCCGGGCGCAGCTCGCTGCGCCGACTCCCCGTGCACCTCGATTGACCGGACGCGCGCCTCGCGGTCCAGCGGCAACACGCGCACCGATTCGCCGACCGCCACGGTCCCGCTCCAGGTAGACCCGGTCACGACCGTTCCCGCGCCGGCCACGGCGAAGACGCGGTCAATCGGCAGGCGGAAGAGGTCGGCCGCCGGGCGTTCGGGAAGGTCAACGGCCACCGCGGCGAGCACCGACCGCAACTCATCGAGCCCCTCGCCCGTCAATGCCGATACGGCGACGGGAGGCGCCCACTGCACTCGGCTGGCCTTGAGGCGCTCGGTCACCTCGGTGCGGACCATTCCGATCCATTCGTCGTCGACCAGGTCGCGTTTGGTCAGCACCGGGACGCCGCGTCGCACGCCCAGAAGCTCGACGATGGCGAGATGCTCCTCGGTCTGAGGCATGACACCCTCGTCGGCAGCGATCACCAGCAACGCGACGTCGATTCCCGTCGCGCCGGCGAGCATGTTCTTGACGAAGCCCTCGTGACCGGGGACATCCACGACGCTCGCCTGAAGGTCGCCGTCCCCGGTCAGCGGGAGCGGGGCGAATCCGAGGTCGATCGTGATCCCGCGGCGCTTCTCCTCCTCCCACCGGTCGGTGTCCACGCCGGTTAAGGCCTTGACCAGCGCGGTCTTACCGTGGTCGATGTGGCCGGCGGTGCCGACTACGAAGCGGCGGGTGTGACCCACGCGCGGCGCTCCCAGAAGTCCATGGCGCTCAACGGCCCGGACTCCCCCATGTGATGGCGGACGAATCGGGCGACCAGGCGACGGTGCGCCGCGGCGTGCTGGGCGTCGAGGGCCGGCAACTCGGCTCCCGCGTCGTTCAAGGCCAGGAGGTCACGGTAGGCGTGCGGCGGCAGGCGGGTGGGAGGCTGCGGTCCCGCACAAGCGGAACAGAGGACACCACCGTCCGCAGTACTGAAGGCGACGCCGCCGTTCCCCGCGACGGGAGTGCCGTCGCGCACGCAGGCGTCGAGCTCAGGGGCGAAGCCGAGCACGCCGACGAGTAGCCACAGCCAACGGACGGTCCCCGCGTCGGCGTGCGGCGGTGCCACTGCGGCCAGCGCATCGAGTGCGCGCGTGAACGTGTCGTAGGCCGCGGGCAGGGGCGCGGCGGGCGCCATCTTGAGCATCACCTCGGCAAGCGCCGCGGCGCCTGCGAACCGGCCCAGGTCACGCGCCAGATCGCGCCGCAGATCGGTCACATCGAACGCCGCCAGCGTCTGTAGCTCGCGGGTCTCTTTGTGATAGAGTTGTGCCACCCCCTCACTCAGCGTTTCGAGCGCCGCACCAAACGGACTGCGGGGCCGGAGCACCCCCTTGGCGATTGCGCTTTGCACTCCGAGGTCGCGCGTCGCAAGGCGGACGATCTTCGATGTTTCGCTATAGCGGAAGGTCTGGAGGACGACGGCGGGCGTCGCGACGGGGGCCATCTACGGAATGAGAGGCGCGGCCGCCAGCGCCGCGGCGGCGGGGCAGACACCGACGGCCACAGTCCTGAGGGAACGGTAGTCGGGCGGACCAGAGAGAACGTGCACGGTGCCTGGTGTCACGCAGCCGCCGGCTGCGACGGCGTACACGCGACCCCGCGGATCGAGCGCCAGCGCGGCGATCCCCGCGCCACCGGGCTTGAACCCGGCACCCGGTCCCCGCGTGACCGCTCGAGTTAGGGTGTTGATCTCGAGAATGCCCTCGGTAGCCGACGCGATCAGCAGTCGGCCGGAGGGGTGATAGACGGCGGCACCAGGCGACTCGCCGAGTCCATTGAGAACCGCGACTTCTCGGAGTGCTACCGGGTCAACGATCGAGAGTTTCCCGTCACCCGCCCCGACGGTGCCGGCGCACACCACGTAAAGGAACCCGTCGCTTCCAACCGCCGCGAATCGTGCATTTGTACATGACAGCGCGATCGTCCCGTAGGCCCTGATCGGGCTCGGGCCCGAACGGGTGAACCAGCGCAGCGAGCTGGGGCCGGCTGGCTGGCCACCCGTCAGATTCCCGTTGACCACGAACACGTACAAATCCGTCACCACGATCGCCCGAGGGTACGTCCCCGTCGCCCACGTGACGGTATCACCCGTGATGTAATTCACGGCCGTCGCGGAGTTCAGGTTCGGATTCGCGACCCACACGATCGAGTCGTTCTCGATGGCAACGCCGGTGGCACCGGATCCCGACGGCAGGCCGATCGTCGCTGGCGCACCCGGCGGCAAGGTACCCGAGCTCACTACGCGAACGGCATCGGCGTCGCCGAGGGCAATGGCGATCACCGCACCGCGGGCGTCGAGCGTCGCCGGCGTGCCCGTCGGCGGCGCCAGATCCACGACGGGTCCGCTCGTGAACGATGTGGCGTTCACGAACGAGAGCGAGTTGGATCCCGTGTTCACGACCACGACCTCCAGGCCGGCCGTCGTATCCCGCTCCAGCGCGTCGCTGCAGGCCGCGGCGACGAGCGCCGCCGCCAGCATGACCGACCGTGGCCTCATCTCGGCCCCTGACTTCCGGCACCCAGTCGCATGCCGAAAAATAGGGTGCGGCCCCGCACTGGGAAGTTGGCAATCTCGCGGCCGGTGTCGCCGAGCAGGTTCTCGCCCTGCGCCTGCAGCTTGAGGTCCGGACCCCCGCCCCGGCCTTGCAGCACGGTGTAGTCGAGCGCCGCCTGCACCCTCGTATAGGGATGCAACGTCACCCGCGCGGCCGGATACGTCGAAAAGTCGAGGTCATCGCGGTCCCCCACGAGGCGCGCGCCCACCGTGGCCGTACCGCGGCGCCCGAGCGGCGAGGCGAGCCGCAGCGTGGCAGCGTTGGCGGGCCGCCGGATCAGTCGTTTGCCGGTCTCGAACGTGGGGTCGCCGCCCCCGTCGAGAACCCGTGTATCGAGGTACGTGTAGGCGAGCGACACCGCCACCCCGCTGCGCGCGGTCCAGTCCACCGCAACTTCCGCTCCCGCTGCCTGCGCCGCCGCGATGTTGACGTAGTTCGGCGTCCGGGAAAAATCGTAGACGACGAGATCGCGGAATCGCTGGTCGAAGTACGTCACCGCGAGCGACAGCCTCGTGCCCGGGACGGTATGCTCGATCCCACCCTCCCAGCTGAACGACCGCTCCGGCCGCAGGTTCGGGTTGCCGCTCACAAAACCGGTCGAGTACGCCTCGAAGAACGTCGGCTCCTTGAAGCCGGT
>Ga0193723_1000704_pt1 | contig 13135 bp, 13 predicted proteins | sample H2m2metaG_FD_143042 | JGI IMG/M metagenome (GOLD analysis project Ga0193723, IMG submission 143042) | Soil microbial communities from a riparian zone of the East river system, Colorado, United States - H2m2 | ecosystem: Environmental > Terrestrial > Soil > Riparian zone | place: USA: East River... | reverse complement strand
TTTCCGTCCGCGTAGGCTGCTCCGCGATTCACCACGTCGCAGCACGCGCGGCCGATCGCCTGCTGCGAGTTCTCCGGACGGAATTTCCATTTGAGCGGCTGTCCTGTCTGCGCCAGGTCGATCGCGTAGGAGACGTTGGGATACGGCGTCACGACGTACATCGTATTCGCAACAACCAGCGGCTGGCCCTCGTGTCCGCGCAGGACACCGGTGGAGAAGGCCCATGCCACCCGCAGGTTCGCTGCGTTCTGTGGAGTGATAGACGACAGATCACTGTACCGCGAGTTGGCGTAGTCGCCGGCCGGCATCTGCCATTCACCGGGTGGGCCGGCGTGGGCCACGGCGATTCTCGCACCCGACGGACCAGTCGTGCCAGTCGCAGCAGTGGCTGTCGCCTGTGGCCCAGAGCTCGAGGCGCTGTCACTCGTCGCGGTTTTTTCCCCCGCGCTGCACGCCCACAAGCCTGCAACCAACAGAACCGCACCCGCCCCGCGCGTATCTCCAATCATTTCGTCTTCCTCTTCCCAGCGGTGGAGTCTACCTGGGAATCAGGTAATCCTGCGCGGCGATGATCTGCCATCGTCCGTTCCGACGCTGCCACGTATCCGTGAATTGATACCGTCGATCGAACGGGCCCTGCTTGCCTCTTCCTCTCAGGTGAAGCACGCCGGTGATTACCTGTACATCACCGAAGTCGTGAAGCCTCATGCCTTCATTGCGCGCCCACTCGACGCGATCAGGGCCGGAGACGCTCTTGATCACATCGTTGCGACCCATGATCGTCGCGTCCTCGGTATAGACAAACCCGGGTGCCAAAAGGCGATCGAACGTTCGGGCATCCCGATTGACCAGAGCGGTGGTCCACTGCCCCTCGAGCTGCATTGGTGGAAGGGAAGCCGCCGGAACAGGCACGGGCGGTCTACCACTCTGTGCGCTCAACGGGCTCACGCAAACCGACAAAACCAGTACCGCAGTCGTGGGAAATCTCATCAGCAGTCTCCTTCCATCCGAGGCACCCAGTTAGTGCAACATCGCATGCTCCGCTGCAAGCCTCCGGCCGATCTCACGATCCGCTACAGCACATACGGAATGAAGCGCTTTCGCTCTTTCATGTACGTCGCGTAAGGTTCGCCGAGCGCATCAAGAAGCACGCGCTCCTCGACGATGACCCGATAGCTGTAGGTCGCGTACGCCGCAATCGTGAGGAGCGCCAGGCTGAACCAGCTTCCAAGAGCCAATCCTATCCCGATGAACATCATCATCCCAGCGGTATACGACGGATGTCTCACCAGACGATAGGGTCCTGAGCTGATGACGGGTTGGTCCGCGCTCGCCCTCACATCACCGGTGAAGTACTCGCCGAGGGTACGCCAGCAATAGCGTCGCAACAGGCTGCCGAGAAACATCATCAGTACTCCGCCGACGAAGAGCGGCAGTTGCCAATTTCCCGGAAAGGACCAGGCCTTCACGAACGCGATCGGATAGGCGATGACCAGCGCCACCCACATTCCTCCGAGTAGAACTCTCATCGAGCCGCTGTCCTTCGAGCCGGCGCGTTTTCCGCCCTCGAGACCGCCCCGCACGATCTTCCATTCCGGAAGGAAAGCCCAGAGATAGACCACCCAGAAAACGAGCGCGTATGGCCACACGAAGGGGAGCGGCCTCATGGTCAGACCAGCGCGGCTTCTATGTCCGAGTAGTCCGGGTCTGGAAGGTCGGCGTAGACCGGGTTCGATAAATAGCGCTCGCCGAAATCACAGATCACGGACACGATCAGCTTGCCCTTGTTCTCCGGACGCGAAGCCACCTGGACGGCCGCCCACGTAATTGATCCCGAGGAGATTCCGGCGAAGATTCCTTCCTCCCGCGCTAGCCGACGGGCCATCGCGATCGCATCATCGTTCGTCACCTTGACCACTTCCTGATAGATCTTGGTGTCGAGGTTGCCGGGAATGAAACCGGCACCAATGCCCTGCTGTTTGTGCGGGGACGGCTCGCCACCCGACAGCACGGGACTCTCGGCTGGTTCCACCGCTACGATTCGAATCGTGGGCTTCTTCTCGCGAAGAAAGCGTCCCGCGCCAGTGATCGTTCCGCCCGTACCCACACCGGAAATGAAGATATCCACCGCTCCGGCAGTTCCTTCCCAGATCTCGGGTCCCGTCGTGCGGTAATGCACCGCGGGGTTCGAAGGATTGTCGAACTGTTTCGGCATCCATGCTCGATCGCCCAGTCGCGTCATGATCTGCTCTGCTCGCGCGATGGCTCCTTTCATTCCTTTCGGGCCTTCCGTCAGCACGAACTTGCAGCCCAGAGCACGCAACATGTTCCTGCGCTCTACGGTCATCGTCTCCGGCATCGTGAACACGCAACGAAATCCTCGGGCTACCGCCGCATACGCGAGTCCGATACCCGTGTTGCCGCTCGTGGGCTCGACGATGATCATTCCGGGACGGAGCGCGCCACTGCGAAGCGCATCGTCGATCATCGCGGTGCCGATTCGGTCCTTCACCGAGTTGAACGGATTGAAGCCCTCGTGCTTCACGACGATGCGTGCGGGCAAGCCCGCTCCAACGAGATTGAGCTTGATGAGCGGTGTTTCGCCCATTGTTTCCGTTATGTCGTTGTAGATACGCCGCTGCGCCACGATTCCTCCGTTGTGTCAGGAAAGGATACAGCAGGAGACCTGACCGGCAGAAGAGCCCTAACGCTTCGGACCATCAATCCCATAGATCAGCGCCGGCATACCGCCGACTTCCGTGCTGCCTTCCAGCTTCTCACCGAGTCGTTCGGCAACTCGAATCGACGGTTTGTTGTCGGGGTGGATGACGCTGATCACGTGGTCTCTCCCCATTTCGTTGAACGCATACTGGAGGAGAAATTTCCCTCCTTCGGTCGCGAATCCACGTCCCTGAAATTCCGGGGCGATCGTCCAGCCTACCTCGAACCCCGGCCAGCCTTCCGGATTCGTAAACCCTATTCGGCCGACGAACCGGCCTGATGCCTTCTCCTCGGCAGCGAAATATCCATAGCCGAGCAGCTCCCAGTGCCCGACCAGGAAAGCCATGTGACGCCACGCTTCGAACCGCGACATTGGCTTCCCGCCAATCAGATAGCGCATGACATCCGGGTCCGCGCATAGCTTGAAGTGATCCTCGAAATCACTGAGGCGGTACATGCGGAGGATCAGCCGTTCCGTTTCGAGTTTTAGCTCTTTCATCGCCGATTCGCGCGCGTACCGGCCTTTCAGGGCCGATGGTGAAGAAATTCACCGACTGAAAACGTAGATTAAGCGAATGGATGATGCACAAGGCCACTACCGGACCCACCCGCTCGCTCTCAGGACGATGATCCGACAACCACAAGGACAGCCCCCGACTCCGGCTCCATCTCCGACTGCTCCCATGCTCGCCACGGGTGTGCGCTCATCCCCCAGTGCGTCAGCGATCTACGAGGGATTCAAAGCCCAGCGTCGTGAGCTGAGCAATCAGCTCGAAGAGCTGGAGAGCACGCGCCGGGACATCTCTTCCCAGCTGGAACAACTGCCAGCCAGCTCGCCCGAGCGAAAGGGTCTCGAGACGCGGATGACCGATGTGGATTCACGCATCGCGACCGTCGACCAGATGCTGGCCTCGAACGCCGCTCAGATCGCCACCGCCTCGGCCATACCAGGAGCGGTCGTTGAGCCTCCGCAGATCATTCGGAACGGCCCGCCCGAAGAGGCCTACGTCGTCGGAACGATCTTCATGTTCGTCTTCTTGCTTCCGATATCGATCGCGTTTGCACGACGGATCTGGCGTCGAAGCGCCGCTGTTGTGACATCGTTCCCGAGGGAGATTGCCGATCGACTCTCGCGGATGGAGCAGGCGGTGGAGGCAACAGCTGTCGAAGTTGAAAGGATAGGAGAAGGACAGCGCTTTCTCACTCGGCTCTTTACTGAGGGAGAGGGAGCGCGGGCAATCGGCGCCGGAGCGGCACAGCCGCTCGAGCGGAAACAGACAAAGTCCGCCGAACGGCTGCCTTAATTCTCTTCGAGCGCACCGGCGCTCTTGCTTAGCCGAGCGGAATCCGGGACTTGTTCTCGGCAAGCCAGCGATCGAAGGTCATGAGCTCGGGATTCAGCGATTTCGTCTCGCTGATGTTCCTCGCATCACAGCAATCCTGCTCGAATTCGCTGTTGAACTGAAACATGTTGCCAAGATCTTCAGCTCCAGGGAATCCGAAACCCCTGAAGGCAGCGGGCGGGACAGCGTTGTAGTTCACCTGCTGCCCCAGCGCCTTCGACAGAGCCTTTGCCATCTGGGCGCCGGTCAGGTGTCCACCTGCGATTCCAACCGTCTTGCCGATCATCTCGCTGCCTTCCTCGAAAATCGCGTAGGCCGTCTTTCCGATGTCCTCCGCCGCAATGCTCGGCAGTTTCTTGGTTCCCATCGGGAGCGTGATCGCGAGCTTGCCGTCGGCGCCCTTTTTCGGGCCCATTCCGAAGTAGATGAAGTTCTCCCAGTAGAACGACGTCACGAGAAACGTGGTGGGAACACCGAGCTGGGTGAAAATGTCATTCGCCTCGCCTTTTCCATCGAAGTGCGGAACCTTGTATTTGCCCATTAGCGTCGGCATTCGGTCGTCCGACAGGGGAATCGATTTGCGCGTGTCTTCGAGCGTCGACCAGATGACGTGTTTGACGCCCGCATCCTTTGCCGCCTCGGCCATGTTGCGGGCTTGGGAAATCTCCTTTTCCGGCTTCAAGTGCTCCCAGAAGTTGGTGACGCAGAAAGCGCCGTAAGCGCCTTCGAATGCTTTCTTGAGGCTCTTCACATCGTCGAGATCCGCCGCCACCACTTCGGCGCCCGCATCCGCCAGGGCCTTTGCCTTCTCCGAGTTCACGTTTCTGGTGATCGCGCGGACCGTGAACGGACCGTTCTTATCGTTGAGGATCGCCCGGACAAGGCCGCCACCCTGAGCGCCAGTGGCGCCAACTACTGCGATGATCCTCTTGCCGGTCGCGGTTCCAGACTTTTTATCAGCGGCTTTCTTGGTTCTGCGTGGTGTCTTCCTGGTTGCCATCTTGAGCTTCCCTCGTGGCTGGTTAGCCGACACCGTTTGCCGGCAGTGCTGGTGATGCTCATATCCTGCGGCAGTTGCGGATTTCCGCAAGGCTGAACATCCGCCTGCGGAAACCGGTCAAGAGCTTACCAGTTCCCCTGCTCCCCCATCACGTCGATGGCGCGCACCAACCGGTCTGAAGCGTGACGCCAGTTGGTTTGCACAGCACGCTGTGCGGCCGCGGCGTTGCCCGTCCGAATCGCATCGATGATGGCGTCATGCTCTGTTCCAGCGGTGGGGACGGTATCGAGAAGCAGCGCGATGTACATCCTGATATAGCGCTCGGCCTGCGGCTTCACGGCTTCGTGCAGGGACCGGAGGCGGGAGCCAGCACCTGCTTCTACGTAGCGGCGGTGAAATTTTTCGTCGAGCTCGTATAGCTTCCCCGGCTGCGCGCCGCGCGCGGACGCTGCCCGGCGAAAATCGGCGTTGAGCGTGGCGAGGTCTTTCGCCAGACGCTCGCGTTCGGGCTCCGCCAATCGGGCAGCACTGCGGGCAGCGAGACCTTCGAGCTCGCCCACGATCTCGAGCAGCTCACCGACATCCTCGCGGGTGAGCGGAGCTACCGTCATCCGCGCCTGGTGGGTCGGCGAGGCTGTGACATATCCCTCGCGCTCGAGCCGCTGAAACGCGGCCCGAACCGGAGTGCGGCTCACGCTGAATCGGTCGGCGACTTCCGTTTCCACGATCCTGGCACCCGGAGCCAGCTGGCCACGGACGATCATGTTGCGCAGCGAGTCGTAGAGCTTGGTGGCTCGCTCGCTGGCACCGGAAGCGCGGCGCCCCTGCTCGGATCGCACAACTGGCTTGCTGGCGTTTTTCCTCGGCACGATGGGCCAATATAACGCTCCTCTACCGTCCCAGGCCCGGCCTTCTTGCGTCCTCTGCCTGGCCGGGTTATCCTAGGCCACGATTGTATACAATTGCGCATCCAATTCCGGAGGACTGATGTCGCTCTTCGTGAGGAAGAATCTCCAGGCATTGTTGGCAGAAGCCGGAGCCGGAACATTGAGACGGGAGCTGGGACCGCTGGCTCTGGTGACACTCGGGATTGGCGCGGTCATCGGTGCGGGAATCTTCGTTTACACCGGAACGGTCGCCTCCCAGAACGCGGGCCCCGCGCTCACCCTCTCGATGGTTCTTGCCGGAATCGCCTGCGCGTTTGCCGGGATTTGTTACGCCGAGCTGGCGAGCATGATACCTGTTGCGGGTAGCGCCTACACGTACGCGTATGCCACCATGGGTGAGCTGGTGGCCTGGATCATCGGCTGGGACCTGATCCTCGAGTACTCGCTCAGCTCTTCGAGCGTCGCCGTCGGCTGGTCAGGATACGCTGTCATCCTCCTCCGCGAGCTCGGCATCGCAGTCCCGGCCCGACTAACCGGAGCGCCGGGTACGTCTGTTGTGCTACCCGATGGAAGCTCGGTCACAGCGCTGTTCAATCTCCCGGCCGTCATCATATGCCTGGCGATTACCACTCTGCTCGTGATCGGAATCCGCGAATCGGCGCGCGTCAACACCACGATCGTGGTAATCAAGGTCGCCGTTCTCGCCCTCTTCGTCATCGTCGGCGCGCATTACGTCAACACCGCGAATCTCCACCCCTTCATTCCGCCAAACACAGGGCACTTCGGCTCCTTTGGCTGGAGTGGAATTCTGCGCGGCGCGGGAATCATCTTCTTTGCCTACATCGGATTCGACGCCGTGTCCACGGCATCACAGGAGGCCAGAAATCCCGGGCGCGACATACCGATTGGAATTCTGGTCTCGCTCGCGATCTGCACGGTGATCTACATCTCCGTCGGCCTGGTGATGACCGGGCTCGTTCCGTATAGCCGCCTCAACGTCCCTTCGCCGATTGCCGTTGCCGTTCAGGCCACCGGTGTTTCGTGGCTCGCGCCGATCATCAACATTGGCGCGATTTGCGGGTTGACGAGCGTCATCCTGGTCAACCTGCTGGCGCAGTCCCGGATTTTCTATTCGATGAGTCGCGACGGATTGTTGCCTCCGGTTTTCGCCAGATTGCATCCGCGCTTCCGCACGCCACACCTGACGACGGCGATCACCGGGTTGGTCGTCGCTACCGCGGCGGGTCTCTTCCCGATCGATGTCCTTGGGCAACTCGTGAGCATGGGAACACTGCTCGCCTTCGCGATCGTGTGCGCCGGAGTGCTGATCTTGCGCAGGATCGAGCCGGATACACCGCGTCCGTTCAAGACGCCAGGCATGCCCTGGGTTCCGGTCTTCGGCACTTTGATCTGCCTCTACCTGATGTCCGGATTGCCCTTGCGGACGTGGATCAGGTTGTTCGTGTGGCTCGCGATTGGGCTCACGATCTACTTCACTTACGGACGCTTTCGGGCTGCGGCCGTCCGGAATCGGCCCATGGCGAATGCTGCGTAACACGGCTGCTGCGCTCTAGGCGCAACCATCGTTGCAGGGGTCGCGGCGATTCAGGGCTTCGATGCCCTCCTTCGCAATAATGGGGACCATAATCAGCGCAGCAGTTGGGTCTGCCCACCGCCAGCCAAAGAGTGCGTTTAGCGTCAAGCCACCGAGAAGGATAGCTGAGAGATAAGTGCACAGTTGTGTCTGTTGTGCTTCAGACCGAAGGGCACGGCTGCCGAGTCCAATGGCAACCTTCCGTTTGGCGCGCGCGAGCAGAGGCATGACGATCAGCGAAGCGACGGCGATGATTATTCCCAGCGTGCTCTCTTCGGGTGCTTCCCGCTTCAGAAGCGCGGACAGAGCGTCCCAGGTCACGTACACCGCAAGCGCAAGAAAGAGAATGCCGACAATCTTGAGCGTCAGGCGCTCAGCGCGTTCGCGGGCGACAGGATCTACATCAGCATTCAAGCGCCAGAGTGCAGCCAGGCTCGCCGAGACCTCGATAACGCTGTCGAAACCGAACCCGACAAGTGCAATGCTTCCGGTCACGACACCAGCGCCGATGGCGAGAAACCCTTCGAGGCTGTTGTAGCCAAGTGTCAGCCAGGAAAGCCACTGGCCTCGACGCACCATTGTCTCGCGTTCGACACCCGCAAGCAGAGTTGCCACACCTGAATGTAGCGACAAAGGCACTCGCTTTTAGCGTTAGATAGTCGCCGCTGGAAGTCTCAGCTCGAAAATCGCGCCACCTCCCGTCCGGTCGACCAGGTTTAGGGTTCCACTCTGAACCTCAGCCAGCTGGCGAGCAATCGAGAGACCGAGGCCCGCTGAATCCGCTCCGGGCCTGCCCCCCGGAGGCCGGTAAAAGGGTGTGAACACCTTCTTTCGCTCGCTCGTGGGAATTCCCGCTCCCCGGTCTGCAACCCGAAAGACTACTTCTCCCTGCTCGACTCCCGCGCTGACCTCAATGAAAGCATCCGGCGGTGAGTACTTGAAGGCGTTGTCCACGAGGTTTCCCATGATCCGCAGGGAATGAACGAAATCAAAACGCCCGAACGACAATGCTGCTGGATCGTCCAGTGACACTTTCAGTCGATCGCTGTCCGGACGTCCGGCAACCTGCTGTACAACCGCGCCCAACAGATCGTCGACCGCATTCACTTGAATATCGAGCGGGAGAGCACCGCCATTCAGTCGACCGGCTTCGAGAAGATTTGTCACCAGACGGTTCAAGCGGTCGGCCTGCTCTTCAATAATGAACGTGCGCTCGTCACCCAGTGGTTGCAGCTCGTGCGCGAGCGCCTTGATAGTGGTCAGCGGCGTCCTCAGGTCATGCGAGAGTGATGCAAGCAAAGCATCCTTCAGCTTGTCGGCTTCTCGTAACGCTTCTGCCCGTTCCACAGCGGCTCGTTCTGACCGCGCACGGTAGAGAAGCTGCGCCGCAACAACGCTGGTAACAAGAAAAGCAACAAGCACGAGCCAGTCGAACGGGTTCGTAACACGCAGGGTGCCGAACGGAGGGAGGAAGAACCAATCGAAAACAAGAAAGCTGACGAGAGCTATCGTCACGCCCAGGATCCGTCCACCGGCCGCGCTTGCTCCCAGAACGATAAGAAGGAGCACCATGGCGACATGTGCTTCACCCAGCTGATCGCGAGCCGAGAACAGTGCAACTGACGCTGCGATTAGCGAGAGGAAAGCGGCGAGCCATACTCGAACGGGAGATCGGAGCAATGGCATCCGTCTTCTACTCAGCGGCGGAGAAACGGTAACCGACGCCTGGCTCTGTGATGATGTAGTACGGCTCGAGCGGGTTCGCCTCGATTTTTCTCCTGACGTTGGCGATGTGCACACGCAGATACTGTTGTGCGTCACCATATTGCCGTCCCGGCCAAACGGCTGAGAACAATTGACGATGAGTCATCGTCTTTCCGCTGTGCGACATGAGCACGTGCACCAGCTCCCATTCAATTGGCGTAAGGTGGACCGCGCTGTCTCCTTTCGTGAGGGTCCGCGCGTCCAGATCCATTGTTAGCTCTCGATTCCGGATGCGTGGCCCCGTCTCTTCCGGCACACTCGCCCGCCGCATTAACGCGCGGACGCGCGCCTTGAGCTCGAGAGTGCTGAACGGCTTGGTGACATAGTCGTCGGCTCCAGCATCCAACAACAACGCTTTTTCATGGTCGGCGTGACGAGCCGACAATACGAGAATCGGTACGGTGGAAAGCTTCCGGATTTCGCGACACAGCACGTCGCCGGGAGTATCGGGGAGCCCGAGATCCAGAACGATCAGTGCCGGCTGGTTCAGTCTTACCAGGTCGAGCGCGGTAGCCCCATCAGCCGCTTCCAACACCTGGCGGAAATCATCAGCCAGAGCGTGAGCAAGCACGCGGCGAATCTGGGATTCGTCGTCAATTACGAGAGCTACCCGAGTGGTCACCTCTTATGATCGCAGCTTGAGGCCCCTGACACTACGGCGGGCCCATTCACCTTTGTGAAATCTTTACGCGAACCCCCAAGCGCGTGTGTGAACTTTCACAGGTGAGAGGAGGCCCATTGAAACGGATGAAGCAGTTGGTGTTCGGAAGACCGCTTCCCAGCGAACGGCTCGAGCACGAGCGGCTCAATAAGAAGACTGCGCTGGCGGTTCTTTCGTCGGATGCGATCTCGTCGGTGGCTTATGCAACCGACCAAATCCTGATCGTCCTCGCTGTACTGGGGACTGCCGCCGCGGTTCGCTATACCGTCCCGGTCTCCGCGACAATCGTCGGCCTTCTTGTGCTGGTCGGTCTTTCGTACCGGCAAACGATTTTTGCCTATCCCAACGGCGGCGGCTCGTACACAGTTGCCAGGGAGAACCTGGGGACTGGCCCAGGCCTGGTTGCCGCCGCGGCGCTACTGACCGATTACATCATGACGGTCGCCGTATCGATCGCAGGTGGAATCGCGGCAATCACATCGGCCTACCACTGGCTGATTCCACACACAGTGCTGTTGTGCCTGCTGTCTATCGCCGTGCTCGCGATTGTGAATTTGCGAGGGGTTCGCGAGTCGGGGGCAGCGTTCAGCGTTCCTACGTATGTCTTCGTCGCCATGATGGTTGGGCTGATTGCCTACGGGACCTATCGCGCCTTCTTCGCGCACGGGACGATGGTTGCGGAAGGAGTTGTCAGAGTCGATCCGGTTTCCATCCAGCAGCACGGTTTGGTCGCAGCTCCTACGGCTATCGCACTTGGGTATCTCCTCATGCGCGCTTTCGCCGAAGGCTGCGCGGCAATGACGGGCACCGAGGCGATCTCCAACGGCATCATGGCATTCAAGCAGCCCGCGCAGAAGAACGCGGCCGCAACACTCGGCTGGATGGTCGCGATTCTCGCCGCATTCTTTCTTGGAACGAGCTTGCTCGCACGCCACTACATGGTGATGCCGACAACGACCGACACTGTTCTTTCGCAGCTCGCCAATCACATCTTCGGAAGGGGCGCGCTCTACTACGTTTTTCAATACAGCACGTTTGCTATCCTCGTTCTGGCTGCGAACACCGCGTTCGCCGATTTCCCGCGGCTCTCAGGCATCCTGGCGACCGATGGTTATATGCCCCGCCAACTCGCCGCACGCGGGGATCGCCTCGCCTTCTCGAATGGAATCATCGCACTTGGTGTGATCGCTGGAATCATTCTCGCGATTTTCAACGGGCAGACGAACGCTCTCATCCCTCTCTATGCGGTCGGCGTGTTCATCTGCTTCACGCTTTCACAGGCTGGCATGGTGATGCACTGGCGGCGAACCCGAGAGCCTGGTTGGAGGTGGAAGGCCGCTCTCAACGGTCTCGGCGCGGTCGCAACCGGCATCGTATCGATCCTTCAGGTAGTCACGAAGTTCATCGAAGGTGCCTGGATCGTGGTACTGATCATCCCGCTCATCATTGTGCTGCTCAGAAAAATCCACCGGCATTACGAGCAGTTCGCGAGCGAAATCACCTTCAAGGGCCAGAGCCCAATCATGCCCTTGCATCACACCGTCGTGGTTCCCGTCAACGGCATCACCAAGGCCAGCGCGGGCGCGCTCGTTTACGCCACTACCATTTCTGATGAAGTGGTCGCAGTGTACGTCGAAGTCGACAAGCGCATAACTGCCAGGATGAATGCTGATTGGGAGGAATGGGATATAGGAGTGCCCCTGGTCGTCATTCCCTCGCCTTACCGATCTATACTCCGACCGCTCGTCGACTACGTCGAGAGCTTGCGCATGGTTACCCCTGGTGAGCTGGTGACGATCGTCGTGCCGGAGATCGTGCCCAACAAATGGTGGGAGCATCTGCTGCACAACAAGACCGCGTTCTACATTCGCACCGCGTTTCTCTTCAAGCCGAATGTCGTCGTTACGAGCGTGCCCTTCCTGCTGGGGCATGCGTACAGGCTGCGAGATCTGATCGAGCACGATGATCAGCTGGAAGAAGTTCCTGACACATCGGAGGCAGCATGATCCGCGGAATGCTCGCACTGGTCATTGTTGCTGTCGCGTGCACGGAGGGTAGATCAGCGAATACCGGCGGTGACGACGCCATAGCCGGAAAGCTCGTCGGAGCTTGGGACGCAACTATGACTCTCGATCGACCGTATCCGCTCCAGCCCCGCTCGTCTGAAGCCAGAACGATTTGTGGCACGATCGGCGTGATCGAGAACCGCACCAAGAGCGCGTCGGTCGACGAAGTCATGTCGGCGACACAGCTCGGCGTCTACGATCTTCCGCTCTCACGAATTGGCTTGGAGTGGAGCGGTAACGCCCCATTTCCTGCCGCGACAGTAAGCACCACACGCACGAGGAGTTACCCTTCCTCCGCGAGTGATTCAGTTCGGATCGTTCTCAACCCCGGAAGCGAAGAGCGAATCGTTCTGTCAGGACGGTACGAACCGAGCGGAATCCAGGGGATGTGGACCGCCCAATCTGCCCGCGGCACGGCGAACGGATCGTTTTCGATGCGACCACACGTCAGCGCAAACGTCGCCCGAAGATCCTGTCCCAGGTCGTGAGCGCCGGCTTAGGTCGAAGTCTCGTGTCGACAAGACCCAGTGTCGCGAATAGTGGGAGTATCGCGGGCACGGGCTTCGGAAAGCTTCCAACATCGAGATCCGTGAACGAGAGCTGAAAAACGGCGATCGCCTTCGCTTCGTCGAGCAGCTTCGACTGCCGCGCGATGTACCGCGCCTGCATTTCAGGAGACGACGAAAACACTCCCCGCACCGACGCAGATGGCCATCCACCTTCGACCACCATGACCGGCAGCACGCGCGAACCTCGCACCCGGGTGTAATAGTCGAGCGGAATCTGATCGGGATCGCCAAATCCACCCAAATACGGGTACGACGAAAGCCCGATGACGTTCACAAAGGGAAAGTCGCGCAGATCCTGATCGATCCCCGCGAACCTGTTTTCGCCGCCCAACTTTCCCCACGCCGTCTCCACCTGCACACTCGCGTAAAGCGGTAGCCCCGTTGCTGAACGCGAACGCCGTATGTCAGCCGCTGCATCGTTCGCCATTCTGACGACAGCGTTGTAAATGGGTCGCGGTGCCAGCGCTCGGATCAGGTTCGTCTCTGCCGCCAGTCCCAGATAGTCCGGGTGCATGATCGCCGCATCGGCG
>Ga0193723_1000703_pt1 | contig 13144 bp, 12 predicted proteins | sample H2m2metaG_FD_143042 | JGI IMG/M metagenome (GOLD analysis project Ga0193723, IMG submission 143042) | Soil microbial communities from a riparian zone of the East river system, Colorado, United States - H2m2 | ecosystem: Environmental > Terrestrial > Soil > Riparian zone | place: USA: East River... | reverse complement strand
CGGCGCGGTACCGATCCAAAGAACCGCATCTTTTACAAAAACCTGGTCGATCCGAATTCCAAAGTCGTTGAGCTGTTGGATAAAGCCGACGCCGAATACAATTTCATCGACAACGAAGGGCCGGTGTTTGTCTTCCGGACGAATCTGGATGCGCCGCTGGGCCGCATCGTTTCTATCGACACGAGCAAACCCTTGCCACCGAAGGTTGATGATCTGGTGCCGGAATCGAGAGACAAACTCGAAGCGGTCAGTTCGGTCGGCGAGCGCTTCGTTGCGGTTTACTTGAAGGACGCGCATAGCGCAGTGAAATTGTTTAATCGCGACGGATCGGCTGACGGCGAGATCGCGCTGCCGGGACTTGGCACTGCCGCTGGATTCACCGGAAAACGCGGAGACCGTGAAACGTTTTTCTCGTTCACGAGTTTCACCACGCCCACGGAAATCTTTCGCTACGATTTCGACAAGCGCGAAAGCGAGCTGTTGTTCAAGCCGGCCGTGAAATTTAATCCTGATGATTACACGACCGAACAGGCCTTTTACCAGAGCGCCGATGGCACGCGCGTGCCGATGTTTATCTCATACAAAAAAGGAATGAAACGAGATGGCCAGACGCCGACTTACCTTTATGGCTATGGCGGCTTCGATATTTCCAGCACGCCGTCGTTCGCGCCGGCTAATCTGGTGTGGATGGAAATGGGCGGCATTTACGCTGTTGCGAACCTGCGCGGCGGCGGCGAGTACGGCGAGAAATGGCACGAGGCTGGAATGCTTCATACGAAACAAAACGTGTTCGATGATTTCATCGCGGCCGCGCAGTACTTAATCGACAACAGGTTTACATCGACATCGAAGCTCGCGATTGGTGGCAGCAGCAATGGTGGATTGCTCGTCGGTGCGTGCATGACGCAACGTCCCGACCTTTTCGGCGCGACCTTGCCAAACGTTGGTGTCATGGACATGCTGCGATTCCAGAAATTTACCATCGGCTGGGCATGGACATCCGATTACGGGACTGCCGACAAGCCGGATGACTTCGCGTATCTTTACGCGTACTCGCCGCTCCATCACATCGCCAAAGGTTGTTGTTATCCGGCGACGTTGATTACGACCGCCGATCACGACGATCGCGTAGTCCCCGCGCATAGTTTCAAATTCGCCGCGACACTCCAGGCAGCACAAAGTTGCGACAAACCGACAACGAAAATCATTGAGGAAACCGCCGATCGCTGGGCGTTCCTCGTCAAGGAACTCGGGATGAAAGTCTCGAAGTGACCAGCTCTTAATTAAGCGGTTTTCGCGGGGATCGTTACGCAGCGATCTGGCCGAGAACGGCGCGCAGTTCGTGAAAATCCACCGGCTTGGTCAAATGAAAATCGAAACCAGCTTCTTTGGCGCGTTCAATATCGTCAGGTGCTCCAAATCCAGTGAGCGCCACTGCCTTAAGCGGTCGTTTTCTTTTGACCTCGGCGATCACATCGTAGCCGTTGCCGTCCGGCAAGGCGATGTCGCAAAGGACAACATCGAATTCTTTTGAACCGATGATTTTCCGCGCGCTCTGCGCATCATCCGCCACGGAAATCTCGTGACCGAAATGTGTGAGCAGACGGGACAAAGCTTCCAGCGTGTCGCCGTGATCTTCGACGACCAGAATACGCAAGCTTTTACCGGGGTATGAATCTCTTGTTCGATCCTCGTTCATCTTCGCCGTCGCCCTTGGCGAACCCGTACACCGAAATCACCCCGCCGTCGAATTTCTTCACGATTAGAGATTAGAGCACGACAGCGGACTTCTCGGGGTCTCATGGCTGAGTAAGATCGATAAATATGGCGGACAAGGAGATTGCTGCGTTGAGCGATTCACACCTGCGCGGCACGAGGTTCGTCTACGTCGCAGCATCGTTCGCCGCATTGGGCGGGCTCCTATTTGGATACGACACGGGCGTCATTTCCGGGGCGCTCATTTTTATCAAGCGCGAATTTGGCCTAACCACTATAGCCGAGGAAATTGTTGTAAGTGGCGTTTTATTGGGAGCGACCCTTGGCGCGATCATCGGTGGCAAAGCCGCCGATCTCTTCGGCAGGCGAAGAGTCCTGCTCGTGACGGCGGCGATTTTCGGTATCGGCGCGCTCGCCAGCGCAGTGGCGCCATCGCCTCCCGTATTGATCGTGAGCCGTGTCGTTCTCGGTTTGGCCATTGGTCTCGCCTCAACAAACGTTCCGGTTTATCTATCCGAAGTTGCGCCTCCGCATGCGCGGGGCTGGGTGGTATCGCTCTTTCAACTCGCCGTCACTCTCGGCATCGTCGTTGCGTATCTAACCGATTACGCTTTCGCCGGTGTTGAAGGTTGGAGATGGATGCTCGGTCTGGCCGTCGCTCCGGCGCTAGTCTTCGGAACCGGCATGTTTTTTTTGCCGGAAACTCCGCGCTGGCTCATTCGTGGCGGGCACCATGAAGTCGCGCACCGCGTTCTCGTGCGCATCCGTGAGCTTGGCGATGTCAACGTCGAGATCGAAGAGATCAAGGCGAGCTTGGCGCGACAAACTGAGGGCGGACACTGGACCGATTTGCTGCGTCGGCAGGTTCGACCAGCTCTTTTCGTTGGCCTAGGTCTCGCCGTCTTCCAGCAAATCACCGGCATCAACACGGTGATCTACTACGCGCCGAAAATTCTTCAGACCGCCGGATTCAATTCCGCTTCCGGTGCGATCCTGGCGACCGTGGGCATAGGCGTTGTAAATGTTGCCATGACAATCCTCGCGATGTTTTTAGTTGACCGCGCAGGCCGCCGGCCATTGTTGCTCGTCGGTATCGCCGGGATGATCATCACGCTTGGCGTGCTCGGCTTGAGTTTCCGCATCTCAAATCCGTCAGGACAGCTCGCGTGGATCGCTGTGATTTGCCTGATGGGTTATGTCGCTTCATTTGCGATCAGTCTCGGACCGATCTTCTGGCTCTTGATCGCTGAGATTTATCCGCTAAAAATTCGCGGGCTCGCTGAAGGCACAGCGGCCACGTTCAACTGGGCTTCGAACCTGATCGTTTCGCTCACGTTTCTGACATTGGTCGAGAAACTCGGTGCGAGTTCAACATTCCTGCTCTATGCGTTTGCCTCGGTGGCGTCGTGGCTCTTCGCTTATTATTTTGTTCCAGAAACGAAGGGGCGCACGCTGGAACAGATCGAAGCCTTCTGGAGAGCAAGGCATCGCTTGCGCCAGGCGGCGACCCGAATTTCCTAACTCAATCGCTCGCGATTATGCGGTTTCCCCAGGTCCAGCACGGGGCCGATGGGAACGATGCGAGTCGGATTGATTTGAGTGTGCGTCATGTAGTAGTGGCGCTTGATGTGGTCGAAATTGATGGTGTCTGTGATGCCTGGCTGCTGATATAAATCCAGTAGGTAACCCTGAAGATTCGGGTAGTCGATAATGCGTCGCAGATTGCACTTAAAATGACCGTGATAAACCACGTCGAACCGGATCAGCGTGCAAAAAAGTCGCCAGTCCGCTTCGACAATGCGATTACCGAACAGATATCGACTTTTGGTTAAGCGCTCTTCCAGTTGATCGAGCGCTTCAAATAATTTTCGGCAGGCAATCTCGTATGGCCGCTGGTGCGTGGCGAAACCGGCTCTGTAAACACCGTTGTTCACGTTGTCGTGTAGAAAACTAGAGAACTTCGCGTGCTCGGCTTCGATCTCTTTCGGGAAAAAATCGACATCTTTATTCTGGGCAAAATCATTGAACCGATCGTTGAACATGCGGCAGATATCGTCCTCGCAATTGTTCACAATCTTCTTTGTTTGTTTGTCCCACAGCACCGGCACAGTGACGCGCTCGCTGTAATCTGGATTGGTTGCCTTGTACGCCTCGCGTAGAAATTGGAAACCGTTGATCGAATCAGTGGATTCAAACGGCGCACCGGGCGGAATTTTGCCGCTTGGATCGCGAAACGCCCAGCCCTCCTCGTCGCGAATTGGATCGACAATGGTCATACCGATTGCTTCCTCCAGTCCTTTTAATTTTCGGAAAACGACCGTGCGGCTAGCCCACGGACAGGCCAGCGAAACATAAAGATGATACCGATCTGCCGCAGCGGGGTAGGCGGTAGATCCGTCGTTAGAGAGCCATTCGCGAAAAGCGTCGGGCTGCCGCTGGAATTCGCCGGACTTGGTCTGCTCGTCTGGAAATTGTGCTTTCATTTACCGCGAACGAAGAACCCTAACCGGCGGGTGTTAATTGGTGGTTGACCTATTAGCGCGGCTTAAAAAGTGCAGCGTCGAGGATGGACCAGAGATGGATGACCCATCCCAGCAAGAAAAACCAAAGAATCGCCGCCAGACAAAACTGAATAATCGCCATCAGCAACCGGCCTTGGAGCAATTGGCCGAGCCCGGGAATAAAGAAACTGCAAAGCGCCGCGAGAACATTGCCGGCTGAACCTTGGCCTGCCATGCTCTCGACGTTATGAGTAGATGCAAAATCGACAAGCTGATTTTGCGGAAATACGTCGCATCAGCCACATCAGTCTCAATTTCCCATGAAATCTGCGTTCGAAGATCGCGAGCTTCGGGGGTGCCCTCCCGTTGACAGCGAAAAATCCGAATGTTACCGTCGCGCGAATTTACGTGGAACTCCGCAAAAAGCGGTGCACGTAGAGATGTGCATACTGTGTTAAACAGTCAGGTTTTGGTGCTTAACCGCCTCTGGCAGGCGGTGAACATCTGCTCGGCGCGTCGCGCCTTCGCGCTGGTGTACGCGGGGCATGCCCAAATTGTTTCATCGGACGAGGCGGACAATTTCATGACCCATGATTTCGAAAGCTGGCGCGACTTGTCGGCGAATGCGCCGGACCACGAAGTAGTCACAACGATTTCGTTTAAGATTCGTATCCCGCGGGTGATTGTGCTTCTCGTTTTTGATCGGCTTCCAAAGAAGGAAGTGAAATTTACCCGGCACAACGTGTTCGAGCGCGACAAGAACACCTGCCAGTACTGCGGCGAGATTTTTGACAGAAGCGAACTCAATCTCGATCACATCGTGCCGCGCGATCGCGGAGGAACAACTACGTGGGAGAATGTGGTTTGCTCGTGCATTCCTTGCAACACGCGCAAAGGCAACCGACTTCCGCGTGAAGCGCACATGAGCCTGATCCGGAAACCGAAGCGGCCGAAATGGCGGCCGTTTGTTCACGTCACGTTCGCCGCTCCGCAGCACGACCTCTGGAAGCACTTTGTCGATCTCGCGTACTGGAATGTCGAGTTGAGCGACTGAGCGTCGCTCAGTTCGACCGTGACTCGTTGAAGAGTTGAATCGTTAAAGCGGGTCCGCCGCTTCGTCGGTCCAACGCTTCATCGCTTCAACGCATCCAAAATCGGCTGCGGATAAACGCCCAACCAGATCGTGGCAATGATCAACACGCTTATCGCCAGACGTGACAGCCCGTTTACAGGGATCTTGTCGATCTTGGCAGGGGATTGCCAATACATCGCGCGAACAACCTTGAGGTAATAGTAAAAGCCGCAGCCGACGCTTATCACGCCGACGACCACCAGCGCTGTTTGATGCTGCGCAATGGCCGCGTAGAAGATAAAAAATTTTCCCAGGAATCCTGCTGTGAACGGGACTCCTGCTAGCGAGACCATCCCAATCAACATCGCGAATGCGAGAAACGGCGAGCGTTTAGCCAAGCCATCGAAATCCGCAATCTGCTCGCCGGTTTGCTGGGCCACGATTATCAAGACCGCGAAGCTTAACAAGGTCATGAGCAGGTAAGCAGCGAGATAAAAGCTGATTGCTGACGCGTCGAAACACGCTACACCGATCAGCAGATAACCGGCGTGCGCGATGCTCGAGTACGCGAGGAGTCGTTTCAGGTTCGTCTGCGGTAAAGCCGCGAGATTCCCGTAGATCAATGTGAGTAGCGCGATGAGAACAATCAGCCGCTGCGTCTGAGGCAGCCCCAGGAATGGCTGCAATACCCGAAGCAGCACGACGAATCCGGCCGCCTTCGAACCGACGGAAAGATACGCAGTCACCGGTGTAGGTGCGCCTTGGTAAACATCCGGCACCCAGATCTGGAAGGGCACCGCCGCGATCTTGAAACCGAGCGCCACCAAGACAAGTACCATGCCTAACAGCGCTGCGTTATGGTCAGTCGTTGGATTCGCTAAGACGTCTGCGATTTGCTGGAGATTTGTTTGACCGGTCGCGCCAAAAATCCACGCGATCCCATACACGAGAAAGCCTGTCGAAAGCGCGCTTAGCACCAGATATTTTGTTCCCGCCTCGAGAGTGATCGGATTGCGCCGCGTGAAACTGACCAGCACGTAAAAAGAGATCGTTACCAGCTCCAGCGAAACAAAGATGAAGACGAAATCGATTGCTGACACCAGGTACATCAGGCCGACGCATGTGAAAATGGGCAGCGCGAAGAATTCGCCAAGACCTGCCTGCGGTGTGGTGCCAGGAAAGGAAGTGCGTACCACCGGCGCGTAGTCGATCATCAGGATCAACACGAAGATTGTGGTGAGCAGTGAAAATTGCTTGAAGAACATCGACAGTCGGTCTGCGGTGTAAAAACTCCAGAAGCCAGTTGCTTGGCTGGTAGACGCACTGGGGGCTACGAAGAAGCTCGCCACAAGAACCAGTGCGAGACCGGCAATTGCCACGAATGCCAGGACTCGTTTATCAATTTTCGTGGCAAACGCTTCTACTAACAGGATCGCCATTCCAAGTACCAGCACTGCGATCTCAAGTTCTGGCGCCGTGATCATGCTCATTTCCGAGCGATCTGCCAAACGTTGTGGGCGCCTCGCTGCGTCGAGGCGCTCGGGCGATGTTGCTCCGTGAAGCGCGGCGACACAGCGCCGTGGCTACAGCACTCCATATCTTTGAGATGGCGGTCGATGGTAAGATAAGTGTGCAGGACGGGTGTTACCATTCGCACAAGGGATTGCGGAAAAAATCCATAGCAAAGAAGTCCTCCAACAACTAATGCGACAGGGACTCGTAGTGCGGGACGAAGATCGACAATCTCTTTCCATCGCTCGCTCATCGTGCCCATGAATGTCTTGCGATAGGCCCGTAGCATATAAACCGTGGAGATCACCACTCCCCAAAGCGCAAGCACCGTCGCGATTTGGAAGATGTGAAAGCGAGCCATCTCCCAGCCGTTCTTGAACGCACCAAAAAAGATCATGATTTCGCCGGCAAAGTTCGCAAGACCAGGCAGGCCGATCGCAGCAAATACGCCGAAGCCAAACGCGAGGCTGGCAAAGGGCATCACTTTGCCAAGGCCGCCCAGCTCATCGAAAACCAACGTGCCCGTTTGCTTGCGCAGTTCTCCTGCCAAGCCAAACAGCAGGGCAATCGAAAGGCCATGTGCAAACATCAGAACAACCGCGCCCGTCGTGGAGAGAATAGTGGCGCTCGCAATTCCCAGGAAAATGTAACCCATGTGCATCACGCTCGAGTAGCCCAACATCCAGTCGAGCCGCTTCTGCGCGATGGTGACGAGACCAACGTAGATGATGTTGCCGAGCAGCAACACCACGAGCAGATTGGCCCAGTGATGCGTGCCTTCGGGGAGTAGGGGAATCGACAGGCGCAACAGGCCGTACAAGCCAAATTTTTTTAGTACTCCGGCATGCAGCATTGCCGCAGGCGCTGGAGCCGACGCGTACGCTTCCGGCGCCCACGTGTGAAATGGAAAAAGCGAAACAAGAATTCCAAAACCGATAAGCAACAGCAGGTAAACATGACGTTGCGCGTCCGCCGAGATCTGACCGAGGCCGGCGGCGGCGTTTAATGCGCGAATGTCAAAGCTGCGTGCTGTGACAGGAAAGCTTTGATAAAGGAGAATCAGGCCGAGCAGCAGAATGAAGCTGCCAATTGCCAGGTAGATAGTGATCTTCCACGCTGCCGCGACACGATTTCCGCTGCCCCAGATCCCGATCAACAAAAATGTGGGAATCAGCGCGAGCTCATGAAACGCATAAAAGAAAAATAAATCGATCGAGGCAAAAGCGCCGATAGCGCCGCCTGCAATGAACAAGAGGCACGCATAGAACCCATTTTCATACTTCTCAATCGTGCCGGTAAACCATACGGCAGCCAGCGTGACGATCGTGGCGAGTAAAATCATTACGAGGTTCAAGCCATCGATACCCGTCGTGAAGCTCAGGTGCCATTCCGGAGATATCGTAAACGAGGTAACGTGCTGAAAATCGTGTTGGCCCTGGTCAAAAGACACCACGAGAAGCAACACCGCCGCAAACGCCAAAACCGATGCTGCTAACGCAGTCTTACGCGCCGGCGCGCCAATCATGATCAAAATGGCGGCGACGATTGGACAGAAAATGATAAACAAGACCATCAGTAAAAATGACCAAGCTCCCGCCTTCGCTTTGCTACGGCGTGGCAGGCGAATGACGAATGACGAAGGAATGACGAAACTCGACTCACGAACTCTTCCAGCCGCACCGTGAGCTTTTCGCGATTCTTCATTTTGGTTTCCTTCGTCTTTGTCTTTTCGTGTGTTTCGTGGGCTAAAATTTCAGGAGCGGAAAACGGCGAAGTAGATGACGGCGACAACACCTAGTCCGAACAGAAACACGTAAGCTTGCAGGTTCCCGATCTGAATCAGTCGCAGCAGCGCCCCGATTCCCCAGGTTCCGCGGCTGCTTCCATCGACTACGGCAGTATCAATGATCCATCGATCAAAGAAAGCTGCGACGCGCGCGAGCAGTTCCTGTGTCCAGTTGATCAGCCAGGCGTAAAATTCGTCGAAATAAAACTTGTGGCGTAGAACCTCGACATCGATTGGCTCGTCCGTTCGGTTGCGGTAAACGGCAATCGCCAGCCCGCTTCCCACGATCAGTGCACCGAACGCCAGGGCAGGAACAAACAAAGCGACGCCGTTCTCTGTCGGAAGCGCGAGAAAGTTTCGCGCGAAAAATCCAAACCCACCCAGCGCGGCGAGAATTGCGAGCACGATCAGCGGTCCTGTCATTACGAGCGGTGATTCCTTGCTTTGGCGTGCGACTTCGCTGCGTGTGTCTCCGAAAAAGACGATGACCAGCAAACGCACGACGTAGAAGGCTGTTAGAAACGCTGTGAACAGTCCTGCGATGAAGATTGGCAGGTTGCGTTCGTAAGCGAGTGCGAGGATTGCGTCCTTGCTGAAAAATCCGCTGAAAGGTGGACAGCCTATCAACGCCAGCGCGCCGACCGTGAAAGTCACAAATGTGACAGGAAGCCTTCGGGAAAGCCCTCCCATTTTCCAGATGTTCTGCTCGTGATGAAGCATTACGATGATTGAGCCGGCGCCGAGAAACAGAAGCGCTTTGAAAAACGCATGGGTGAACAGATGAAACATCGCAGCGTCGTTCGAGGCGAGACCGACTGCCATCATCATGTAACCAAGTTGCGAGAGCGTTGAGTAAGCCAGGATGCGTTTAATGTCGTTCTGCTGTGTTGCGATCAACGCAGCCATCGCCGCGGTGATCGTGCCGATCCACGCAACGACCAACAGCGCAGTTTGTGACGCTTGAATGACGAACGCGACACGGACCAGCATGTAAACGCCGGCAGCAACCATTGTCGCGGCATGGATCAAAGCGGAAATTGGAGTCGGACCTTCCATCGCGTCTGGCAACCAGACCTGCAGCGGAAACTGGGCCGACTTGCCGACCGCTCCGCAGAAGATCAAAAGCGCGGCGATTGTGACAAATGCCGGGTGACTCGCCAGGGTCGGCATCCGTGGCGCGATCTCCGAAAAAACGATTGAGCCGCTCGCCATCCAAACCATCAGGATTCCGACCATGAATCCAAAATCACCTATGCGAGTGGTGATGAACGCCTTGTTGCCTGCATCCGCGGCGGCGTCGCGATAGAACCAGTGGCCGATCAGAACGTAAGACGTAAAGCCGACTAATTCCCAAAAGATGAAGAGCATGACGAAATTGTTCGCGAGGACGATTCCAAGCATGGCGAACATGAAGAGCGAGAGCGCCGCGAAATAACGGGATTTACCTTCGTCGTCCCGCATGTAACCCAGCGAATAGATATGAATGGTTGCTCCGACCCCGGAAACCAGAACAAGCATCGTCTTGCTTAGTTGATCCAAGGTAAAGCCGAGAGGCACCTTGAATGCGCCGCCAATATCGATCCAGGCGAACTCAGCCGCGGCGATGCCGGAATGCGTGAAGATCAAACAACTGCACGTAAAACTGACGAGCACTGCCGCAATCGAGATGAAACTGCTCACCGCTTTCCATCGCAGTGTGAAAAGCGTTATAACGGCCGCGCTAACCAGCGGAGCAAGTAGAACGACCCACGGCAAAATTGAATTCATCGAATTCTAAAATTTCAGGCTGCTGATATCTTTGACGTCCGTTGTTTGGCGCGCCCGGTAGAGTGCAACGAGAATCGCCAGGCCCACAGCAACTTCGGCCGCCGCCACAGTGATGATGAAGAATACAAACACTTGTGCGTTGTAATCAGGCAGCCCGGTCGGACCGACGCGGAATCGCGAAAACGCAACGAGCGATAGATTTGCAGCGTTCAACATCAGCTCAAGCGACATGAGAATGATGATGAGATTGCGGCGCAGCATCACTCCGGCGAACCCGATCACGAAGAGAATGCCGCTCACGATGAGGTAATCGCCGAGTGTAATCATACTAGCGAGGCTCGCGTTTGCTCAAAAGCACCACGCCAATCGTCGCCACCAGGACGAGAACGCCGACAATTTGAAATGGCAGATTGTAATTTCCAAACAGAGTCGCACCGACATTTCGGACATCGTCGATGGTGGTTGCCGGCAGCGTTGGAAACGTTGTGTGCGCGATCTTAAAGTGGCCAATTACGGAGAGAATCTGGCCTAACAAGATCAGCGCAACAGCGAGTCCTGCAGCCGACGCCAGCCAATTGATCCGGTGTGCTTCTTCCGCGCGAATATCCAGGAGCATGATGATGAAAAGAAAAAGCACCATCACCGCACCGGCATAAACCAGCACTTGAATGATCCCGATGAAATAGGCGTTGAGCGACATGAATAGCGCCGCGAGACCCAGAAATGACATCACCAAGCTTAGCGCACTCGCCACGGGATTGCGGTTGATGACGACGGCTGCACCAAAGATCACTGTCAGCAAAGCAAAGATCCAAAACAGGAACTGTGACATCGGTTAGTGGAGTGATGGAGTAGTGGAGTATTGGAGAGATGAATTCCTGTCCCCGACCGGCACCCCACTACTCCAGCACTCCAATAACCCGGTTCTGCTCATTTCTTCTTGTTCCATTTCAGTACGACACCGTGCATTACGCCACCAATCTCGAGGAGCTTTTCCTTGTGATGCACCATGTCCGCGCGCGTAAAACCGGTGATGGCGTAGTCCTTGCGCAGGAAAATCGCCTGCTCGGGGCAAACTTCTTCACACATTCCGCAAAAAATGCAGCGGATCATGTCGATATCGAACGCCTCAGGGTGTTTCTCGACTTTGGCGAACCGATCCGTTGAGGAAATTTCGCCCGGAATAATTTTAATCGCGCGTGGCGGACAAATGAATTCGCAAAGCTGGCATGCCACGCAACGCACACGCCCGTCTTCATCGCGGACAAGCGCGGGGGCTCCGCGATAATAGTCCGGCAAGTTGCCGTCCCATTTTTGTTCAGGGTACTGCATCGTAACCTTAGTGCGTCCCAGCAGCACATTTTTGAAATGCTTAAACGTGATAGCCAGACCGGCGACGATGGCAGGCAAATACAATCGTTCGCGCCAGTTAAGCTTTGGTCGTGGAACAGTGATGGCCATGGTTAAAATGACGAATGACGAATGCCAAATGACGAATTAATGACGAAGCGCAAATGACGATTATATCCGGATCCGCAGCTTACGTTTCGGATTTCATCATTTGGATTTGTTCTCTCATTGGTCATTCTTATTTCATCATCAACTGGGCAGAAAAGCCATTATCGCCGCAACAATGAAAATGTTAACCAGCGCGATCTCGAAAAAGAAAAGCCAGCCGAGACGCATAAGTTGATCATAGCGGAATCGGGGCAGGGTCCATCGCACCCACATAAAAAAGAAAATGATGATGGCGACCTTTGCGAAGAAGACTGCGATATTGATCAGGCCGAAGATCCATCCGTGCGACCCATCGGGAATTCCCGGCAGATGCCAGCCGCCAAAAAATAAAGTCACGATCACAGCGGATCCGGTGATCATGGCGGCGTATTCGCCCAGGAAGTAAAGAGCGAACTTCATCGAGCTGTATTCGGTGTTATAACCGCCCGCCAGCTCCTGCTCGGCCTCGGGTAGATCAAATGGCAATCGGTTTGTCTCGGCAAAAATTGCGATCGTGAAAACGACGAATGAAACGATCATCGGAATGGCGAGCAACCATTTCCATGGGTTTGCCCAGTCGCCGATGAATGGTGCAATGAACCAGCCGTGCTCAATCTGGTAACGCACCACACTGGTCAGACGCAAATTGCCCACCAGCAGAAAAACGGGAATGACAGCAAGACCGAGCGAGAGCTCGTAAGAGAGCATTTGTGCACTGGAACGAATCCCTCCCAGAAACGGATACTTGGAATTCGACGCCCAACCGCCAATGACGATCCCGTAAACGCCAAGGGAAGCGATGGCGAATACAAACAGAATTCCGACGTTCACATCGGCGATTACCATCGGGACTCCAAACAGCGTGCTACCAAAAGGAACAACGGCGATGGTGATGATGGCCGGCATCACCGCCAGACAGGGCGCGAGCCAGTAATAAAATGTGTTCGCGGCGCGCGGCGTGAAATCCTCTTTCAGCAACAATTTGAACATATCGGCAATTGGCTGAAGAAGGCCGGCCGGTCCGACACGATTTGGCCCGAGCCGATCCTGAATTGCCGCGCTGACCTTCCGCTCGGCGTAAACCGTGTAGGAAACCATTGGCAGGATCACGACAAAAAGAATCCCGATGATCTTGAGCAGGGAAGTGATGATGAAAAAGGATTCCGGAGTCATGACGATCTTGGGGGGACGGCGCGGCGTCTTGCCTGCATTGCGACGGCTTGCTCGATTTTTTCTTCGTCGCTGGGATGGGCCGGCGGCAATTCTTCCATTTGCAAAATATGCATGCCCAGG
>Ga0193723_1000701_pt1 | contig 13153 bp, 9 predicted proteins | sample H2m2metaG_FD_143042 | JGI IMG/M metagenome (GOLD analysis project Ga0193723, IMG submission 143042) | Soil microbial communities from a riparian zone of the East river system, Colorado, United States - H2m2 | ecosystem: Environmental > Terrestrial > Soil > Riparian zone | place: USA: East River... | reverse complement strand
GGAATCGTCATCGCCTGAATCGGCAGCGAGATCGTCATCGATGTCGAATCGTGCGACTCGCCACCCGCGTAGCGTCCGTCCGCGGTCACGAAATCGACGCCGCTGCGGACGCCGCTCCCCGCGACGTCGAAGGGCTGTCCGGCCTGCTGGCCGCTTCCCTTGATCGTGAAAGCGGAGGTGACCTCGACGCGCAGCGCGCGCGTGCCGTTACGATCCTCCCACGCGGCGGCATGCGCCCGATTGATGCTCGTGACGGTGACGGTCCCCGCCGCGCGATCGTTTTCCGTCGACGTATCGGTCCAGGCGGCGCCCAGCATCGCGCCGCTGGGCGGCAGCCGGGGGAAGAAGTTCTTGAACGATCCGACCACCGGCGACAACGACTGCGCGGCCACGCTGTCGGACGCGCTCTGATTGCGGAACTCGCCTCTGGGCGTGAGATGCCCCACAAAGGAGAGCGCCTTAGCAGCGGCGAGGTTGATGCCCATCGGCGCGCTGGTGCCCGAGTCCGGCGTGATCGAATCGATCGTGATCGTCGTCGGGTAACCGATGCTATCTGCGGGCCCCGTGATGGTGACGGCGAAGAACGCGCGCAGCCCAAAGTCGAGCGGCTGCCGCATGCCCTGGAATTCCTGGTCGATGTGGATGACCTGGTGCAGCACATACCGCAGCGCGCTCGGCCCCAGCCGGATTCCCTGCGTGGCCGGCGGCGGAGCTTGGGGAGGAGGCGGCGGCGCCGCCGGCGGACGTGCGGGCGTGGGAGTCGACGACGGATTCTTTGGTGCGCAGCTGAGCGCGGTGATGCCAGCCGCCACGAGAAGCAAGCGACGCATCGGTTATTCCTTGGTCTTGGTGCGTCCGAAGATGGCGACCATCTCGGTCTCCTCGCTCGTCACCTTGAGCAGTTTCCAGCCGCGCTTGAGCATATCGGTCCGCCATCCGATGAGCTTTTCCCATTCCTGGGCGGTCGTCCGGAAAACCCGGAGGTCGGCGACATTCTCCCAATGGGGAGGATAGGGCGCGGTTTTTGAGGGACCGGCCGGCTGTGTGGTCACAGAGGAGGAAGTGGTGAGACCATAAGCCGAGTTCTGTTTACTCGTTGGTACGAGCAGATGGTCATCTCTCTGGGGTGGCTGTCGCCAGCCACCTCGTGCGGCCTACCCGCAGCTCAAACGACCCGGGCCGGGTCTCGCTGCTTATTTGGCCTTGCTCCGACCGGGGGTTGCCGTGCCACGCCCGTTACCGGACGCGCGGTGGGCTCTTACCCCACCGTTTCACCCTTACCCTTTGGATACAAAGGGCGGTCTGTTCTCTGTGGCCCTGTTCCGTCGCCTTGCGGCGCCCAGGCGTTACCTGGCGGTCTGCCCTGTGGAGCTCGGACTTTCCTCGAATGGCCCCTCAAGCCGGCCACCCGCGACCATCGGCCCCACCACTTCCAACGCACAAAATTACCGGGCGTCCGGCCCCCCCGGCAAGCCTTACTTGGTGAAGCGCCGGATCACGCGACCCAGACTGTCGGTCGCGGCGCCATCGAGCCAAAAGCCCGCATGATCACTGAATGTGGCGTATCGCAACCGCGACCATTCGCTGGGCGCGAAAGTGGCGCGCTCGGGATCGAGGCCCAGCGCGGACAGCGCGAAGATGTCGCGTTCCTCGTAGCGCTGCAGCAGGGCGCGCCCCCCCCGCTCTCGCAGCCACAGCAAGACGGGCGCCTCGGGACTCGAGAAACCGCGCAGCAAGCCGAGCGAAAACCAATCCGCGGGAACGGTGCGGGCGTGGAATGCAAAGCGCAGATCTGGATGCACCCGCCGCAGCTCGTCGCGCAGCAGGGCTGCACGGGCGGCTACAGACGCCTCCAGGGCCTCGAAGTAGGCGCGCAGCCAGCCACGCTCCAGCAGTGTGTCGTACCGAACCACCGCGGGCAGTGCCGCGAGGCGTTCCAGTTCGGCGCTGTCAAAACCGAGTGCCGCCAGTCCCACGCGGTAGTCCGCGTCACAAAAGCCGCTGCCCGTGTAATACGTCATCGCGCTGTCGAGATCGAGTGCGACGCCGGCGATGACGTCGGGGCGGGCGCCGCCCAGCCGCGCCAGGGTGCGGTAGGCGGGCCGGAGCGCTTCACGCCAATACAGCGAATCGAGACCGCACGGGATGGGCGTGAGGTCGCCGTGCCGGTTCACTTCGTTCGCGCCCCCCCCCTGAGAACGGATCGCGACCAACCGGACAGCCGGGAACCAGCGAATGCTCGTCGCCTGCAACCGCTCGCCGGTGATCTTCCACAGGTTGCGCGTGCTCAACGTGTCGACGATGGCTGCTTCAGGAATGGTCGTCGCGAGCGCGTTGAGCGCGGCAACGTCGACGAACCCAATCAATGAATCGAGCGAGGGCAGCGTGAAGCGGCTCCAGAGCACCCGCATCCCCTGACGCGAAATCCACGCAGGGGCCGAGAGGCTGACATGGTCCTCCCGGTGCGGGGCTGCTGTCTCCGGCAGAACGGTTGCTTCGGATCCGGTGGGCGGGGCGAGCGGCGGCGGATGCACGGCGACCGGTGATGGCCCATTCGCGAGACGGAGCGGGGCCTCGCGCCTCGCTGCGGCGATGCTCGCCCACTCCGCGGGCCGGCGCGTCCAGCGCGCGAGCGCCTCGAGAAAATCCCGGGTCTTGGGGTCGGTGTTCGTCGACGCCAGCAGACTGCGACTCGCGACCAGGATCAGGCCGTCGCCGACCCGGCTCGCGGCGACCAGCGCCATCCCGCCGGCGTGTGCCAGCGTCTGGCTGCGATCACGGACCACGAGGGCATGACTGCGCCCGGCCGGAAACGACTCGAAGCCCGCGTTGTCGAGCGCCGAATGCAGGAGGGGAGTCGCGGGCACATCGAGGGGCTGCGCGCCGACCGCGATCCCGGCGCCCTGCGCGAGGAGCCAGCGGTTCATGATCCAGCGGTCGAGCGCGCCATCACTCTCGGCGTATCCCAGGACAACGACCCCCTCGCGGCGAATCCACTCGCTGAGAATCGCGAGGTCGCCGATCGTCAGCGCATCGGAGAAGCCCTGTGGCTCGCGCCCCCCCAGCACGAGCACGGTACGGTAGCGCGCGAGATCGGATCGGGTGAGGTGGGGATAGAAGCGGCGGTACTCCACGCGGTAGCCGGCAGCGTGCCAGGGCGCGGCCGTCGTTTCGAGTGTCAGCGGGTCAGCGAGCGTCAGATCAACGACGAGGAGCCGGCGCGCCTCCGTCTGGCATGCCGCAACGAACAACAAGAGGAAGAAAGACAGCCACTTCACCGCCGCGGCTCGACCAAGCGGTTGTATTTGCGCAGCGCAGCCCGCAGCCGGTCGTGCGGGAGCGCGTAGACGCGCATGCCGTTGACTCCCGTCATCGTTTCAGCCGCGACCATCGCGTTGACGATCGCTTCTTCCGTCGCCTGAATCGTGGCCTCGAACAGCGGGGAGATGCGCTCATTCGGCAACATCGTCACCGTGACATTCGCGTCGGGCTTTGCGGCGCCCGGATTGGCGGTGGAGAACGCGACGAAGATATCGCCGGATGGATTGCCGCCCGTCCCGCCGATCCGGCCCACGCCGAGAGCGGCGCGTTTGGCGATGCGCTTGAGCTGATGCGGGAGCAATGGTGCATCGGTTGCGATGACGATGATGATGGACCCCTTTTCGCCGTCGGCGCAGCGGCGACTGCCGGGGCGCGCCGTTCCCGGAATCGAGTCGTAGCACGGCAAGAGGTCGGGGATCTCCTGTCCAACCGGCACACCGGCGATGGAGAGGCGGCCGCGCGAACCGTAATTGCATTGCACCAGCACACCCACGGTGTACCCCCCACGATCGGCGGGGAGCCGCCGCGACGCCGTACCGATCCCGCCCTTGAACTGATTACAGATCATCCCCGTCCCGCCACCGACGTTCCCTTCCGCCACCGGCCCGCCGTGCGCGCTATCGAGTGCGGCAAACGCATGTTCCTTCGTGACGTGAAAGCCGTTGATGTCGTTGAGCGATCCGTCCCACGTCTCGGCGACAATCGGCAGCGACCAGTCGAATTCGAAGCCTTTGCGCACGAGCCACTCGATGACGGCGTCGCGCACGATTCCCACGCTGTGCGTGTTGGTGATCATCACGGGCCCGGCGAGGAATCCCGACTCCTCGAGCCAGGTCGTCCCGGTCATTTCGCCGTTGCCGTTGAGTGTGAACCAGCCGCCGAAGACGGGATCGCCATTGGTCGCCCCGCGCGGGAGGATGGCGGTGACACCGGTGCGCACCGGCCCTTGTCCGACGACGAGCTTGCCTTGCCCCGTGATGATCGTGCTGTGACCGACGGTGACGCCCGCCACGTCGGTGATGGCGTCGAGGGGCCCGGGCGTGCCGTCGAAGGGCACCCCGAGGTCGCGCGCGCGCGGCCGACTCTGCGCGAGCGCCGGAGTGGTGATCAGCAGCAGGGCAGCAAGCAGTCGCATATCAGGTCACCAAGGCGTAGGGCAGCAACGCCTGCCGCATTTCGGCAGCCGTTTGCCAGCGCGCTTCGCGCGCTTTGGAGAGAGCCTTCATCACGGCATCGCTCAGGGCGCGAGGCACGTCGCGCCGCAGTTTGCGGAGGTCGGGGGGCGGCGCATGCTGCTGCATGTCGAGCACGGCGGCGGCGCTCGCCGCGGCGAACGGCGGCCGGCCCGTGAGCGACTCGAACAGTACCACACCGAGCGAGTACAGATCGGTGCGCCCGTCGATATCGGGGGAGCCGCCGGCCTGCTCGGGGCTCATGTACTCCTCCGTGCCGACCACGAAGCCGCTTCGCGTGACGCGATCTTCACCTGAGTTGGCGATCGCGCGCGCGATCCCGAAGTCCACCAGGATCGCGCCGCCGCCCTCGGCCGAGAGTACGATGTTGTCCGGCTTGATGTCGCGATGGGCGAGGCCGCGCTCGTGCGCGTGGCCCAGCGCGTCGAGTACTTCGGTCGCGATCCCGACCGCGCGGTCGACCGGCAGCATCCGCTCGCGGTGGATCACCCGCCGCAGCGTCTCTCCGGCCACGAACGGCATCACCAGCCAGAGCAGGTAGTTGGCTTCGCCGGAGTCGAGCAGCGGCGCGATGTGCGGATGGTCGAGCGTCGCGGCGTACCGCATCTCGCGCAGGAAGCGGTCGGCCGCGACCGAGACCGCGAGCTCGGGATGCAGCACCTTGATCGCGACCTTCCGTCCGTCCTTGTCGAAGGCGCCGTACAGCGTGGCGTTCCCGCCCCGTCCCACCTCGGTGATGACGGTGTAGCGGTCGCCGAGCGCCTCGCGTAACCGCCCGATGAGTTCGCGAGCCATCGCGGCAAAATAGGCGGCCCGTGCACGTAAAAAGGAAGGGCGGCTCCAGAGAGCCGCCCTTTCCCGTCGTCTCTGCAGTCCCCGGACTAACTGCCCGGCAGTACCCTGGTCACGCTGAGGTTGTCAAAGATGGCGAACGCAGAACCCTTGCCGGCGAATCGCACCGCGGCCATGGCGGCCCCGCTGACGCAGAGCTGCTGGGCTGTTCGCGATGTCGTCGATTCGGTCCTGCTCAGGACGTTGCCGTTGGCATCGAGCGCCTCGATGAACGCCACACCGCCCGGCAGGATGTTGTGAAATCCGGTCGGCGTTGCGTTGATGCACGCCCGGACAGCGGGCACGGCGAAGCTGGCTTTGATGGTGCCGTACCCGTATTGGCTGAAGTCCGACAGGATCCCGACCGGACAGACGCTGATGTTGTTTTGCCCCGAGTGCAGTCCCAGGAGGCCACCGTCATTCGCGTAGACCGTGCTGCCCGGGCAGAGGCCGAGTTGGTTCGAGCGACTGAACGTGACGCCGAGGCGCGAGTAGATCGAGTTGATCGAGGTACCGGGGAGGATTGCGCCCAGATCCGGCGCCTGATCGAAATTCAGGTCGAGCTGGCTCGGCAGCGCCCAGGTAAACCGGCTGAACATGTCCGTACTGCCGCCGGCGCCGAGATCGAACACCGCCGTCGTACTGGCGAACAGCGGTCGCGGGATGAAGAGCGAACGGACGTGCGCGACCAGGTTCCCCAACCGGGAGGGGGAGCCACGCGATCCCAGGACTTGGGAAAACGCCGGATCGCAATGCAGGAAGGGCGCCGGCACGTTGTTGAGCGGACGGATCGCCGGGTCTGCGCCGACATGGAGCTGGAAGATTTGCAGCAGGTCCTGCGTCACGTGAGGGAGACCGATGAGGTCAGGGCAGATTCCCACCGTGACGTTGGCGTTGAATTTCCCAACCGCGTTGACTTCAGACAGCGGCGGCTCGGTGTGGAAATCGTAGCACGAGTTGCCGATCGGCCCGATGCTTCCCGAGTATACCGGCTCGAGCAATCCCGCAATGCAGGGACGATCGTTCGCGGACTCGATGATGAGCGTGACCGGTTGGTCCACGGCGCCGGCCGGGACGAACACGCCCGCCTGCCCTTGCTTCGTCACGATGGTGGTGCTGGCACCAGGCTGCACGGTGCCCTCGCCGCAGTCCGACTCGACGCTCGCGCATTGCGAGCCGACGCCGATGAAGAACTTGATGGGCAGCGTGCGATCATCGAGCAGCGCGATATACTGGTCGGTGTCGACGTTCTTCAGGTCGCGGCCGTTGTCCACGACGTCCACATCGGCTACGCCGAGCTGCCTCGTCCCAGCCGTTAGCGCGATGCGATACGTGCAGCCCGCATCGAGACTGTCCTCGGCGGTATGCCAGTTCGCTTGATACTGGGCGTCGCCGCTTTGCAGGTCCGCGCCCGCAAGCGTCCGGACGACCGCGCCGGTGCAGAGATTGCTGATCGTGACGGTGGGACTCAGCTGCTTGGAGAATACCTGGTCGGCGGGCGGCTGCTGGTTCACCAGCGGCGGGAGCCAGAAGAAGAATGCGTTGCCGCTTGCTTGATTGCCATCCTGGATGAGCGCGGAGGGGCCGGGCGGAAAGCTCCGATCGCCGTGACAGAAGACCGCTCCGATCACGATGAGTGCCCCGGAGGCGAGATACTTCAGACTTCGTGTGTGAACGGGACGATGGTGCACGCTGTCAAAACAAAACTTGCGGCGCCGGAGCACCATCCGACAACGGAAGGAGATCGCAACCGACGGAGGGTTTAGTTCGAAGGAGTGAGGCGAGCGTGCAGCACCGAAAACACGAAGGGCGGCCCCGAAGAGCCGCCCTCCCTTGCATGTGCCCCGCCCGTTTACTGAATTGGCGACTGCACCCGCACGAAAGACAGATTGTCGAAGATGGCGAAGCCGGCGCCTGTGCCGGCGAACCGCACACTGGCAATGTTCTCGCCTGAGACGCAAAGGTTCTGTTGCACAGGCGTCGGACTGGAGGGCGCGGACTCTACGCGGCTCAGCGTTTCGCCGGACGCATCGAGCGCCTCGATGAATGCCGTACTCGTGCCCTCGATGGGCGGGCTCAACGGCGTCGCGCCGATGCACACGAGCGCCTGCGGCTCCGTGAACGTCGCGACGATCGTGCCGAACGTGGCCTCGCTGAAGTCCGACGCCACCCCCTCCGGACACACGGTGACGTTGTTCTGACCGGAGTTGAAGCCGGAGGGCCCGTGATCGTTCGCGTAGACACCGCTGCCCACACACAATCCATTCGGATTGCTCCGGCTGAACGTCACGCCGAGCCGCGAATAGAATGAGTTGACCGCAGTGCCCGCCGTCACCGGGCTGCTGCCGTTCGGGCCGATGTCAAAGTTGATGTTCACCGCGTTCGGGAGCGCCCAGGTGAACCGGCTGAACCCGTCCGTGCTGCCGCCGGCACCCAGATCAAACATCATGCGATTGCTGCGCGCGTAGAGCGCGCGAGGGCTGATAAGCGCCGCGAGGCTCTTGGCGAACTCGCCCAGCAGCGAGCGGCGCGCGCCGAACGTCGGATTGAACCCCGGATCGCAATGGAGAAACGGCGCCGGCACGTTATCGAGCGCCCGAATCGGCGACTCTTGACCCGCGTCGAATTGGAAAATCTGCAGGAGATCCAGCGTGGCGTGATCGAGACCCAACGCAATCGCGTCCGGACAAATGCCGATCGTGACGTTGGTGTTGAACCGGCCGCTCTCGTTGATCCGTGACAGGGGCGGGTCGGTCCGGAAATCGTAGCAGGAATTGCCAACGGCGCCGGGCGCACCGGGGTACACCGGCGGATTCAGGCCGGGAATGCACGGCCGTTCGTCGCTCGATTCGACGCTGATCGTCACATCGTCATCGACCGCGCCCGCCGGGACGAACACGCCCGCTTGGCCGTTCGCGCTCACGATGACCGTATTCTGGCCCGGGTGCACGGTCCCCTCGCCGCAGTCCGATCCCGCGCGCGCGCATTGCGAGCCGACGCCAATGAAGAACTGCAGCGGCAGGGTCCGGTCGTCGAGGAGTGGGATGAACTCGCCCGTATTGACGTTCTTCAGCTCGCGGCCGCTGTCGACGACGTCCACGTCCGCGAATCCCATCAGCTTCGTGCCGACGGTGACGGTGACGCGGTACGTGCACGCCGAGTTCAGGTTGTCCTGGGCCGTCTGCCAATTGACGTGATACGACGCATTACTGACCGAGATATCCGCGCCGGAAAATGTCCGCACCACGCCGCCGGTGCAGAGGTTGGTGATCGTGACGACGGGACTCAGCTGCCGAGAGAAAACCTGTGACGCGGGGGCATGCTGGTTCACGACGGGCGGCAGCCAGAAGAAGAATGCGTTGCCGGCGTTGTGGTTTGCGTCTTGAATCAGTGCGTTGGGTCCGGGGGGGAACGGCCGATCGTTTTGACACGCGGCAAGTGCGGCGACGGCGATGACGGTGAAACCGATACGCTTCATAGGGCGACTCCCAGTTGGGGCCTGGTACAACCCCCAGCTGGGCGCGAATCTGGGACGGTTGCGACGGCCTGCTCGACTGCGAACGGTTTTCGGAATGCGAGTAGAAGTTGTGCGCCGAAATGGCGACCCGTCAAGAAGTGAGCTAGGTCACGGGATTTGTGAGCTACGTCACGAATGCGGTCGAGCGAGCGCCTGGAAGCCGGGATGCTTTTGGAGGTCCCACCACCACCAGAAGATGTCGCCGCCGATGCGGAATGAGTGCTCGGGGTTGGCGGCTACGTATCGCTGTAGCAAGCGGATAGCCTCGTCCTGCTCGCCCAGGAGCGTACGGACAAATGCCTCCATGGCGACCAGGTCGTGCTCGGGGTCCTGCTCCGGTGTGCCCCGCGAGCGCTCAATCACGGCATGCGCACTGTCTTTCAGACCCGCCCGGGCGATTGTGGCGGCGACCATCATCTGCTCCCGCAGGTGAACGACCTGGCGCCGTGGCGCAGGCACCAGGGAATCGATTCCCGCGAGCAGTCGCCAGGCACGAGGGACGTCCGGCTGTTCCAGGCGAGTCATCATATAGAGCTGGCATTCGAGGAAGCGAAAATCTCGCGGAAAGCGACGGTCCCCCTCCTCACACCACCGCTGCGCCTGGCGCTGCTGGTCGAGATCGTACGAGGTGAAAAACAGCCGATTGAGAATGTCCGGCGCGTTCGCGAGGTACGCGTCCTCCTCGTACGCGCGCCGCGCCGCCAGCGCCGCGCCCTGCAGATCCTTGGTCTGGTAATACAGGCTGCTCAACGTGGCGAACGCACTCGCCAGGGTCGGATCGATATTCGTCGCCCGCTCGAGATCGCTCCGGGAATCATCGAGCAGCGCGCTGGCTTGTTGCGGGTCCGGCGGGCGGGCCAACTGCCAGCGCCGATAGCGCAACGTGCCGCGCAGTTCCAGGGCGCTGGGATCGAGCGGAGCGAGCGCCAGCGCTCGGCCGGCGTGCCCGAGGCCTTCATCGATGAGAGCCGCGTTACGCGTAAGGCGGACGCGACGCTCGACGAGCTGGCCGCGCAGCACGATCGGGTCGACCCACCGCCGATCGGCACCCTCGGCGGCCGCCAGCACGGAGTCCGCGCGGCCGAAGCGCATGACCGCGCTATCCACCTTGTTCGCCTGCACCAGCCCTTCCCCGTCTTTCCGTATCCGCTCGGCCTGCTGCACGAGTGTCCACGCTTCGGTGCTGCTCGTGGCGGCCCGCTCTTCCCGCAGGCGAACTTCCTGCCCTAGCCGCTCGCGCAGCACGCGCGCGACTTCCGTTGCGAGCGTATCGCGGATCAACAGCAGGTTGCCGGCCGGCTCTTCGAAGCTGACGCGCCGCAACAGATCGGCGCCGCTCGCGCCGTCCACCAGTCGCACCGTGACGCGGACGCGATCGCGCACCGGATCGACGCTGCCTTCGACCAGTGTTCCGGCTCCAACCGCCCGCGCGATGCTGTCACGCGGCAAATCAGAATGACGAAACGGCAGCACGCCGTTACGGGAGATGACGTCGAGCGTGCGGACCTGCGAGAGTTTGTCGATCAGGGCCTCGGTGAGGCCGTCGGCGAGATAGCGAAGCGAGCTGTCGGCGCTCAGGTCGGCGAAATACAAGATCGCAACTCGACGCGGGTCGAGAGCCCCACTCGCAGACGTCGCAGTGCCCCGTTTGCCCAGGACGATCCACGCCGCGGCGACGAGCGCGACGGCGCCAAGCGCAATCGAGAGCAGGCGCCGCTTCCGGACGAAATACGACGTCCGGCGCCGTCCGACCGTCACACGCGAGACCCTGCCGGTGCTCGCCGCGGTCAGTGCCTTGGCGAATTCTCCGGACGTCTGATAGCGGTCTGCCGGCACCTTCTCGAGCGCGCGCTCGATCACGACCTCGAGTTCGTCGGGAATGGCGTCGCGCACGATTTTGAGCCGCGGCACGGCGTCGAGTGAATGGCGCGCCATGATCGCCTGCGCCGTCGGTCCGGTGAAGGGCGGCTGGCCGGCGAGGGTCTCGTAGAGCACGCATGCGAGAGCGTAGATGTCGCTGCGCCGGTCCACGTGGCCCGAGCCCGAGGCTTGCTCGGGCGGCATGTATGCCGGCGTCCCGATCGCGAGCCCCGTCTGGGTCAGCTTGTCGCCGCCGGCCGCACTGACGGCGCGAGCAATGCCGAAGTCGGTGACGATCGCATGGCCGCCCGAGAGCATGATGTTCTCGGGCTTGATGTCGCGATGCACGACGTCGTGGTTGTGCGCGTAGGCCAGCGCCTCAGCGACTTCCTTCGCGATCTGCAGCGCATCGTCGACCGGCAGCTGCGGCTCGCGGTCCAGCCGGTCGCGTAGGGATTCCCCCTCTACGTAGGGCATGACGTAGTACAGCGTTCCACCGGCGTCGCCGGAATCGTAGACCGGCAGGATATTCGGGTGCTGGAGGCCGGCCGCGAGCTTGATTTCGCGCAAGAACCGTTCGCGGCCGAGGGCCATGGCGATCTCGGGGCGCAACGTCTTGAGGGCGACGAATCGTTCGTGGCGGGTGTCGCGCGCGAGGTACACGAGCGCCATGCCGCCGCGCCCCAGCTCCCGATCGATGACGTAGGTGTCGGGGAGGGCGGCGTTCAGCTCGGCAAAGGGATCAGTCACTCCTGCTAACGATAGTTCTGACGCACGTCATCAGCGAGCGCCCGGGCGAGCGTGGGCAGCAGCGCACGAGGCCAGGGGGAGTTCATGGCGGAACGCACCTGGCCCGTCCCCGCGTCGATCACGATCAATCTCACGAGCACGGAATCGCTCTTGGTGGCGAGCGGATCGAGCCGCCCGTAGACCGCGATGCCCGCGCTGGTGCGGCGCGCAAGGTCGAGCGCCGCGATCTCCGGCCGCTTCTGTCCCTGCCAGCGCTCGCGCACGACGTCCTGCGACACTGCGGTGAGGGGCGCCATGCTGTCGAGGCGCGTGGTGAGTTCTTGTGCCAGGCGGACCCGCCATGGCTCGAGGCCGGGCACGAGGATGTCGAAGGGCGCAACCGCAACCAGCGTGGGCTGAGGCGCGTGGAGGCGGGCGTACCGCACGAAGCTGACGGCGCCGGCGATGGTCAGCATCCCCACGAGCGACGACAACCCGATGAGCCAACGCTTCGACGTCATCGGCGGTCGGGTTGCCTCGGCGTCACCCTCATCCGTCCCGACGGCATGAGCGCGAGTCGCACGCTGCCGTCGGGGTGATATTCGGGCAGGAATACGACCGGTTCGGCTGGACGGTCGGACCCCTTCCGCGTCGCCCGACCGACCATGACGCCTACGCTCTTGAGCTTTCCCCGCTGATAGTGCGTGACGGCGTACTGCGCCACCTGCTCTTCGAATGCCGCCAGCTCCTTGGGCTCGAACGCGGCGTGTGAGTCGTCGAAGACCATCACCACCATGTTCGTGGTATCGATGACCATGACCATGGCGTTCGTCACGTGAAACTCCCGCTGGATCTCCGACTGCAGCTTGAATTGGAACTTCGGAAACGCATCACAGCTCAGCGCGAGCGCGCAGATGGCCAGCAGCAGGAGGCGTGTCCGGTCTAGCATTTTTTGGGGTAGGCTCCGTTCGCAAATTCACCCGCCGAGCGATGTCGCGCAATGCAGGACCGGTGACCGGCGGTTGACCTGGCCCGGTTACCGTGGTGGCGCATGGTCACCGTGTGCACGGTTCTTCCCGCTCCTGAACGCCCGCGCATCGACGCTGCGGGAGACGGCTGTTTCGATACACTGCACGCCGACTCCCTGCGGGAAGCGCTCTACGTGGCGCGCCGCCGGCGCGTCGATGCGGTCATCATCTCGGTACATCGCTGTCAGGGCGAAGCGCTGCCCGGCGTCGCCCGGTTCGTCCGCGAGTTCCCTGCCATCCCCGCCGTGGCGCTCGTCTCGCGGCACGACCGTGAGTCGACGGAAACGCTCCTGCGCCTCGGCGCCACCGGCGTCCGCAACGCGGTCGACTGCACCGAGCCTGATGGGTGGCGGCGGTTGCGGGACCTCGTGGGACATCCCGCCTCTCCGGTCGCGGCGCGCATTCTCGCCCGGCTCATTCCCGCGCTTGGCGCCACTCCCGAGCCAGCCCCCTCGGAGGAGACGCGCCTCTTCTTCGAAGCGGTAGCGCGGCTGGCTCCGGCGCTCAGCACCGTGCGCGCCTTGGCGCGGCACCTGCGCGTCCGGCCGAGCACCCTGATGTCTCGGTTTCATCGCGCCGGGATTCCGTCGCCCAAGACGTATCTCGCGGGCATGCGGCTGCTCCACACGGCGTTCCTGTTTCAGAACCCCGGACTCTCGGTGTCGGATGTCGCC
>Ga0193723_1000699_pt1 | contig 13199 bp, 11 predicted proteins | sample H2m2metaG_FD_143042 | JGI IMG/M metagenome (GOLD analysis project Ga0193723, IMG submission 143042) | Soil microbial communities from a riparian zone of the East river system, Colorado, United States - H2m2 | ecosystem: Environmental > Terrestrial > Soil > Riparian zone | place: USA: East River... | reverse complement strand
GGACCCACCATGACACTTTGAGCTTTGCGATGCCTGGGCCATCGTGACGTCGGTCACGACGGCGGCGGCTGACGTGTGATGCGCGCGTGCCACACTGGCGTGCGCGAGTCGCGTGCCCTAGGCTCCTGCCAGTTTCGCCATTCTCTATGCACGAGATCTACACGAGCATTCACCGACACCTTCCGTGGCTGGGCCTCAGGATGCGCGCCCTGCTCGATGCCCTCCTCTTAAGCGGCGCTTCCATTGGGACTGCTCGTGAGGTGGCGTGCCGCCTCGGGTTTGGCAATCGCTTTCACCTCGCCAAAATCCTCCGCGCGAATGGCCTTCCCCCGCTGCACCGCTTGGCGGCGTGGATGACCGTCTTGAGCTGGGTGAAAGGATGGGAACAGGAGGGTGTGGCCTTGTCATCCTCAGCACTCCGGATCGGAACTGAGCCGGCCGCAGCCTACAGGCTTGTGGCCCGAACTACCGGCCACCCATGGTCCGAAATCCGGGCCGCCGGGACCGAATGGGCCGTCTCTCGCTTCGTAGCCGAATGCGGAGAGCAAGCCACCTCCCGAAAACAGAAGCGGCGGGGAAAAATCCCCGCCGCCTCGTACAACCCTTCCAACGTCTGAGCCTTAGTTACACCTCGGCTCGCCTTCGACGGTCGCCGGAGCAACCGGTGCAATGCCCGCGCCGACGAAGATGGCGCACTGACGACCAGCAGGCAGGCCGTTGTGTGTGCCGACCGCGCTGTAACCCTGACCAGCCGTCGCGGTGATCGCAATCGTGACACCCGCCGACGGAACGTACGCCAGGTTCGCGTTCGCCTGCGTCGCCGTACCGGCCAGGTTGCTGGCGTTGCCGCCGACATACGTCGTGTAATCCGAGAAGTAGGCCTCCTCAGCCGTCACCAGATTCCGGAGGTCCGACTTCATCGAGGCCAGATAGGCCTTTTCCTTCGTGTTGGCGAACTTCGGAATCGCGATGGCGGCAAGAATGCCGATGATGACCACGACGATCAGAAGTTCGATCAGTGTGAAACCCTTGCGGTTCATCTGATCAATCCTCCCAAGTAGGAAAACACTAAACTGCCCTAAACCCGATACACCGGTGAACCCTAGGGGCAAGCATCGTGCCCAGCGATCACACGACGAGCATAACTCACTGTCAGTAAATCACATATGTCGCTTGATTCCGCATCGTACCAGTCCCTGAAATGGCCTTGTTCTACCGCATCTTGCAATACTGGCTGCCGAACGCACGACGAGCGCAACGCATTGAAGCACAATAACATGGTACGAATCGCGCCTCGCCCCCTAGGGGCCGACGCCGCTCGGGACCCGCGTGAGCACGGGCGGGGCATCGGGTGCGCCTCCCGCAGGTGGCGCGTACCGCCAGACCGGCCATCCGTGGTAGCGCGCGAACAACTCCCCGTTTCGCTCGAACAGGTCCCGCGCGAAGACGAGCCCAGAATTCAATCCGATCGCGTTGCGCCACGCCAAGTGCCCGTACAGGGTGAACCCGGCCTGATCGTGCTGCTGCTCGCGTTGGCACGCCGGCGTGAGTGCGCGCCCGGGGCGCAGGTGCAGCGTCTCGTCTGTCGAGCTGGGAGAGAGGGCGATCGAAACCGGCGTCGCTCGCATCAAGGTTTCGAGCTTCGCGGTAGTCGCCTGCGCGCTGAGTTGCTCTGCCCGTGCCGAGTCGATAAGCGTCTGCAGATCGCAGGCGTCCACCAGGTTGTAGGCGCGCTCAGCGAGGCCGGGCCGGACCCCCAGCTCCCACAGGCCTACGACGAGCCGGCTGCCCCAGCGCTCCGGAACGAGGATGAGCGCCTGCCGCACCCCCTGCGCCGCCAGATCGCGTTCGGGATGCAGCTTCAGAGTGGCGAGGCCCGACCGAAACATCTCGAACCTGGCCGGGAGAACGCTCGTCCAGCCCCAGATCACGACGATGACGGCTGCCGCCACCATGGCGACATCACCGCGCCACCACGACCGGAACGAGGGGCGGGCCAGTGCCATAGCCCAGCGCCACGCCCGAGCCGTCCCGATCACCAGGAACGGTGCAGCCGCGTAGTAGAAGCGCGGGCCCGGGTAGTAGCCCGAATGCCAATAGAAGGCGTACAGGGCCGGCACCGCGAGGAGACCGACCGCCACGATCGCGTCCGCGGCCCTGCGTTGCCGTCCGGCAATCGCCCAAAGGCCAAGCGGCAGCAAGGCCGGTATTGGCCACTCGTAGAGGAATAGGTTCAGGCGCCGCATCGCCACGGCCAGATTGCTGAGGGCGACCGCGGGCGTGAACGCACGTCCCCAGGGGTCGACGCCGAACCCGAGGTTCAGCTCCGAGCCATACACCGCCGTGTAGCCCAGCGACGCCGGGCTGCCAAACAGCCGCCAGTTGAAGTAACCCCAGGCCACGAACGCGGGCAGCGTGCCGAGCGCCAACCAGGGGACGGCCGGCCAGCGCCGGTCGACGACGACCCAGAGGAGCACGGGCAACCCAGCCGCTACGGCGTCGAGGGGACGGGTCGCCGCAACCGCGGCGAGGCACAGGCCGGCCGCCGCGAGGTGGAGCGGGCGGGGGGACGGACGCGGCGCCCACACGAGCGCCCAACACGCCAATGCGAGGGTCGTGGCGGTCACATGATTCATGTAGCTGGCCGACATGAACATGACCCACGACGAGAGCGCCCATAGGACTGCCGCGATCCGCGCGGTCTTCGGGCCGTACAACCCCTTGGCCACGAGGTACACGAGCGCGACGCCCACGCCGCCGAGCAGCGGGTCCACCAGCCACTCGGCCCGGAACACCATGCCGATCGCGAGCATCAGCGGGTGCCCCGGTGGGTAGATCGAGACCCACCCCGCGTCGGTCATCCAGGTGTGCTGTATGAGGAACGCGGCCGGCGGCACGGGTGCGGGAGCCGCCAGGCGCCCGCTTGCAAACACATGGGCGTGAAACAGCTGCGCCATCTCGTCGATCAGCACGGGATTCGCGGCGAACACCGACCGCATCGTGTACGTGCTCCAGGCCGCGAGGCCGGCGCCGAGGAGGGCGACAAACAGGGCCGTGGGCACATGAAAGCGTTTGCCGCGAGCGACCGGCAGGCGGAGGGCAAGCCGTCCGGCCGCGACCGCGGCGACGAGCACGAGCGCGAGGCCGATCCCCCAGGCCGCGACGTTCGGGTCCCACGGGGGGCCGGGATCGGGGGGCGCCGCACCGTGCGAGCGGGCCAGAGGCAGGAAGGGCAGACCGATCACCAGCGCCGCAATGACAAACCACAGCCCGCGGGTCACGCGTCCCGTCATTTGGGAGGGCCCCACGGCGTGAACAAGTTGAATCGCACGATGTACCACAGCGCCGCGGCACCGTCGCGCCACGTGATCTTCTTCCCCTCGGCGTAGGTGCGGCCGCTGTACGTGATCGGCAGCTCCCAGATCCGGGCGCCGGCGTGCGCCAGCCGCGCGGTCAGCTCGACCTCGATGCCGAACCGGTTGCTCACGAGCGGGAGGGACTTGAGCAGGTCGGCCCGGACCATCTTGTAGCACGTCTCCATGTCGCTGAGGTTCAGGTTCGTGAACATGTTCGACAGAAGCGTCAGGACCCGGTTGCCGACGGCGTGCCAGAAGAAGAGGACCCGTCGCGGGCCTCCCTGAAAGCGCGATCCGAACACGGCGTCCGCCCGTCCGGCGCGGATGGGCTCCATGAGCTTCGGGAGCTCGCGGGGGTCGTACTCGAGGTCGGCGTCCTGCGCCACGATGACCTGTCCCGTGGCCGCCGCGATCCCGGTCCGGAAGGCGGCGCCCTTGCCGCGATTCACTGCGTGATGAATGACGCGGTCTACGAGCCCTGCGGCGAGCAGCCCGTCCAGGGTTGCCCCCGTTCCGTCGGTGGAGGCGTCGTTGACGGCGATAACCTCGAGCTTGAGCGGCACCTCGCGCACCAGACGCACGAGGGACGCGATCGTGGCGGCCTCGTTGTAGGCCGGCACGATCACGGAAAGCACGAGGTCGTTCACGCGGGGACCTCCCCGATCGCAATCAGCGACTGCCCGATGCGCCACGGCAGCAAGCGCTCCAGGCGAAACAGCGGCACCAACGCGTCGAACCACCGCAACGAGGCCGCCGGGATCGTCTCGCGTCGCCACACGCGGCCCACGAGCCACCACCCGGGCAGTCCCGCCAGGTTGAAGTACTCGAGATGCCGCAAGCGTAAGCCCGCGTGGTCGAACTTCGCCCGCAGCGCGCGCGGCGTGTAACGCCGCACGTGCCCGAGCGCCCGGTCAAGCGACCCGTACAGGCCCGGAAGGGCCGGCACCAGCAGGATCAGCCGCCCGCCGCGCTCGAGCAGCCCGGTCATGGCCGCCAGCGACAGGTCGTCATCGGCGACATGCTCGAGCACGTTCAGGCAAACGATGGTGTCGAAGCGGCGCTGCGCGACGGGCGGTTCAACGGTGGGCAGGTAGAGACGCCTGACCTCCACGTTCGTCAGATGACTGAAGCGTTCGCGCAGACGCTCGAGGTACTCGGGGGCCGTGTCGGTGAGGACTACGCTGGCGCGGTCGACGAGGAACTGCGACAGGTTGCCGATGCCCGAGCCGATCTCGAGTACGCGGTCACCCACCCACGGCCGCACCCGATCGAACATCCAGCGATTGAACCTGGGCGCCTCGGCGAGCCGCTCCAGCGTCGCGGCGCCGGTCGGATCACCGATCACGTCCGGAAGCGAGCGAGGCGTCACTCAGCGGCGCCCGCCCCGCCCGGCCCACCCGCCGAGCCCTCGTAGCGGCCAAGTTTCCGGTACAGCGTAGATGGATCGATGCCCAGCACCTCGGCGGCCCGCGTCTTGTTGCCGCCCTCGCTCTGCAGCACCCAGAGGATGTACGCCTGCTCGATCACATCGAGCGTCGGCGTGTGATGCTGACGCTCGGCGACAAGCGGCTCCGCCTTGCGGTCGACGATCTTGTCGGGGATGGCGCTGCGTGGGATCGACTCGCCCTTCGTGAGCGTGACGGCCCGCTCGAGCGCATTCTCGAGCTCGCGCACGTTGCCGGGCCAGTCGTACGCCATGATGACTTCCAGCGCGTCCGGCGCGAGCTGCTTGGGCGGCTCGCTGCGCTCCGCGGCGATGTGGTCAAGGAACGCGCGCACGAAGATCGGGATGTCGTCGCGCCGGTCGCGCAGGGGCGGAAGGTGAATGTTGATGACGTTGAGCCGATAATAGAGGTCGCTGCGGAAGCGGCCGCGCTTGATGTCGTCCTCCAGGTCGCGGTTCGTGGCGGCGACGACGCGCACGTCCACTGGAATCGCCTCGGTCCCGCCCACCGGGATCGCCTCGCGCTCCTGCAACACCCGGAGCAGCTTGACCTGAGTGGCTGGCGACATCTCGCCGATCTCGTCGAGGAAGAAGGTCCCGCCACGCGCCGCCGCGAATAGCCCTTGCTTGTCGCGCACGGCGCCCGTGAACGATCCCTTGACGTGTCCGAACAGCTCCGACTCGAGCAGGCTTTCGGGGAGCGCGCCGCAGTTGAGCGAGAGAAACGGTCCCTCGGTCCGCACCGATAGCTCGTGGAGGTAGCGGGCGATGACTTCCTTCCCGGTGCCTGACTCGCCCTGGATGAGAACCGTGCTTTCGGTCGGCGCGACCTGCTCGGCGAGGCGCATCACGTCGCTGAACAGCTTCGACTTGCCGAGCGGCTTCACCTGCCCGGAGCGCTCGCGGCGCCGGATCTCCTGTTTGAGCTGCTTGTTCTCAGCCCGGAGCCGGCGGTGCTCGGCGGCACGGCGGCAGATCGCCACCATGTCGTCGTTCGAGAAGGGCTTCTGGATGTAATAGAAGGCCCCTTCGTTCACCGCCTGGATGGCGCTCTGGAGCGACGCCTGGGCGGTCATCAGGATGACCGGTGTCTCCGGATCCTGCGCCCGCACGGCCGAAAGGATCTCGATCCCGGTCACCCCGGGCATCTTCACGTCGGTCAGGACGATGTCGGGCGCCGAGTTCTTGAGCTGCTCGAGGCCCGCCTTGCCGCCCTGCGCGATGGTGACGTCGAAACCCTCGTTCTTGAGCAGGATCCTCAGGGTCTCGAGGATGCCCTGCTCGTCGTCGATCACGAGAATCGAGGGAGCTTGAGCTGCGGTCATGTCAGGCGGCCTCCTCCTTGCGACGGGCGGCTGGGAAATACACGGTGAACGTCGTTCCCAAGCCGGTCTTGCTGTCCACCAGCACCAAACCGCGATGCGCCTCGACGGCCCGCTGCACGATGGCGAGCCCGAGCCCCGTGCCCCCCACCCGCCCCGTCGCGAACGGCTCGAACAGCCGCTGCTTCAGCTCCTCGGGGATGCCCGGACCATTGTCGCTCACCCTGAGCGACACCGGATTCTCGATCCCCGCGCCGAGGGGCAGCTCGTTGAGCGCAGCCGCGCCCGTGCGCACGGTGATGGCGGCTCCCTTCCCCACGGCCTGCACGGCGTTCAGCACGAGGTTCGAGACGACGCGATGCAACAGGTCCTCGTCGCCCTCCATCGGCGTCGGGCCGCCCTGGAGCACGATGCGCGCGTCGGGACCGCACTCGGGGTGCTGGCGCACCAGCCGGATCGCCGCCTCGGCGACGGCATGGAGGTCCATGGGGCGGCATTCCGTCACCCGCACGCGCGAGAAGTCGAGGAACTCCGACAGCAGCCGCGACAAGCGGTCGCTCTCGCGCACGATCAGGTTGGCGAGAAACTTCTCGTCGGGATTGGAGCGCGACGATCGCGCCAGCTGCTCCACCGAGCTGCGAATCGAGGCGAGGGGGTTCTTGATCTCGTGCGCGAGGCTCGACGAGAGCTCGGCGACGGCCTCCAGTCGCTCCGCGCGGAGGTGCAGCTCCTCCAGGCGCTTCGAATCCGAGATGTCGGTGAAGATCGCCGAGACGCGCGGCGGAGCGCCCACCGGGCCGTCGAGCGTGGTGGTCGTCACGCCGATTGGGAACGTGCGGTCGGGCCGGTGCACGGTGGCTTCGACCCGCATCAGCCGGACGCCGCGCCGCGCCGTGGACGTCACAGCCGCCCAGAACTCGGGCGCTAACCGGGCGAACTCCGGCATGACGGAGCGGCCCAGCCACTCACGGGCGCGAAAACCCAAGATCTCCTCGGACGCCGGGTTGGCGTACAGCAAACGCCCATCGGCATCCACCGTGATTACTCCGGTGCGGATGTTGCGGAGCACGTCGTCGGCCTCGAGCTGCACCTGGCGCACCTCGGCGGCGAGCGCCTCGCGCTCCGCGCCCATGACCGTGACGCGGCTGGCCACGTACGCCGTCACCGCCGCCACCAGCACGAACACCCCGAGCTGGATCCAGAGACCCAGGGAAACGGCGGTGTGATGTCCCCAGAACACGTCCGCGAAGTACACGAGCCCTGCAAACACGGTCACGAGGCCGGCGCGCGCGGGCGGCATGAGGAGCGCCGTCACCGCAATCACCAGCACGTAGAGGCCGGCGAAGTCGCTCTCCGGGCCGCCCGTGACGTGCACGACGGCGGTAATCAGGGCGACATCGAACACCGCCTGGAGATAAAGGAAGGTGGGACCGGGATAGCGGCGCCGCACATGGGTGTGCACGTACGACGCCAGCGTCACCGCCGCCGCGCTGACGAGCATCAGCGACGTGCCGAGGATGTCGAGGGGCGCCGCGACCCGGATCTTGAGCGCTGCGCTCAAATAGATGGCGATCGCCAGGCACATCCGCCCCACATAGACGAGGCGGAGGAGCTTCTGGGGGGACGGAATCGCCGAGCCGTGGGAGGTGCCGAGCCAGCGCATGCCCCGGAGTATTGGGGACGCTCTGGCAAAATGCAAGACCTTCAGCTTGCCAATTGCACGGAAATGCCGCGTCCGGCGGCCTGGGCCCGCTCATACACGGCCGCCGCCGCGGCAACGTCCTGAAGCGCCATGCCCGTGGAGTCGAAGATGATGGTCTCGCCGGGTGCCTGGCGCCCAGGCCTGTGCCCGGCCACGATCTGCCCCAGCTCCGCCGCGACATCGTCGCGGCTCATCACACCTGCCGCAATCGCGTGGTGCAGGTCGCCCATGGTGGCCGCCTGGTCCAGCACGTCCACGACGACCCGGCTCGCGGCCATCAAGGCGGGCGCGATCTCCTGTTTCTCGGGATTATCGGCGCCGACCGCCGCAACGAACGTCCCGGGAGCGACGTCACCCGCATCGAGAATGGGCTCGCGGGCGGAGGTGCAGGTGACGACGATGTCGCGCTCCCGAGCGGCGGCCGCTGGGTCGCTTGCCACCTCGATCGTGAGACCGAGCTCGGGAGCCAGGATCCGCGCGAGCTCTTCGGCGCGGCGGCGATCCCGATCATATACGCGGGCACCGGTGAGCGGCCGCACGCGCCGCAGGGCGCGGAGTTGCACCCACCCCTGGTTACCGCAGCCGATGAGGCCCACCGTGCGGGCGTCGGCGCGCGCCAGGTACTTCGCCGCTACGGCGCTGGCGGCGCCGGTGCGCAGCGTCGTGATCTCCATGGAATCGAGGAGCGCCAGGGGGGAGCCCACCTCGGCGTCGGCGAGGACGATCACGCCCTGGATCGTAGGGAGGCCGGCGCTCGGGTTGTTCGGGAAATTGGCGTTCGTTTTCGCCGCGAAGTACGGGCGACTGAGGCGGAGGGTCCCAGCCTTGATATGAAAGCCGCCGCCTGGGACGTGGATGCCGAGCACGCCCGTGGTCGTGCCGCCCTCGCCGTGGAGGCGGAACGCCTCCTCCACAGCCGTGATGCAGGTATCGAGGTCGAGCAGTTCCGCGACGTCGCTGCGGGTGAGCAGGAGGGTGTCGGCAAGGGGCATGTGTACCAGTATAAACGCCGTCTAGCCGCCGGTCACACGCGCCACTTCCTCCGGGGTGGTGACGCCAGCTTCCACGAGCCGCCGGCCGTCGTCGCGCAACGTGCGCATACCCGCCTTGACCGCGAGGTCGCGCAGCTCCGCGGCGCCCCGCTGCCGGGGGAGCGCGTCCCGCAGTTCGTCGGTCATGACGAGCAGCTCGTAGATGCCGGTGCGCCCCCGGTAGCCGGTCCCGCGGCAGGCGGGGCACGCCGGCGCGGCCCGCCGGCACGCGGGGCAGACTTTGCGGACGAGGCGCTGCCCGAGCACCGCCTCGACCGTACTGGCCACGAGATACGACGCCACCCCGAGGTCGAGCAGACGAACGAGCGCGCTCGGCGCGTCGTTGGTATGCAGCGTCGACAACACGAGATGGCCGGTGAGCGCCGCGTGGGTCGCGATCTCGGCTGTCTCGTCGTCGCGAATCTCGCCAACCAGGAGCACATCGGGGTCCTGCCGCAGCAGGGACCGCAGCGCGGTCGCGAACGTCAGGCCCACCTTCTCGTGCACGGGCACTTGAGGCACGCCCGGCAGCTCGTACTCGACGGGATCCTCGACGGTGAGGATCTTCTCGCGGCCAGTGCGGAGCGATTCCACTGCCGCATACAGCGTGGTCGTCTTGCCCGAGCCGGTGGGCCCGGTCGCGAGCACGATACCATGGGGTCGGCCGAGCACCTCGGCGAAGCGTCGCGCGGTGGCTTCTTCCATCCCCAGGTCGTCGAGCGCGATGCGGCCACGTTCCTTGTCGAGCAAGCGCAGCACGATGCTTTCACCGTGGAGCGTGGGCACCGTGGACACGCGCACATCCACCTGGCGGTTCTGGAGCGGCAGGCGAATACGACCGTCCTGCGGCACGCGGCGCTCCGCGATGTCCAAGTCGGCCATGATTTTGAGCCGGCTGACGATCGCCGCCTTGAGATGCGCCGGAGGGGCCGGGCCGTCCTGGAGCACGCCGTCGATCCGGTAGCGCACGCGCAGCGTCTCAGCGTAGCCCTCCACGTGCACGTCCGACGCCCGCGCCTCGAGCGCCTCGAGGAGCAGCAGGTTGACCAGCTTCACGACGGGCGCCTCGTTCGCCAGCTGGACCAGGTCGTCGAGCGCCGTCTCAGCGGGGGCGGCGGGTCCGCTCTCCGCAGCACCCATGCCGGCGATCACGCCCTCGGCGGTGACGCCCTCACCCCCGTACACACGCCGAATCGCCGCCCGCAGCTCCGCCTCCGGACCCTCGATGATCTGCGGCTCCGCGTCGAACACGAACCGCAAATCATCCAGCACCTGCGAGTCGACCTCCGGCATCCAGGTGGCCACTTCGACGCAGGCGCCCTCCACCCGGAGCGGCAGGACCGCGTTGAACTCGAGGTAGTCGGCCGTGAGCCGGTCGGAGAGCGGCACCAGCCCGCTCAAGTCGAGCGCCGCGAAGCTCGTCACGGCAGAGTGTCGCGGTGCTGGCGCGTCGAATCGATCAGCGGGCCCGCCGGCAGCGCCGGGCGCAGCATGTCGCTACGACGCTGGACGCCCTCGCGCACGCGATCCACGTCTTCGTCGGTGACAACGATGTGCGGCGTGAGGAAGATGAACAGCTCGCTCCGCACCTCGCTCCGCGTGGTCGAGCCGAAGAGGCCGCCGACCAGGGGGAGGTCCTTCAGGAAGGGGATCCCTGAGCGCGTGTGATCCTCTTCGCGGTCGACGAGGCCGCCGATGACCGCGGTCTGCCCGTCCCGCACGAAGAGATGGGTCGAGGCTTCGCGGGTGCTGATCACCGGAGCGCCGAACTGAACCTCGGCCGTGGCGTTGCTGACCTGCTGGGCCAGCTGGAGGTTCACGTAGCCGTCGTCGTTGATCGTCGGAGTCAGCGTGAGCTGTGTGCCGACGTCGCGATACTGGACGACTTGATCGCGCACCGCCGCGTCGGTGGGGAGCGACCGGAAGACCTGGACGAAGGGCCGCTCGGACCCGATGAGGATGCGGGCTTCCTGATTGTTCTGCGCCAGCAACACCGGCCGCGAGACGATCCGCACCTCGCCCGACGAGGAGAGGGCCGACAGCGCCACGTCGACATCGATCCGACCCACGCGCATGACGCGCATGGCGAAGTCGCCCGCCGAAGTGCCACGGAGCATGGCGCTGGCCGCGTTCCCCACCGCCGTGGAGTCGTTCCCCACGCGGCCCGAGACACCCAGCTGGAAGTCTTTCGTGTGCCGCACCTCGGCGATCAGGACCTCGATCAAGACCTGGAGCGGCCGCAGGTCGAGCGCTTCGATCGACAGACGCAGGACCTCCCAGTCCTCGGGCTGCGCGCGGACGAGCAGCGCATTGGTGGCTTCATCAGGAACGATCTGCATTTCTCCGCGCAGTCGCCCGGGGAGGCTCGGGGTCCGCTGCGGCCCGAGCTGGACCGTCACGGGCGGACCTCCCGTGACGTCGGTCGGCGGGACCTGCTGCTGCTGCAGCTGCTGCGACAGGGTGGTTCGCGCGGTCGCCTCGCTCTGCGGTCGGCCCTGTCCACCGAAGATCGCCTGCAGCGTGGAAGCCAACTTGGCCGCGCGGGCGTGCTTGAGCCGGTACACGAACAGCCGGACTTCCGGCTCGGCGGTGGTGTCCTTCGCCGCGGCGCCGCGCTCCTCTCGCCCGCCCAGGCCCGTGTCTTCGATCCGGATGAAGCTGCCGTCTTCGGTCACCTTGAGCCCGTTGGAAGCGGCGAGGCTGCGGAGCAGCGGCAGGATCTGCTCGGGCGGCACCGGTTGGTGGGTGCGCAGCGTGACGTGCCGCGAGGGCAGCTCGGAGTAGACGAGGTTCAGGTGCCCCGCCTCCGCCAGCGCCGAGAGCACGAGCCGCAGGTCCGCGTCCTGGAAGTCGAATTGCAGTCCCCCCCCGCCCGCCCCGCCCGCCTGGGCCGAAAGGGGGGATGGGCCAAGCGCCAAGAGACAGATAAGCAGTCGCGTTGCGATGCGCACTAGGTCCCCACTTTCGCGATCCGCACGATCACCGTCGCGCCGGTCGGTGCCGTGAATTCCGCGGCCCCCGGCGTCACCTTGCTCAACGTCCAGTCCCCGACTCGTTCACCAATCCGCACGATGCGCGGCGATCCACCGGCCCACGCGCACATGGCGAACCCCCCACCCCCCCCTCCTGCCGCCACCGCTGTGCCGACGACGCGGACGCCCGGCACCGGCTGCGGTGCAATGATCCTTCCTGCCCCTGGGCCTCCATCGCTCGTCAGGTGGTAGCGCAGCGCGGGCCGCCGGCGCTCGGGGTGGAACGGGTCCTTGCCGACGGCGGCGAGCACGCGCTCGACCGAGTAGGTCTCCCGCACCGGCAAGTCGGGCCCGCTTCCTGTATCCCCGGCGCTCACCGCAACCACGGGACGGACGTCCTCCATGCGCAGGGCACGCCATAGGCTCCATGCGAGCAGCGCGGCGGCGGTGCCTAAGGCGGCGAACGCGATGCGCACTCTCACGGCGTGTCACCAACCAGGACATAGCCGCGAATCACCGCCGCAAGGAGGAGAGTCTCGGTGTCGAGGGAATCGACCTCGGCGCCGGCGTCGGAGCGTCCGACGGTCAGGCCATCGACGCGCAGCAGACGGGCTCCACTCTCGAGCGTCCGCAGCCAGCCGAGCAATCCTTCGAGATCGGTCCGGCCGCGCACCTCGATGCGCACCGCCACGAGCCCGCCACCGACGCTCTCGGCGGCGCGGCTCTCGATGGCTTCGAGCAGGACATTGTGCCGTCGAGCATCGTCTCCCACAACGTTGACGAGCGCCGCGGTCGCACTGAGCGCATCGCGGCCCGGCAGCAGGCGTTGCCGCCTGCCGGTGAGGGCTCGGGCCGCACGGTCGAGCTCCCCAGGGAGCTGGGCGGCCGTCGCGATCACTGCCAGCTCGCGCGCCAGCAAGCCACGTTGCTCTGCGACGCGATCGCGTAGCTCCGTGCGCGCCCGCCGGTAGGGCTGCACGAGGAGACTGAACCCCAGTGCCGGAACGAGGATAAGCGCCCCGAGCGCGAGCGCCCGGCGATCGCGAGAACCCAGCCGCGCCCAGGCGCTCACGGAGACGCCCACCGCGCCGACAGGCCGAAGTGCTCGCGCACCACACCGCTCGCGGCGACTTCCTGGCGGATCGGGCCGTCGGCCCGTACGCCCGCAACGTGGGGCATCCGGGCGAGTCCTTCGAACACGGCGGCGGCCTCGCGCGCAATCCCCACCGCCGCCACACTGTCCCCGACCGCGCGCAACGCCACGAGGTGCGCGTCGCGCGGCAGGTAGTCGGCAAGGTCCGTGAAGAACGTAGACCAGCGTGGACTCGTCGCCTCGAGACTGCCCAACGTCGCGACGATGCCCGAGACCGTG
>Ga0193723_1000697_pt1 | contig 13218 bp, 11 predicted proteins | sample H2m2metaG_FD_143042 | JGI IMG/M metagenome (GOLD analysis project Ga0193723, IMG submission 143042) | Soil microbial communities from a riparian zone of the East river system, Colorado, United States - H2m2 | ecosystem: Environmental > Terrestrial > Soil > Riparian zone | place: USA: East River... | reverse complement strand
GCTTGCTCGAGCAGCGGCACGACCCGCCGCAGGAAGGTGTTGCGGATCAGGGTCAGCTGGGCGGCGCAGTGCGGGCAAGCGGGACCGCGCGGCAGCAGCACGTACGTCAGCACCGCGACGAGACTGAACCGCAACACGACCGTGGCGAGCAGCACGCCGACGATCAGCATCAGCCGGCCTTCGATTCGCGGACGAACTCACGCAGGCGCTGCTCCAGCTCCGCCAATTCCACGGGCTTCACGAGCACGCGCTCGCGTGCCACGGGGGCGAGGCCGCGACCTGCCAGCTGCGTGATGTCGCCCGAGAGAAACAGGACCCGCTCCGCCAGTGCCGGCCGCTCGGCCTGGAGCCGCGCGTACAGCTCGGCGCCGTCCATCTTGGGCATCCGCAGATCCGCCAGGATCACGTGCGGCTCGAAGCCGGCCAGGCGCTCCAGCGCCTGCACGCCGTCCGCCGCTTCCGTGACCTCCGCGCCGCGCCGGGCGAGGAAGCGCGCCATCGGGCGGCGAATCATGTCTTCGTCGTCCACGAGCAACACGCGAACGCCGGCGAGCGTGCCGTCCGGCGTGGCAGGCGCGGCGGCGACCGCCGGCTCGGGCCGAGGGCCATCGACGGTAGGTGCGGCCGGCAGCCACAGGAGGAAACGGGCGCCGCGCCCCGACGCCGGTTCGAGACCGAGGTCTCCCGCGGCCTCCCGAACCAGCTGGCGGGAGATGTAGAGGCCCAGACCGGTGCCACGCCGTCCCTTGGTCGTCGCGAACGGCCGGAACAACCGCTCGGCGATCGCGGGGGCCACACCGGGCCCGTTGTCGACCACCGCGACGCACACCCGCCCATCGTCCACGAACGAGTCCACCACGAGGCGGCGCGGCGGCGGCACGCCGCGCAGCGCGTCCAGGGCGTTGCTGAGCAGGTTCACGAGCACCTGCTCCAGCCGGTTGGCATCCCCCAGCACGGGCGGGAGACTCGGATCGAGCCGGCCCTCGATCGAGATCTCGTCCACCGTAAAGCGATACGACACGAGGTCGATCGCGCTGCGGATCACCTCGTTCAGGTTGACGTGGGCGGCGCGCTTCTCGCCCGCCCGCACGAACCGCAGCAGGCCGCGCAGCAGCTTCGAGGCGCGCCGCGCCTGGCGCAGGATGCTCTGCATTTCCACCCGCGCCTCGTCCGACAGGTCGGTGTCGGCCAGGCGGAGCTCCGCATGCGTGGCGATCGCCATCAGCGGATTGTTCACCTCATGCGCCACGCCCGCGAGCAGCTCGCCCGCGGCCGCGAAGCGGCCTTGCTCCTCGGCACGGTCGCGGAGCACGCGGGTCATGTGGTTGAAGTACGTCGCGACGCGGCCCAGCTCGTCGCCCTGGAGCACCGGAACCTCGGCGGTGAGGTCGCCCTCGGAGACACGCTGGAGGCCCTCTTCGAGACGTGCCAAGGGCGTCCAGACGCGGCGCCGCACGACCAGCAGGGCCACAGCGAGCAGCAGAATTCCCGCCGCGACAAGCAGGACCCCGACGCCGGTGGTGACGTACAGGGCGATGGCACCAGCGTAGACGCCCGCGGCGATCACCAGCAAGACGATGAGGCCGCGCAGGCTGGGTAGGGTCTTCACGGCGCGGCGAACCCTCCGACGCGCGTCCAAAGTGCGACACAGGACAGGCTCTGGACGTACGCACCGACGCGCCCTAATCTCTCCGGACCCCAGACCCGTTTCCTCCAACGGAAGGTCGTCGTCGATGCGAGCACTCAGTGTCCTCCTGGCCTTCGGCGTCCTCGCCTGCTCCCGCGCCACGTCGGCTCCGCGGGGCGCCGCACCACAGCCCAGTCCCGCGCCGGCCACCGCCCGTCAAGATACCGCGCGAGCGGCCGGTGCGCGGGCCGGAAGCCAGTCCCCTGGAGAGGGCATCAAGCCCTATAACCAGGTGATCACGGCCCAGGCGGTCACCGATTCTGGCGTGTTCATCGTACACCGCATCGCTGAGAAACTGTTCTACGAGATCCCACGCGCCATGCTGGGCCGCCAGTTCCGCCTGATCGTGGACCGGCGCGGCACGATCCGCGGCGTGGGATACGCCGGCGAGCAGATCGCCGCCCGGGTCATCCGTTGGGACCGGCTGGGCAACAAGGTGCTGCTGCGCATGGTGAGTTTCGCGATGCGCGCCGACTCCACCTTGCCGGTGAGCCGCGCCGTCGACCTGTCCAACACGCCGCCGATCCTCAAGAGCTTCGACATCGCGGCCTGGAGCCCGAAGGATTCCAACGCCGTCATCGAAGTGACGACCCTGTTCACGACCGACGTTTCCGAGCTCAACGCGCGGCAGCTCGGCGTGCGGGTGCGGCGCTTCGACCCGGCGCGCTCGTTTGTGGAGCGCGCGCGCAGCTTCCCCGTCAACGTCGAGGTGACCGCGCTGCAGACGTTCGAGATGGACTCGGTGCCCGGCGCCCCGGGGTCGGGCCCGGATCGCTCGCTCAACACGATGACGATCCCGACCAACTTTTCGATGCTGCTGCTCCCCGACCGCCCGATGCGGCCCCGCGCGTGCGACAACCGCGTCGGCTACTTCGCCGTCGGCTTCGAGGACTTCGGCTCGAACGACGCGAAGGTCCCCACTCGCTGCTACATCACGCGCTGGCGGCTCGAGCCCAAGGATCCGCGCGCCGCCGTGAGCGATCCGGTCAAGCCGATCGTGTTCTACCTCGACCCCGCGACCCCGGAGCGTTGGGCGCCGTGGATCATCAAGGGGGTGCAGGCGTGGGAGCCGGTGTTCCGCGCGGCGGGGTGCTCGAACGCCATCACGGCGCGGCGTGCGCCCACCCCGCAGGAGGATCCCGAGTTCGACGTGGACGACGCGCGCTACTCCACCATCCGGTGGCTGCCATCCACGATCGAGAACGCGTACGGGCCACACGTCAACGACCCGCGCACGGGCGAGATCCTGCAGTCGAACATCGGATGGTTCCAGAACATCACCAGCCTGTTGCAGGCCTGGTACTGGGCGCAGGTCGGGGCCGTGGACACCCGCGCCCAACGGATGCCGTTGCCCGACTCGCTGATGGGGGAGATGGTCGCCTATGTGGCCACGCACGAGGTCGGTCATACCCTCGGCTTGCCGCACAACCAACTGTCGTCGGGCCTCTATCCGGTGGACTCGCTGCGCAGCCCCACGTACACGCGCCAGCACGGCACCTCGTACACGATCATGGACTACGCCCGCAACAATTACGTGGCCCAGCCGGGCGACAACGTGCAGCTGATGCCGAAGATCGGCGACTGGGACTATTACGCGATCGATTGGGGATACCGCCGCATCCCCGGAGCCGCGAGTACCGAGGCGGAGCGGCCCGTGCTGGACTCGCTGGCCCGCTTGCAGGACGACCGGCCGTGGCTGCAGTTCGGCAATCCCGACGGCATCGATCCACGGACACAGACCGAGGCGCTGGGCGACGATCCCGTCAAGGCGACCCGCTACGGCCTCGCCAACATCAAGCGGCTCGTGCCGACGCTGATCCCCACCACGACCACCGACCGGCTCGAAGACTACTCGCTGCTGGACGACTTCTACGATCGGCTGCTGGGGCAGTGGGCGCTGGAGATGAACCATGTGGCCGTCGTGGTGGGCGGCGTGTACCGCCACGAGAAGTATCCCGACCAGGCGGGCGTCATCCACACCGCGGTGCCGCGGGCGCGCCAGGCCGAAGCGGTGCGGTTCTTGAACGAGAACGCGTTCACCACGCCGATTTACTTCCTCGACGCCGACGTGCTGCGCCGCATCGAACCGACCGGGTTTGTGGACCGGATCCGCACGCGCCAGACCGCGCTGCTCAACGCGCTGTTCCAGGACGCGCGGTTGTCGCGGCTCGCCGAGCAGGGGGCGACGCTCGCCGCGGGCTCGGCCTACACCCTCACCGACCTCTTCGGCGACGTGCGCCGCGGTGTCTTTTCCGAGCTTGCCGCCGCCCGGCCTGTCGTCGACGCCTACCGGCGGAACCTGCAGCAAGCGTTTGTGGACCAGATGGATCGTCTGATCAACACGCCGCTCGCGTTCCAGCCGCCACCGGGCTTCACCCCGTTCCCCGGCTTCGTTCCTCCGCCGCCGCGCCCCGCCGATGCGCGGGCGCTGGCGCGTCTCGAGCTCCAGGAGCTGCAAGCAGTGCTGCGTGCCGCCGTCGCCAAACCGACCGATCGCGCGACGCGTGCACATTTGGTTGACTTGCAGGCGCGGATCGATCGGATCCTGAACCCCCGTTGATCTCGACCTCGACGACGCACATCCGCGTGCGCTTTCGCGACCACCGCCTGCTCCAGGCGCTGGTCGCGTGGTACGCGCTCGTCTGGATCGTCACGGCCATCGGACCCCTCGACCGGCACGACTGGTTCCTCGAGAACCTGCTCGTGTTCGGGGTCGTGATCGTGCTCGTCGCCACGTACCGTGTCTTTCCTCTGTCTGACCTCTCGTACCTGTTGATCGCAGTGTTCATGACGCTCCATGCCGTGGGCGCGCATTACACGTACTCGGAGGTGCCCCTCGGCTTCTGGCTGCGCGACACGTTCGGCTTCGCGCGCAATCCATTCGACCGCGTGGTACACTTCTCCTTCGGCCTGTTGATGGCCTATCCGATCCGCGAGGTATTCCTGCGGGTCGCGAACGCGCGTGGCTTCTGGGCGTACTATCTGCCCCTCGACGTGACGCTGGCGTTCAGCGCGTTGTACGAGATCATGGAGATGGTGATCGCGACGCTGGTGGCGCCGGGCACGGGCGACGCCTGGCTCGGCACGCAGGGCGACGTCTGGGACCCGCAGAAGGACATGGGGCTCGCCGCCTTGGGAGCGCTGATCTGCATGGTCGTGACGGCGACGCTGCGCACACTGCGCGCGCGCCAGCCGATACTTCTCGCGGGGAGGGATGCGTGAGGGCTAGCATTCTGGTTGCGGTACTCGTGCTTGGCGTTTACCCGTCTGCGCGACTAACCGCCCAGTCTTTCGAAGATCGCCTCCTCGCCATTCCCGACACGGCGAGCGTCCGCCAGATGTCGCGCACCCTCTCGGCAGCGCCCCATATGGCGGGGACGCCGGCCCAGGCCACGACGCGCGACTATGCACTCGAGCGCATGCGCGCCTGGGGCCTCGAGGCGTGGAGCAAGGAGTACACGGTCTACCTGCCGCATCCCGATACCGTGGCCGCGTGGTTTCTCCCGGCGACCGGGGGGGGGGGCCCCGTGCGCCTGACCCTGGTCGAACCGCCCGTCGCCGGAAACCCGGTCACGACGGGCCCGCAGGTGCCGCCGTTCAACGGCTACACCGGGGACGGTGACGTCACCGCCGAGGTCGTGTACGTCAATTACGGCTTGATCGAAGACTATAAGACGCTCGACTCTCTCGGCATCAGCGTGCGCGGCAAGATCGCGCTGGCGCGCTACGGCCGCTCGTTCCGGGGCATCAAGGCGCGTGAGGCGGAGAAGCGGGGCGCCGTCGGCCTGATCGTCTACTCCGACCCGATGGAAGACGGCTACTTCCGCGGCGACGTCTATCCCAAAGGGCCGATGCGCCCCGCCGGCGGGATCCAGCGCGGCAGCATGATGAACATGAACGGCGACCCGAGCACCCCCGGGTGGGCCTCGGTCGAGGGCGCGCGGCGCACACCGGAAGACTCGTTCCCGATCCCGCACATCCCCATCATCCCGATGTCGTACGGCAACGCGCGGCGCTTCCTGGAGCCGCTCGCGGGACCCTCGGTGCCCCAACCGTGGCAAGGCGCCTTGCCCTTCCGCTATCACGTGGGGCCGGGACCGGTGCGCGCGCGGCTCAAGGTCAAGACCGAGCGCGGGGCGCGCGCCTACCACAAGATCTGGAACACGATCGGCATTATTCGCGGCGTGAAGTACCCGGACGAGTGGGTCATCGTCGGGGGGCATCGCGACGCGTGGGGACCCGGCGCGCGCGACAACGTGAGCGGCACCGTCACCGTGCTCGAGACGGCTCGCGCGTTCGCGGCGCTCGCGCAGGGAGGATTGCGGCCGGCCCGCACCATGCTGTTCGCCACCTGGGACGCCGAGGAGTGGGGGCTCATCGGTTCGACCGAATGGGTCGAGGAGCTCGAGGACACGCTCCGGGCGCACGTGGTGGCCTACATCAATGAGGACGCGTCGTTCTCGGGGCAGAGCTTCGGCGGCGCCGGATCGCCGTCCTTGAAGCCGTTGTTCCGCGACGCGGCCCGCGTCGTCCCCGATCCGACCGGGCCGGGCAGCATCTACGATGTGTGGCTGAAGAAAAACGGTGGCGACACGACGAAGCTCACGTTCGGGAACCTCGGGGGCGGGTCTGATTTCGCCGGGTTCTATCATCACCTCGGAATTCCTTCTGGGGGAATCGGGTTCGACGGACCCGACGGCATCTACCACTCCATGTACGATTCGTATGACTGGATGGACCACTTCGGCGACCCTGGCTACAAAGCCCACCGGGCCGGCGCGCAGATGATGAGCGTCATCCTCGGCCGCCTCGCCAACACCGACATCCTGCCGCTCGACTACGCCGCCTTCGGGACCGAGATGAGCGCGTTGGTCTCGCAGCTCGACTCTGGGCTGACGAAGAAACAGTGGACGGTGAGCACCCAGGGGCTGAAAGACGCGCTGGACCGGTTTACGGGCGTGGCGCGCGTGTTCAACACGGCGCGCCTCGCCGCCACAGGGGTCGACTCGGCCCGCGTGGCGCGCGTCAACCAGGCCCTGATGCAGGTGGAGCGTCGCCTCACGCGCCCCGAGGGGCTCGTCAGCCGTCCGTGGTATCGCAGCCTGCAGTTCGCCTCGGACGTGGACAACGGCTACGCCACGATGGCGTTTCCGACGGTGAACGAGGCGATCCGCTACGCCGACGCGGCCACCGTCGAGCGCGAGCTCGCGGACTTGATCGCGCGCGTCGATCAGGCCCGGGCGGCACTAGTGGAAGCCGCCGCGGCCCTGCGTTAAGTTCGCAACACCTTTGCAGGAGAGAGAACTCACATGACGGACACCGGCGATCGCATGCGCGTCGTGGTCTACTACGCGATCTGGGCTACGATGTGTGCGACCGTGGCGGGGATCGTCGTGGCACTGATACATACGTGGTTCTTCAGTTATCACCCGGGCCGCTCGGCGGTGATCGAAACGCTGTTCGGGGGAATCGTGAGCGCGCTCGCGATCGCCGCGGGGCAGGGGGCCGTAGCCCTCGTCACCGGCGGCATGCTCGCACGCCTCGGCCGCAGCCTCAACTTCACGGTCCTGCTCGGCCTCGTGATCGGCGCCTTCGATTTCGTGATGTATATGCTGCAGATGACCGTACCGGCGACGGAGCTGGGGTGGGTGCCCGATATCGCGATCCTCGTGGTGGTCACAATCGCGATCACGCTCACAGGAGCGCGGAAGCCGGCCGCCACGACGTGAGCGAGGAGCGCGGCGCGATCGAGCGGCTCGAGCGCCGGGTCACGGCGCTCGAAGACGTCGTCCGACGCCTCGTCGCGCTGCGAGCAGTTCCGGACCCGCGGCCCCGTGCCGAGCCCGTTTACGAAGTCGACGCGACATCCCTCGCCCAGCCCCCGGCGCCGGTACGCGCTACACGAGACCTCGAGGAGTGGTTCGGCCAGCGCGGCCTACTCGTCGTCGGCGTGCTGGCGTTGCTCGCCGCCGGCGCCTTCTTCCTCAAGTACGCGTTCGATCGCAACTGGATCTCCCCGCTCGTGCGCTCGCTGCTGGCGATCGTGGCGGGCGTGGGCGTGGCCGCCTGGGGCCACGAGCGCATCGGCAGGGGGATGCGGCGCTACGGCGCCTCCCTGATCGGCGCCGGCGCCGGGCTCGTCTATCTGGGGCTGTGGGCAGCCGCGGGTCCGTACGCACTCGTGGACCGCCGCGCCGGCGTGCTGCTCCTCGCCGCCTCGACGGTGGCGGTGACGCTGCTCGCGCTGCACCACGAGATCGAGGGTCTCGCGATTTGGGCTCTGGCAGGCGCGTATCTCGCGCCTGCATTGCTGCCGCCCCCGGTCCCGAACCAGGAAGCGTTCCTGGGCTATCTCGAGGTCGTCGGTATCGGTACGGGGATCCTCGCCTACGCCCAGAGCTGGCGGCGCACGTTCGACATCGCGCTGTTCGGCTATCTCCTGCTCGCCACGAGCGGCGCGCCCGACGCCTTGCGGACACCGCTCGGGTGCTGGTTCATCGCCGCCGGTGCGCTCCTGACCTTGCACGTCACGCGACGACACACGTGGCCCGAGGCTCGGCTCGGTCTGGTGCTCGCCGCCTGGATGATCCTCGGCGCGAGCGTCGACTCCCGGTGGCTCGGCCTCGGCGCGGCGTTCGCCATCGCGGCCCTGCTTTGGTGGCAGCAGCTCGCCCCGGATCCATTCGCCGCACCTGGACGAAGCGCCGCGGCCGGCGCGGAGCGACTCCTCTTCCTTTCCAGCCCATTCGCGCTGCTGCTCATTGCGCGCGCCGCGGGGCCGCAGCTGCTCGAGTCCCGTCCCGGTGCGCTCCCGGCGGTGCTCGGCGCCATCTATCTGGCGGCGGGGTGGACGCGGCGCAGCGCGAGCCTCCTGATCATGGGGTTCGCGCTCCTCGCGCTGGGGTGCGTCGCCCAGTGGAGCGCGACCGTGACGGCGCTGTGCTGGACGGGGCTCGCGCTGGCCGCGCTCGCGACCGACCGCCAGGCCCAACGGCCCGGCGCGCGGGTCGTCGCGGTCGGGCTCGCGGTTCTCGCCGGGCTCGATTTGCTGGTCGTCGCAGTATGGTCGCGGCACTACGATGCGCCGGTGTTCACCGACCTCTGGGCGCTGGCGCTGTACGCGTACATCGCCGCGACCGCGGTAGCGGCGCGCGCGTGGCGAGTTCCCGCCGGACTCGCCACCTGGGAGCGCCACGGCGCCGAGGCCTTCTGGGCAATGTGTGGCGCAGCGACCCTCGTGGGCGGCTCGGTCCAGCTGGCCCGGTTCTTCGGACGGCAGACGACGCTCGCAGGCGATCTCGCGCTGAGCGTGTGGTGGCTGGTGTACGCGGGGGCGCTCGTCCAGCTCGGCTTCCGGCTGAACCGCAAGGACGTGCGCTCCGCGGGGCTGCTGGTCGCCGCGGGGGCGGCCTTGAAGATCGTGCTGTACGACCTGTCGACGTTGGAGGCGCTCTATCGCGTGGCCGTCTTCTTCGTGCTCGCGCTGATCGCGCTCGCCGTGGCCTACGCGTACAACCGGCGGGCGAAAACCTAGAGCTTGGGGAGGGTGATCCCGGTCTGCGACTGGTACTTGCCCTTCTTGTCCTTGTAGCTCACTTCGCACTCATCGCCTTCGTCGGCCGTGAAAAACAACACCTGGGCGATCCCCTCCTCGGCATAGATCTTGGCCGGCAACGGCGTCGTGTTCGAGATCTCGAGCGTGACGTGCCCCTCCCACTCCGGCTCGAACGGCGTCACGTTCGTGATGATGCCGCAACGGGCATAGGTGCTCTTGCCCACGCAGATCGTCAGGACGTTGCGCGGGATCCGGAAGTACTCCACGGAGCGGGCGAGCGCGAAGGAATTGGGGGGCACCACGCACACGGGCCCCGTGAATTCCACGAACGACTTGGGATCGAACTGTTTGGGATCGACGATCGCCGACAGCGCGTTGGTGAAGATCTTGAACTCGGGCGCGACCCGCATGTCGTACCCGTAGGACGACACGCCGTAGGAGATCACGCCCGCGCGCACCTGGGCGTCGGCGAACGGCTCGATCATCTGGTGCTCGCGGGCCATACGCCGAATCCAGCGGTCGGACTTGATGGACATGGGGGCGCAATGTAACGGCGCCACCGTGACTTACGCCACTCGATTCGGTTGACAACGACGCCGAACGGCATATAGCTTCCAGCAACTTCAAGTGAATTATTTCACGAGCGCGATGCAACCCTACATCCCGTTCCTCATGCTCTTCGGCCTGGCGGTCGTCGCCGCGGCGACGATGATCGTCGGGTCGCACTTTTTGGGGCCGCGCCGGCCTACCGACGTGAAGGAAAAGCCGTACGAGAGTGGCATGCCACCCCTCGGCACCGCGCACGAGCGTTTCTCGGTCAAGTTCTATCTCGTGGCCATGCTGTTCATCGTCTTCGACATCGAAACGGTCTTCCTGATCCCCTGGGCCACGATCTACTTTGGCGGGGCTCAGACGGGCAGCGCCACGATGGGGTTTCTGCTGGTCGAGATGCTCGTGTTCTTAGTGATCCTGTTCGTGGGCTACGTATACGTCTGGAAACGGGGCGCTTTCCAGTGGGACTGAGGCCATGAAACGAGTCGTCGAAACCAAGGAAGTCGCGGGGCAGAGTCCCAATTACCTGCTCGCCAAGTTCCAGGAGCTGGTCGACTGGGCGGTGAACGCCTCGCGCGCCAATTCGCTCTGGCCGATGCCGTTCGGCACCGCCTGCTGCGCCATCGAGTTCATGGCCACCGCCGCCAGCCGCTATGACTTCGCGCGCTTCGGGATGGAACGGCAGGCGTTTTCGCCGCGCCAGGCGGACGTGTTGATCTGCGCCGGGCGGCTGCCGTTCAAGCTAGCGCCCGTGATCCGGCGCATCTACGACCAGATGCCGCAGCCCAAGTGGGTGATCTCGATGGGGGCGTGCGCCTCGACCGGGGGCATCTTCGACAACTACGCGATGGTGCAGGGGATCGACACGATCGTGCCGGTCGACGTCTACGTCCCCGGCTGCCCGCCGCGCCCCGAGGGGCTGCTGTACGGCGTGCTCTTGCTCCACAAGAAAATCAGGGGCGAATCCCTGTTCGACGCCGAGCGGCGCCGGGACGAGCAACCCCTCGACGAGCAGGGCCTGCGGCTCTCCCCCGCCGAGATCGACGAAGTGTCGGAGCCGTTCGGTAACTCCGTCCACCAATTCCGCTCGGCGTGACCTCGCAGATCGGTCAGATTCCGGGGCGTTTGCGAGAAGCGGTCGCGCGCGACGGCGAGACGATCGTCTATGTCGCGCGCGAGCGCTTGCTCGAAGCGATGACCTGGCTGCAGCAGACGCCCGGGCAGGACTACGACTATCTGGTGGACGTGACCGCCGTTGAGTTCCGCGACCGCGAACGGCCCATCGAGGTGGTGTACTTTCTGCGCTCGCTCACCCGCAAGGCCGATCTTCGCGTGAAGGTCGAGCTGCAGGCAACCGACGAGCTGGTGGTGGATTCGGTCTGGAGCCTGTGGCACGGCGCCGATTGGCTCGAGCGCGAAGTGTACGACATGTTCGGCATCACCTTCCGGGGCCATCCCGACTTGCGGCGCATCCTGATGTGGGAGACCTACGCCGAGGGATTCCCGCTGCGCAAGGATTTCCCGTTGCGGGGACGCTTCTCCCGCGCCGAGCAGGTGCGCCAGGCGCTGAACGCGAATCCCGAGGCCCACTACTCGCTGGATGAGCTCTCCATCGCCGACGCGTGGGGCGACCTCCCCGAGGACATGCGCGAGCGCCTGAAACGGGGCGAGCGCGGCACGGTCCCGGAATGAGCCAGCGCACGGTCGAGCTCGAGCTGGCGACGCCGGGCCTCGACCCGCAGGGCCGCCCGGTGCGCGTGCCGCTGCCGGCGGACGGCGGCGAACACCTGCTGCTGAACATGGGCCCCCAGCACCCCGCGACGCACGGCGTGCTGCGACTCGTGGTGGAGCTGGACGGCGAGACGGTGGTGCGCTGCATCCCGCACGTCGGCTACCTGCATTCGGGGTTCGAGAAGCTGGGTGAGTACCGCCACTACAATCAGATCGTCCCGCTCACCGACCGGACCGACTACCTGTCGCCCATGGCGAACAACGTCGGCATGGCGCTCGCGGCCGAGAAGTTGATGGGGATCGAAATCACGCCGCGCTGCACCGTCCTGCGCGTCATCGCCTGCGAGATGAGTCGCATCATCTCGCACATGGTGTGGCTCGGCACGACGTCGATCGACCTTGGCGCCTTCACGCCGTTCTTGTGGGCGTTCCAGGAGCGCGAGCGGATCTACAACCTGCAGGAGATGTGGACCGGCGCCCGGCTCACGACCAGCCTCACGCGGGTGGGCGGCCTGATGGCCGACATTCCAGACAACTTCGTAGAAGAACTACGTGAATTCACCCGTACGTTTCCCAACACGCTGAACGAGATCGACCGTGTCCTGACCCGCAACGCCGTCTGGGCGGGGCGCACGCAGGGCGTGGGCGTGATGACGGCCGCCGAGGCGATCAACTATTCGCTGTCGGGCCCGATGCTGCGTGCCAGCGGTGTCCCCTACGACCTCCGCAAGGACAAGCCGTACCTCGGGTACGAGACGTACGACTTCGACGTGCCGGTCGGCGAGCACGGCGACGTCTATGACCGCTACCTGGTGCGGCTCGAGGAGTGCCACCAGTCGAACCGGATTCTCCAGCAGGCCCTCGAGCGGCTCCCGGACGGGCCCATCAACGTGGACGACCCCCGCGTCATCCTGCCTCCCAAATCGCGCGCGATGAGCGACATGGAAGCGATGATCTTCCACTTCAAGCAGGTGATGGAAGGCGTCAAGGCGCCGGTGGGCGAGGCCTACGTGGGAATCGAGAACCCCAAGGGCGAGCTGGGCAACTATTTCGTGTCGGACGGGACCGCCAAGCCGGTGCGCTGGCGCATCCGCCCGCCGTCCTTCATCAACCTCTCGGCGCTGTCCAAAATGGCCCAAGGCCATCTCCTGTCGGACCTCGTCGCGATCAATGCGTCGGTGGATATCGTCATGGGCGAGGTCGATCGATGACGGTCACAGAGGAGTATCGCGCCGTCTTCGCGGGGAAGGTGCTCGAGGAGCTGCAGACCATCCTGAGCCGCTATCCCACGAAGCAGGCGGCGCTGCTGCCGGCGCTGTGGGTGGTGCAGCGCGAGCGCGGCTGGATCTCCGACCGCAACATGGCGGAGGTGGCGGAAGTGCTGGGCGTCACGCCCGCCTACGTGAAAGGCGTCGTGACGTTCTACACGATGTACCACCAGCATCCCGTGGGGCGGAACTTCGTGCAGGTATGCACCACGTCGCCGTGCAACATCTGCGGCGCCGAGGGCGTCGTGAAGGCGTTTCTCGAGCAGACCGGCGCCAAGGATGCGGGTGCGACCAGTCCCGACGGTAAATGGACCATCATTGAAGTCGAGTGCCTGGGGGCGTGCGGATTCGCGACCCCCGTCCTGATCAACGACGACTTCATCGAGACCGTGACGCCGGATAAAGTCGTCGTTGATCAGGACGGG
>Ga0193723_1000696_pt1 | contig 13237 bp, 14 predicted proteins | sample H2m2metaG_FD_143042 | JGI IMG/M metagenome (GOLD analysis project Ga0193723, IMG submission 143042) | Soil microbial communities from a riparian zone of the East river system, Colorado, United States - H2m2 | ecosystem: Environmental > Terrestrial > Soil > Riparian zone | place: USA: East River... | reverse complement strand
CACACCACCGATCGCCTTCAGCTCGTCGATCTTGCGGCCGATCTCTTCGAATGACAGCAGGTATCCCTCTGGATGTTTGGGACGCCGGTAGAACGCGCAAAATTTGCAGTCGGCGACGCAGACGTTCGTATAGTTGATGTTCCGGTCGATGATGTACGTGACGACGTTCTCCGGATGCAGCTTCCAGCGGACGTCATCGGCGAGCCGGCCCAGCTCCAGGAGCGGGGCGCGCTCGTACAGCTCGAGGTAGGAGTGAAACTCGGGGCTCGTGCGGTCGACCATCAGGCCACCTGGACGAACTGCATCTCGTCGACCCGCCGCACGAAATCGGTGAGTGCGGCGCGATGCGGATCGCTGAACGCATAGTCCAGCCCGCCGAGATACTCGCGGCACGTGGCGACTGCCACGCCCGTCTGGCGCGCGGCGTCTGCCGCGAGCTCGTCGAGGTGGGCGAGCCCCCAGGCGCGTGACGCAAGCAGGGCTTCATGGCCCCGCCCCACGGCAGCGGGGCTCGCTACCCGACGCGCCGCCCAGACGGCGAATACAAACGGCTGGCCGGTCCAGTGTTTCCACTCTTCACCGAGATCGTAGCGATGCGGATATGTCCCGCGGGCCGCAAGCGCGAGCGCGGCGTCACCGATCACGAGCACTGCGTCATGGGGCAGTGCGGCCAGAGCGTCGAGATCCTGAGCCTCGGCGCGGGCTGCGGCGAATCGCGGCTTGATCTTCCACACATCACAACACAGGATCTCGAGCAGCGCCACGGATGTGCGCGATGATGCGGAGAGGAGGACGGTCCGATCGTCCAACTGTCCGACCGTCCGACGGCTGAACAACGCCACACTGCGGACCGGTCCATCGCAGGAAATCGCGAGATCGGGCAGGAGCACCAGCTCTTTCGCGTGGCGGGCATACTCGATCGCGCTGATCACGCTCATGTCCAGCTCGCCGGCGATCAGCAAGTCGTTCAGCTCGGAAGGCGTGCCCGTCACCAGCTCGCCGCCCGGCGGCAGCGCCACGATGCCACGGTCGATCGCCCCGTAGACCGGCGCGCAGTTGATGTAGCCGATCCGGCCGATTCTCATTCGGCGCCATCCACGGCGGTCGCGACGGGCTGCCTGCCCCGTGCGGCGGCCCGGGCCCGGTGCTCGATCTGGAACAACGCGCCCTGCGGCGCGGGCCCCTCGGGCCGCACCGGTGTGCCTCGAGGCTTCGGCACGTACCCCTCGAACGTCCGGACCGTCTGATAGAGCGAGTCACGCTCGACCGGCTCCTTCCCCGCCCCGCGGATCAGCGTCACGATCTCGTCGTAGGACAGCCACATCGGGGTCGGCGCGCCGGCTTCGTGATAAACGCGCTCGAACACCACGGTGCCTTCGAGGTCGTCGCATCCAAACGTGAGGGACACCTGCGAGATGAACGGCGTCACCATCGGCCAGTGGGTCTTCACGTGCGGGATGTTGTCGAGCAGCAGCCGTCCGACGGCGATGTTCTTGAGGTCGTCAAAGCCCGTCGTTGCCGTGCCGGTGCGCCCCAGCGTCTCGCCCAGCTCGTTGTGGTCGGGATGATACGCCAGCGGGATGTAGGTCAGGAACCCGCTGGTGTCGTCCTGGAGCGCGCGCAGCGCGAGGAGATGGTCGACGCGGTCTGCCAGTGTCTCGACGTGGCCGTAGAGCATGGTGCAGTTGGACGGCATGCCGAGCTGGTGGGCCTCGCGATGGACTGCCAGCCACTCCTCGCCCGTCAGCTTGCGGTCGGCGATCGTGGCGCGCGCGGCGGGCGAGAACACTTCCGCTCCGCCGCCGGGCAACGTGCTGACACCGGCGTCCTTCATGGCCTGAAGGACTTCGCGCGTGGAGAGGTTTTCTAACCTGGCCAAATGAGCTACCTCGACCGCAGTAAGAGCCTTGATCATCACGTGCGGGTGGCGCTCCTTGAGGCCGCGGAACATGTCCACGTAATACGAAAGCCGCAGCTTGGGGTGCAACCCGCCCACGATGTGAAACTCGCGCGTCGGATTGTCGCGCGCGGCATCCGCTTCGACGAATACTTCCTCCAGGCTGCGCGTGTACGCGCCGTCTTCTTTGGGCATCCTGGCGAACGAACAGAACACGCAGGTGTTGCGCAGAATGCAGACGTTGGTCGGATTGATGTGCTGGTTTGCCGCAAAATAGACTCGGTTGCCGTTGCGCCGAGTGTTGGCGAGGTTGGCGAGGTTACCGAGGGTGAGCAGGTCGTTAGATGCAAAAAGCGCGAGGCCATCCTCGCGCGTGAGCCGCTCGCCCCGTTCCACTTTTTCGGCAATGGGGACGAGCGACGGATCTCTCATGCCACCTTCCGCACCGCGAGCGTGACGTTGTGGCCGCCGAACCCGAATGAATTGGACAGCGCCACGTCGAACTGGCGCTTGACCGCATGATTCGGCGCCGAGTCGAGATCGCAGGCGGGATCGGGGGTGAACTGGTTGATCGTCGGCGGGATGACGCCGTCGCGTAGCGCGAGCGCGCAGATCGCCAGCTCGAACGCACCGGCAGCGCCGAGCAGGTGGCCGGTCATCGACTTGGTCGACCCGAAGATCAACTTGCGCGCGTGTTCGCCGAACACGGCCTTCACTGCCGCCGTCTCCGCGGCGTCGCCGTGCGGCGTGGATGTGCCATGCGCGTTGATGTATCCGATGTCCTCGGGGCGAACGCCGGCGATCTTCATGGCAAGCCGCATCGCCTCCTGTGCCCCAGAGCCGTCGGGTGCCGGCGCCGTGATGTGATAGGCGTCGGCCGTGGCCCCGTAGCCCACCAGCTCGGCGACGATCGTCGCGCCGCGGGCCTTGGCGCGCTCCCACTCCTCGAGGATGACGACCGCGGCGCCATCGCCCATCACGAAGCCGTCGCGGTCCTTGTCGAACGGCCGGCTGGCCGTTTTCGGATCGTCGTTCCGTTCCGACAGCGCCTTCATGTTCGCAAAGCTGGCCAGCGCCAGCGGCGTGATCGCCGCCTCCGACCCGCCCGCGATCATCACGTCCGCCTTGTTCTCGCGGATCAGGTCGAACGCGTCGCCGACCGCGTGCCCAGACGAGGCGCAGGCCGAGACCGTGCAGTAGCACGGCCCCTGAAAGCCGAACCGCATCGAGACGATGGCCGAGGCCACGTTCGCCATGAACATCGGGACGAAGAACGGCGAGACACGACTGGGGCCCTTCTCGATGAAGGTACGCATGTTCTCTTCGAACGTCGCGATCCCGCCCGTGCCGCTCCCGATGATCACGCCGATACGTTTGGGATCGAGCGGGCTTTTTTCGAGGCAGGCGTCGCGCACCGCCTGTACAGCGGCGCCCATCGCGAACTGTGAGAACAAGTCGTAGCGGCGCGCCTCCTTCTTTTCCATGTACTGCAGCGGATCGTAATTCTTCACTTCGCAGGCGAAGTGGACGGGCAGCTGCGTGTGATCAAACCGGGTGATCGGACCCGCCCCCGACTGTCCGTCGACGAGGGCGGCCCAGGTGCTGGCCACGTCGTTTCCTACCGGCGTCACGAGCCCGAGACCCGTGAGCGCCACCCGGCGTGTCACTACTTGCCTTTCCCCATCTTGTCATGGAGATAGGTCATCGCCGCCCCGACGGTGCGCAGCTTCTCCGCCTCTTCGTCCGGGATGTCGATGTCGAATTCCTTCTCGAACGCCATGACCAGCTCGACCGTATCGAGGCTGTCGGCGCCGAGGTCTTCCATAAAGCTTGCGTCGTTGGTGAGCTTGTCGCGTTCGACGCCGAGCTCTTCGACGATGATGTCTTTGACCTTCTCCTCGAGCTGCTTCATGTCCATGGCCATGGGTAACCCTCAGCGAAGGTGGACCTGCTACATCACCATCCCGCCGTCGACGACCAGTACCTGTCCCGTAATGTAGCTGGCCAAGTCGGAGGCGAGAAAGAGGACGGCGGCGGCGATCTCGGTGCCCTTGCCCAGCCGTCCCAGCGGAATGTTGTCCAGGAAGTACTGCTTGGCTTCTGGAGAGATCCCTTGTGTCAGCTCCGTCACAACAAAGCCTGGAGCGACCGCATTCACGAGTACGTTGCGCGAGGCTAACTCCTTCGCGACGGACTTGGTGAACCCGATAATGCCGGCTTTGGACGCGGAGTAGTTCGACTGCCCTTTGTTGCCGTTCAGCCCGACCACGCTCGTAATGTTGATGACCCGACCCCACCGCCGCTTGATCATCCCCCGGGCCGCGTATTTCGTCATCAGGAACGTGCCCTTCAGGTTCGTATCCACGACCGAATCCCAATCGGCTTCGCTCAGGAGGAACAGCAGATTGTCCTTGGTGAAGCCGGCATTGTTGACGAGGACGTCGATTTGGCCGAAGTCCTTCTCGACCGCCTTGGCAAACCCTTCCACCTGGTTGCTGACGCCGACGTCGCAGGCGTAGCCACGCGTGCCTTCGCCGAAGGCGCTCGCCGCCTGCTCCGCCGCCGCGCCGTCGCGGGAGCACAGCGCCACTTTCGCGCCCGCGTCGATGAAGGCGCGGCAAATATCGTGTCCAATCCCGCGCGTTCCACCGGTTACGAGTGCCACCTTCCCGGTCAGATCGAACTGCATCATGCTGCGTCCATGAACTTGGTCACCTCAGCGGCAGTTCCAAGGCTGACCACGTTCGCTTCAGGGACGATTCGCTTCAAGAGGCCCGCGAGTACGGCACCCGGGCCGATTTCCACGAAGCGGGCACCTTCGCCGCCGAGTCGCGCTGCGTGCTGCATGCATTCTACCCAGCGGACCGCCGCCGTGAGTTGATCGGACAGGAGGCGCCGTGCGCGACCGGCGTCCTTCACCGCCTCCGCGGTCGCGTTCGCGACCACGGGGAACGCGGGATCTGCGAACTCAGCGTGCTCGAGGGCCAGCTGGAGGTGGTTCCGCGCGGGGCCCATGAGCGGTGAGTGAAACGCGCCGCTCACCTTCAGGGGGATGACGCGCTTGGCTCCGCGCTTCTTGCACGCCTCGCCCGCACGCGCGACGGCTTCGGGATCTCCCGAGATCACCGTTTGGTCGGGGGCGTTGATGTTTGCGGCGACGGCGACGCTCGCCTGCTGCGATGCCTCCGCGCACGCCGCCTCGACATCCTTGGTCGCGAGGCCGAGGACGGCAGCCATCGTGCCCGGCCGTTCCTCGCCGGCTTTCTGCATCAGCTCGCCGCGCCGCCGGACCAGCTTCGCCGCTTCGGGCGGCGCCAGCGCCGCCGCGGTGACATAGGCCGAGTACTCGCCGAGCGAGTGCCCGGCCGCGGCAACCGCCGCACCGGCTTTTTCGCCGACGACCGCGAACACGGCGGCGCTATGGGCGAGAATCGCCGGCTGGGTGTTGTGCGTCGCGGTGAGATCTTCTTCGGGACCCTCGAACATGAGCTTCGACAATGCCAGGCCGAGTGCTTCGTCAATCGCGCCGAAGACGTCGCGCGCCGCCGGAAACCGCTCCGCCAGATCTTTGCCCATGCCGACTTTTTGCGCGCCCTGCCCCGGGCACAACCAGATGGTGGGCGCGGCATGCTGCGCCCCTACCACCGCACAACCATGCTGCCCCAGGTAAAGCCGGCGCCGAAGGCGCAAAACATCACGATCATGCCTGGCTTCAAGCGGCCACACGTGACGGCCTCGTCGAGCGCGATCGCGATCGACGCGGCCGAGGTGTTGCCGAAACGGTCCACGTTGACGTAGACCTTGTCCATCGGGACGCCGGCGTGCTTCGCGGTGGCTTCGATAATGCGGATGTTGGCCTGGTGAGGAATGAGGAGATCGATGGCGCCGGCATCGAGACCGGCCCGCTGCAGCGCATGATCGCACGCGTCCGCCATCGAGAGCACGGCAGCCTTGAAGACTTCGCGGCCGGCCATCTTGATGTAGTAGCTGTGATCTTTGAGCAGCTCCTCGCTCGGCGGATGCGTCGCGCCGCCACCCGGCCGATAGAGCAGCTCGGCGAGCGTGCCGTCGGTCTTCAGATAGGCCGACAGAATGCCGCGGCCGTTCGTGCTCTTGCGCACCATCGTCGCGCCCGCGCCGTCGCCGAACAGGACCGCGGTGGTGCGGTCGCTCCAGTCCATGATGCTGGTGAGCTTCTCGGCGGCGATCACGAGCACGTGCTCGGCCTGCTCGGAGGCAATGAGTCCCTCCGCGGTGCTGAGCGCGTAGATGAAGCCCGAGCAGGCGGCAATGACATCGAATGCCGCGGCATTTTTGGCGCCCAGGATCGCCTGCAGATCGCAGGCCTGGGACGGGAGCAACCGGTCGGGTGAGGCGGTTGCATACACGATCGCGTCGATGTCGAGCGGCGTGAGCCCCGTTTCCTCGAGCACCTGCAGGGCGGCCGCTTTTCCCATGCAGGCGTTCGTCTCATCCTTGCTCGAGACCCGGCGCTCGCGGATGCCGGTGCGCTCCTGAATCCACTGGTCGGACGTCTCGAGAAACTTGGAGAACTCCTCGTTCTTCATGACGCGCGACGGCGCGTAGCTGCCCGTGCCCCACAGCTCCGCGAAGGGACGCTTCACGCGGGCACCTTCCCGTCCTGGGCGAACTCCGCGGCGATGTCGTCCGAGAGATGGCTCTGCACCGCCTGCCCGGCGACGCGGACGGCGTTCTTGATCGCCTTGGCGGGGGAGGCGCCGTGACAGATGATGACGACTCCCTGCACCCCGAGCAGCGGCGCGCCGCCATAGGTCGCGTAGTCGAGGACCTTGAGGACGTTGGCCATCTCGGGGCGCTGCAGCACGTCCGGCGCTTCGCGCTTGATCAGGGAGACGAAGACGCGCCCCGCCGACTCGTAGAACTTGAGCACGACGTTGCCGACGAAGCCGTCGCACGTCACGACATCGAGCCGCTGCCCGCGCGCTTCGCCGACCGGGATATCGCGGCCCTCGATGTTGCCGATGTAGTTGATTCCGGTGGTCTGTTTGAGGAGCTGGTGCGCCTCCTTGACCACGGCGTTTCCCTTCTCGTCTTCTTCGCCGATGTTGAGCAGGCCGACGGACGGGTTGGGCCGGCCGAGGACGTCGCGGGCGTACACCGATCCGAGGTGGGCGAAGCCGACCAGCTCGCGCGCGTCGCAGTCGATGTTGGCGCCGCCGTCGACGACCAGCACGGGCTGGCCGGCGCTGGGGAACAGCGCGCCGATCGCCGCCCGCTGCACGCCGGGATGCAGGCGCAGCAGGAGCGTCGCCGCGGCCATCACGGCCCCGGTGTTGCCGGCCGAAATGAACGCGTCCGATTTGCCTTTTTTCTGGAGCTCGAGACCGACGGCGATCGAGGAGCGCGGTTTGCCGCGGATCGCCGCGAGGGGTTTATCGCCCATGCCGACGACTTCCGGCGCATCGACGATCTCGATGCGACCGCGATCGACCCCCGGGACGCGGGAGAGCGCCGCCTCGACGTCGGCTTTGCGCCCCACCAGCTGAATCTGGAACTCGGCGGGCAGCTCTTTCAGCGCCTGCGCCGCGCCCTCCACTTCGACTTGAGGGGCGTTGTCACTTCCCATCGCGTCCAACGCGATGCGGATCATCAGTCCTCGACGATCACTCGCTGTTCGCCGTTGTAATAGCCGCACGTCGGGCAAACGCGATGGGGCTGTTTCGAGTCACCACAGCGCGGGCAGGGCTGCAGTGTCGGACGGACGGCTTTATAGTGTGTGCGGCGCGCGCGCTTCTTGCGCTTCGACGTTCTGCGCTTGGGTACGGCCATTTCCGATTCGTCCTTAGGTTAAGAGCGGAGTTTGTCCTTGAGCGCCTGCAACGGCTGCCAGGTAGCCGCGGTCACGGGCGCGCAATTGCAGGGGCCGTCGTTCAGATCCTTCCCACACTGTGGGCAGATTCCTTTACAATCGTCCCGGCACTCGACGTAGTTCGGTGCCGCCAGCACCATCTCCTCCCGAACCGCCGGCGTCACATCGATCTCGGTAGCGTCCGGCGCCAGGGCATACGCGTCGGGATCATCGACCGCGTCCTGGTCCTGGCTAAACAGGGCGCCAATTTCCAGTTGCAACGGCGTGGTGACCGCAGTCAGACAGCGCCGGCACACACTCTCGACCACCGTTCGCGCCGTCCCGTGCCAGTAGAACCGGCCCTCGCCGATGGATTGCAATCGCCCCTGCACCGCCACCGGTTCCCGGAGCCTGATCTCCGTCCCGTCCAGCACGGGGTCGTCCCGCTTGAGCTCGCCGAGGGTCTCAACGGCGCCACCCCGGGCCAACTCTCGCAAATCGACTCGCAACATTGTGGGAGCGAAGCTAAACCCTTGTGGCACTTGCGTCAACGGCACTGCGCCTACTTTCGCGCGGGAAAGAAAAACGCCACTTCCCGTGCGGCGTTTTCGGGCGAATCCGAGGCGTGAATGGCGTTGCGCTCCTTGGACTGCGCGTAGAGACGACGGATTGTCCCGGGCTCCGCCTGAGCCGGATCGGTCGCGCCAATCACTTTCCGCAGATGGGCCACCGCGTCGTCACGCTCGAGCGCCAGCGCGAGCGCCGGTCCGGACGTCATGAACCCAACCAGCGGGCGGAAAAATGGCCGCTCGCGATGCACTTCGTAGAACGATTCGGCGCGCGCCTCGGTCAGCAACACCATTTGGGCATCGCGAATCTGAAAGCCCTCGGCTTCCAGGTGGGCGATGATCTTCCCAGTGTGTCGGGCGCCGACGGCGTCCGGTTTGATGATTGCCAGGGTAAGCATGGAATCCTTTACAGGCGTTCTTTGAGTAACGGCACAACGTCGGCGGGACGCTTCATCACGCTGATCCCCGCGTTCGCCAGCGCCGTCATCTTCTCGGCGGCGGTCCCCGATGAGCCCGAAATGATTGCTCCGGCGTGGCCCATCCGCCGGCCTGGTGGCGCCGTCTGGCCGGCGATGAACCCCACGACCGGCTTCTTGACGCTCTCCTTCACAAAGTCGGCGGCCTGCTGCTCATCGGTGCCCCCGATCTCGCCGATCATCACGATGGCGGTGGTTTCGGGGTCGGCCTCGAACGCCGTGAGACAATGAATGAAGTTCGTGCCGATGAGCGGATCGCCACCGATCCCCACACACGTGGATTGCCCCAGGCCATTCGTCGAGAGCTGATGGATGATCTCGTAGGTCAGGGTGCCGCTGCGCGACACGACGCCAATTTTCCCCGGTTTGCAGATGTTGCCCGGGATGATCCCGACTTTGCTCTTTCCCGGCGAGATGAGGCCGGGGCAGTTCGGACCGATGAGGCGAGCGCCGCGCTCGTGCACGTACGGCAGCGCGCGGGTCATGTCGAGTACGGGAATGCCTTCGGTGATGCAGATGATCAGCCCGAGGCCCGCGTCCGCGGCCTCGAAGATCGCCGACGCCGCGACGGCTGCCGCAACATAGATGACGGCCGCAGTGGCCTTCGTCTCGTGGACTGCTTCGGCCACGGTGTTGAATACGGGTACGGCGTCTTCGAACCGTTGGCCGCCTTTCCCGGGCGTCACGCCGGCCACGACCTTGGTGCCGTACGCCATCATCTGCTTGGTATGGAACGATCCGTCGCGGCCGGTGATCCCCTGCACGACCAGGCGAGTCGTGTGGTCGATGAAGATGCTCACGCGGCCTTCCCCTTGGCCTTGGCCACGGCCTGCTTCACCGCATCGTCCATGTCCGACAACGCCGCGAACCCCGCCCGCTCGAGAATCGCGATGCCTTCTGTCTCGTTCGTCCCCGTCAGTCTGATCACGATCGGGACCTTGAGCGGAAATGTCTTCGTCGCCTGTACGATGCCGTTCGCGACGTCATCACCACGCGTAATGCCGCCAAAGATGTTGAAGAGAATCGATTTGACGTTGGGATCCCCGGTGATGATGCGGAGCGCGGCAACGACCTTCTGCGGGTTGGAGCTGCCGCCGATGTCGAGGAAGTTGGCCGGCTCGCCGCCGTAGTACTTCACCAGATCCATCGTCGCCATCGCGAGCCCCGCGCCGTTCACGCAGCAGCCGACGTCGCCTTCGAGCTTGATGAACGTGAGCCCGGCTTCGCGCGCGGCGACTTCCGCAGGCGCCTCGGCGGAGACGTCGCGCAGCGCCGCGATTTCGGGGCGGCGTTCCAGCTCGTTGTCGTCGATCGCGATCTTGGCATCGAGCGCCTGCACCGTGCCGTCAGGAGTCGTGACCAGCGGATTGATTTCGGCGAGTGACGCCCCGACGGCGTACACGGCCGTGTAGAGCTTCTGCATGATGTCGGCGGCCGCCCGCGCCTGTTTGACGTCGCGGTAGAGCTGGAAGCCGAGCGCCAAGGCTTGATGCTGGAGGAGTCCGTAGCGCGGATCGATCGTGAGCCGATGAATCTTCTCCGGCGTCCGGGCGGCGACTTCCTCGATGTCGATGCCGCCCGCCGGACTCACCATGAGGACGGGGCGTTGCGACGCCCGATCCACGATGATCCCCACGTAGCTCTCGGAGGCGATCTCCGCCGCCGGTGCGATGAGCACTTTCTGGACGGTGAGGCCCTTGATCGTCATGCCGAGGATGGCTATGGCGTGCGTCTCGGCCTCGGCCGCGGTTTTGGCGAGTTTCACCCCGCCGGCCTTGCCGCGGCCGCCGGCGTGGACCTGGGCCTTCACCACGACCTTGCCGCCGAGACGCTCTGCGATGGCGCGGGCATCCGCCGGCGTGGTGGCGACCTCGCCCGGCGGTACCGGGATGCCGTGGCGCCGCAGAATGTCCCGTGCCTGGTACTCGTGCAGATTCACGCGTGCTCCTTCGCGATCGTCGTTCCCGCCTCGCCGCGCAGCGCCGCGAGCCCGTCCACCAGCTCGGCGATAATGGCGCGCTCTCCTCCCGTGCGTATAAACTCGGCGGCCGCCTCGACCTTCGGCCGCATGCTGCCCGTCCCCAGCTCCTTCCCGGCGAGCAAATGGTCCGCCTGCGCCAGCGTCAGCCGCCGAATCGCCTCCTGGTGCGGCGTGCCGAAGCCGCGGTACACCGCATTCACGTTCGTCAGGATCAACAACACGTGCGCCCCGATCTCTCGTCCGAGAATCGCTGCGACCCGATCCTTGTCGGCGACCGCGTCGATCCCTTCGAGGCCCAACTTGGGATCGCGAAACACCGGCGGTCCCCCGCCGCCGCCCGCGATCACGATGTGGCCCTCGCGCGCCAAGTCGCGGACCATGTCGCGCTCGACGATCCCGATCGGCTTGGGACTCGGCGCGAGCCGGCGGCCGTCGCGAACCGGAATCCCGCGCGCCACGAGTCGTGCCTCCCGCACCGGATCGAGCTTGTGCCCCACCGGCTTCGACGGCGTCCTGAGGTCGGGATCGTCGGCGTGGCAGAGCGTCTGCGTGATCAGCGTGACGACGGAACGCTGCACACCGGCGCGCGCGAGCGCGTTCTGCAGCGACTGCTGAATCATGTAGCCCATCCAGCCGGCGGTTCCCGCGACCAGCACGCCCAGCGGTAACGGCTCGACCTGGTCGGCAGCGATCTCGTTGCGCGCCAGCTCGTCGCCGACCTGCGGTCCGTTGCCATGCACGAGGACGATGTGCCATCCCGCCGCCGCCAGGTCGACGATGGGAGCGAGACTCGCCCGCGTATGACGAAACTGATTGCTGATCGTCGGCCGCTCACCGGGAGGCGCGACGGCGTTTCCTCCGAGGGCAACGACGATCGTTCCAGGAGCCGTCACGGCGGCGCAACCTAGCGGGGCCGCTGGGCTGGAGCAAGCTCGCCCATCAGCGACCGCCACAACCGGCTGAACAACTCCAGGGCCCCCACGCCGAGGGCGGAGTCGGCGCGGATGGCGAGCCGGCGCGCCCGCTCCCATCGTGCCGCGAGCGTCGTGTCGGTCACGATCCGTTCACCGCCGAGCAGCGCAGCGCGGGCCGTGCGGGCGTGCCCACTCCGTCCATCGATCGTCACGTAAACCTCCATGACGCGTGGCACCGGGGGGGGGGGCGGTTGTACGGCGACCGGCTCAAGGATCTGCGCCTGGACGGTGATGATGGACCTCCCGGCCGGCCAAACGCGCAGCTCGCCGGGCCGCAGGAGCGAGGAGCCGACGAGCTCACCCGGCAACCGACCCAGGTCGGGGGGAGGGGACGACGGCCGCCACAGATGCGCCTCGGGACCGCGTGGCGTGATGGCGGCGGCATACAGCCCCACGAACTTTTTCGGCGTCAGCAGTCCCGATTCGAAAGCCACGCCGGTCCAGACCAGGCCGCCGGGTACGCCGAGCTGAAAGGGTTCGCGTGGGCGGGCGAACCAACCGGCCTCCATCGCGGAATCGGCGCTGGCTCGCAGCAGCGCCAGGACGGCGACATCGAACGTCTCGGCCGGATAGGCGAGCTGCGCGCGGAGATCTGCGGGAAGCCGATCCGCGGGCTCGATAAGGGGTGTGAAGCGCCGCGCCCATGCGGCGGTCAGTGAGTCGTAGCCCTGGGCGAGCCACAGGTGCGTCTCGCCGGTACCGACGCGGACGGCACCGACGAGGCTGGCGCGCAGAAACCGCACCTCGTCGTCGCGCCAGGTGAGCGGCCGAACCAGCGGGAACGCCGCGTGCGACACATAGCCCCAGCTCACCCACCAGAGCGCGCCGTTGCGCATGATGGGCGCCGCCGGGCCGAAACGGGCGAACGGCGCCAGTCGCTCGAGCCTTTCCACGACGTCGCGCCGCCACAGGAGGACCCGGCCGCTCGACTCACCGCGCGCCAGCCCCCAGGCCTGAATCGTCCACGCGATCGCGAACCGGCGCCAGCCGCCCGTGAGCGGGATTCCGGCGGCGCCGGCTGGTGTGCTGTCGGACGTCACCCAGGTTCCCTGCACTCCGGGCCCAAACAGCTGTGGCGTGTTGCCCAGGGGCAGCGACGTGACGGCAAGGTCGGTGTCGGTCTCCAGGGCGAGACGGACAGCGCCGGGTGCGTTCGTCGGGGCGACCAGCCAGACCGCTCCGCCGTCCTCGGCGCGCGGCGCGCGGAGCGCGACAGCGGTGGCTGGAGCGCTGAGCGCGGCGCCCACATGCGCCGGGTCCCAGAGCGGGATGCCTCGCACGGCCGCATCGCCCGACGGGAAGGCGGGAGGCGCAGTGGAATCCAGATCGGTGAGCCCGAACGCGATGCGCTCCAGCGCGGCGCGACGGCGCAGCAGCTCGGGGTTTTCGGGACCGCTGGACACGCGCACGACGCCCGGAATCACGAAATAGCCGGCGGTGAGCGACACGAGCAGTGCCGCCCATCCCGCCACAATGAGCTTGGGCCTGTCTCGCCATGCCCACACGAGCG
>Ga0193723_1000693_pt1 | contig 13310 bp, 11 predicted proteins | sample H2m2metaG_FD_143042 | JGI IMG/M metagenome (GOLD analysis project Ga0193723, IMG submission 143042) | Soil microbial communities from a riparian zone of the East river system, Colorado, United States - H2m2 | ecosystem: Environmental > Terrestrial > Soil > Riparian zone | place: USA: East River... | reverse complement strand
ATGATCCTCGATTTGGTCGAACGGGACCACGACGGGCCGCACATTGGGCTGGTAAAGCTGCAAGGCGAGCCACGCCGTGGTCAGGGTCCCGGGGATGGCTACGGTGCGGCCGGCGAGGTCGGCCCGGGGGTCGGAAGCGGCCGGCGTGCGCGCCACGATCCGCGGGCCATACCGATCACCCATGCTGGCGCCATGGGCGAGCAGGGCGTATCGGTCCGCGAGGTGGGCGTAGGCATGGATGGAAACGGCGGTGAGCTCGAGCTCGCCGCCGAGCGCCCGCCGGTTCAACGTCTCGATATCGGCGAGCTCGTGCACGTAGTGACGCCCGCCGGTGTCGATCTTTCCCTCGGCCATGGCCCAAAACATGAACGCGTCGTCGGCGTCAGGGCTGTGCGCGACGTGGATGGTGCGTGGCGCGGTGGCTGTCACGACGCGGGTCGCCGCTCGGTCTGCTGACGGCGGGCTTCCGCCCGGAACGCCGACAGCGCGTTCTGGTGGTCCGCATACTCGGGTCGGCTGCGCGCCATCTCAGCGGCCTCATGACTCAGGAAGTCGGCGTAGGCGCGCCGCTCTCCTTGTCGGTTCCCCTGCTGCTGGAAGGCGTGGGCCCGGAGGACATACGCGAACAGGTGCGTGGGGACCGACTTCTGGATGGTGTCGGCCTGGGCGAGCGCTCCTGGCGCGTCGCCGCCCGCGAGGTGCAACAGCCCGACGTGGTAGCGGGCGTCCGAGTCGAGCGCCGGCAGCTGGTCGTACGACGAGAGCGCCATCGGGAGAAAAAACTGGACGCTGTCTTCTTTGCCCGCCTGAGCCAGGATCATGACCCGGTCAAAGAGGCGTGTGGCACGTTCTTCGGGAGACATCTGCGATATGTCCGGCGGCCGCAAACCCACGGGCCCGCCGAGCGTAGTCGGTTCGGCAGGCGCCGACCCACCACCGACCCGAATCGCCACAACGGCCACCAGCGCGCCAAGCGCCGCGCCCGCGACGCCCCACGGGAGGCCCACGCGCCAGCCGGCGGTCTGTCCTCCGCCGACAGCCGCGCCGCACTTGTGACAGAATCGAACATGTGCCGAGAGTTGGGCACCGCACGCGTGGCAGGTCATAGGCCGGTGAATCTAACTGGCAGGAAACGGGGGGGGAGCGTAGTGTAATGCCCATGACCAACGCCTTCCCCGGCCAGGAACGCGCGAAACACATGGGGGAGTTGAAGCGCGGCGACCAGCGCTGGGACGTCTACGTCGAGGCCCGGCCCGACGCCGACCTGGGCGCGGTGCGGGGGCGGATCCATTTCGTCAGTGGGGCCATGCACCGCACCACAGGCTGGATCTTCCTCGAGTGGCAGGAGCGGGACGTGCACGACCGCTTCGGGGAGTTTTCGGCCGTCGAGCTCCTGCACTTCGTGGAGTCTCTCGAGAGCTAGTGTAGCACACTTCCGACATCACTGTAACACTTTTGGGCCTCTTTCGGATGCGTTGGAGCCGTTTTCTTACAGCTAGTGCAAGGAGTTCTTGACACGCTGCACGGTGGTCCGTACCTTGCCTCATGCCTGCCCTAACTACCTCCCAGGAGACCACCCGTATGACCGCGACGTTGGAGCCCACCGTAACCACGGGGGCGAAAGCCACCGCTGCGCCCTCGCCGGCGGACGTGATTCGCCGCGCCAAAGAGGCCGGCGTGCAGATCGTGGACGTCAAGTTCACCGACCTGCCCGGCACGTGGCAGCACTTCTCCGTGCCGATGAAGGAGCTGACCGAAGACGTCTTCACCGAAGGACTCGGCTTCGACGGCTCGTCGATCCGCGGTTTCCAGGCGATCAACGAGAGCGACATGCTGCTCCTGCCCGATCCGTCGAGCGCGTTCGTCGATCCGTGTCTGCAGGTTCCGACGCTGTCGTTGACCTGCGACATCGTCGATCCCATCACCGGCGACCCGTACACACGCGATCCTCGCTTTGTGGCACACAAGGCGGAGGCATTTCTGAAGAAGAGCGGCGTGGCGACGACGGCGTACTACGGGCCCGAGGCGGAGTTCTACATCTTCAACTCCGTGCGCTTCGATCAGAACGCGCATGAGGGCTACTACCACATCGATTCGGAAGAGGGCATCTGGAACTCGGGGACGAACGGCGTACCGAACCAGGGCCACCGCCCGCGCCATAAGGAAGGGTACTTCCCGGTGCCGCCAGTCGACCGGTTGCAGGACCTGCGCTCCAAGATCGTCTTGGCGCTGATGGCCGCGGGGATCGAAGTCGAGGTGCACCACCACGAAGTGGGCACCGCCGGCCAGACCGAGATCGACATGCGCTACGGCACGCTGACCCGCATGGCCGATCAGATCATGATGTACAAGTACATCGTCAAGAACATCTGCCACCAGCACGGCTACACGGCGACGTTCATGCCCAAGCCGATGTACGGCGATAACGGCTCGGGGATGCACGTCCACATGAGTCTGTGGAACGGCAACACCAATTTGTTCTTCGATCCCAAGGGTTACGCCCTGTTGTCCGACTCGGCGCGCTGGTACATCGGCGGCCTGATCAAGCACGCTGCGGCGATTCTGGCGTTCGCGGCGCCGACGACGAACAGCTACCGCCGCCTGGTGCCGGGCTATGAGGCGCCGATCAATTTGATGTACTCGCAGCGCAACCGGTCGGCGATCTGTCGCATCCCGATGTATTCGAAGTCGCCGAAGGCGAAGCGCATCGAGTTCCGGGCGCCCGATCCGGCGAGCAACCCGTACCTGACGTTCGCGGCGCTGCTCATGGCTGGGCTCGACGGCGTGCAGAACAAGATCGAGCCGCCCAAGCCGATGGACGTCGACCTGTACGAGTTGGAGCCGGCGGAGCGTAAGCACATCAAGAACACGCCCGGAAGCCTGCAGGAGTCTCTGGCGGCGCTCGAAGCCGACCACGCCTTCCTGACCGAGGGGGGAGTCTTTACGCAGGATCTGATCGACACGTGGATCAGCTACAAGCGCGCCAAGGATGTCGATCCCGTGGCGTTGCGGCCGCATCCGTACGAATTCTTCCTGTATTACGACGTTTGAACTAGAAAGTCGGCGGAGGGCGGCGGAGGGCGGCGGAGGTACGCGCCGTCCTTTACCGTCTTTCGCCGCCCTTCGCCGACCTCCATGACAACCAAGCGCGAAATTCTCGAGCTCACCAAAAAGCAGGGCGTGTCGTTCCTGCGGCTGCAGTTCACCGACATCCTGGGCGTCAACAAGAACGTCGAGGTGCCCGAGAGCCAGTTCGAGAAGGCGCTCGAAGGCGACATCATGTTCGACGGCTCGTCGATCGAGGGATTCGTGCGGATCGAGGAGTCCGACATGGTGCTCAAGCCGGACCTCGAGACGTTCCGGGTGCTGCCCTATGACGACGAGGGCGGGAAGGTCGCGCGCGTGATCTGCGACATCTACAACCCCGACGGCTCGGCGTTCGCGGGGTGCACTCGCCAGGCCCTGAAGCGCCAGCTCGCCAAGGCCAAGGAGCTGGGCTACGAGATGATGGCGGGCGTCGAAGCGGAGTTCTTTATCTTTCAGATGGACGCGAAGGGCGAACCGACGACCGAGACCCACGACCGGGGCGGCTACTTCGACCTGACCCCGGTGGATCGGGCGGAGGAGATCCGGCGACTGATCATCAGGGATCTCGTGTCCATCGGACTAGAGGTCGAAGCGGGGCATCACGAGGTCGCGCCGGCGCAGCATGAGATCGACTTCCGGTACGCGGAGGCGCTGCAGACGGCGGACAACCTCGCCACCTTCCGGTTCATCGTGCGCAACGTCGCCTACCGGCACGGATTCCTGGCGACGTTCATGCCCAAGCCGATCTTCGGCCAGAACGGCTCGGGGATGCACACGCACCAGTCGCTGTTCCGCAAAGGGGCGAACGCCTTCCACGATGCCAAAGCCAAGTGGGAGTTGTCTCCCGTGGCCCTGCAGTACATCGCGGGACTCCTCAAGCACGCCCGCGGGTTCTGCGCGGTTACGAATCCACTCGTGAACAGCTACAAGCGCCTGGTCCCGGGGTACGAGGCCCCCACCAACGTGGCGTGGTCGATGCGGAACCGGTCGCCGCTGGTGCGCATCCCTGACCGGCGTGGCGTCGGCACGCGCTGCGAGCTGCGCATGCCCGACCCCTCGGCCAACCCCTATCTGGCGCTCGCCGTGCAGCTTGCGGCCGGTCTGGACGGGATTGCGCGCAAGCTCACGCCCCCAGACCCCGTCAACAAAAACATCTTCGCCATGAGCTTCCGCGAGCGGCGCAAATACCGGATCGACGAGCTGCCGCGCGACCTGCACGAGGCACTGGACATGCTCGACAAGGACGATGTGATCACGGGCGCCCTGGGCCCGCACATCTACGAGCGGTTCGTCGAAGCCAAGCGTGAGGAATGGCAGGAGTACATCGGCCGGGTGAGCGAGTGGGAGATCGAGCGCTACCTGTCCCAGTATTAGATCGTCGTACCCCTCCCGTAGGCCCCACCTCCATGGCATGATGTATGCGTATTCGTGCAGACAATGCATGAATTGTTGTACATCTTGCTGCATATGCAGGCTTGATAGTTGCAGAGTGTACACGAAATCGTGCATAATTAGCACGAAATCAATTACACTCTTACACTCTGGGGGAGGGCATGGACGCCAACACGGTTGCCGTCAACTTCGTTTGGACGCTGCTCTGCGGGTTCCTCGTGATGTTCATGCAGGCCGGTTTCGCGCTGGTCGAGACCGGTTTCACGCGCGCCAAGAACGCCGCGCACACCATGACGATGAACTTCATGGTGTACGGCATCGCGATGCTGGCCTACTGGGCCGTGGGATTCGCGCTGCAAGCGGGCGGGGTGGGACCACTCGGCACCCTCGGTGGCTACGACCAGCTGTCGCACGAAGTCTCGGTGACCATCGGCGGCAAGGCGTGGGGCCTGTTCGGCGGCACCGGGTTCTTCCTCACGGGCGTCGCCTACACGGCGCCGGTGTTCGCCTACTTCCTGTTCCAGATGGTTTTCATGGACACCACGGCCACGATCCCGACCGGGGCCCTGGCCGAGCGGTGGAAGTTCTCGGCGTTCGCCGTGTTCAGTGTGTTCATCGGCGCGATCATTTATCCGATCTACGCCAACTGGACGTGGGGCGGCGGGTGGCTCGCCATGCTCGGCAAGAACCTCGGGCTCGGCCACGGCCACGTCGACTTCGCGGGATCGTCGGTGGTGCACATGACGGGCGGGGTCATGGCGTTCGTCACGGCGAGGCTGATCGGCCCGCGGCGGGGGAAGTACAACGCCAACGGAACCGTGAACGCGATCCCGGGGCACAACATCCCGATGGCGCTGGTCGGCACCTTCATCCTCGCGTTCGGATGGTTCGGCTTCAACGCCGGCTCGACGTTGGCGGGCTCTGACCTGCGCATCGCGGTCATCGCGACGAACACGATGCTGGCTGGGGCGGCGGGAGGCGTGACGGCGATGTTCTACGTATGGCTCAAGTTCGGCAAGCCCGACCCGTCGATGCTCGCGAACGGAACGCTGGCCGGCCTCGTCGCCATCACCGCCCCCTGCGCCTTCGTCACGGCACCGTCCGCAGTGTTGATCGGAGGTATAGCGGGGGTGCTCGTGTGCGCCGCGGTGATCTATGTCGAGCGGTCGCTCAAGATCGACGATCCGGTGGGTGCCATCTCGGTGCACGGCGTATGCGGGCTGTGGGGGATTCTGTCCCTGGGGCTGCTCGCGGACGGTACGTATGGAGCCGGATGGAACGGCGTCGACGGCGCTGTACGCGGTTTGTTCTACGGGGACGCGTCACAGCTTGTGGCTCAGATCGTGGGCGGCGTGGCCAACATCGTGGCTGTCGGGGCGATGGGATACGTCGCTTACAAGATCACGGGCCTCGTCGTGGGTGGCCATCGCGTCTCGACGGAAGTCGAGGAGCTTGGACTCGACGTGCCAGAGATGGGTTTGGAGGGATACCCCAGGTCGCCGGAAGTGTCGACGGTTCTGGTCATGACCGAGTCCGTGACGGTACCCACCAAGGCGGGGACCTTCGAGCCCCAGCCGGAGCCAATCTGATGCGCGCCCGCGTATTGGCCGGCCTGCTGCTCGCGCCGGCAGCGGTGGTGGCGCAGGGCACGCCGCAGCTCAAGATCTCGGGGTTCGCCGAGGTGTCGTACGCCTACTCGAACCACAGCAGCGACGACTCGACGATCGTAGGGCGCCTCTACGACCGTTTTCAAGACCATTTCATGCTCAACGCGCTCGCGGTCGTGTTGGACAAACCGTACGACGCAGCGAAGCTCAGTGCGGGGTTCCACACCGAGCTGTTGTTCGGCCAGAACGCGACCTTGATCAAATCGGGCGGGCTCACCCTCGGCGACCAGGGCGACATCCCGCACCTCTACGTCACGTTGAACGTGCCAACCGCCAGCGGGAACGGGTTGCAGTTCAAGATCGGGCGGATTCCTACGCTGCTGGGATTGGAAGCGATCGAGACCTCGGCCAACCCGAACTGGTCGGAAGGGAACCAGTTCGTTTACGTGGAGAACTTCACGGGGCTCGGCCTGAGCGTCGAAACGAAGCTCAACAACCACGTGGACGTGCAGCTCCGGGTGATCAACGGGTGGGACGTGATCCACGACAACAACCACCGCAAGTCGCTGATGGGACGCGTGGGGATCTCCCCGGGCGATGCTACGTCGATAGGGGTCGTCGGCTTCTGGGGTCCGGAACAGCCGGACAACGACACCGCGAACCGCTCTGGCGTCGAAGCGCTGCTGTGGCACAAGGTGGGCAAGGCCGCCGTGTGGGTGCAGGCGGACTACGGTAAGGAGGAAAGCGCCAGCTGGCAGGGGTGGGGGGCCTGGGTCACCTACGACTTGAGCACGACGCTGGGCCTGGCCCTTCGCGGCGATTACGTCAACGATGAGGATGGCGCCCGCACCAGCGGGGTGCTGGGGTTCCCAACCAACGCGGGACACCGTCTCGCGAGCGCAACAGCGACGCTCAACGTCCGCACCTGGCCGAACGCCCTCGTTCGCCCTGAGGTGCGCTACGATCACTCCACGTTGGCCGCGTTCGATGGGAAGAAGGGCCAGCTCACCTTTGCCCTGGCGGTGACGTACATGTACTGAACGGCGGGTAAGGCCGCGTTGGTGTATATCTTCCGGACGTTACCCGATGAAGATGCTCTATACGTTGGCCCTGATCGCCGGGGTGACCTCGGCGTGCGACATCCTGCCGCGCGCCGGGGACACCGAGGGGCAGCAAATGACCGGCCGGTGGGATTGGCGTGGCCGGCTCCGCGTAGAGACTGACGACCGGTACACCGTGGTGCGGCTCAAGGTGGACACCAACGGTGTGACCGAGCGGCACGACATCCTCACCGCGCGATTCGAGTTCGACCCGAGCGATGCGATGGGGGACGAGTACGCATTGAACGTCGGGCTCGAAGTTGGCGACGCCGAGCGCCTCAGCGCCGGTCATGCCTATCGCCTCGGCACGGAGATCCCCGCGTACGCCACAGTGACCTGTCTCTGCCGTCCCCTGCGACCAGACTCCGTCCGCGGCACGTACACGATGTCGACGCGGGGCTTGCGCCAGCTCTCGGGCCGCATCGACGCCACGTTCTATTTCACGGCGTGGGATGATCGCGCGGTGCACGCCACCTACCGACTCCAGCAGCGCATCTTCGGGGTGCGGCCGTGAGGGCCTCTTGGGCCCTGGTGGTCCTGCTGTTGGCGGTCGGGCCCTTCGGCAGTCCGGCCGTCGCCCAGACGATCGATACCATCGTCGTCGATAACCGGAACGTGTTCGACAACGCCAACGACGGGCCGGGATTCGTCGCGCGACTTGCGAATGCCCTGCACATCCGCACGCGCGCCTCCGTGATCAGGCGCTCTCTGCTCGTGAGTCCCGGACAGCTGTATGACTCGGCGCGCGTCGCCGAGAGCGAGCGCTCGCTGAGGGCGTTAGGGATCTTTCGATTCGTGCGCGTGGACACGGTGCGGATCGGTAGCGACGCGGCCGGTCCGCTGGCGCTACGCGTCGTGACCGCGGACGGCTGGAGCTCGAAGCCGCAGGCGAACTACTCGACGGCCGGCGGCGACCAGACGTGGGAAGTCGGCTTCATCGAGGAGAACTTTCTCGGGACGGCGAGCCAGCTCGCGCTGTCGTATGGAAAGACGCCTGACCGGCGGCGTCTCGATCTCCAGTACCTCAACCCGCATTTCCTCGTCCCTCGCGCGCTACTGCTCCTGCGTTATGGCGATCTGTCGGACGGAAAGAAAGGCGCCTGGCAGTTTGGCGTGCCCTTCTATCAGACGTCGGCGCGACGGGCGCTCGTGACCTACGGGGAATCGGGGCGGGAGCGCGTCCTGACCTTCAAGGATGGTGCGCTGCTCGACAGCGTGCAGCGCCGAGTGCTGCGGGTCGGCGTGAGCGGCGGCGTGGCGCTGCACGCCACCACGCGCGACTACGTGCGCCTGTCGCTGGGCGCGGAGTGGCGGCGCGAGGACTTCGCCCCGGCGACGACGACGCCGTTCCCGAAGTCCACCTTCACGACGGGGCGGGTGGGCCTGCAATTCGGCCACGTGCGGTTCCGCGTGCTCGAGCAATTCAACTCATACGCGCGGCGCGAGGACGTGGACGTGTCGCAGGCGCTGTACGTCGGCACGGTGCTGCAATCAGGAGTCGGATACGAGATTCGCGGCCAGGTGTCCACGGTATGGCGCGGCGGGTTCGCCCTGCTGTATGGCGAGGCCTCAGGTCTCGACTCCACTCGTACCCGGGGCCGGCTCACGATCGTCAGCCAGAACCTTCCGCGCCAGACACTGATCGCGCACGTTGAGGGCGGCGCGCTGCACCGGCCGAAGCCCGGAGCGGAGTTCGATCTGTGGCTCGACCAGCGCGGGCCGCGCCTCTATGGGGCCCACGCGTTCACGGGGACGCGCACGACGTGGCTCGCATTCGAGGACCGCATCCTCGTCGTCGACGACCTGTGGGGGATGGTGGGATTGGGTTTGGCGCCGTTCGTGGACTACGGCGGCGCCTGGTACGAGAATGAAGCCGCGCGCCTCGGCGGGGATGCCGGGGTGGCGTTGCGGTTCGGGCCCACCCGCGCGGTGCGCGGGGACGCCGGTGAGCTGGCGGTGGGCTATCGCTTTGGGGTCGGAACGGGGTGGGCGATCGCGGTGCGCAAAGGCTTTAGCTTCTAACCATGGCCGATCACGAAATCTTCGACGTCATCCGGGCCGGTGACGCGACCCGCCTCAAGGCGCTCGTCGCGTCCGATCGCGCCGCCGTGAACGTGCGGAGCGAGAAGGGGTTTTCGCCGGTGCTGATCGCGCAGTACCACCACAAGGCCGATTGTCTTGCGGTGCTGCTCGCGGCCGGGCCGGTGCTCGACATCTGGGACGCGGCAGCGGTGGGGGCCACCGCGCGAGTTGCCGCGCTGCTCGATGCTGATCCGAAGCTCGTGAACGCCTACTCCGGCGACGGCTTTTTTCCGCTCGGTCTGGCGGCGTTCTTCGGCCATGCCGAAACGGTTCGTCTGCTCCTGTCGCGAGGAGCCGATGTCGCCCAGGTGGCCACGAATCCGATGCGCATTTCGGCCATCCACGCGGCGGTCGCCGGCCGGTCGCGCGAAGCGGTGGAGCTCATCGTCGAAGCGGGGGCGCCGATCAACGCGCAACAGCACAAGGGGTGGACGGCGTTGCACGAAGTGGTGAACAAGAAGGACCTGGATCTCGCGCGTTATTTCCTGGCGCACGGTGCCGATCCCAAGCTGCAGAACGACGAAGGCAAGAGTGCGATCGGACTCGCGGCGGACCAGGGAAGCACGGACATCTTGAAGTTGCTCAAGGCCCAGGGCTAACTTCCCCCTCCCGGCGCCGTAGCCAAGTGGTAAGGCAGAGGTCTGCAAAACCTCGATTCGTCGGTTCGATTCCGACCGGCGCCTCTCGCCGTCACCGAGGGAGACGATTCACATCGTCACCACCGGTCCGCAGGCGAAACGCGCTCTGCAACGCTTCGACGGCGGCCGCTCGAGCCTTGGCGAGCACCTCCCCCGGCGGCGCTGCATCACCCACGACCACCTCGAACGGCCGCCACATGTCGTCCGACCACGCGATCACAAACGTGCTGCGGCAGCGCCGGCAGCGCATGACGGTCGCTCCCTCGTCCAGCCGCTGGCGATCGGTGCAGTTGGGACAGACGCCGTAACGAGTCCCGGGGTGATACGTGCTCTTGGGAGGCGTGGGCACGACCGACCAGGTCGGCGGGCGAATCGGCAGGACCTGCAGCATGCCACGAGAAAAAGGAAGGTGTTGCCGGTTAACTTCGAGAACCGCCTTGTCGGCGTTGAGCCGGACAACGCGGTACCACGCGCCACGGCGGAGCGGGGCATTGGTACGGGCCCGCACGCGGGCCCAACAGTGCGGCATCGGGTGCGCCCTCCCGGCGCTGGGGGTCGTGGTTTCAGCGGCCGCCAGGGCGCAGCCTGTCTACATCTGACTCCTCACCATGCCGCCGGCGCCCACCTGAGGCTGTGACGGGCCGCACGGTCGCGGCGGCCACACGATCAACGAGTCTTCTGCCCTGGCAGGTTCTGGCCGTTCTGGTGCAAGACCATCCCGTCCCCGCTGAACGAGATCTGGGCATCCACCACCTTGAAGAAGAACTCGGTCTCCGACTCGGCAAAAATCGGAAACCGCGGCTGCCCGGTGGCCTGAATGAACAGTCCCGCCCCCTCGCGCGTCACCACGATATGGAAGGCCGGCACCAGCTCGTATTCTCCGACATAGCGCTGCAGAACTAGCGAGTCGACGGCGACCGCCGTGCGAACCTTCGGCGGCGTCTGCAGCGGCAAGGTCGCGTCGAGCAGGTGGAATCCGATGTCGTCGGCCCCGATGTTTGCGTTCGTCAGTACGACGACGGCGATGCGTCGCACCTCATCGAATCCCGCGAACGAGCGGTAGCCTCCCGTCCCGCCGTTATGCCAAATGATCGATGGCCCCTGCGGCCGGCTGAGGATGTGCCAGCCGAGGCCGATCGTCATGTTCGCGCTGCCGGCTGCATGACGCGAGAGGTGTGTCTGCTTGAAGACGCTCGTCGAATCGAGATTCGCCGCGAGAAACGTCAGCATGTCCCGAACCGTCGAGCGCAACGCGCCGGCACCGGCGAGCGTGGGGAGATCCCAATTGGGGACGACGTTCCCCTCGTTGTCGTGTCCGGGGGCGAGCCGGGCGCGTAGGGCGGGCGAGAGCGTGATCGCGGTCTCGTGCATGCCGAGGGGAGCCAGGACGCGCTGCCGCACCAGCTCCTCGTAGCTCATGCCGGCCTTGAGCGCGAGCACGTGCCCCAACAGCCCGACGCCGAGATTCGAGTATTCGTAGGTCTCGCCCGGGTCGCGCGTCAGCTGATAGCCGGACAGGAACGCATACATCTGGTCGACCGTGTAGTCGGCATACGGATTGGTCGAATCCCGGGGCGCCATATTCGAGGGGAGACGGGGCAGGCCCGAGGATTGCGTCGCGAGGTCGAGCAGCGTGATCTGACGGCCGTTGCGACCCGGCACCTGCACCGATGACGGCAGGTACTTCGCGATGGGATCCTCGAGGTGCACGGACCCGTCGGCCACCATCCCGGCCAGTATCGACGACGTGAAGACCTTGGTGATCGACCCGATCTCGAACACACGGTCGGCGGGGAGGCCTACGGCCACCACGCGGCGGGTGCCGTTCGCGTCCAGCAGACCGACGACTATTCCCCGAAACGGAGACGAGGTCAGACGCTCGGTGACGATCCGCCGCACTGTCGAATCGGGCGGCAGGCCCTGAGCGTGAAGCGGAAGGGCGACGGCGAGAACCAGCGCGAAGGCCGACAGGTGGCGTGTGCGCATGGTAGTATTATCCGCCCGTGCTCGTCCCCAAGCTAGTCACCACCCTGAAGGACTACACGCGCGCGCAATTCGCGCGCGACGTCGGCGCCGGTGTCATCGTCGGCATCGTAGCGCTACCGCTCGCCATCGCATTCGCCATCGCCAGCGGGCTGACCCCCGAACGCGGCCTCTACACCGCGATCATCGCCGGCTTCGTGATTTCGGCGCTTGGGGGGTCGCGCGTTCAGATCGGCGGCCCGACGGGCGCCTTCGTCGTGATCGTCGCCGGGATCGTGCAGCGCTACGGCGTCGACGGGCTCCTCGTCGCCACGCTGATGGCCGGAGTAATCCTCGTCGTCTTCGGCCTGGTTCGCATGGGCGGCGCGATCAAGTTCATCCCCTATCCGGTCACGATCGGGTTCACCAGCGGCATCGCGCTCATCATCTTCTCGAGTCAGGTCAAGGACCTCCTCGGTCTCGAGATGGACGCCGTGCCCGCGTCATTCGTGGCCAAGTGGGACGCGTACGCTCACGCCTTCGAGTCCGTGAATCCGTGGGCGTTGGTCGTCGCGGTCGCCACGTTCACGATCATTCTGGTGTGGCCGAAGATCGAGCGCCGCATCCCGGGGCCCTTCGTCGCGCTCATCGTGACGACGGTCGGCACCCACCTGTTGCGTCTCCCGGTCGAGACCATCGGGGCCCGATTTGGCGTGATTCACGCCGGCCTTCCGCACCCGTCCCTGCCGCCAATCACGCTGGCGCTGGTGGCGTCGCTCGCCGGGCCGGCGTTCACGATCGCCATGTTGGCGGCGATCGAGTCTCTGCTCTCGGCAGTGGTCGCGGACGGGATGATCGGGGGGCGGCATCGCTCCAACATGGAGCTGGTGGCGCAGGGCGTAGCGAACCTCGTCTCGCCGATCTTCGGGGGGATGCCGGCGACCGGCGCGATCGCGCGCACGGCCACGAACGTGAAGAACGGCGGCCGGACCCCCGTGGCCGGGATGGTCCATGCCGTGACGCTGCTGCTCATCACGCTGTTCTTCGGGCGCTGGGCGGCCTACATCCCGCTGGCCACGCTGGCCGCGATCCTCGTGGTAGTGGCGTTCCACATGAGCGAGTGGCGCACGTTTGCGTCCGAGTTCCGGGCCCCCAAGAGCGACGTGGCGGTGCTGCTCGCGACGTTCCTGCTCACGGTGCTCGTGGACCTTACCGTGGCCATCGAAGTCGGGATGGTGCTCGCCGCCTTCCTCTTCATGCGTCGCATGGCCGAGGTGACGAACATCCAGGTGCTGACGCACGAGTTCATTGATCCCACGGACGACTTCGAGAGGGACCCGAACGCGGTGCGGCGGCGCGTGGTTCCCGAAGGCGTCCAGGTGTACGAGATCACTGGCCCATTCTTCTTCGGCGCCGCCGAGATGTTCAAAGACCGGGTGGGG
>Ga0193723_1000692_pt1 | contig 13323 bp, 14 predicted proteins | sample H2m2metaG_FD_143042 | JGI IMG/M metagenome (GOLD analysis project Ga0193723, IMG submission 143042) | Soil microbial communities from a riparian zone of the East river system, Colorado, United States - H2m2 | ecosystem: Environmental > Terrestrial > Soil > Riparian zone | place: USA: East River... | reverse complement strand
TGTTATCCAAGTAAATTAGAATTATCTTGGCATTACTTATCTCTTTTTTAGATAAGTCGTGTGATTACTTATGTAGGATACATTAATGCATAAAATACAGCGATTCTCAAAACTTTAATAACTATAACTATAACTACAAAAAGGCATTTTCAAATGTCTATAACTACAAAAAGGTATTTTCAAATGTCTATGGTAACGATAACTAGACTTAGAGGCCTCTAACGGGAATTAGAATGAAGATGTACCTGGGGTTATTACACTAACATTACTTGCGTTATGTTGTTTTTCTCCTCCTCCTACTACCACTTCTATTCTTATAGAACATTGAGCGATTAGTTTATTACATTGCGATAAGAAACTTACGACAACATGAATAGTACACAGAAAATAATGCCATTAGTCGCGGTGATTGCCGCAGCAGCCATCTTTGTATCGCCAAGCATCCTTGCAAACTCTGCATTAGCCACCCAGAACTTCGGTTCTCCATTTGGCGCCAATGCTGGTCCTCTCTATCAAAAGTTCAAGCAATGCCTTGCTAGTGCTGAGAATAATGGTGTCGCCACAGTAGACCAAATCGGAAGGTGCTTGAATACTGTCTATCATAGGAACAGCTAATGGCAGTAACGGTAGCAGTAACAATTCCTCACACTAATAACGACATCAATTAGCACAAGATGATATAAAAGGAAGAACGATAACAACTACTACTACTAGATATCCTTATTTGTTGCATGTAGTGATAGTGATATATCTTTTTCATCTACTTTCTCTAAGGATGAGAAATTATCATCAACAACAAAAATCTCCTAACTAAAGACATCTTGCGAGCATTAGTTTCAACCGTCTATATTAGAGTTATATTCTTTCTTAATTTATAAGATTGGCAAGGGCTAAGGATTTATAACAATTATTCTTATACTAATCAATCTTTATTTTTAATGTTTAATACTAGTTCAATCGTCTGAGTACACAAACTGAAGAATTATTAGTACAACCACTTATCGAGTAAGAAAAGCCAATGATGCCTGTACACAAATCTGAACTAATAAATTATACATCATTACAAGCATTAAGGTTTAAGAAATAGTCCATGCATCTAAAGAACTATAGAGACGATCTAATGTTGTGGGATAAATTCTTGTACAAACGTGCCAGTATAGCATGCTACAAAATTATTATCATAGCTAATGGACAAAAAAAATGCGGTTGGATACGAGCTTTTCCCTTAGTTATTGCACTTATTCCATTGTTTTTTAATAAGTGTGTATGTGTTTACGCAACTACACAGATAACGGTATACAACAGTCGAGATATTTTTACCATAGAAGGCAATAAAGATGTCAAATAATAACAATAGCAACAATAACAATAACTTGTATGTTACTGTATCAATCACTGTCGGAGATGTAAAAGTACAGTTCAACGGCTCTGCCGAGTCAGTCATGACATCTGTCATTACCTTCTTAACAAAACAAGTCCCTACACTTGATCTGGCAAAAAAAATTTCTCTAAATTATGCGGTGACTGAGCTTATTGAAAGATATTCAAATCTAATTCGAATTACTCCCGAAGGTCCTAGAGTAATTCCAGAACTACAAGGATCAGCAATCAAACTATCAGATAAACAATTGGTTGCTTTGCAATTGATAGCATCTAAAATTGCAAAGGATCTTGGTAGGATACCGGATGATAGAATACAAATGTCTGAAATTCAATCTGCTACAGCTCTTAATCCAAAATCTGTTAGCTCAAGGCTGTCGGAGTTGGTAAAGGCAGGACATATACAAAGGGACAATACAAAAGACGGGATTGAATCTGCTGTTTATAGGATTACTACAGCTGGTATTCATTGGTTAAGTTCTACAATCGCTAAAAAGACTAAACCATCCTCTATGATGTAGCTCATTTATAGCTGAGATTCCGAAGGGGGTCTCTTTTGAATATACTGATAATTTCGCATTGTTCCAACTCTAGTTAAAATGCTTTCTCTTACCATATCTGTTAATGAATGTGATACTGCAGTCCTATCGTAATTATATCCACGTCTTGACAACTCCTCATGAACCTCCCGCAATGGTTTTTCTGTTTCGAAATACCTTTCATACCACAGGGTTTCAAGTAGACCTCTACACGTCGTTCCTCCCCTTTGTAAGGCTTTGCGCTCAGGTTCCATAGAGTTTTTTAATACCGATATTTGGTTGATATCGCCTGAACTAATTTGCAACTTTAGATACTCAATATCCTTTTTTAACTCTGAAATCTTAGTATCCAATGTTGTATCAAGAGTGGTGGAATTATCTATACCAGAAAGAACATTTTCAACAATCTGCTTTACTTTGCTTTCAACACAAGTTATTTCAACCTCCCAGTCACGATGTTTTAACTTAATTTTGACTTCTTCCTGAGGAGATGCTGCCTGCTGCGGCCCGCTCATAGAAACATACACCATTGACAATTTTGACACATAAACTTGTTGCTGAGTATATTGCGCATGTTGCGCAACATTAATAAACAACGCTGCAAGTATATTGTTGAGCAACATGAATTCAAAGAGTCTTTTAAATCTTCCGTCGTGTGCAACTAATCTAAACAAATTTGGACACATCTTTGATAAGTCAATTTTCGAATGCCTTTCACCCAAGTTACATGATGTGTTAAAAGGGAAAAAAATCATCTTTACTAAAAACGATAAAAGCCTTGTACCAATTGATGGTTGGGGAAGCAAATCTACACCTTACTGTACTGCAACAATAACAACTATTCAGCCAATCAAGGAAGACACAATGATATCTGCTATTGATTCGAGCAGCATACAAGTCGCAGAAACAGAGGAAGGATCACTCTACGCAGTTAAAAGTGGAATTACAATGGCCATTAACGGCTGTGAATTAATGCATTTTAAAATTGGGCCTGTGTTATTTTACTTGAGCGAAGAAACTATAAGATATTCCGCACTTGACCACAGATTGACAAAACTTGTCCTATTTGATAATGACCTAGCAAAACGGTTAATCAGAATACGGGTCGAAAGAGCAATTCAGATGGAACTTTCTAGACAATTTTCAAAATCAATAATTCTTATCGATGGATCATTGAAGTCATCGATATTTGAGAGCAAAAACCAGAGTATTAAAAATGTAGCAGAGAACTGTTCTCTTTATAGGAATTCAATTATAGGGATTAGCAAAACTAGTAAACTAAAGGTTCTTGACAGAGTTTCTTTACCTCTTACAAAAATCCAGGGACCAGCATATATGGATATTGACTTAATCATCCAAAGCCTTGTCAGAAATACTATAGGTAATAATCTTATGGTAAAGTTGGGAAATAACAGCATTCCTGTCTTGCGTGCAGATATTGTTACTACTCATGGCGATAAAGATGAGTCGCTTGGAAAATTACTTGGAAATGATTCTATAATACAAGGCTATCCTGAAACCCTAAGGCTTGCCCACCATATTTCAACCTTTACTAGTACCGAGACATCATGTCTTAGAGGACATGTTTTGAGCAACTATGACGTAACAGAGATTGCAAGTGAGGATATCCGTAAAACACTGCTAGGCTCGATCCCAGTATGAAGATCTTATCAAAAAAAGACAACGAACTTCTTATGCTAGCAATGAAAACAGATACAGCTAGCAAGGGTGACTATTTACTAATCGAAGATGAAAAGGTAAACAAAAAGATGATTGCTCAGATCTACGACGAGGAATATCTTTCTTCACAATCTTTAATTGAAGATATTGTCAAAGACGAAGTGGTAACTGCATCAAGTACAGAGAATCTCCACGATCCACTCAACATTGGAATTTTATCACGGATGCTCCGAGATGCAAGAATGTTCCGAGCTAAGATAAGGGCTGCCATTGATTTGTCGGACAAGCTATCAAGTGATGTTACATGGATTCCTTCTAGAGTGTATTCTAAGGTAAGAAGATTAAAGATTTCTGAACTAGATTCGCTTCTTGGAAGAACCGGTGTTTTTCCTATTCCCTTAGGGAAAGCCGGTGTAGACAATGAAGAATTCGAGATCTATGCTGAAGATCTTGATGGCAAATTAAATATTATTACTGGAAAAAAGGAATCTGGCAAATCACATCTCTCTAAGATGCTCGTTAAGACACTTGTACAGCATGGGGCATGTGTTATTGTATTTGATTTAAATAATGAATATAGAGGAATAGGATGTAAACAAGATGGCTCTCCGTCTTCATTGGCAGATCAGACGATAGTGCTGGAACCTGGAAATGGATTAACTTTCACTCTTGGCTATTGTGGCAAAGCTGCCATCTCGAACATGCTAAAAAATGCACTCGATATGCCAGCTGCATCGTTACGTGAATTCTTTAGAATTTGGGATTGGCTTGAAAATAAACAAACGTTAGATATCGAAGCGTTAGGTAATGCGATCAATACTTGGAATATTAATGAGCTTGTACGAGATGCGCTTATCTCAAGACACCATGTAATTCAGGCATCTCGTATATTTGATGATAATGGTAAGGGCGATGGAGGCTTCAGGTTTGAGAATCTGATTGCAAAGAAATGTGGAGGTCTTGCAATGATATTTAATCTAGGCAGAGTAACCCCTGTTGTAAGAAGAATGATTGTAGAATTGGTGTTGAGTAAATTGGTTGATTTGTTAGAGAAGACGCTGATTCCACCAGTCTTTCTCTTTGCAGAAGAAGCCCACTTATACGTTAGAGATACGTACTGGGAAGACATTATTACAAGGATGAGGCATTTTGGAATCTATGCAACATTTGTCACAAATCAGCCCGATGCTATTAGCGACGGAATCTACAGACAAGTAGATAACATATTTCTATTCAATTTTACTAATGATATAGATTTAGACAAAATATCAAAAGTATCGTTAGCAGATAACGACACCATCAGGTCCATAGTTAGAACTCTACCTCAACGTCACTGTCTGTCTATAGGAAGAATTGTATGTGATCTGCCTATTGTTATAAAGATTGCAGCGCTAGAAGTATTAACACTAGGAGAGACGAAAAAATTTTTTATTAAATAGTATTAAGATAGAACTTGTTTCAAAATGCACTATTGTTGGCGCATCTCTTTCTCCATTTCTGTCATGTTTAATTTCCTCATGGGTAATAGTACACAAAGCATAGCATAGTTACAAGTATGCAAGGGAGTAAAAGTATAGTTGCTGGTTAGGCAATCCTGCTTGAACTCAAACCTGTTTATTTATTCTATTGACTAATATAATTAATTATAGTCATTTCTGGGATAACCAAACTATCTACTACGAGAGTATCAGGCAGTTACTAAGTAGCAGCAGAAATCTTTAAATCAACAACTCCTCTGATATCTAGCAAATCTATCTCTTTGGCCATTTCTTTAGCTTCATTAGTTTCAGAATCTTGGTTGATGCATTTATCATAAAATGGGCAATATGGACATTTACTTCTTTTTGCATCATCTATCAGTCTAGGTAATATAGAAACATCCTTTTTTTCCAAAGCTTTTAGGAACAGGTTTTTGCGTCTAACCATCTCGTTCTTTAATATTTGTCTAGCAATATCATGTGATGGTAATAATACTTCCCAGCTTTCTATACCCACATCTTTAGCATTGAATGGTCGAAAGAAGTAATCACCTTCTGAATCACTTTTGACCCACCTGAGTTCTTTTATGTTATACCTTATAGAAATAATTCCTTTTTCTATACCAGTCATAACCATATAATATAACAGCTGCCTAAGGTACGATCTGAATGTACTATCATAGAAATCTAGGCGTCTGCCATTGATAGTATCTTTTAATTCGACTATTACATCTTTTTCATCACTCATGATATCTGGATGGGCAAGTATTCCATCCATTTCTATATCTGCTTGCGCTACACCTAGATCTGAAAGCTGTGTAATAACAAACTCACTTGATTCACCTCTTACAAAATGGTGTATTGATTCATTAGAAAGAGGATCCATATCAGGAAATTTTCTTGAATAATACTGCTTTCTTATACAGGTAGTTGGTATGATGTCAGAGACATGCACTCTGTTGTCTCTTCTTCTTTTTTCCTCGTGTCTAGACATCAGGTTCTTTTGTAATAAATTGGTAAATTCAGGATTTTTTTGTATAATTATTACCATTTACTTTAGTCCCAGATGTAATCATTTAGATGAGAATGACTATAAGTATTTGGTGCCCTCAGTTCCAATAATATATTTTACAAAAAACATGTATATGATGCAACAGCTGTGGTCGTATTAGAAAACTTGCAAGGATAAGACGTAAAAGCGAGAAAATAATACAGAGACCAAATTTAGCGTTTGCCTTGATTCCTATTATGCAGCCATATTTTCACATTGCTTTGAATTTTAAGGATTTTTGACTGTCATTAGAAGCTAATCTATTATTCGAGATCACCTCAGTAATATAACTTATTATGATGTTGTTATAATAACTGATTCAGTAACTGTAAATAATATTATATTTTCTATTATATTAAACGATGGCTGCCTCACCACGTTTCTTTGTTCCTATATCAATTGCGTCATTGACTGCTGAGATAAAAATTTTACCATCGCCTGCAGAACCCGTGCTCACTAGATCAAGTATTGTCTTGATGACTTTATCAACTTGAGAATCTTCTACTACCGTAACAATGTTGGATCTGACTGAAAATTCCGAGACAAATCTGCCTGTTCCCCTGGCAGTTTCAACGAGCGGTTTTTCACCTTTGCCTCTGCCTTTTGCTTCTAGAATAGTACATCCTCCAATCCCAGCGTTCTTCAATGCTTCATTTACTTCCACAACTTTCTCATTACTAATAATGGCTTCTATACGTTTCATATTTTGCTATAAAAAGATATTATAATATAAGGTTTTCAAATAATATTTTAGATGTAAAAATTATAACTACAGAGAATTATCTAAAGGTAAATATCATAAAAATACGAGATTTTATATCGCATATTTGTCATTGCTATAGAAATTATATGATATGGAAATATTTAAATAAGCATTTAGTTCTGCTTATTAAGCTAGATCAATAATCTAGAAAAACCGTTCTGGATTTGGAATAAAGAACATACAGAAGATATTATGACAAAGGGTGCCGTGTAACCCAAATCGTAGGTTTCCTCAAAAAGGAAATCACTTCGCTGCCTCCAAAATAGATATCGTCCAACGTTCATTCTGTTAGAGACCGGCATGATTGAAAAAACTTTGCCTGACTAAGGCAGTATAGTAAAAGTTATTTACGTCATCGTATCAATGGCTGACTTTAACAAAGCCCCGGGCCTATATATATAAATATTTCAAGAATCTTCGTCAAATAATACATATGTCACAAGCAGGTGAACAGAACATGATGTAATAACAATGACGGGTATGATGAAAAAATCCAATAAATCTTTACGAATGGGTGACGATTAAGCTGTACTGAGGAAAACCGGTAGGAAATGGCAGCAGTGGTTTACATACTTGACTCAGTAGGAGCGGCTAAAATGCCTCATAAACAGATTACTGAATACCTTATGAAAAACACGGACTTTCAGGATGGTGGAGTCAGATGGTTACAGTAGTTTATGAACAAGAACGAGGATTGCGTAAAAAACATCAGAAATCGGCAGCTATGTCATTTGCGTGAGCAAAGTCTTACCGGTCTCGATCAATACATTATATCAATTTTGGAGCGATGGCAATAGACGCAATCAATGGCTCACACATGAAAATTACAATACCGTTACAATTACAATTAGCAAGACAACTATGAACAAATCTATGCATATAATGTGGAATGAGATAAAGAAGAAGATCACAACTAACAATAGTCGTAATAACCACAACAATAAGAACAAGTACAAGACCAGAGTCGATGTGAACTTTTATGATAAAGGCACATCTAAAAGCCAAAGTGTTTTTGTAGTTGGTATCACTATGGACTTTAGGTTAAATTTTGAATTTCGAGCTAGAGAACACATGCCATTATATAAATTGAAGTTGATTCAATCAATTACAATACATTTTGGATATGCAACAGATTTCTTAAACTCTCATATTCCTTACTTATTTGTGAACTATTACCGTCACAGTTTTTTGGCCCTTAGCTATGAATAGGTGAAATTTGAGATAATCCAAGGTTCACTTTTGGCGTGCACAATGCGTAGTTCGTTACGACAGTAATAGCGAATTGGCTTATAGCAGCATTCAGACATGTAGCAACACAGGAACCCATATCTAACATATGTAGCATAGAATGTCATGTCCAAAGCCGATCTTCACAAGAGACTAAGTAGGGCACACGAAATAACACTCAGCGTTAAAGGTAGAAAATCAGGTAGAGATATCCCTCGGCCAGTCTGGTTTGTGCATGAAGGCAACACTGTGTATTTGCTTCCAAATCACGGCTCTGACACCAACTGGTACAAGAACATGCTAGTCGATCCAACGTTGAAGATCTCTGTAAATGGGGTAGAAACACCTGCAAGAGGTAAACTAATAACAGATAGTGACGGGGCTGACGATATAGCCCGTAAGTTCAACTCTTAATATGGTGAAATAAAAAAGTATTATACGAAATTCGATGTAGCAGTTGAAATCCTACTCTGACAGATCTTCCTAGGAACTGATGTATGCTAGGAGTTAATTAAATTTATTCAATGACACAAAATATGTGGAAAGATAAATGAGACTTGTTTTTAACATTCACTAGCATTTAAAACTATAAAACTTCAATGTCAATCAATCTAAAAGATTCAAATATATCGTTATATGGTGCAGACTCCTTATATAGCGTTTCGTCAACATGACGCTGTTCTTAATGAAGGTATCAATTTGATAGATACTAACTAGAGCGACATTATCAATAACAAACCTATATCGAACGTCACTATTGACTACAAGCTCATATGCCTCATTTACTTTCTGAATAGGGATACATTCTATATGTTTGGTTTGAGGCCTGAATTTGATGGAATAGATTCAAAGAAGAAATCATCTGATGGCTTTGGTATTCTTGGTCGAGTCTTTTCTTGCGACTTTATGACACGCTGCTGCAGTTCGTCTACTAGATCCCAAACCATGCCGCACTTGCTACAATAGTATACTCCCATCCTCATTCTTTCGTGTCATTTCGAATTCAGCGCCAGCAGTTAAGACTTGATTTTACATTCCTTTATTAAAATATGGCAGCACTTTTCTACTAAATGTGCGAATAAATTCTATCTCTGAGGGGCTGGTGCTATGAATATAGACACGAGTAAAACCAGCTTTAAAATATTCCTCTATTGATTTTACGCAGTCTTCCATTGAAGTAATTATATCAATAGATTCTTTTAGTTTTTTGTCAGAAACCTGTGCTTTTGCAGTTTTCTCTAGCTCGCTAGGATCACTTATTGCTGAATCAAATACATTTTTTATTAAAGTAGCTCTCCAAAACATTGTAGATTTAAAGGCCTTATCATAATCTACTGAATAGGATACTTTGTATTCAGCTATCTTAGCAATCCTTGATGAATCCTTTCCTTCTTGCTCTGCAGTCTTGTTAAAAATATCAAGCGTCATTTTAGATTCTTTTGGCTTAAGAAACGTAATTAGGCCATCAGAATATTTTGCAGAAACTTTGGTTGATTCTGGGCCAACAGCTGCCATATAGATAGGCACATAACTCACAGGTGGAGTGTAAAGCTTTGCATTTCTAATTAGGAAGTATTCTCCATTATAATTTACGAAACCATTCTTGCTACTTCTGTTAATATTATTGTTCTCGTCCCTTCCTTCATACCATAGTTTCCTTATTACCTGAATTGCTTCTTTAGTCTTTGATAATCTAAACGTGGTTTAGGCCAAATATATCCTAAGGGTACTTCATTCATAGCCTCTCCTGTGCCAATGCCAAGCCCTATACGACCAGGATAAAGTACATCGAGAGACGCAAAAGCTTGAGCAATTATAGCTGGATGGTATCGATGTAGTGGTGCTGTAACTCCTGTCACAAATTGCATTCTTTTTGTTCTTTCAGCTGCTGCAGCAATCCATACCCAAGTAAAATTACCAAATCCATTATCATGCCACCATGGATGAAAATGGTCGCTTGTCATTGTACTAGTAAAGCCTGCCTTTTCGGCTTGTACTATATGATTGAGTAAGTCTTGCAGAGAATATTGTTCTTGAGCAGCCCAGTATCCTATGGGTGCGCTCTCTCTCTTTTGACTTCTTATTGATTTAGTTTGCATATACAAAATATATATTATCAACAATAATGCAAAAACGTTTCAAAATAAACTACGTCGACCTTGTACCTTTGATACCTGTACAAGTCTTATCTAAAAAATTGGGCCTGCGCAATCGAATATATGATCTGTAAAAAAATGATAATGTAATAAGGGAAGTCGATACCACAAATTTATGAATTGGTAGTAAGTTTTTTGGATACCTACACATGTGAAGTATTATCGCTCGTCGCCGTTAAAGGATATTATCAGGGGTTATATTGTAAATATTATGCTTTTCTGTTTTGACGTAAATATGACAAAACTATGGAGCGTCACTGAAATCTTTTTCATCGTTTAGATTTATATAGTATTTCAGAACATCTGTATTCCATAGTTCTGGCATGTCAATATTATACGCACAGAGGATCGACAGAGGCATCGACGGTTTTCTCTCGAGTGCATATTCTAGATCAAACCATTGTTTTTCTAGACCGCGTGATAAGAAATACGACGATAGATCAGCAGCTACTCGTACTCCTTTTTTTTACCTTTTGCCATGAAGTCATCGCAGATAGATTTGGTAGTCTTCTTCCAATTGTCCAAATCTGGGTGTTCAGGATCTTTGTTATATGGGTCTTCACCCTTTACTATCAGAAGGCTTATTCCGCCACCATCAGATTCTTCAAATCTATTTGTATCAATACCATATTTTCGCATAGCGAATCTTATTTCTGCTATTGATTGTGTTGCAGTAGCATAGACAGCTCCCCAGTTATTCTCAAGTCCAGATTTCACAAAAGCAAATTGTATATTTTGCATAACTTCTTTGGATGTAAAAAATATGCAACCGTATTCACCAGCCTTTAAAGTGGTTAGAAACTGCTCAGGAGAAGCTTCAATTCTGTTCCTTGAAATTTTTAAGCATGATGATGACAAAAATAACAATATGTTTGGTCATTTATTAGATTATACATTATTAGTCCAAAACAAAACAGAATTATGCGTTGATAGCCTGTTGTTATTATATGCTGAAACATTCAAACACATCCTTTTTGGGTAGATTTACTTATTAATGCTAAGCTGCAGTTCGAATAGCGGTGCCCACACAGAAATGTGAATAGGGACTGTATGAGCCATCAATATTCTTCTAGCATTATTTATCGTTAGCGATGGTCATTTTCCAAACTATGGACAATAGATACTCCAAATCATTGACTAATTCAGTAGTAGTGTTATGCAACGGCAAGGTTTCTCTAGAGATTATACATACGATTTTTTTGCAATTATATGCGTGTCTCCCCATTCATAGCTTCTTTCATAGCGTACCTTGAAACCAAACTTGTGGAGAAATTCCATAGTTATCGTGAACTTTCTATAAGTGTTATTTGATAGGATGTATTTCCACCGAGCAGGTGAAATCGTTAGGCGATTTTAGACAAATTAAAAACTTAATTGTCTACTGCTCTTTTTCCACTCCTTACAACAATCGTTAATGAATGACATTCTTCTTAAGCATGTCTAACTATCTGTACTAATAATGCACAATATTACCCACAATATTATACCATCATGCCCAAGGTAATTGATGAAAATAAAATATTATTATTATTAATAATTATGGTATACCATTTTTTTTATTTTCTTATGTTGTATACCCTGTGCACAAAAATCTATTAAATGTTCTATTTGTAGAGGATATCCTCCACTTTCTGGACTCTTTCTGTGTTATCCCTTTTCATTTAGACGTGGCTGCTTTGATAATTAATAATGCTTTTGCAGCCCAAAAACCTAGGGACATAAATTTAACCCACGGCCAAGTTTCTACAGGGCGCTGTATTGCTGTTTGTATGTATCAGGTATGAGAATAGGACTTGCGGTTGGGTCAATACACAAAATATCTATCTCTTGTCTTGTTTATCCAAAATATCTATCTCTTGTCTTGTTTATCACAAGATATCATAACGTTTCCCAACTATGATGCAATTACTTGGTAAAGAAATTAACAAACAAATCTTTATTATCTAATTTTACTATGCAAGTGTGATGATATTATAGATGTTCTCTAAAAACCGTACACCTAGGAAGAAGAAAACAACACACACAAACGACACTACAAAAACAGAAAAGGAATTATCAGATAAGAACAAGGAAGCTTTTAAAGTAGGCTCTTCAATTGCTAAGTTGATAACATCTTCTTGGAATTCCCAAGAAAAACCAGCAAAAGTCTACCTCTTTAACCGACGAGTTCATCATGGTGGAATTGGATCTTTGCTAGGATTGTCAAATCTTCTCAAAAAATCTCAACCAATTCCTACAGGAGTATTATCAGGATTAGGCGAGGGTCTAGCAAAGGATGATTATGCTGATAGAAACGAATGGTTCAAGTTCGAGAAAAAGCATGATGACACTTTAGTACCAGAAACATCAACACTATCATCATCAACAGAGACCAATGTATCACACAGAGACTTCAATAATAATACCAAGACGCGGCATGATGATAATAATAAAAGTGCCATAGAGGGAACAAAAGAGTCATCATCAAAGAATCAAGATGAAGAAAAACAATAAGGTATTGGCCCATTGTTTTGATATTCCACTTTTTCAACTTACATATAATTTGACTTGAAATTTTGTTTATTTAATATCTTTACTCCGAAATCGAATTTCTACTCATTTTTGTTTACGATGATATATATCTATTGTATTGTCAATGTTCTAAGTATCCCAAATATATAAATTGTATAATAATAATACTTTCTATGAGAGAATATTATATTGACAGAAAACTCTGTCAGACACATCACCGCTATCAGAGAAATGGAAGCTCTTAAGCGTGAATATCAAATACGCTGCAGTCACTATGAACTCCAGTTGTCTTCGAAGGATGATTGTGTCAGTTGTACAATTTGCGGTAAAAACTGGTCTTTTCTAGAAGATCGTGGCTATTCAAAAAATCTAAAAATCTATGCGGCTGATAAAGAATAGTTAATTAAAATGAAGGCTAAATAGATTGCCCCAGCAATAATATTTGACATATATTACTGTATTTTCAAATGCAATTAAGAGGGAATAAGTCTGCAATTTCTTTAGCAGCACTAATTATTAGTGGATTTTAGCAGCACTA
>Ga0193723_1000691_pt1 | contig 13323 bp, 15 predicted proteins | sample H2m2metaG_FD_143042 | JGI IMG/M metagenome (GOLD analysis project Ga0193723, IMG submission 143042) | Soil microbial communities from a riparian zone of the East river system, Colorado, United States - H2m2 | ecosystem: Environmental > Terrestrial > Soil > Riparian zone | place: USA: East River... | reverse complement strand
GGCTGCGGCCCGCGCTCGAGGAGTTCCTCTATCCGGCGATGGAGGAGTACCGGGTGGACGTGCGAATCGCCGACGGCCCGCACGCGCAGACGATCCCCATGCAGCTCGAACGCTTCACCCTGATCGGCGCCACGACGCGGTTTGGTCTGCTGACGCCGCCGCTCCGTGCCCGCTTCGGACTCGTCGAGCGCCTGCATTACTATCCGCCCGACGACCTCGTCCAGATCATCACGCGCTCGGCCGGCATTCTCGGCGTCGGCGCCGACGCGGCGGGTGTCGCGGAAATCGCGCGCCGCAGCCGCGGCACGCCGCGCGTCGCCAACCGGCTGCTCAAGCGCGTGCGCGACTACGCCCAGGTCCGCGCCGGCGGCAAGATCACGGCTGCCGTGGCGAAAGAGGCGCTGAAGCGGCTCGACGTGGATGAGTTCGGACTCGATGACATGGACGCCCGCATTCTGAAGGCCATCATTGAAATGTTCGACGGCGGACCGGTCGGCGTGCAGACGGTGGCGGCGGCGGTCGGCGAAGATCCGGGGACGCTCGAGGAGGTGTACGAACCGTTCCTGATGCAGCAGGGTTTTCTCGCGCGCACGCCGAGGGGGCGCGTGGCAACCCCCGCGGCCTATCGACACTTTGGATTTGTCCCACCGAAATCCGCGGAGCAGGCGAGCATCTTCGACGGCTAGTGCACCTCTCCGACTTCGACTACAACCTGCCGCCGGAGCAGATCGCGCAGCATCCCCTCGCCGACCGCGCGGCGAGCCGTCTGCTCGTGCTCGAGCGCGCGACCGGCGCGACTCGCCACCTACACTTTCGCGATCTCCCCGCGCTGATTCCGCCCGGCGACCTGCTCGTCATCAACACGTCGCGGGTGATCCCGGCGCGGTTGCACGGGAAACGGGAGACGGGAAACGTCGCGGAGTTGCTGCTCGTCCGTGAACTACCTGATGGGACCTGGTTGGCGATGGGACACCCCGGCGGCAAACTCAAGCCGGGCCGGCGGGTCACGTTCGGCACGGACAGCGCAAGCGAGGTCGTCGAAGTGTTAGGCGGCGGGCTGCGGCGGATTCGCTTCGTGGGCGACCTCGACGCGCGGGCTACGATCGCCAAATACGGAGCGGTGCCGCTCCCGCCGTACATCAAGCGTGCTCCGAACAAGGCCGATCAGGACCGCTATCAGACGGTGTACGCGACGCACGACGGCAGCGTCGCCGCGCCGACCGCGGGGCTGCATTTCACGACCGAGCTTCTCGCCCGCATTCACGAGCAGCGCAGCTTCGTCACGGCGATCGACCTGCACGTCGGACCGGGGACGTTCAAGCCGGTGGAGACCGAAGATCTCGGCAAGCACCCGATGCATCCCGAGGCGTACGAGATTTCCGAGGGCGCGGCGAACTGGGTGAACAAGGTGAAAGGCGTGGGGAGTGGGGTGTGGGGAGTGGGCACAACCGTAGTCCGCGCGCTGGAATCAGCCGTCGATTCCCGTGGCGAAGTGGGCGCCGGCGTTGGTGAGACGAGCCTGTTCATCCGGCCGCCGTATGAGTTCAAGATCGTCAACCACCTAATCACGAACTTTCATCTGCCTCGCTCGACGCTGCTGACGCTCGTGTGCGCGTTCGGGGGATACGAGCACGTGATGGCGGCGTATCGGGAGGCGGTGAAAGAGGGCTACAGGTTCTATAGTTATGGCGATGCAATGGTAATCATCTGATGTTCGACTTCTGGATCGACAGTCAGTCCGGCGCCGCGCGCTCGGGCTCGCTCACCTTGCCGCACGGCACGGTCGAGACGCCGGTGTTCATGCCCGTCGGCACGCAGGCGACCGTGCGGACGCTCTCGCCGGGCGATTTGAAAGCGGTGGGCGCACAGATCGTGCTCGCCAACACCTATCACCTCCACGTCCGTCCCGGCGAAGACGTCATCGAGAAGCTCGGCGGTCTCCACAAGTTCATGGCGTGGGAGCGGCCGCTGCTGACCGACTCCGGCGGCTTTCAGGTGTTCTCGCTCGAGGGCTTCCGGAAGGTGGACGACGAAGGCGTCGAGTTTCAAAGCCACGTGGACGGAGGCCGTCGCAAGCTGACGCCGGAGAAGGCGATCGAAATCCAGGCCACGCTGGGATCGGACGTCGCCATGGCGTTCGACCACGTCATCCCCGGAGGCGCGGACGAAGCAACTGCCCGTGACGCCCTGGACCGCACGCTGCGCTGGCTCGCGCGCTGCAAGAAGCGCCACGAAGAGCTGAAGACTCGCGACCAGACGCTCTGGCCCATTGTGCAGGGCGGCACGTTACCCGCTCTGCGGACCGAGTGTCTTGAGCGGATAATGGAATTGGGTCCCTGGACAGGCATCGCGATCGGTGGATTATCCGTCGGCGAACCGAAGGACAAGATGTACCAGACGATCGAGGTGCTCGAGGCGCGGCTGCCCGCTACACTGCCCCGTTATCTTATGGGCGTCGGATTTCCGGCGGATCTGGTTGCCGCGGTGGAGCGAGGCGTAGACTTGTTCGACTGCGTCGCCCCCACGCGCGGCGGCCGCAACGGCTCGGCGTACACGCCAGCAGGCACCGTGAACATTCGCAACGCCGCCTACCGGACCGACGACGGGCCGCTCGACCCGAGCTGCGACTGCGAGACCTGTACGACGTATTCGCGCGGCTATCTGCGCCATCTGTTCGTGTCGGGCGAGCTACTCGGACTGCGGTTGCTGTCGCTGCACAACGTTCGCTATCTGATCCGCCTCGCGGCGGAGATGCGAGCCGCCATTCAGCGGGGCGGCGACGCGTTCGCCACATGGGCCGATGACTGGCGCCGCCGCTACCACCACACAGGAGTCGCATGACCACGGCACAATGGTCCCTGCTGTTGATGACCCCCTCCGGCTCGGGTGCGCCGGGCACCGCGTTCATCATTCAGATCGGCGCCTTCATTGCGATCTTCTACTTCCTCCTGATCCGGCCGCAGCGCAAGCAGGCGGAGCAGCACAAGCAGCTGCTGGCATCGCTGCAGCGCGGCGACCAGGTCGTGACGTCGAGCGGCATCGTCGGTGAAGTCGTGCACATCAAGGACGATCAGGTCACGATTCGCAGCGGCGAATCCAAGTTCGTGATCCTGCGCAGCGGCGTCGCCAGCATCACCAACCGGACAGCCGTCGAGGCCAAGCCGGCGTGACGGTTCGGACCCTGCACCTGCTCGGCTCACCGCTCCTGCGGCAGAAGTCGGCCCCGGTCGCCAAGGTGGATGACGCGGTGCGCCGGCTCGTGGACGACCTGTTCGAAACGATGCGCGCCGCGAAAGGCGTCGGCCTCGCCGCCAACCAGATTGGCGTCGCGCGTCGAGTCGCCGTCGTGGACATCGGCGAGGAGGACCCGCCGCCCCTGGTGCTCATCAATCCAGTCATCGTGGAGCGGGGTGAGGAAGACGAGACCGCCGAGGAGGGGTGCCTGTCGATCCCCGAGATCTTTGGCGATGTCACCCGACAGCTCCGCGTCGTCGTCGAAGCGCTCGATCAGGAGGGCAAGCGGTCGCGCACCGAAGCGCACGGCTACAAGGCACGCGCGATTCAGCACGAGATCGATCATCTCGACGGCATTCTGTTTCTCGATCATCTCAGTGCGGTGAAGCGCGGCCTGCTGCTGTCCAAATGGAAGAAGTCGCGCAAGGGACAGACCGGATATCTCAAGGAGGTTACGCCGGAGCCGGCGGGGGAGCTGTAAATGCGCGTGGCGTTCTTTGGGACACCCGATTTCGCCGTCCCCTCGCTCCGCGCGCTCGTGGGAGAAGGCTTCGACGTCGTCGCCGTCGTCACACAACCCGACGCTGCGCAGGGCCGCTCTCGCTCCACGCTGATCCCTCCGCCGGTGAAGCTTGCCGCGCAAGCCGAAGAGCTGACCGTCTTTCAACCCGAAAAGCCGACCGACGGCGCGTTCCTGCTGCGCCTCCGCGACACCCGGCCCGACATCGGTGTGGTGGTCGCCTACGGCCACATCCTCAAGCCTGAGCTGCTCGAGCTGCCGCCACGCGGGATGGTGAACGTGCATCCCTCATTGCTGCCCGGGCTGCGCGGTCCGGCGCCCATCGAGTGGGCCATCGTTCGCGGCCACGAAAACACGGGCGTGACGATCATGCAGCTCGACGCCGGGATGGATTCCGGACCCATCCTTCATCAGATCCCACATCGCATCGAGCCCGATGTGACGGGCGGCGAGCTGTCCGCGCATCTGGCGGAAGTCGGCGCGCAGGCCCTGGTAGAAACGCTGGCGTTGATGGAACAGAGCACCCCGCCGCCACAGCCCGTCCCGCAGGACGACGCGCGTGCGACGTACGCGCCGAAACTGACACGCGAGACCGCGCGCATCGATTGGACGAAAGACGCGCACGCCATCGGCTGTCTGATTCGCGGCCTGGATCCGCGTCCCGGCGCATGGACCGAGCTCAACGGCGCGGAGCTCAAGCTCTTCAATCCGAAAGTGAACGAAACGGCTTTGCCTGGCACGCGGGCAGCCGGTGAGGTGCTCGCGACCGACGGTTCCCTGATGATTAACGCGGGCGGAGGCGGCACGGTCGAGATTTTCGAAGTGCAGCCGGCAGGCAAGGCGCGGATGACGACGGACGACTGGCTGCGTGGTGCACGTCTGAAGGCCGGTACCAGGCTCACGTGAGACCGCCGCTGCCGCGGCTGCATGCCATCACCGACGAGCGGATCGCGCGGCGTCCGGATCTCGACTTGATCGCAACAGCGTTGGCCATGGGCGGCGGAACCGAGCTCGCGTTCCACGCCCGCGGTCACACGCTCACCGGTCTAGAGCAATTCGAACTCGCCGGCCGTCTGGCCGTCCGGGCGCCCGGCCGTCTTTTCGTGAACGATCGCCTCGATGTCGCGCTCGCTCTCCCCACGGCCGGTGTTCAACTCGGCCACGGCAGCCTGCCAGTCAGCGCCGCGCGCGCGCTCAATCCCCTGTGGTGGATCGGCAAGTCGGTTCACGACTTGGCGGAGGCCGAAGCCGCAAGGACGGAAGGGGCCGACTATCTTGTTGTAGGGCCGGTTTTCGCCACCGCCTCGCACCCCGGACGTACGCCGTTGGGCCTGCAACGCCTCACGGCAATCGCGGCGGCGGTTGACGGACTTCCGGTCATTGCGATCGGCGGCATCACGGCCGATCGGGTGCGCGAGGTACGAAACAGCGGAGCCTACGGCGTCGCGGCGATTCGGGCCCTGTGGGACGACGTCGAGCCGGCCGAGGCTGCGCGGAGGATGCGGGAGTGGATGTCGTAATCAACGGAGAACACAAGCGCGTCGCCCTCGGGGCGTCGTTGCTCGATGTGCTGAGCCAGCTCGAGCTGGATCCACGCGCGGTGGTCGTCGAGCACAACCGCCGTATCGTGCGGAGACCCGCATTGGGCGAGGTGACAGTGAACGAAGGTGACGCGATCGAGCTGGTGCACTTCGTTGGTGGGGGATGAGGGAAGGGGGACGGGGGACGGGTGACTACAGCAGTTGAGACAATCCAGGATACTCCCATCGAAATCGGTGGGCGCATGTTCCAGTCGCGCCTCATGGTCGGCACGGGGAAGTATCCCGACATGGACACGATGGTACGCGCGATCGAAGCGTCGGGTGCCGAGGTCGTGACCGTCGCCGTGCGGCGGGTCAACCTCGACCGCTCGAAGGAATCGAGCGTCCTGCACTTCCTCGATCCCAAGAAGATCTTCCTGCTCGCCAACACCGCGGGCTGCTATACCGCCTCCGATGCGATTCGCTACGCGCGACTCGCGCGTGAGGCGGGATTCAACGACTTCGTGAAGCTCGAAGTGATCGGCGACGAAGAGACGTTGCTCCCCGACGTCGCCGGTCTGCTCGAGGCGGCGAAGGTGCTGGTCCAGGAAGGCTTCAAGGTGCTCGCCTATACGAATGAAGACCTCGTCACGGCGCTGCGGCTCGAGGACGCGGGCTGCGCGGCGGTGATGCCGCTCGCCTCGCCCATCGGCAGCGGGCTCGGCCTGCTGAATCCGTTCAGCGTGCGCACGATCAAGCGGCGGCTGCATGTGCCGGTGATCGTCGATGCCGGCGTAGGCACCGCCTCCGACGCCTGCGTCACGATGGAGCAGGGCGTGGACGGGATCTTGATGAACACGGCGATCGCCGCCGCGCAGGATCCGGTCGCCATGGCGCAGGCGATGCGCCTGGCGACGATCGCGGGCCGCGCCGCCTACCTCGCGGGCCGGATGCCGCGCCGTGAAGTCGCGATGCCGTCATCTCCCACGCGGGGGATGCTGGATTAAGGAAGCAACCGCCGCTCGCCGGGCGGCTCTGGAGATTCTCCGCGACGTACGCGCCGGCGCGCCCCTGACCGATGCGCGAGACCGCCACCTCCGAGGACTCGCCGAGCGTGACCGCCGGCTCGCCTACGAACTGTCGGCGGGCGTGCTCCGCCGCCAGCGGGAGCTCGACACTGCGCTCGAGCTCGACCGTGCCGATCCCCGCCTTCACGACGTCCTGCGCCTCGGTGCCTACCAGCTGCGCTGGCTGACGCGGGTGCCGTCGCATGCTGCGGTGTCGACTGCCGTCGAACTCGCCCGGCAAACGGTCGGCGAAGGAGCGACGGGGTATGTGAACCATGCGCTGCGGAAGCTATCGGCTACCCGCTATAGGCTATCGGGTAACAGCCAAACCCACCCTGACTGGCTCGTTGATCGATGGAAATCACGATTCGGTCCGGATGAAACCGCGTGCCTGACAGAATGGAATGACAAGAAGCCAGAATTGTTTCTACAGCCTGCCCGTTGGAACCAGGACAGGCTGCTGACGCAGCTCCGCGATGCAGGGGTCAATGCCGAGGAGGCTCCGTTTGGTGCCGGAATCCGCCTTCACCCGATAGCCGATAGCCGGTACCCGATAGCCAAAGATCTTCCCGGCTACACCGAAGGCGCGTTCATCGTGCAGGACCCGGCGCATGCTCTCGTGGCGCGCTTTGCCGCGATCCCGCCAGGCGCTCAGGTGTACGACGCCTGCGCCGCACCGGGTGGGAAGGCCGTGGCCCTCGAGGCCCGCGGTGCGCGGGTTGTCGCGGGTGATGCACGCCACGAGCGGATGGGTCGGCTCGCCGACACGACACGGCGCGCGGGAGTGGAAATTCGTTGCGTCGCCGCCGATCTTGAGGCGGCGCCGATATGTCCGGGCGGCGTCGATGCGGTCCTGGTGGACGCGCCGTGCAGCGCAACCGGCACCATGCGGCGCCACCCCGATGCGCGGTGGCGGCTCGACCCCGGAGTTTTTGCGCGCGCGGCGTCGCGTCAGGCGAGACTGCTGGCGGCTGCGGCGCCGCTCGTTCGCCCAGGAGGGGGCGGGGGGGGTCTGCTCATCTACGCAACGTGCTCGCTCGAACCCGAGGAGAATGAACGCATCGTGGAAGGTTTCTTGACCAAGAACCCGGAATTCGCGCGGGCGCCGCACGGTGACGCGTCGCTTCCCGCCGAGCTGCTCACGGAGGCCGGTGACTTCCAGACGCTGCCGCAGCGGCACGGCATCGACGGCGCGTACGCGGCGCGGCTGGTGCGAGTGAGCTGATGCGCATCCGCCGCCGCTTCGAGTCGTTTCAGGACGTCAAGATCAGCCCGAAATTCTGGAGGTGGTTGGGCATCGGCGTCGGGATGGTGCTCGCGGGCTACCTCACCGCCTACCTCATCATTTTCCCCGCGCCGATCCTGCCCGGCCACCAGGCGGTGCCGCGCGTGTTGGGACTCACGGTTCCCGAAGCGCAGGCTGAGATACAGAGAGCGAAGCTGCAGGTCACCGAAGGCGGGGCGGAGCCGCACCCCACCGCGCCCGCCGGGATCGTCATCTGGCAGGATCCACCGCCCGGCGTCACCGCGCCGGAAGGAACGAAAGTCACCCTCGTGTCGAGCGCCGGCCCGCCCAAGATTCCGGTTCCGGACGTCTCCGGTCTCGATGCGACGCTCGCGCAATCGCTCGTCGCCGCCGCGGGACTCGTGGTGAGCCAGGTGGAGTCGGTGCAGGCGGCCGCACCAACAGGGCTCGCGATGCTGACGCGGCCGGCGGCGGGAACCGCGCTGGCGCCGGGCAGCGGGCTGGCCATCGTCGTCAGTCGCGGCGCGCCGACCATTCCGATTCCCGATCTCCTCGGCATGGGTTCGGGAGATGCGCGCACCAGACTCGAAACGGAAGGACTGCAGCTCGGCACGGTGACCCGGCGCCGCACCGCCGACGCGTCGCCCGGTACGGTCGTGGGCCAACGGCCGGCAGCCGGGACCCTCGCCGCTCCGGGTACCGTGGTGGACGTCGTCGTGGCGCGGAGTCCGCAGTGACGACGAACGGCATCCGCATCGCACCAAGCGTGCTCTCCGCGGATCTGGCGCGACTGCCTGACCAGGTGGAGAGCGTCCTGGCGGCCGGAGCCGACTGGCTGCATGTGGATGTGATGGACGGGCGGTTCGTCCCCAACATCACGTTCGGCGCGAACATGATCGAGACGCTGCGCAAGCTGACCGACAAGCCGATCGACGTGCATCTCATGGTCGTCGAACCCGAGCAGTACATCGAATCGTTCGCCGGGGCCGGAGCATCCGTGTTCTCGTTTCACCCCGAAGCGACGATTCACGTACAACGCCAGCTCGACGCGGTGAAACAGGCCGGTATGATGGCAGGTCTGGTGCTCAACCCCGGCACGCCATTGGCGCATGCCGAAGAAGTGATCCGCGATCTCGATTTGCTGTTGATCATGACGGTGAATCCCGGATTCGGCGGCCAGAGCTACCTTCCGGGGTCGACAGAAAAAATCCAGCGGTCCCGCGCGCTTCTGAACACGCACCGCGCACAGTGTTTTCTGGAAGTGGATGGGGGAATCACGAAGCAAACGATTGCCGCGGCGCACCAGGCCGGCGCCGACACGTTCGTGGCGGGCAACGCCATCTTTGCGAGCGCCGATCCTGGACGTGAGGTTCAGGAGCTGCGCCGGCGCTGCATGGTGACGGTATGACGAACCGGCAACAGTGGACGCTGATCGCCAGCCTCGTGACCACGGCCGTGTTCGGCGTGGCTCTGGCCATCAAGCTTCGGCCGCAGCTCAACCCCGTCGAAATCGGGTCCAACGCGCCGGGGTTCGCCGCCACCGATCTGCGCGCGAACACGCCGAGCTCACTCGCCGCCTATCGCGGCAAGGTTGTCCTGGTCAACATCTGGGCCACGTGGTGCATGCCCTGCCGCGCCGAGATGCCTTCGATGGAAAAGCTGTACCAGAAGCTCGCGGGCACCGACTTCCGGATTGCCGCGGTGAGTGTGGATGGCGACCCATTTCATCTGGAGGGGTCGGAGGATCAGAAGGGCATCATGGCGTTTGCGACCAACCTGGGCCTCACCTTCGACATCCTGCATGATCCCAGTGGCGCAATCCGGCAGGCGTACGACATTTTCGGAGTGCCCGAGAGTTACCTGATCGATCGCGATGGGATGATCGTGAAGCGTGTCATCGGCGCTGCCAACTGGGAGGAGCCGGTCAACGAGATGCTGATCCGGCGGCTGCTCAATGAAAAATAGCCTGTGGCAGCTGATCACCCGGAACTGGCCGATCAAGGGCGCGGCGCTGTTTCTCGCGCTGATGCTCTACGTCGCCGTGCAGCTGCAGCAGCCGGTCACGACGAGCTTCGACGTGACGCTCACGGTGCTGCTGCCGCCCGGGCGCGCGCTCGTCCATAAGCCGCCGAAAGTCCGCGTGCAGGTTTCCGGGAAGGGCAGCCAGATCCTCAAGCTGCGCTCGCTGGCGGGCGACATCACGCGCCGCGTCCCGGACACGTTGACCTCGTCCACCTATTCGATCCGGCTCGACCCGGACGAAGTGGAGCTCGCGCTTCCCAAAGGCGCCGACGTCCGCGTGATGGAGGTCCGGCCCAGCGAGATCACCCTGGCGCTCGACAGCGTCGCGCGCAAGGAAGTGAAGATCGTGTCGCTCGTGAGTGTGACGCCCGATTCCGGACAGGTGCTGCACGGCGGCCTTTCGATGACGCCGACCACGGTGCGGCTCGTCGGTCCCGAAAAGAGTCTCGCCACGATCGACTCTGTGACCACGGTGCCGATGGAGATCACCAACGTCTCGGGTGAGTTCACGCGCAATGTGCCGATCGATACGATGCCGCTCGGCATCGTGCGGCTCTCGCCCAAGCAGGTGACCGTGACGGGCGACATGGGCCGCATTGCGGAGCGTTCGTTCGCCGGGATTCCGGTGGAAAGCGGTGGGGGCGCGATCACGAGCTTCATCGTCACGCCGTCGCGCGTCTCGGTCGCCATCCGCGGCCCCGAAGAGCGGGTCCAGGCGATCACGCGCGATTCGCTGCGCGTCGTCGCGCACATCACGGGAACGAGTGGGGGCGTCGCCAGAATCACCGTCATCGCGCCGCGCGGCATCACCGCGCGCGCCATTCCCGACTCGGTCACGCTGCGGCGCCGCGGTCCCCCGCCCCCTGCAACTCGTCGTGGCTGACGCAGTCCTCGGCATCGAGACGTCGTGCGACGAGACTTCGGCCGCCGTGCTCGTGAACGGCGAGCTGGCGAGCCTCGTCATTCTCTCCCAGGACATCCACAAGGTTTTCGGCGGCGTCGTCCCCGAGCTGGCGAGCCGAGCGCATCTCGCGGCGCTCCCCGCAGTCGTCGATCGCGCGCTCGCGGAAGCAGGGCTCGCGCCCTCCGCCATCGACGCGGTCGCCGTCACCGCTGGGCCCGGCCTGGCCGGCGCGTTGCTCGTCGGCGTCGTCTACGCCAAGTCGTTCGCCTTTGCCGGCGATCGCGCCCTGATCGGCGTGCACCATATGGAAGGGCACCTCTTCGCGCCGGCGATCGAGGATCGCGATCTCGCGCCGCCGTTCGTCGCGCTGCTCGTTTCCGGCGGCCACACGTTGCTGCTCGACGTGCCCGCCTGGGGCCGGTACCGGCTGCTCGGCGAGACCCGTGATGACGCCGCAGGCGAGGCGTTCGACAAGGTAGCGACGCTCCTCGGCCTCGCGTATCCGGGCGGTCCCGAGATCGAGCGGTTGGCACGAGACGGCGATCCGACCCGCTTCAGCTTCCCGCGTCCGATGATCGCGGACGGATTCGAGTTCTCCTTTTCCGGACTGAAGACCGCGGTGCTGTATGCCGTGCGGGCCTCGGACGACCTGGAGCGCGATCGCGCACATCTCGCGCGCGGGTTTCAGGACGCCGTGCTCGACGTGCTGGTGACCAAGCTGGAGCGTGCCGTCCGAGCGACCGGCTATGCGACGGCGGTGCTCGGCGGCGGCGTCGCCTGCAGCCGCGCGCTCGCGGCGCGCGCGGCGGAGCGCCTGGCGGGAGTCGCTCGCGTCGCCGTGGCGAGTCCGCGCCTCAACGCCGACAACGCCGCGATGATCGCGCGCGCCGGCTGGCACCGGCTGCGCCTCGGTGAGCGCAGCGACTGGACGCTCGACGCCCGCGCTGACCTGCCGCTTCCCGGTCTCGAACCCGCTGAGATTACGACATGACGGTCTATCCGTTCACGCTCCACCTCGGGCCACTGGAGCTCACCGGCTACGGGCTGATGATGATGGTGGCGTTCTTGATGGCGGGCTGGGCGATTCAGCTCGACCTGCGCGCGCGCGGGCTCGACGAAGACTACGCCGCCGACATCATCATCGCCGGCGTCATCGGCGGTTTGGTCGGCGCGAAACTGTGGTATGTCCTGCTCACGAGGGACGCGGACATGCTCTTCCGCCGCGGGGGATTCGTCTGGTACGGCGGCTTCCTCGGTGCGACGGCCGGCATTCTCCTGAACGGGTGGCGGCGACGCGTGCCCGCACGATTCACCGCGGAGATCTGCGCAGCGCCACTGGCCCTCGGCTACGCGCTGGGGCGCGTCGGGTGCTTTCTCGTGAACGACGATTACGGCATCCCCACCAACCTGCCATGGGCGATGACGTTTCCGAACGGGTTGCCGCCCACGACCGTCGGGGAGCTGCAGCGGATGGGGGTCCACTTTCCCGCGCTGACCGACCCGAGTACGCTGGTCGCGGTGCATCCAACCCAGATCTATGAGACGATCGCGATGCTGTGCGTGTTCTGGTGGCTGTGGCGGCGCCGAGACCACGGTCATGCGATCGGCTGGCTGTTCGCCTGCTACCTCGCGTTTGCCGGCGTCGAACGGTTTCTGGTCGAGCTCGTGCGGGCAAAGGACGACCGCAAGCTGGGGGCGTTCACGTTCGCGCAGGGCATGAGCGTACTGCTCGTTGTGGTGGGCGTACTGCTGATACTCAAATGGCGCGTCCCGTCGGGCCCGCAGCCGCTGCCGGAATCACTGCGACCGAAGCAGGTCCCGCTCCGCAGCAGCGCCTGACGACTTTGCCCTGGACCGCATCGCCCAGATCGCGGCGATGATCGCCAGCACGAGCAGCAGTCCCTGTACGATCAACGACTCCACGGTCGGGTAGATGCCAAACACGGGAATGCGCGGCGCGCCTTCGATCACGGTCAACGGAATGATCGCCGCGCCCTGCAGCTCCGCGATGCCCTTCCCCGCGAACACGAACGCCATGTAGTAGAGCATCGCGCCCGTCACCGCGAAGAACGGCTTCATCGCCACGCGAAGTCCCAGCTGATTGACGAGCAGATAGATGGCCACGAGTCCGACCGCGCCGGCCGCGATGCCGCCGACCACCGGTACGGTGCTCGCGCCCGCCGACGTGAACAGCGCCTTATAGAACAGGATCGTCTCGAACCCCTCGCGATACACGGCCAGGAACGCGACCGCACTCAGCGCCAGGCCGGAGCCGGAGGACAGCGCGCTCTGCATCTTGCCGCGCACGAAGGCGGTCCACTTGTCGGCTTCGATCTTGGAGAGGAGCCAGTAGCTCACGTAGAAGAGGACGGCAGCGGCGACCAGCATCGTGACGCCCTCGATCATCTCACGCTGCCCCGGCGTCACCTGAACCAGCAGCTCGACCAGCACCCAGGTAATGACGCTCGCCCCTACCGCCGCCCAGGCGCCGCGCGCCACCTCGCGCCGGCGCTCCGACGCTCCCGCTTTCGCGAGGAACGTCATCAGCGCGGCGACGATGAGGATCGCTTCGAACCCTTCGCGTACGAGCAGGAAGAACGAGGCGACGAAGAGACTCATCCCCGACGGTCGATCGGCGACGACGCGCTCGGCACGCTCGAGGCCAGCCAGCAGGCGCTCGCGAATCGTGTTCCGCTCCTCGTCGTCCGCTTTCACCACGCGCGTGCGCAGCCACGCGAAGTTGCCTTCCAGCTCGCTCGCGAGCCCGCCGTTCTTCGCCCGAATCGCTGTCTCGACCTGCTCGAACGTCA
>Ga0193723_1000690_pt1 | contig 13324 bp, 15 predicted proteins | sample H2m2metaG_FD_143042 | JGI IMG/M metagenome (GOLD analysis project Ga0193723, IMG submission 143042) | Soil microbial communities from a riparian zone of the East river system, Colorado, United States - H2m2 | ecosystem: Environmental > Terrestrial > Soil > Riparian zone | place: USA: East River... | reverse complement strand
CCACCTATGCGAATAGTTCGCGAAGGTGTGCCGTTTACCTCAACAAGGCGCTCCAGTAACTCGATACCATATAAGTCACGGATTCGATCGGCCAGTGTCGCCGCCGCCGGTAGCTGGAATAACATGCGGTCGTCTCGTAACAAAGAAAAACCGATCTGAGAATGGCCAATCGCCTGCAAATGAATCTGATGTTCGATGTTACGGCTTTCAGTATTTTCAGAGCGAAGAAATTTTCGGCGCGCGGGCAAGTTATAAAAAAGCGAGCGCACCTCGACTTGAGTTCCCGGCGCCTCGCCACCGTCGCGCACGATATCGATCTTACCGCCGTTGACGACGATTTCGGTTCCTGCAACTGCGCCGGGCTCTCGCGTGGTCACACGAAATCGCGACACACTGGCGATACTCGGCAATGCTTCGCCCCGAAATCCCAATGTCGCCACGGCTTGAAGATCGGCAGCCGACCGAATCTTGCTCGTGGCATGTCGCTCCAGCGAAAGTAACGCGTCATCGCGATCCATACCGCAGCCATCATCGACTACTCGGACCAGCGAGATTCCTCCGCGACGAATGAGGATGTCGATCTTGCGAGCGCCGGCGTCGATGCTGTTTTCAATCAGCTCCTTCACCACTGACGCCGGGCGCTCCACGACTTCGCCCGCGGCCACCTGACTGGCCACGGTCTCTGACAACAATCGGATCCGGCTCATTTTGTATTCAAATTGTAGATTCCAGATCGCCGATTGCGAAGAAAAACGGTGAAACCACTTAATGTTTGCGTCATTCTTGCGCCTTCGGCGGTTGTATTTGCCATCGTCTTCAGAGAAGCCGATGCACCTTTTGCCAATTGCCAAGGTGGAACGGTTGCCGCGGCGACTCCTCAACGCGTTGAGAAACGTATACTGATCGGTGCTGTTTTGACTTGGTTACGCTGCAGCCGTATTTTCTGGAGATATGATTAACATCACCGACAACGCTGTTCGACAACTGCAAAGTCTGCTTCCGGCGCGGGAAGAAAATTCGCAAAAAGGTCTGCGCGTCCAGGTTGCGAAGGGCGGCTGTTCGGGTCTGCATTATGAGATGACTCTCGACGAAAAAAAGGAAGGCGATGCCGTGGTGGAGCGCGATGGAATGCACTTTTTTATCGACGGTGAAAGCGTTCCCTACCTCCGCGGCGCGACCCTGGATTTTAGCGGTGGCTTGACTGGCACCGGTTTTCAGGTCGTTAATCCAAACGCATCGCGCACCTGCGGATGCGGTTCGTCGTTTGAAACGACACAATCGCCTTGAAACCGGGTAATCTTCTCGCGCTGGCCTGATGGACCATGGTTTTTATCCATATGACGAGCCGTACGCTCGTCCACGACGACGCACCAATTATTTTGCCTGGACGGTTGCCATTCTGCTTCTGATTGGCTTCGCGTTAGCCGCGTGGCTGGGCAGTTTTTACATCTTCAATCAACCGGAACGCCCTGATAGCTACCGGATTTTACAAAGGCTGCACAAGATCGAGCAGCCAAAGCGTTTTGAACTCACCGCAGCGCCGCCAGGTGAATTTCTAAACTCGAAGCAACTCTACGAGCGTTATTCGGGAATGGGCAACGCCGAGCTCGCGAGGACGAATGGTGAGCTGGCGCGCAATTATATTCGGAATTATCAGATGGTGCGCGGCTTGGTTCCCTATGTGGTAGGCAGGTACAAAATTGTTGCAGCACGAGAGCTCGGACCCGGCGATGTGTTTACTTCTGGCATGGTCGCCCTGACCAATGCTGTCGATAACGGCGAGTTGCTCATGGAACATCTTTATCCAGCGAATCCGGAGGCCCTGCCGCTCATGAAACAGACGCTCAACGTTGGATTGGAAATCAAGCTGGAACGCTCACATGACATTTCTTCGGTGATTCACGCTGAGCGCTTGGCCGATGGCCGCATGATGATTACTGCCGTGCCATTGCTTTATGGAAGCTATACGGTCACACGTGGTTTGGGAACATTTCGCCTTGAACCACCGCTCAGTCTCAACCTCGTCGCGGGCTGGCCATTGTTTAAGACGTCAGAGCGCGATGCAATCGAAAAGCGCTACGCAGAGTACCAGCAAAAAACGGCGGTAGCGCAAGGAGGCCCGATTTCCATACCTGGCTTCAGTCCCAGCGCGACGCCTCCGCCCGCCGCGAATGAATTGGTGCGCGTCGAGCAAGCGATTCCCATTGGAACGCCGCCAGTCGTAGCAAAGAATGAAAAGCTGGCTAGCCCCACGCCGCCGCCAAAGGGTAGAAGATGGGGCAAGAAACAGAAACTCGAATCCCCACCTCCGGCAATGACTCCGGCGCCAGTGATTGCTCAGAAACCGAGTGCTCCAAGTGCGACGCCGTTCACCGTTGCGTCCGCAGCGACGCCGCCAAACCTTTCTGTGGCTACACCAGCCCCAGCCGTGAACGCCTCCAATGCTCAAGCTCCAGCGGTCGCCCAGGCCCCGTCTGTTCCGGCAGCGACGCCAGTGCCAGTCCTGCCAGCTCAGCCCGTTCCCGCGGACGCTTCCAACGTAGCTCTGGCCTCAAACGCAGGCGGTGGCAGTTGGAAAACATTTCCGCCGGGCAGAATGCCACTTGGCCGGCTCATAGGAACCGGCGATCTGCGTGACGTTGCTGAGCACGGCCTTGCGGGCGAACGCGTCTATTTGAAGGGACAGTTCGTCGTGAATTTTTCCGATGCTAACAAGGCAGTGCTACGCCCACGCACGAAGTTGACCGAGAAGATGCTGCACTTTGGTGGGGGTTCTTCTACGCGTATCATTGTCGAATTTCCAGCCGGCTATGTGCCACCGCGGCAAGGAGCGGAAGTGAACCGCGATGAACAGCGACCCTACGAGATCACCGAAGTGCGCAAACAGGGAGACGGACAGCTTAACGTCTTTGTGCGCGAGATCATGCAGTAGGAACGGTGCGCCCGGCGGTCGCGCCCTACCAAATTCTCGTTTCACTCAGTGTGCGATTTTAGAATTAACCTGCCGTCGCGGATTTCAATTGTGCCTACGCCGGAGTTGTTCCGGTAATCGGCGAGATAATCTCGCAATCGCTTCGAACGATATTTCCAATTCAATAGATCGCGCGGAACAGGCTCGCCGTTTACGACGATCCGGTTCAACTGCGGGTTCTCCAGCGATTCCTCGCTCTTTAGTTCGACCGCGATGTCACCGTTAAAGTAATAACCCGACCTGCCCATGAGTTCTCCAAACGGCACACTCGCCTGGCAACGCAGGCGGTCCCCGTCAATCGAGACAAAGATCTTGCCGCGTGTGTCCTGGTTAGTGGTAATCAACGTATTGATGTCGTCCGGTGTCAGTTCAAGCTCGGCCGGCTGACCAGCGCGGGCTTTTTGCTCAAAATCCTCACAGCGCTCATGGACGGATTGAATTTGCGCGTCTGAAGCGGTGAACTCAGGTACTGGCACAGGCTTTTGAGCAATGGCTTGCGCTTTCGTTAGCCAGTAAATGCCGTGCAAAATTGCCGAGTGCCGCTGAAACCCCCAATACATGCCTCCTAAACAAGCGATCGCGAGCACGATCGCAAACACAACAAGAATAAGACAGCCTCGCCCGAAACAACCCAATCCCCTTCTTGGTGGCGGCGCGTCAACCCAGCCGTTCATATCTTCTGACGCGACTCCGCGTCGATCGTCGCCTGCGCTTCCATTAACTTGTCATAGAGCGCCTGCAACCCTTCACCAAGCACGCGCGTTCCGGCGAGGATCGGCATGAAGTTCGTGTCACCGCTCCAGCGCGGGACGATGTGAATGTGCAAATGATCCGGCACGCCAGCGCCTGCGCATTCGCCAAGGTTCAGACCAATGTTAAATCCCTGCGCCTTTGTCGTGGCGCGCAAGAGCGCCTGAGCATGCGCAACCAAATTCCATAACTCAACGACCTCATTCTCGCCGAGCGCGGAAAACTCCGCCGTTTTTCGATATGGCACCGCCATCAAGTGACCGACGGCGTACGGATAACGGTTCATCATCAGGAACGCATTCTTTCGGCGCGTGATCACCAAATGCGCGGCGTCATCGTTTGCCTGCGCCGCCGCGGAAAGAAAGTTGCGGTCGCGCGGTTCTTTCTCGAAATACTCCACCCGCCACGGCGCCCAGAGTGTTTCCAGTTCCTTCTTTGGAAATTCCTCCATCGATATTAAGATTTTCTATAGGAGCCTTCACTCCCATTTCGCGAGAGTAGATTTCTCGTTGAGAAAGTCGAGTCCACATTTCCGCACCTTTTCTTGTCATTCCGAGCGACGTCGAGGAATCTCTCGATGACCTCTTGTATCCAGCTTTCTCTTTATCCATTCATGTCTGGATTTGAATCGCAAAACGAATTACAAGATGGAAGATGCGAACTTTAATAAAGCTGCTGTTGATGACCGTCGTCTTCCCCTTGGCCACAACCAATAAATTGAACGCCTCTCCAGAAGAAGATGCTAAGGCCGTGGCCGCGTTAGATACAAAATATCAAGCCGCAGTGAAGACTAACGACGCCGCAACCATGGACCAGATTTTAGCCGACGACTTCATCCTGGTGACCGGGCGTGGCAGTGTTTTTAGCAAAGTCGACCTAATTGACTCGGCTCGAAAGAAAGAAGTCACCTACGAACGCCAGGACGAAGAACCCGGAACACAGAAGGTCAGGGTATGGGGTAACACAGCCGTTGTGACTGCGTTGCTGTGGATCAAGTCGGTCCGGGAAGGTAAACCAGCCGATTACAAACTATGGTTTAGCGACACTTATGTTCGCACGCCAACAGGCTGGCGCTACGTCTTTGGCCAAGCCTCCCTGCCTTTGCCTAAAGCGGAGTCGCCCCCAAAGCCTTAGCTCTCTACGCGAAAGCCGGAGTATTTCGGCTTGCTCTGTTTGCTCGACTCTGATAGCGAAAGATTCATGCTTTCGTTTTATTCGCGGCCCAGCCGAAACCGGCGAAAGGGCGCAGCGTCGTTGGTGATCGGTCTTGCTCTGACGCTGTCTTCGTTGCTAAGCCCCGGGGTAGCGGACGCACAACAACTGGCGGTAGCAAACAGAACCTTTCTTGTCATCTATCGCCCGGGACCAGCCTGGCTGCCTGGAAAACCAGTTACGGAACAGCCTTTGAAGGAGCATGGAAAGTACATGCTGAGTCTCTACATTAGCGGCTCGATGAAGCTTGCAGGGCCGTTGACTGACAACGCTGGAGGAGCCGTTTTGTTGGACGTTGCGGATGAGTCCGAGGCCAAAGCGATTGTTGCGGAAGACCCGGCTGTAAAGTCTGGAATCTTTATATACGAATTGCACCCGTGGGAATTAAAGCCGTGGGACGAGTACTTGAAGAAGCGCCGGAGCGGCGCTCAACAAGGCGCTTCAGGAGACAGTCCTACCCCTACGCGGCAGTCCTGCCCCTGAGCTTGATCGTTAGACTTATGCACCTCTGTGTTCTCTTGTTTTGCGGTTGTTTGCTCGGCACCGCAGAGCACGCCCTTTCGTCTGAGGCGACGACTCCATCACAAGCATCCGGCGACGAGAACACACTCTGGAATCTCGAGCGCGCATATTGGCGGTACGTCGAGACCAATGATCTGACGGCCTATTCCAGCTTATGGCACAAGGATTTCCTAGGTTGGCCGTCGGTTAGTTCCTCACCTGTCCGTAAAGATCACATCACCGATTGGATTACCTCGCAAACAAATAAGGGCTTGGTGTTCAAGACCGTTGAATTTAAGCCTGCCGCGATTCAAGTCACTGGGGACGTGGCTTTCGCATGCTATTGGGTAACGTTCAGATGGCTTGACAAGAACGGTAGTGGTGCGCCGCATACTCTCCGTATCACACATGCGTGGCTCCGGAGCGGGCACGACTGGCGCATCATAGGCGGGATGTCCATGCCCAGAGCCCAAGAGTCCAGCGAAGTGATCAACAAGGGTTTAACTAGTGTGTTTGCCACGACACTCTGCCGTGGCTTATCTCTTTCTCGTTAGGCACAACTTATGAAACTCAAACTGCTATTCACCGTGTTTCTTTTGGTGAGAACCCTACAGCAATCGTCGGCAGAAACACCGGTCCCTCAATCTTCCCCCGAAGCACTGGTCTCCGATCTTTACAAACAGAAAAGCAGCCCGTTTTTTCAGACCAAGGATCATGGTCTGGTCAGTAAATATTTTTCTGAACGCTTGGCGCAACTTATTTGGAAAGACGCGGTGTCGTCAAAAGGTGAAGTGGGTGCGCTGGATTTCGACCCCCGTTACGACGCTCAAGACACTGATATCAAAAAGTTTTCGCTCCGAAACTCCAAGTCTGGAAAAGACGAAGCAGAAGTGATCGCTTCATTTGAAAACATGGGTCACAAAACCGAAATCACTTATTCTCTCGTCCTTACAAAAATGGGTTGGAAAATTTCCAATATCAAATACGTGGACGGCAGAAATTTGGTTGGTCTCTTAAGTGCTAAGTAGTTTTTTTAGGCCTAACCAGCGGCTGCAACGGACACGTGACTGAGGCCCGTGCCGTTGAGCCTGATAAGTTAGACCTAATGCATTGAAATCGGATGAACATTGATGCCATCGGTTGGGCTACCTTATTGGCGGTATCCGTTCTTAGCCTGAGTTGCCAAAAACAAGCGCTGGAAAAGGAGGCTCCGCCGTTTCGGATCGTTGCGACGGATGCCGGATTTGAAGCTCCTGACAGGCTCGCCGCAGGGCTGCGTCATATCACTTTCGAGAATCGCGGATCTGAGATCCACGAGGCTATGCTTGTTAAGCTCCCCAAGGGGATGAGCGCGGACGACTACGTGGCAGCCGTCAAGAAGGGATCACTGTTCCCGGAAGGTGCCTTGGATTATTCCGGGCCCGGACTAACATCGCCTGGGGCAACTGCGGAGATGTGGTTAAAGGTGGATCCAGGACACTACATCATCATTTGCTGGAACGACGGTCACGCCAAGACGACACCGGTCCGTCCGTTTACGGTTGAAGAACTGGGTTTGGCGGATGACCGGCCGCCGAAGGAGGATTTGGTGTTAAAACTCTTTGACTACCGCTTTGAGCTCGACGGCAATTTGCACGGAGGAACGCACGTCATCCGAATCGAAACCCCTGGGCCGAACATGCATGAGGTAGACTTTTACCGCCTGCACGACGGCCAGACTTTGGCGGAACTGAAAAGCTGGCGGAAAGAAAAGCACCCGGGACCCGCCCCGGCGGAAGCCTTGGGCGGCGCACTCGACAGTCATGACATCAACAGGGTGGTATGGCTGCGAAAGACCTTCACGCCGGGCCATTACGTGTTGCACTGCGAAATGCCCGTTACAAACGCCCCTGTCGGCTCGGATCTGACCCACGCCGATGTTGGAATGGTGCGGGAGATCGAGATCAAAGAATAATGGCCAACGATTTTCGCAAGGGCGGCATGCACTCGTCGCGGCGCGCAAGTGTTCCACCAATTACCAACGAGGGTTTACTAGGCGCTACAGCCAACTCCTCATCCGCATAAAATCGTCGTAAAAAATTCTTGAAAAAAACCTTGCTTGTGAGTTGGTGTTATAGTTAACTATATCACTAAATGAGACAGAGCGAGCAATCAACAGGGCCGCGGGTAGTCTGGGGTGTTTGGAGCACAGGATGAATCCTGAATGGAATGATAATCAGCCGATTTATCGACAGCTCCGCGATCATGTTGTCCATATGATACTCGACAGCGTGCTCAAAGAAGGCGATCCCCTGCCCTCGGTGCGCAATGTCGCCGCCGAATACCGGGTCAATCCCCTCACCGTTCTAAAGGCTTATCAAGAATTAGTCGACGAGGAACTGGTCGAAAAGCGGCGAGGCCTCGGCATGTTCGTCAAGGAGGGCGCGCACAAGTCACTACTCAAGGGCGAGCGGCAGAAATTTCTTTCCGAACATTGGCCCATGGTGCACGCAACCATTCAACGGCTGGGACTGAATCCAAAAGAGCTGCTCGATGCCGCAGCCCGCAGTTCAAATAGAAAGGAGCGGCCATGGCAACGATAGAAGCGGGCGGTCTCCGCAAAACTTTCGGCACAACCGTCGCGCTCGACGGCATCGATCTGCGGGTTGAAGAAGGGCGCATCCTCGGATTGATCGGCCCCAACGGCGCAGGCAAAACGACCGCGCTCAATGCGATTCTCGGCCTCACGCCATATCAGGGAAAACTAAGGGTGCTCGGACGCGATCCTTGGAACGAGCGCGATCAGCTCATGCAAGATGTCTCATTCATCGCTGATGTCGCCGTGCTGCCGCGTTGGATTCGCGTCACGCACCTACTCGACTACGTCGCGGGTGTGCATCCGCGATTCGATCGCACGAAGGCGGAGAGTTTCCTGGCGAAGACCACGATCAAACGCACGAGCAAGGTAAGAGAATTGTCGAAAGGAATGGTAGCCCAACTGCACCTGGCGCTGGTTATGGCCATTGACGCGAAATTGCTGGTGCTGGACGAGCCGACGCTTGGGCTGGATATCCTTTATCGTAAACAATTCTACGATTCCCTGCTGAACGATTACTTCGATCACAGCCGTACTATCGTCGTAACAACCCACCAGGTGGAAGAGGTCCAGGACGTGCTTACCGATCTCATGTTCATCAACCGCGGTCGGATCGTGCTCGAATGCAGCATGGAAGAATTCGACTCGCGTTATGTGGAAGTGATGGTGAATCCGGAGCATGTCGCCACCGCACGCGCGCTGAAGCCGATTCACGAGCGCCCCGTCTTTGGCCGCAGCGTTCTGCTGTTCGATCATGTGGATCGCGACCAACTCGCTGCACTTGGTGAAGTCCGCAGGCCCAGCATTGCCGATCTGTTCGTAGCGGTGATGAGTAATAACGCCAATCAGCCCCAGCCTTCGCACGAGGTCACGGCGCACCAAGGAACAACAGCGAGATGAATACCTCACCGAATAACACGCCCGGGTCTACCAGGGTCAGCGACCCCGGCTACAGCAGATCTTCTACGCAGCCTTTCTATTGGTCGGTGCGGCGCGAGTTATGGGAGAACCGTTCGATCTACGCCGCGCCGCTAATTGTCGCAGTAGTCGTGCTGTTCGGCTTCCTGGTTAGCACGGTTGGTATGCCGCAGCGCAGGCAGGCTGTGCTTTTGCTCGACCCAGCGCACCAGCGAGCTGCAATCGGAGCGCCGTACGATATGGCCGCCATGATGTTAATCTTCACCGCGTTCATCGTCGGCGTATTCTATTGTCTCGATGCGTTGCATAGCGAACGGCGCGATCGCAGCATTCTGTTCTGGAAATCGCTTCCGGTTTCGGATCTCACAACAGTTCTCTCGAAGGCGAGCATTCCATTTGTAATTCTGCCACTAGTCATCTTCGGCATTATCGTTCTTGTTCAGTTCCTCATGTTGCTTTGGAGCAGCGCGATCCTGCTACCGAGCGGTCTTGCCGCGACGACGTGGACACGTTTCCATTTGTTTCAACAGTCGGTGATACTGCTCTACAGCCTGATTGTTATCGTGCTCTGGCACGCCCCGATCTACGGTTGGGCATTGTTAATTTCCGGATGGGCCCGGCGCGCAACGTTTCTTTGGGCAGTGTTACCACTCCTCGCGATCGGCGTTCTTGAGAAGTTTGCGTTCGATACTTCGCATTTTGCAGCGATGTTGAAAGATCGCCTGTTTGGCGCCGCTGACACAGCCTTCGCTTTCCAGCCGCATCGCGGAGTTGCAATTGATTCACTAGCTCAGCTCACACCCGGAAGATACCTCTCCACGCCGGGTCTCTGGGTCGGCCTCGCATTCGCTGCCGCATTTGTGGCCATAGCAGTCCGACAACGCCGCTATAGAGGACCTATCTGATAAGAATGACGACAAATTTCATCTCCTCCAGACGGACAGGCCATTGGGGTCAATCGCCCCTACCAAATTAGCTTATGCATCCGACCGATAAAGCCGCGCGTATCGCCGGTGCCGTGTACCTATCAATGGTACTGACCGGGCCGTTCAGCCTGATTTACGTTCCGGCCAAACTCATCGTCCGTGGCGATGCGACCGCAACCGCGAACAACGTACTAAATCATGAACCCCTGTTCCGGCTCTGGATCATGGGTGATCTGTGGACACACATTATCTTCATTTGCCTCGGAGTTACGCTGTATCGCTTGCTTGGCAGCGTAAATAAGCCATGGGCCGTGGCGATGCTTGGGTTCGTCCTGGTTTCCGCGGCGGTTGGTTTTCTCAATACCCTGAACAACATCGCCGCTTTTATCCTTTTCCGCGGCGCCGATTTTCTAAATGTCTTCGAGCAGGCCCAGCGTAACGCCCTGGGAATGTTTTTCCTTCGCCTCCACTCCCAGGGAAATTTCATCAACGAGGTTTTTTGGGGCTTATGGCTTTTTCCTTTTGGGTTACTCGTCTTTCGCTCTGGGTTTTTGCCACGCATCATCGGTGTTTGGCTAATGATCAACTGCGTGGCTTGGCTGGTGCTGAGTCCGCTCGCATTGTTTGCTCCATCCTATTACGATGCGGCTTTTCGGTTTGCGCAGCCACTCCTGTTTGGCGAACTGGCAATCATGCTGTGGCTTCTGATCAAGGGCGCAAAGGTGCCATCGCTCCGAGCTGCCACGGCGTAGGTGAAGATCGCGTGAATAGAATCGACCATTCACAACGGATCGCCGCAAAAATCGCGGGCGTTAGCGGCCTGCTCGCAGTGGTGATCGTCATTTTCGGAAACTACGTGTTACTCGGCCCGCTGGTCGTTGCGGGCAACGCTGCGGAGACCGCTCGGAATATCGTGGCGCACCAGACTCAACTGCGGGTAGCGCTCACTTGCTTTCTTATTTACGGCGTAATCGTTGTCGTCCTACTTTCGGCGCTGTATGTGATCCTTAAGCCGGTAAATCGGCTACTCGCATTGATCGCGGCGCTCTTTCGACTTGTGTTCGCGTTGTTGTGGCTTCTAACAACGCTTAATTTACTTGGCGCGCTCCGACTCTTAGGCGACGCGGGTTACTTGCAAGTCTTAGGCGCCGAGCACTTACAGGCACTGGCCAGGGTAAACGTCGCAGCGAATTTCGACGATTATTATGTAGGTCTGCCATTTTTCGGATTGGCCGCGACCGTCTGCGCCTACTTATGGCTCAGGTCGGGGTATATCCCAAAAGCGCTGGCTGCTTTCGGTCTGATCGCGTCTGCGTGGTGTGTGATTTGCGCCTTTCTATTCCTCATTTTCCCAGACTTCAACAAGGCAGTTAACGACTACTGGTTCGATTCGCCGATGGCCATCTTCGAACTGATCGTGAGCGGGTGGCTCTTGTTTAAAGGTATTGCGACACCAAACCACGGTGACGCGGATGGCCTCGCCCCGCGCTCAGCCAGATCGGTTTCGCTACGGCTACCTCTGTTTTTTTAGAGTTTGAAGCTAAAACGCATATTGCAATGGAGTGCAGTTGTGATCCTACTCGCATCAATCCTGTGGATTTTTATCGCCTACTGGACCTCTACTAACGAGTGCGACCGCAACACCGCAGCTCCAATTAATCCTATGAAAGCGACTCGTTATTGCGAGTACGGCTCACCCGATGTCGTAAAGCTTGATTACGTTGAGAAGCCAGTGCCGACCGACAACCAGGTGCTGATTAAAGTTCGGGCGGCTTCACTCAACGCGCTGGATGCTTACATGATCCGCGACGCATGGCTTAATCGCTTGATTTTCGGATTGCGCAAACCAAGAGACACGCGGCTCGGCCGCGATGTGGCCGGCGTGGTCGAAGCGGTCGGCAAGAACGTGACGCAGTTCAAACCGGGCGACGAAGTGTTCGGCATCTGTCGGGGCGCTCTGGGCGAGTATGCCTGTACTTTCGAACGAGCACTGGTCATGAAGCCGCCGAACGTCTCGTTTGAGCAAGCCGCCTCTCTCCCGCTGGCCGGACTTACAGCGCTGCAGGGCATCCGCGAGGGAAAGATTCAGCCCGGGCAGAAGGTCTTGATCAACGGCGCGACCGGAGGTGTAGGAACTTTCGCCGTGCAAATCGCCAAATCTTTTGGCGCAGAGGTCACGGCTGTTTGCAGCACACGGAATGTCGATCTTGTCCGATCGATCGGCGCCGATCACGTGATCGATTACACCAAAGAAGATTTCACCAAGAACGACCAGCGTTACGACGTGATCTTCGATAACGTTTGCAACCATTCCTTCACCGAACGCCGGCGCGTGCTAACTCCCAAAGGCATTTGCGTTTTGGCCGGCATGGGCGGAGCCGGGGTAAAAGAAGGTCAGGCCATCGGACGCATCGCTGGTAATCTTTTCACAGCACGTGGATTGTCATCATTCACCGATCAAAAGTTCGCCCAGTACATGACCAAGATGAGCAAAGACGATCTCATTCTGCTGGGCGACCTCATGCAGGCGGGAAAGGTCAGACCGGTGATCGAGCAGACTTACACATTAAATGACGCGCCTGAAGCTCTCCGCCAGCTCGATGCAGGCCACGCTCGCGGCAAGCTTGTCATCACGATCGGAGAGGAGTCGCGCTGATCACATGAAGCTAAAGAGAATCCTTAAGTGGAGCGCACGCGTGATCTTGGTCGCGTTAGTTTTAGGGTTCCTGGTCGGATTCATCGCTTATTGGAGATCGACTAACGACTGTGACCACATGGCTGCTTTGGTCAATCCGATGAAAGCAATTCGTTACTGCGAGTATGGTTCACCTGACGTTCTCAAGTTTGAAGACGTTGAAAAGCCTGTTCCGAATGACGATCAAGTCTTGATCAGAGTTCACGCGGCTTCCCTCAATTTTATTGATCCGGGCGTGATGCGAGGACCGTGGCCGCTTCGCCTGATGTCCGGGCTGCGCAAACCAGAGAAGACACGGCTAGGCACGGATGTGGCCGGCCAGGTTGAAGCGGTTGGCAAAAACGTGACGCTGTTCAAACCTGGCGACGAAGTATTCGGCGCGGCTCGTCCCTCTCTTGCGGAGTATGTGTGTGCTCGCGAGCGAGCATTGGTTATTAAGCCAGCTAATGTGACGTTTGAACAAGCGGGCTCTGTAGCTTGGGCGGGATTCACCGCCTTGCAGGGTCTTCGCCAAGCTAACATTCAGCCGGGGCAAAAAGTCCTGATCAACGGCGCAACGGGAGGCGTGGGCACTTTCGCTGTCCAGTTAGCGAAGTCATTCGGCGCGGAAGTAACGGGCGTATGCAGTACGGGGAAAGTGGATCTCGTCCGATCAATCGGCGCAGATCACGTCATTGACTACACCAAAGAGGATTTCACCAAAGGTGATCAGCGTTACGACGTGATTTTTGATAACGTTAGCAACCACTCCTTCTCAGATCGCCGCCGGGTCCTAA
>Ga0193723_1000689_pt1 | contig 13345 bp, 11 predicted proteins | sample H2m2metaG_FD_143042 | JGI IMG/M metagenome (GOLD analysis project Ga0193723, IMG submission 143042) | Soil microbial communities from a riparian zone of the East river system, Colorado, United States - H2m2 | ecosystem: Environmental > Terrestrial > Soil > Riparian zone | place: USA: East River... | reverse complement strand
AGTCAAAAGCAGACACGACAGATATCGCCGCTGTTGGCTGAAATTTCGATGAGTCCCGCGCCTGTAAAAGCTTTCGAGCAATTGTCTCGAAATCGGCTCTTTGAAGGCATCGGCGAAAAAGTTCTCGAAAGAATCCGGGCCCGACGTCAACATCTCCAACTTAAGCGCGGCGACATCGTTTTTAAGGAGGGCGATCTGGGCGATTCGCTTTATTTGGTTGGCGAAGGCTCAATCAAGATTTCCAAACAACGCCGAGGCGGCCGTCAGGAAGTGCTCGATTACATTCAAACCGGAAACTTCTTTGGCGAAGATGCGCTTCTGAGCAGTCAGCCGCATTCCGCGATGGCTTCAGCCGCGGAGCCAACTTTGCTTGGCGCGGTTAAGGAACAAACTTTCCAGCACATCCTGGAACTCGCGCCCAGCCGGTTGCACATGAACTTTCTGCGTTCGATCACCGAACGCATGCGCAGCGTGAACTCGCATTTCATTACCGAAATCATGCGCAACGAACGGCTCCGTCTCGTCGGGTCTATAGCAAACTCGATCATTCACGATCTCAAGAACCCGATCTGCATCGTGCGTTGCTGCTCCGATCTGATCGCGAGCGAAACAAATGATCCGCGATTGCGCGAATTGACCAGCATGCTCGACGGGGCGGTTGATGGAATGCTGGCCATGACACAGGAGCTTCTCGATTACGCGCGGGGCTCGACCCAGCTCAACAAACAAATCGTTTCCATTTGGGGGATGCTGGATGAACTGAATCAGCAATCGCTGCGTCTCCTGCCGGGCAAGAACATCCATTTCGTTAAACACATTCGTTACGACGGGAACATTGAGATTGATCGCGCCCGTTTCGTCCGGATGCTGTCGAGCCTGATCAAGAACTCACGCGAAGCGATGATCGGCGGCGGGATCCTCACCATCACTACTGACCTGGTTCAGGATCAAGTTGTGCTGCGCATTTCCGACACCGGCGTTGGCATTCCGCCCGAGATATTGCCAAGACTTTTCGAGCCCTTCGTAACGCACGGGAAGACAAGCGGGACCGGTCTCGGGCTCGCCATCGCGCGCTCGGTGGTGGAAGCTCATGGCGGAAAGATTTCCATCTCCAGTGTTCACGGCAACGGAGCGACGATCGATATTCGCCTGCCGAAACCGAACGAATAGCGGCTGATCCGTGGCATCGGCATCTTGTCGATGGCATCGTCCGGAGCTGATTTCCGAACACAAAGTCCACAGAGGAATTCCTTGCCGTCCGGCCGGATCCGCCAGTCCGGTTCGGATCCGCCAGTATGGCTCGGACCGTGGCTACCCCGCTTGGATTCGAACCAAGAATAACGCCTCCAAAGGGCGCTGTGTTACCGTTACACCACGGGGTAATGCAACTTGACGCTTAGATTCGCCATTTTGGGTTGCAGCGCAACGATCAACTCGAAGCTTGGCTGAAATCCGAATTGATTCGGCCCGGTTGTGGCGCGACTGTTACGCCCGGCGCAGCGCGATCGCTCGAAGAGTAGTTACGTGGTAAACCGGGATTAGGGGATAAGATGTTTTCCGAAAACTATTCCGTCTGTTTAGACGACGATGGATTGCCGCGCGAGATCGGGCGCAACGGCCCCGTCGTTACTTACAAAGCAATCGGCGACGACAGTGGGCGAACGGTTGCGATGCAACTCATTCCTCTGGCCAGTCTGAGCGAAGGCGAGCGGGTCCGATTTGAAGAAAGCGCGCAGGCGGCGCGGAAACTCGATCACGATAATATCGCCAGAGTTTTCGACACCGGTGCTGAAGACGACCACCTGGTTTTTGTGTCCGAATACGTGAAAGGTGAATCGGCCGCCGAGTGGATCGACGAGCATGGACCGATGCCAGTAGACGCGGTCTTACGCATCGGATTCCAAGTCGCGAATGCGCTCGCAGCGGCTGAAGAGCGCGGCGTGGCCCCCCGTGCCATCCAGCCCGCGAATCTGATCATTCTTCCCGGAATGGCGGCCGATGGCGGTTGGCCAGGCGTCAAAGTCCGCAATTTCGGTTTGCCCACGGTGAAGTTAAACTCAGGGGAGGCTGAAACCCGCGAGCTTGTGCCGTCGATGCCACCGCAATTCGCCAGCCCGGAACAACGAGAAAACAGGGCCCTCGATGTTCGCTCGGACATTTTTTCGCTCGGCGCTACCATGTGGTTCTTGCTGAGCGGAGATGCGCCGTCTTTGGCCGAATCGAACCCGCGCTTGTCAGCTCCGGATGTTCCGCGATTCATCCGAAATCTCGTTAGTCACATGCTCCGGACCGATCCGGAACAGCGTCCGCAGGATCTTGGTGTGTTTGTCGAAAGAATTCGCGCGTGTTTGCAAAAGGCGGAACGCCGGACGGCTTTCACGCGCAGCTTTGCCCCGGCTGCGATCCCGGGCACACAGAAGGCGGAGAAGAAACGGGTCGCTCCGGCTCTTGCTCTGGCTGCTGCGATTGTTGTTCTTGCAGCCTTTGGCGCATTCTTTTTGCCGGAGCGATTGGCCAATCGGGAGCGCAAGCCGTTAGGTGTATTAATCGGCGTGCCGGAAAGGACGCCGGCGGCATCGCCAATATCTCAGTCATCCGCCGCTCCGGTGGCGTTACCTCAACAGGGTGAGCAATCGCCAGTGATCGCGCAACAATCTCCAATACCAGCGTCGCCCCCAACAGCCGCCGAGACCGCAGGGAAGCTCTCATTGTCACCGCAGTTAGCGGTCAACAATCGCATGGCCGAACCGCCTGCTCCGGCAGAAGGCCCAGGTCAGACCAGTCAGCCTCTCGTCGCTACGGAAGCACGGCCGCCCGCCGAAAAAAGTGAACCGTCTCCAAGTGCTGTTCCCGATAGTTCGGGAACAGCAGCGAAAGATTCGTCTTCGACGCTTGCTGAGAAAGCTAAACCGCCAAATTCTTCTGAGAATGTCAGGAAACGCGATGACTCGCGCGCCTCCAAACGAAAATCTCGCCACCAGCGCGTGGCCAGATCTTCGGTCCCGCGTCCGCTCGTGCCACTTCGCGTCGGGTCTGAATCAGCTCGAGTCGTCGGAACCACTGCCAATGGCAATTGGGTTTTGCGATTACCTTCGGGAGAAACGGTCATCGCTCCGCCGGTTCCAAATCTTGAAGATGCCCCAATCGTTACCCCTCGCCACATCCGTCGAGTGGAACGCCCTCCCTGGGTGGAAGACGAACCGCCGATCGTGGTGTTGCCACCAGGGTATTAATCCTGTTGCCTGCAGGCCTCGTTTGTTTTGCGTATTTCGCGCCTGCCGCGCCGGAGCCCGGCGAAGGCGGGTATTCCACGGATTCTGATGTTCTGCTGAAAGGAACTCGCAGAAGACGCATTTACGGCTATTTTCCCCCGCTAAATCCGCCGACGTAGCTCAGCTGGTAGAGCAGCTGATTCGTAATCAGCAGGTCATGGGTTCGAATCCCGTCGTCGGCTCCAGCCCCATGCAACCTGCCATCATCGTCCCCACGTTGGAGGAGGTCGACAACATCGTGCCACTGGTCGAACAGATCGAGCAAACGAACGTCCCGTTCTCCGAAATCATTTTCGTTGATGACGGGTCTACCGACGGCACGCGAGAAAAGATTCGTTCGTTGACCGCTCAACACCGAGTTCGGCTGATCGAACGCGAAGGGGCCGAGCGTGGATTGGCCGGAGCAATCCTTGCCGGTGCGCATGACTCCACCGCCGATCTTTTTGTGGTGATGGATGCCGACCTCAGTCATCCGCCGGAAAAAATCGCCACCTTATTGCAACCGATTCTGGCGAACGAAGCCGATCTGGTTGTCGGCAGCCGTTATATTCCCGGCGGGGCGACTCCGGGCTGGCCGGCGTGGCGACGGTTTCTTTCGCGTGTCGCGTCTGGAGTAGCTTACCCGCTCACTGGTGTGCACGATTCTATGGGCGGATTCTTTGCCATCCGGCGCGAGTGCTTGCTGCGTTTTGCTAGTCAAGCCGCCGGATTCAAGATTGCTTTCGAAGCAATAGTCCGTGGCCGGGGATCGTTGCGGGTGCGCGAGGTGCCGATTGTTTTCCGGGATCGTCAACGTGGCACATCCAAAATGTCGTTAGCTCAGGCCCTCCGTTTTGCCGTTGCCTGGTCCCGTGCAATTGGACGGCGAGTGACGGAGCAGAAGAATTCGGCGCGGCCGTTGCCGGCGGAAAAGTTATCTTCTGATTAGCAGGGAACTCAACGGGCAGGCTGCCCGTTGGCGCCACAGGTCCGAGCCGGCCTCGCGTTAAGATGGCTGTGCCACAGATTTGTCGCGAGTGCGAGATATAGCGCGAAGGCGGCAAAAAAGAGGCTGCCGTAAATCTGCGCGAAACGCGGCGCGATTCCTGTGGCAATTAAAAGTACGTACGCAACGAGCAGATACGTCAACAAAGTTGAATCGTCCGAAGCTATGGTGCGTTTGATCAGAAGTGCGAGCGGCACCATTAGCCATACGAACAAATAGCCGAAGGCGAGCGGCGTAAACATCAGGATCAAAATCAAAAGTGCGGCGAATTCGCCGGCGTCGCTTTGCGGAGAGCGCTCGCGCGGCATTGCCCAAACAAAGGAAGCTCCCACGATGAGCGCGCACGCAACAATGACGATGTTTACCGTTCTGAAATTTAAATCGACGACGTTTGCATAAACCGCCGCATTCGTTTCGCCATCAAAACTGACCCGTCTGAGCAAACGATTGGCCAGGCCGAAAATCGATTGATTTTTCCAGCTGTAACTTCGCGCTGGTCGTTGCGCGATTCCGCCTTCTTCATAGCGCAACATCCCACGTTGCCACTCGCTAACGTCATTCACCGTTCGTTGCCACCCACGGAATGGAATTGGCAGAATTAAGAGCAAAATGATGAGGCTAACCAGAACGGCCGCCGCAGCCGTCCAGTAGCGCCGGTAAATAAGGTAGGCAATGGCGAGCAACGGGAAGGCTTTGATCGCGGCCGCAACTGCAATCAACGCACCTGCCAGGAATTGCCGGCGATGACGCAAGCTGAGAAAAGCACCCAGCATGAGCGCGAGCAATACAAGACTGGGTTGGCCGAGATGATAACTCGACCAGACAAATGGCATCACGACGAGATTCGCGATAACGATCGGCGAGTTTTGAATGCGCTTTTCCGAAATCAACGCGTTGGTAAACGAGATGCACAGAAGCCACGCGACGGTGTTGACTGACGATAAAATGAGAATCAGCATGGCTTTGCCAAAAAATGCCGGCACTGCCAACATCAGCGCGCACATCGGCGGATACATGAACGGGAAGATTTGACCGTGGGGATAGATCCCATCGCCATGCAGGACCGTTTGACCCGCTTGATACCAGGTCCGGTAATCCATGTCCGTGCCGCTACGCAGAAACCGGATGAACGGAATCAGGGTGAAGGTGATCGCGGTCGTGATAAACAAAACGCGCAGGAAAAACCGCGTGGGCGGAGCCTCCAATCGCTTTGCCAGGCCAGCCAGTCGAGCGATCACATCGTGGCTTTGCGTAAGCGCTTCATCAATGCATCGGCAATTGCGTTTGTGCGCGGACCTTGTGCCAGTCGGTGCTTTGTTCGTAGGCATGCGCGATCTGAAAAATGCGCGCCTCGTCGAGCGCTTTTCCGAGTAGCTGCAACCCAATCGGCAATTTCTTCCCGCTCTCTGAGCTGGCAAACCCACAAGGAACACTGATCCCGCAAATCCCGGCGAGGTTTGCTGCGATCGTGAAAGTGTCGGCCAGATACATTTGCAATGGATCTGCTGTTTTCTCGCCGAGTTTGAACGCGGGTGTTGGGGTGGTCGGCGAGGCCAAAGCGTCTACTTTCTCGAAAGCCTTGGCAAAATCGCGCCGAATGAGTTCGCGCACTTTCTGCGCGCGCAAGTAATAGGCGTCGTAATAACCCGAGCTGAGAACGTAGGTGCCGAGAATAATTCGCCGTTTCACTTCCGCGCCGAATCCTTCTTCACGAGTGCGGGCATAGTGGTCAAACAAATTGGCAATGTTGTCTGCCCGATGGCCGTAACGGACGCCATCGAAGCGAGCAAGGTTGGCTGACGCTTCGGCAGTTGCCAAAATGTAATAGACGCTGACGGCGTAATCGGTGTGCGGGAGCGAGACCTCGACAATTTCCGCGCCGAGTGCTTGCAATTGCTTTACCGAAGCCGTGACCGCGGTTTTCACCGCCGGATCGACGCCTTCAATCATGTACTCTTTTGGCAGCCCAATTCGAATTCCTTTCAGATCGCGACCAAGATTCTTTGTGTAATCCGGCACTGGTGCGTCGAGCGAAGTCGAATCCCGCAGGTCGTGCCCGGCAATTGCGTTCATGAGCAAGGCGGAATCGTGTACAGTTTTCGTTAACGGTCCGATTTGGTCGAGAGAGGACGCAAAAGCGACCAGACCGAAGCGCGAGACCCGACCATAGCTGGTTTTGAAGCCGACTACTCCGGACAAGGCCGCGGGCTGACGAATCGATCCGCCGGTGTCGGTGCCGAGCGCCCCAAAAGCGATGTCAGCAGCCACAGCTGCAGCTGAACCGCCGCTTGATCCACCGGGCACGCGCGACAAGTCCCATGGATTGCGCGTCAGCTGCACACTCGAATTTTCCGTCGAGGATCCCATCGCGAATTCGTCCATGTTCGTTCGTCCGAACGGAATCGCACCGTGTGCGCGCAACTTTTCGATCGCGGTTGCGGTATAAGGTGCACGATAGCCGCCAAGAATTTTCGAGCCGCAGGTACATGGCTGGCCTTCGACGTTGATCAAATCCTTCAGCGCGATCGGGATCCCGCCGAGCGGCAAATTCACATCCGCTTTTTCTGCCTCGTTCAGAGCCGCAGCGAGATCGTGCGCCAGATAGGCCCCGATTTTATCGTCAACCGCATTGATCCGCTCTTCCAACGACTCCAGCACTTCGGCTGGCGAAACTTCGCGCCGCCGCAGCAGATCCTGAACTTCGACGATGCTAAGCGCCGGCAGCTCGCGCTTCGTCATTCCACCACTTTGGTAACGATGAAAAGGTTATTGGCCTGGCGCGGCGCGTTGCTCAATGCCTGCGCAGGAGTGAACCAATCGCTTGCTTTGTCTTCGCGAAAGACATTGAAAATCGGAACACCATGGGCAGCCGGTTCTACGCCCTTAACGTTCACTTCATTTAATTTCTCAGCGTAAAGCAAAACGTCACCCAGTTGCTTTTGAAAAAGCTCCGTCTCTTCCGGCGTCAAATGCAACCTGGCCAACTGCGCCACATAGCCGACGTCGAGTTTGCCCATTTTAGAAATGGAACCGGGTCATCAGCCACATGACGGCCGCAGCCAGCGCAACCACCAGAACCAGAAAAATGATCCGGCCTTCCCGGCGTTCCTTGCGCAATGAACCTGGCCGGCGCACACCCCATTCAGTGTCGTCCCAGCGCTTATCGTGCAATGACAACGACGCATCGAGGCGGCTGCCGCGCTGGTTGGCTCGCTCCAGCAGTTCCTCCCGTTGCTTCCGCGATGTTTCCCGCGCCAGCCGCGGCGCGTCATCGATCATCCGCTGCAATTTCTGCATCCGATCGCGCAGCGCATTCTCGCGTTGAGCCAGCTCTTCTTGTTGTTTATCAACCGCCGAGCCGGATTTAGGCGAACGCCGAATCATTCGCAAACCTTAGCCCCTGGCCATCCACCAGAAGATTAGCAAGCTCATCAATCCAACCGTGATCAGAGGGAGCGAGAGGGCGAATCCGATCAAAACCCATTGGCCGAACGCGCGCTCGCCTCCGCCGCGCGCCATCTCCGGCGTCACTTCGGGCAACGGCACATCTTCCGCATCCTGTGTCGCGGTCGCTTGCAACCGGCTCCGCTGCTGGCTGAATTCCGCGCGCGCATCATCCACCGTGCTCAGCGCCCGGCTCAATTCCCGGTGCAAATCCGCGGAATTCCACCCTTTGGGATCGATCCCTTCCAGGATTTCGAGATGTTGCCCGAAGCTTTCGCGCGTGGCCCGGAGTTGTTCGAGTTTCTTCTGTGTCTCGTAGGCTTCGCGTTCCAGCACGACGAGGGAACGCGTCAGCTTGTCGGTCATCTCCGCCCGACCGCGCTCTAATTCCTCCTGCCGCCGGCTGAGTTCCTCCAGTTCGCGCTTTTGTTTTTCGATCTGCTCCTGTTGGCGGCGCAATTGCAGCAGTTGTTCCTGCGCCTTTTGCACCTGTGAATCGAGCAGCTCGGGAGTAACTGCATCTTCCTCGGTTAATTCCAGCATCTGTTCCATCGCACGAGTCCGTTCTGGCATGGGTTTGCGGAGCAAAGCGTTGTGCCCGGCTCCAATTTAATCGGACATTAAAGATTCAACTTCGAATTTCCACATTTTTCATCGTCATTGACGAAATTTTTCTTCCGACTGATCGCATCACGGAGGCACTAGGAACAGCTGTTTCTTACATGCAGTCCGGCTCGGACTTCAAATCGACGGCCTCATTTCCAACAACACGCCCTTGAAATATTCCGTCTCCGGCATGGTCGGTACGACTGGGTGATCGAGCGCTTGTTCGAAACGTCGGAGCCGTCGCGCCGATCGGCGCGCGTCCACCAGTGCCGCCGAAATTGTTTCGGATAAAATTGCATCGCTAATGTGGTGGGAACAGGAAAACGTCGCCAGGATTCCGTCGCGCGAGAGCAACTTGAAGGTGCGTAAATGGAGCTCCCGATAACCGCGAATGGCGTCGCGTATGCCGCTTTTCGTTTTCGTGAACGACGGCGGGTCGAGAATGATTAGGTCAAATTGCGCTCCGGCTTTCTCTGCGGCGCGCAAATAGGGAAAGACATCCTGTTCGACCCAGCGCGCCGTAAGTTGATTGCGTTTCGCATTTTCGCGCGCGGCCGCGAGGGCGTTCGTCTGCATCTCGACACCGATTACATCGGTCGCGCCCGCCCGGGCACAGGTCAGCGCGAATGCTCCCTCGTTGGTAAAGCAATCGAGAACGCGTCTGCCTGCCGCCAACCCCGCTACCGCCGGATAATGCGGAAGTTGGTCGAGATAAAATCCGGTCTTTTGCGCGCTCAGAGGATCGATCAGAAGTTTCACCCCACAGATTTCGAATTCGTATTGCCGAGCCTCGCCCCGCAGCACCCCGCTAGTTGGTTGTAAACCTTCCGCGCGTCGCACCGCCGCGTCGCTGCGCTCGATGATATTTCCCGGAAGCAGAGCCTCTTGGATTGCATCGACCAATATTTCCCGGCGTTGATCCATCCCAAGAGTCGTTAGTTGCAAAACAAATTGATCCCCGTATCGATCGAGAATTACCCCCGGCACTCCATCACTCTCGCTCCAAACCACGCGATGCAGTTCCGGGTTCAACCGGCGGCGGGCACGATATTCCACCGCCTGCGTGATTCTTCGTTTGAAGAAATCAACATCAAGCTCCTGCCGCCGATGAGAGAAACGCCGCGCCACAATCTGCGACTTCGAATTCCAGATCGCACTCCCCAGCATTTTGTCGCGTCCGTCCTTGATCGAAATGACGTCGCCATCGGCCGGGTCGCCAAAAACCTTTAGTACTTCGCTCGAGAAAACCCAGTCGTGGCCATGCAGGATTCGGGCGCGCGGTCGAACGACAATTCCAGCCATAGAAAGATCAACGTCCAACGTCCAACGTCCAACGTCCAACGCTCAACCAAGCAAACGGCCTCTTGATTGGACGTTGAAAGTTGGGTGTTGAGCGTTCAGCGTTGGGGAATGCAAACTCGACCGCAAAGCTCCATCGACCTTCCGGGAATTAAAAAACTACGCAGCGGCAAAGTCCGCGAAGTCTTTGACCTCGGCGACACCCTCCTCTTCGTCGTCAGCGATCGCCTCTCCGCCTTCGACGTAATCCTGCCTGATCCGATTCCATTCAAAGGCGCGGTCTTAAATCAGATTTCGGCGTTCTGGTTCCAGCGTTTTCAGAAGATCGATAATCATTTTGTCACGGCGGATTTCGATGAGTTTCCTGCGCAATTAAAAAAATTCCGCGATCAGTTGGCTGGTCGTTCCATGATTGTGCGCAAAACCATACCGCTCACGGTCGAATGCGTGGTGCGCGGTTATCTGGCCGGATCCGGTTGGAAGGAATACCAGCAATCGCAAAGTGTTTGCGGAATTCAATTGCCGCCGAACTTGCAGCTGGCCTCGCCGTTACCGAAGGCCATCTTCACGCCCTCAACCAAGGCCGAACAGGGTCACGACGAAAACATCGACATGAACGAGTGTCGCCGTTTGCTCGGCGACGAAACCGCCGCTTGGGTTGAAAAGTTAAGTCTGGAAATTTATTCCGCCGGTCGGGATTACGCGAGTGAACGCGGCATCATCGTCGCGGACACTAAATTCGAATTCGGTACGCTCGACGGGAAGTTGCTGCTGATTGACGAATGTCTTACGCCGGATTCGTCGCGTTTCTGGCCGAAAGACCAGTATGTGGTTGGACAAAGCCCGCCCAGTTTCGATAAACAATTCGTTCGCGATTATCTGGAAACCCTCGACTGGGACAAAACGCCGCCCGCGCCTCATTTGCCGTCGGAAATTATCGAGAAGACGAGCGCGAAATACGTCGAGGCCTTCGAACGCCTCACTGGCAATAAATTGTCATCTTGAGCCGCGAAGATAATGCCAGTCCGGCTCGGACGAATGATCTCACGATTGCTCTCGGGTTTGGGAGAAATCCTTCGCGTTTGCTCGGAAGACAGAGCTGCTAATTCAGGTGGATCGGCCACTCCGTCGGGCGATGCCCAAGCAGCAAGCGGATCATTAGCGAGCATCGGCTAGACAATCTCGCCCTACCAATCCCGTGTGATACGAATCCGTGATAGGGGGATGTTCTGCCGCACTGTGTATATGGCATGCGCGACGGGATATATTTGCTTAAGACGTCCAGGGCAAGAAGTAGCGCCTATGTTTTGTTACCCTTAGCGAAACCGGAGGATCTCTTACTACTTTTTACTGAAGTAGATCACTCTTTGGGTCTCGGGCCGAGTACACCCTGGAAGTGACCCGATACCGTTGCCCGCAGTCGGATTGCTTCCAACAATTGGCAGTCCCGCTAGTGTTGGGGAGGGCCAGCGGAGCTTACCGTCATTTGCCGCCTAACGAGACGTTGGCGCCGACGTTCACGCTAGCACTACCCGCGCTGGTGCTGACTGCCCCGGCCACCCTTGCACCCGTGTTAACGGGGCCCGGAGCAACGTTGATTGTCCCGCCAGAACCGGGGGCAGCGTTGCCCAGCAGCGACACAAGCTGAGCGCTGCTGGAGACCGAAACCGCAGGGCCAGAGCCCAGAACATTGTTTGCGGCAGCGGAGGTCGCGGTTGTGGCTACGGGCGCGCCGTTGTGACTTGCGCCTACGCCGGTGAGTGAGCCGATGGTTTTGTTCAGCTGATTGTTTGAAGCCAAAACCACGGTGGTGCCGTGCCCCATCACCAAATTTGTCGGAACAAGTGTTCCTTGTTTCAATTCCCTAGCCTGGTCGGTGATTGCCGCCTGAATAAGCGGCATGCTGGGCAAAATATTACTGCCGGGAAAGTTTACCAAGGTCGATGTCCTAACGATCTGTGCCAGATCAACGTCGATCGGGTCGGGAATCTTTTTTGCGTCCGGTCGCATGATCACCATTTTTCCCGGATGCAAAACTAATGAATCATGGGATCCATTTCGCGATAAACGCAAGCTACCTTCGAGCACCAGAACCTTAAGGTATTGCCCAGGGCTATATTCCATCATTATCGTCGTGCCGGTGATGGCCGCCGTGACCGCCGCGGTGTGAATTTTCGCTCCGCCTAATCCTTTCGGCACTTGCAGAAGCATGGATCCTTTCTCCAGAGTCATGTCCCGTGTGCCGGTTTTGAAACTGAAAAATGTCTCCGCACCGACGCGCGTCAGGGTGTTATCCTGAAAAAGCAACTCCGAGCGGGATCTGGCGCCCGTCTGTAGACCGAGATCATCTTTGATGACATCGCGCACGGCAGCAGGACGATCGCCTTTTGCGGGCTCGATCACACTGACCCGGTTGATGATTTTGGTGACCTCGGCGGAGGTGAGAGGGCCAGCAACGGATTGCTCAACAAAGACGCCGGAATAGAGGGCGACAGCGGCTAGAGCAAACCTGGTCTTGAGCATATTCTGGCGATTGTTGTATAAATTCTGTATTTAGAATCGAATCATCAACCAGTTTTGGCCTCACCCCGAGAACCTCAGGTCCCACCAGTGGACCCCATCCGTGGGACGCAGCCGAAAGCGTTCTCTCTATCGGCATATTTCCCGCTGGGTCGGACCATCATGCCCAATAGGCGCACCCTGGTCGTCCTTCTCTTTGCAACGCTTTGTGCCGCAGCCGCGACCCTACTGGATTTCACCTCTCCCGACTATTACAGGCAGACCGAATCCCGGATTCGGGACACCATCGCCCGCTCCGGCCGCACAACTCCGGCTAATCCAGACCTACTCTTCCTCGCCATTGATTCCGATTCTGTAACCCTGGATGAAACACTCGACCTTCAAGGGTTGTTCTCGTCCAGTTCAAGCGATCCCAGATCGCGCCGCGCCCTCGAGATCATGAGCAGAGGTTGGCCTTGGAACCGCGAAATCTACGCCATGATTCTGGAGCGTCTCGTCCGCGCTGGCGCAAAGGTTGTCGCTTTCGATTGCCTATTTTCCGCTTCCGCCCCCGGTGATGATGCCTTTCGTGTCGCACTGGAGAAATTCAAGGCCCACGCGGTTATTGGAAGCAATTTCGTTTCTCCTGACAACATCGAGCGATCGTCCAGAATTCCTTCCAGCTATGAGCCGCCGGCCGAAACGTTGATCCCGAAGACACCGACGCAAGATGAACGCGTCGGGTTCACGAATTTTTTTGCTGATGAAAACAATGTTGTGCGCGGAGCTCAATGTCGAGTTGCTTTTCGTGAGCGCGAGAATCCGGTGGCGACTTACCTTTCGTTGTCGGCACGCGTTGTTTCAAAAGCCGGGCACCCAGAACTGATTCCAAACGATCTCGCCGAGCATCTGATCCGGTTCACCGGCCCGCCACGAACGGCTTTTCGTCCCCGCCCGCTCTTCGAAATCTTTGTTCCGGAATACTGGGAACACAATTACCGCTCCGGCGAGCTCGTCCGCGACAAGATTGTAGTCGTCGGGGCGGAAGGCAAGTGGCAGAAGGATGAATTGCTGACGCCGTTTGGCCCGATGCCAGGGGCCGAGGTCCACCTCAACGTTCTCAATGCCCTGCTCCATGGCGAATCAGTCAGAGACCTTTCGCCATTTGCCAGGGCAGTTGTGACGATACTGATCGCCATCCTCGGAGCTGTCCTGTGGCTAAGCATCCGGTCTCCGTGGC
>Ga0193723_1000687_pt1 | contig 13362 bp, 14 predicted proteins | sample H2m2metaG_FD_143042 | JGI IMG/M metagenome (GOLD analysis project Ga0193723, IMG submission 143042) | Soil microbial communities from a riparian zone of the East river system, Colorado, United States - H2m2 | ecosystem: Environmental > Terrestrial > Soil > Riparian zone | place: USA: East River... | reverse complement strand
TCCAAGTCAGGGCAATAATACTGATCCAAGTCAGGGCAATAATACTGATCCAAGTCAGGGCAATAATACTGATCCAAGCCAGGAGTAATTCAGCGCACCATAATTATGGTTTCTTGATAATAAAAATTCTAGGGTAGTAGGAAAAATCCTATTGCTACTGCAATATAAACTGCGGTCAATAATACACCTTCAAGCCAATTGCTCTTGCCATCGTTAGCTATCAGATTTAATATAATTGCTGCAAGAAAAACACTAACTAGCTCAAATATAGTAAATACTAACGTGAACGGCCTACCCATAACTATTCCTGCTATTACAAGAATGGGAACTACAAAAAGAGCAATCTGTGTTCCGGAACCTGCTGATATGCCTATCGATAAATCAATCTTTCCTTTTCTCGCAAGAATTATTGCGCTACTATGTTCTGCCGCATTTCCAACTATACCTATAATTATCGCTCCGACAAATAGTTCACCAAATCCAAATCCTTTTGTTGTCACTTCTACTGATCCAACCAGTATTTCACTAACTATTACAACTCCCGCCATGCTTATGCCGAGCAATACAAATGACTTTTTCTTGCTCCAAGGCCTATGGTCCTCTTCTCGTCCTTCAATTTGCTCTACCTTTCCTTTTCCTTCTTCTTTTGGTTCACGTGATAGTTGAACAGAGAAAAGATGTTTATGAGTAATAAATGTAAAGATCATACCAGCAACATAGACTGCCAATAATAGAAATGCAATAGCATCACTTAGGAATTGTATCTTTAGCTGATCGCTGGTGTCCACTGGTTTTAATGCAGTAGTTGCTAAAAACAGTTGGAATTGCTAATCCTATTACAGCTAGAAATAACATCGAAGATTGAACTCCAGTATTTTCTTTGTTGAAAAACTGTTCCTTATGCTTGAAACCACCAGCAATAATGCTTAGGCCAAAGATCAATAGTATGTTTCCAAGTATTGCGCCTGTGATGGGAGCCTTTACAAGGTCAAGCAATCCTGCGTTAATAGCAACAATGGCTATTATGATTTCAGCAGCATTCCCAAAAGTTGCGTTTAGTAATGATCCTGATGTAGATCCATAATAGATAGCAAGATTCTCAGTTGAGTCACCGATCAGTTTTGCAAGAGGTACTAGTCCAACAGCTGCAACTATAAATATAACAATGTGATCGGCCGCATTTAAGAACTCCAATGCTACAGCTATTGGAACAAATATGAGAAGAAGGTAGACTCCAGAGGATTTGGATAATTTTATTGTCGTTATTCCTAGCAATATACTAAGAAGTCTTCATGAATTCTTGGCTTATTTCAATTTTGTTATTATGTCAAAAACAATTGCGTTTCGTAGTAACGTCTAAGCAATAACATACAAGAACTAAAAAAGAAGATTGCTGAGTCAGTATAAATCCCTACCCTATTTTCCATGGTGATTTTCAATTTTACCTCATTGTACCTAACCGATTAAACCTACGCTGGATGAATTTTCCATTCTGGATAACAACTTTAATAAGAACTATCATAGCGATAATAAATGAATCAAAATTGGGACTAGCAAATCGTATAACAATTCTAGTTAAACAGAAGATAAATATTGCGCTGACTAAATACGAAAATCCAAAGGAAGTACTCGATTATTCTTATGTTAAACAAGATGAATTACTAAACAGACTACGCCGAGGTATCGCTGAGGTGGCAACTGCCAAAAAGCGAATTGAGCTTCAAAAGACTAAACTATTGGACAATGCTCGTACTCTTGATGAACAAGCGCGGCGTGCGCTAGATGGAAATAGAGAAGATTTAGCAAAACTTGCATTAGAACGCAAGAATGCAAATATGTTGAGACTCCAATCCCTAGATAGACAGATAACAGAGATAAAGATAGAAAAGGAAAAGCTGGAACAGACAGAAAAGCGTTTATCATCCAAAGTCGAAGAATTCAAATCAAGGAAAGAAATTATAAAGGCACAATATTCTGCTGCAGAAACTCAGGTTCGTATCAAAGAAAGTGTTACAGGTATTTCAGAAGAGATGGCTGACGTCGGTATCGCTATGAGTCAGGCAGAAGATAAGACTGAAAAAATGAAGGCAAAATCCCAAGCTCTAGATGATATGATGGATTCTGGTGTACTTACAGATAGCAGCTCAAATAACATCGATATCATTGAAAGGGAATTAGAAATTCTCTCAATTAAAGGCTCGGTTGAAGAAGAATTGGCAAAGCTCAAGGCCGAACGCACTAAAAAGAAGAAAAGAACTACATCCGAGCAGGAAGAAGAACTGAAAGAAGAGAGCACATCAGTAGAAGAAAAGCCAGAGATTGTTCAATGACTAAATGGTCAGTAAGGACAAAGACAAATTTAAAAAGTAAGAAATAACCAAGAGGAAGTAGCGATACTGCTATTTAGTAAATTTATATTCTACTTCGGGAGTGCTGGTATACTATGAATTGTAAATTTTGTGCGATGACTGATATAGGAAATATTGGTGAGTTGATAACACACATAAAATCACAGCATCTCTCCATAGAAAAAGATGAAATAGCGTCCAGGAAGAATATAGATAGATTGGTTGAAGAGGTAGCAAAATGTTGGCAGGACCACCATTAATAAACATTTACTAGCTCACTCCTCACTATTAGCTAAAATCATGACTTGATAATCGCCCCAAGTGTTATCAGACCTGTATACACTGTGCTTACGAACACCTTTTCCACTACAAATCTAAACACCGTGACTGAACACGCAACAGCACCAAATAATCTAGTCTATGAGCCTATAGTAAACGCACATATAAAGAGCTGAAAGTATCAGAGGTTTAAATTAATTAAATTGATTAGTATTATTACTATTTATGCTCCTTTAACTCCCTGAGCAACTAGTACTGAATAACATCCAAGTCCACACTGTTCACAAATAGGTTTTAGTCCTTTACTGTCTGCGCTACCTATGCAGCATGGTTGTTTTATCCTTCCCATATGATCTAATGAAATTATAGCCCAACTAGGACAATCAACTGGTGTGGTGCCAACTCCTCCCCAATTGCCTTTCATTAAAGTTAATTGTTTCTCACCATTTATAACAAAATCAGGATACTTTTTTCTCATTTCAATGAGTTTGTCAACCACTTGAGTTCGCTCATCTCCAAATGGCAGCCACAGTGGATCACCTTTAACAAATGGGGTATGGAATTGGAATCCTATTTTGTTTATTTTACCTCTCCACTCTTTTACTAAATCGTCAACGGTACCATAATTTATGGAGTTTATAGTCATTGTAATCCAAATATCTTTCATTAAAGGTTTACCGTGACGATCTGGACCTGAATTGATATAGTTCAAGATATTTTGTTTGGTCTTTGCATAAGATCCTTCTCCTCTTATACTATCATGGATCTTCTCAGTACCATCCAAAGAAACCCAGTAAAAGTACAAATCTTCAAATCTTTTTAATGGGAATGTTCCGTTTGTAACAACACATACTCTTCTAGGCATTTCCTCACAGAAAACCTCTATAATATCTGGACGCATGGTTGGTTCACCACCCACCAAAGTAACGACAAAAATCTGCTGTTCTTTGAAAGTCTTTTTAATTATTTCCCTCCATTGGTCCACACTCAGATCTTCTGAATCATTTTTTCTATTCAACCACCAATAACAGTGAGAACAATGTAAGTTGCAGATATTGTTGACATCTACAGAGCCATACATTGCAGGTTTGGCATGAAAAAGCTTGATGGAAAAGTATTTCTTAAATATGCTGATATAAAAGGGCATTTCATGTATGAGTTCAGATACCCCACGACCATAAATGAGATCTACCATACAAGCCATACATAGAAAGTCGTAATAAATAAGCATTCACACATCAGGTAATAGTTAGGAGTGTAAGCTACGTCTCCAGGTCCATATTATTTCTAACTTCGATCATTCATCGTGACCCTCACCTCTTCCGGTACATCATATTGTGTATGAGAAAATTGCGATCTGTCGGTTTTAGCAATATGCTTCACATACTTTTCCCAGCTATACCCTGGTCCAAGATACATCCTACCTAGACTAGTATTACCACCTTATGAGATCCGTCTTACTAGCAATGGAAAGGGGCATACACTATCAACAGCGACCATAGTCTTCATTTGACTTTTTCGTTTAAGCTGACTTATAAAATATCACTATTACAATATCCTAAGCGATGAAAGTAAGAGTCTACTTCTGCAAGGAGCCTGGTCCTGAAATGATTCTCAAAGACGATAAAATCAGTAGGCAGGTATTGGATACTATTTATGATTTAGTTTGGGAACATGAGCTTACAAATATTCTCAAAGCAGGTAGGGTTTAGATAAAATTTAGAGAAGAATACAGACCATTTGGGATACCCTTGGAAGAAAAGAGAAGCCATTACAGAATATCACGAGGAGATCTTATCCAAATAACAAATGAATGTTATATGGTTAACCATGTTGGTACAAGAAAGATAAAAATCATTGATTAAAATCGCTATTGGTAGATACTCCTCATCGGAGAGTTCTTGTTATATGTAGTAATATTGACATATAGAACATACAACCTGTCTTTTATCATGATTAGAATGTATTATCTATTCTTACTGCTAAAGAAATCTGTTATTCTCATTTGTTCTCTCATATTTCTGTAGATTTTACTATTTTTAATCCACTCCTTCTTGGACACAGACAAATACATACATGCAAAAGACAATGCTTTTTCAAAGCTTTCAAATTGTCTTTTTTCTTTCCGTAGTGCTTCTCTAATTCCTTCTCTAATCTGCCATACACCTACTGGCATGACATAATCTGAATGAATTTCTCTCAAAACTAAAGCTGCTGCTTTTCTTCTCCTTTGCACGAGGTGCTCAGAAATAGCCAGTCTAGCAGCAAAATATGCTCCTGCTATAGAAGGATAATGATCCAAGCCTTTAGCATCCTCAAAATCGACACCAACTCCTAGGTTTCCATTGCTGTCAAACCATCCTTCTTGCATTTCAAAGTTCCATGTGTCATCTGGGATTAATATGATAGTATAATAGTTACCCAAATGAGAGTATTTGTGGACTTCAAAGAAATCTAATGTAGTATAGCTATCGATATTTCCTATCAAACTGGCAGAAACGATATCATCTGTGGCAGATATGCTCCATCGTGTAGGTACCAGTCTTCTTTTTTTTTGCAAGCCTAGCATTCCCATACTAAGGGCTCGAGGAATTCTGCTAACTTCTACTCCCTTCAGGTAAAGATCCACTATAGCTTCAGCCGCGTGCAAATCTTTATCATAATAGGCATCCTCTAACCTTTGATCTACTGAAAGTGAAGATGTTTTGAAATCCTTCAAGGGTGCAACTGGACCAAATGGAGCAGATTCAGTATCCAGACCTAAGTCCTTTTCTTGTTCTATGTTTATAATAGGTCTTTTTTCAAATGTTACTTCACTTTCTGCTGATTTGTCAGTCATAGCTATTTCCTGTAAAGATTCTATGTACTTTCCAGATGTAGTATGGATGTCTATATCAGACACCCCTCTCACAAGTGACAGACGGTAGTTAACTATATCCTCAATGCTTTTGCCAAGCCACATCTCAGGTTTATCAAGTATGGTAGTATCGCCGTGTAATGGCGGCACCATAGGTCCGACCTTTACTCTAGGATAGCCATACCGTCCTACAAAGACTGAAGGTGGAGTAGCACCAGAAAGTATTTCTGATGATAATTTGGAAGCATTTGCATTGAGAAATTGAATCCAATTTTCTTCTAACCGTTTCTTGATCTCATTAGCTGTAGGCACAGCTTGTACACATATGTTTCGATCTGGAATTATTTGAATATGTTTATCCTAAAGGTCTGCCGCTTTTTCTAGCAATTCCTTAGATTGTCTACCATCGTTGTAGATAGGCCTTTCTCATACAAGGAAATAATAATGTCGAAGTACACCTAATACAGATCGAAGAATGTTCTATCGAGAATTTCTAGCTAAAACGAAGGAATATGATGTTGAGTCAATCGTCGCTGTCTTAGGTAGGTCCTATTGATTGAATCTCGTTGGATTAAGAATTTTATTTTATTTTATTTTCTCTTCCCCTTTAGCGCAGCGTAAAAAATTATTATCTTCCTTATCTTAAAAGAGAATGATGAAACTCACCAATCTTTCAATCCTTATCGATTCAGATAAGATTTGGATTGCTGGAAGAGCCATCTGTAAGTGCTAAATTACACTGCTTCAAAGAGTACCGCTTTATCTGATGATACTTATAGTCCTAATCTAATCCTAATCAATCAGCCTCTTAATCTATCTTGATTAAATTCTGGACTACCATATTCGCTAATTTTTGGCTTTCTTCTATGTACTTTTTTATGAACTTCTAAACGCCTTTTTTCTACAAATAGGGTGCCGCATACTTTGCACTTGAAAGAAGTCATTTGTGTGAGAATGAATTGACTTACTTGAATAAAAGAATCTCTGTTCGCAGTTCTTGTAGCTTACAGGGGTTAGTACAAAAGTGACCTATAATATCGCTAGCCAGCGACCACCCTAAAAGTTACCAGAACCCTAGTTTGAAACCTAAAATTAGTTACAGATAAGACATTTTATCTTAAATCCGCCGAAGGAATTATTACCCACTATCCTTTGATCATCTTACTTCGATTGACTGATAGGTGTGTATTATGATATCGTTGCCTAGCGACGTTGATAAGAGTGATTGTCGCTAATTTTCCTCTTATCAAAATAAGCAGCATTCCTAGGCGGTGGAGGACTATCATTCTCGTGTCCTGGATGTGTTCTAATATGATTCCAGTAGTCAGAGTTTGTGATCGCAGTTTTACAGATAGGACAGTTGGCATAACCACATCTATGATGTCCTATAAAGTTTGGATGGAGTGTTACATTACATTTGTCACATTTGGTTTGCAAGGCTATTTTATCACTTATAGTGATAACATGTGTATATGTATAATTAGGATGTATCGATCTAATCTACTTCATTTCATACCTACGCAAACAGATGACCGACAGCTCATAGGAGAGCAGATTCCTATATAATGTCAGGAGAAATTACAGTACGAGGATGGTAAAGAACACTTTAATTATATTAGCTCAGACCTATATGTTACTAAGAAGTTTCTCGGAAGCATATCAAGAGAATTACTACCCAGAATCCAACTGAAAGGCTTGCAGGGTTATTGAACTAAGCCGTTTTTCAGAGATCGATCTTGAAAGTAAGTACCCTAACCGGATAGGGTCATCCTAAACAAATCTGAAGAGATAATATCCTGTCTAAAAGCTGCAGGAGTAGTGGCTGCTAGCCGTCAAATCTTCGTATTCGTTTTGATATTATGCAAATTAATATCCCCTCCCAAATTATTTTTCTTTCTTTGACACCAATTTGAAGGCAATGAAAGGTAAAAAATCGTCGTTCGTCCTAGCAAATCTATAGATAATTAGACTCTGTATTTAAGATAATGAGCTGACCATATTTATCTTACAAATGGGTTCACAACTATCAGCGTACGTCAATTCCTACCTGCAAATTTTATATTTATCACTTTACTGGCTTATAGTGTAAACGATCTGTCAAATCTGGGAAGGATCTGGAGCTAATTTGGAAATAAGCATTAATACGCCTTGTAGGCACTTACCTACATCTAATAATGACTAGGTTGTTGATGTTATCGTCATTAAAGGAGCTGAAGTATAGTATATAATGGTAGTCGAAACAACAGTCTTAATTTCTGCTTTGGCAGGATTAGGCTCATTTTTGTCACCCTGTATACTTCCAATATTGCCTGGCTTCATATCATATCTTTCAGGGTCAGCTATTAATGAAGCAAAAAATTCTGAAACGACAAGATTAACAAATAGCAAGACTAATGAACGTAGTGGCAACAACAACAACAACAACAAAAACAACAACAGCAACAGCAACAGCAACAGCAGCAGCAGTAATTATATTGGCAGTAAAATTATAACAAAAAATGCAGGACAATCATTATATCTTGGAAGAACAACTAGACTTAACATTTTTCTAAATACAGTATATTTTGTTCTTGGTTTTTCACTCGTGTTCGCAATATTAGGAGTTATCCTGAACAGTGTTCTCGTAACAGTTGGGATAAGCTTTCAAGCTACACTTACATCAGTAGGCGGAATAGTAATAATTGTATTCGGTACATATCTTATACTATCTACAAAATTACGAAACTTAAATTTTGACAAGAGGATGACTAAGCTACCAAGATTTAAGACAAGTTACATCACATCGCTTGTGTTTGGAGCTGCATTCGCAGCTGGATGGACTCCATGTGTTGGGCCTATTCTGGGAAGTACATTTACACTAGCAGCTACTGCTCCAGGGGCAGCATATAATTCATTACTAGCGTACTCTCTTGGCTTAGGGATACCATTTCTAATTACAGGTGCTTTCTTTTCACAAGCTACAGGCCTAATTAGGAGAATGGTAAAACATCTAAAATACTTCAATATGGCAATGGGTGGAATATTGGTTATAGTGGGTATACTTCTCTTTACTAACCAACTGACTTTGTTAGCTAACATTCCGCTTGCCAATCAAATAATTAATCTGGAGCGAGGAATCTAGAATGGCAGAAAAAGAAGGTAAGATAGGAGCATAAGGATGAGCGCTAAGGAAAGAGGAGGAAAAATTTAACCAATGAATAAAGACAACATTAGCGCAGCACTACTGGGTATTGCAGTTATCTCTGTAATCGTTGGCTTTGCTATTTATTTCAATAGTCCTGCTCTTAACAAGGGCTCCTCTGAAACACAAGGGCAGGTGGAAAAATTCATTTCAGCAGCAGAAAGAGCGACTAAAGTAAGCGGATCAAATATGACAACAACAACGACAATCAAACTTGACAAGTCCAAGTTTGACCAACTAGACAAGTCCCAGTTTAGAAAAGCACCAGAATTTGCTCAAATTAGCGGTTATATAAACACAAATCATGGTAACCCAATAAAGCTATCCCAACTTAAAAATAAGGTTGTGCTACTAGACTTCTGGACTTACAGCTGTATTAACTGTATAAGGACCATTCCTTATCTTAACGATTGGAATCAAGAATATTCTGATAAAGGATTGGTAATAGTTGGGGTTCATTCACCAGAATTTGAATTTGAAAAAAATATTGATAATGTAAAAACCGCAGTACATAAGTTTGGAATAAAATATCCAGTGCTCATGGATAGCGATCATGGTACCTGGAATGCATTTCAAAACCAATACTGGCCAAGACACTACCTTATTGATACTGAAGGATATATCAGACAAGATCACATTGGCGAAGGTGGATATGCTGAAACAGAAAAGGTAATTCAATTATTGTTAGCCGAACGGGCTGCACAAATGGGTATGAAAGAAATAAGCTTCAGTACTAAAGCAACTGCAATAATTAAGCCAGGAAGCTTGCAGTCTATTGATCTAACAAAAAACACAACACCAGAAATCTACCTAGGTTACGCTAAAGCAGCATCACCACTAGGAAATCCTCAAGGATTTCTTCCTAATCAGATAGTTTCGTACTCAATCTCTTCTAATACTGATTTTAAACCTAATATAGTATATCTGGATGGTAAATGGAAAAACAATCCGGACAATGTGGAATTGCAAGGTGAGACTGGGCGCATTATGCTGACTTACTTTGCAAAAGCAGCAAATATAGTAGCAGGAGGAAAAGGTCAGGTAGGCTTAGTTAAAGTAGTTTCAGGGGATTCAGAGGGGACAGTAGGAGGAGCATCACCAAAATCGAAGATTTCGCTTGGAGTAGATTTATCACAAGATGGTAAATTCACAATCGACGGACAGAGACTATATAATTTGGCACTTCATGACAGCTACAGATCTCATTCCATTATTATTGATGTTAAGGGTAAGGGCTTCCAGCTATACACATTTACCTTCGGTTAATCAAACAAGTCCTTCTTTCTTTTTAGTGTTGTATCCTATACATATGTCGTATATAATACGAGGACAATTAATCTATCCTGGGCAGGGTACATGATATGTTATATCTACGACACCGAAGAGGATTTGTGTATTGACCGCCTACTTTGATATATTAACTACCAATTAAATAGCAAGAAAATTAACCAAAATCAGAACTCAGGTACTCATCGCTGAATTTTGATGGATATGATTCTAAAACAAGTAATGCCGCAAGAAATTCAGTTGTGGTTCATTTCACACAATACCTTTATGTATAAACCTTAATAGATTATCTAATTATCTAACCAACTGATGCCTCATATAAGAAACCAGTGTACTTCCTGGTAGCATTCTTTGCACATTTTCTTTTCATCTGTATGTTCACAAGAACGTTGTGTTTGTTAGGACATTACATCTGCTACATAATTCCAACGGACTTACTTCTCTTTAGATATAATTAATTTTTTTGGTTATAGCAACATGTAAAATGCACCATGTAAAATAGAGTGTAAAATAGGGGACCAACAGCATTATCCTTGTAGTGGCTCTGTGTTGATGGAATCACAATATACATGACCTCGGCAAAGATAACAAAAGAAACCCTACGATCAGAAGGAGGTGAGTATTGCTTCTTACATCAGTAGGTGGATTTAAAAGCAAAGCTGCCTATATATCTATAACAAAGGAAGTAGTAGATGTGAGCAACAATCGTAATAACCAGATAGAAGGAACCCCATCCTCGTCTAGCCAATGGACTGAAATAATAACACAGCTTGTTGATAATTTGACAGGCAAGAATATGTCAATTACTTATAACTTTGAGAATCTAACAATTGATCTACCAAAAGCTCAAGGACCTGACGGTAGGGATATAGGTAGTGCCAAATGGACAATTAATGGCAGGATAATGATTACTGCAGAAGCACATGATAAAGAAGGAGCTAGCTAGTAAGAATATGGTATTGGGCCAGCATCACCTTCATATTGGAGAAAATGATCAGATAGCAGAATGGCTTGCTAAATCTCTAAGATCTGCGTCAAGGGGTATTATCAAGCTCGATGTAGGAGGCAAGCCAACAGTAAAGATTGAAGTTAATAATAATGATAATATTGATGATAATAATAATAACAAAGGTGACAATAATAACAGAATAATAGTAGATCTCATACTGCCATCATTTTTCAAAACAACCAACGACGAAACAGGCATATTTGACAAACTAAAAACAGCAAAAGAATTTAGCCACAAATTATCAGAAAATGGAGTAACAATCTCTTTTTTAAGAAAAGGTAATGAAGCGATAACATTAGGAAAGGGTGCCAAGCCAACAGTCTCGAAATTGATAACCAGAAGCAACGATATGCAAATAAATAGCCTAAAAGCGGCTACGGAGCTAAAACGTGATTTAAAAGCAGATTAAATCAGCGAGAAAAGTAGAAAAAAGTACACTATATTTTGATATCACGAACGGGTCAAATCACCGTCAGTTGATTGTCAAAAGGGGTGAGTAGGCGTGTTTGTCTCTTTCTCCGCCATCGTATGTATGTTATATCTAGGTCAGCCAGTCAGCTAGTAGGTATGTAAATAGCAAGTCCTTTGCTTATTCATGATAGCCAAAGTAAAGGATTAGGATTTCTACGGAATCTAACTGACTTTCAAAATGTGGTTTATTCTCAGTAAAGCTGTTGGTGTAATGTCTTCATGTATTATGCCACTTTCCTAGCAAGTATACTGATATCCCAAGTACAACGCGAGAGGGAATTTCTAACGAGCGCAAAATTTAACCAAACTACTAACAAGAAGATCCATCGCCAATAGTTGTTGTTTCAGGGTTCAGTGGTATTACTTTATAGTCGCTTCCAACAAGATATTTTGGATTGATTTCCTCATCAAACACCTTTACACCCAAGCCACATCCGTTTTGACCTAAATTTGCCCCGATATTGAACGAGGCACTAGTAGCTCCCATTGCTGTTATGGCAGATATCGAGATGACAGAGATGATAATTATCAAGGTTTTTCGTGTGTTCATATTATCATTTAGTTCAGGGTCATTATTAGAATCTAGTAACACTCTCTTATGATGTATATGTAATAATAGTTCAAGCTAACATGTATTTATGATTGCTAATAGTAGGCAACAGCTACAACCTGTGAAGTTACATCGAGCTTCAAAGTATAGTCCATTCTCAAGCATACCATGATCATTATTGTGACATATCATTTCTCATCGTCCCGAGCTTTCTAATTGTTGATATTATTTTATCAAGATCTTTATCTGAGTAAACATGGCTGTACCGTTCTGTAGAATCGTGAAGGCATGATAACTATGTAGTTAACTTATGAGCCCTTTTATGGTAATTAATACCATTAAATGCCTATATTTATATTACGTCTATGCATATTCAAATAATTGATTAAAATGGTGGATAATAATTCGAATGACGACAATAACGTTGCATCAACGAACTCTATACAAGAGAATCTGTTTCATTCCATTTCATCTATGGTTTTGAACATAATTCAGACTTCAATGACGGCTCCGAAGCAATTTGCAGGAGGCAACACTTGGAATATCTCACCTTTGTATGACGTCTCAAAACAAATACCAATAACAAAACATGAAGGGACGGTAGAGAAAAGTGCTATCAATAAGTATAAGCTGCCTGTACCGAAACATCTACTACAACGTATAGATAGAACTTCATCTCCAGCTCATGTGGGCAAACTTCGAAATTCGGTTGATTTCATAGCTGATAAAGGAACACCTGTTCTTGCAGCAGCGGATGGAATAGTAACTCTTGTTAAAGACATTTCTAATACAGGAGGAGCCAATCCAAGTAATTGGAGGCATACAAACTTTGTTGTAATTATGCACTCAAATGGAGAATATTCACGATATGATCACTTGAGCTACAACAGTTCAAAAGTAAAAGTTAATCAATATGTCAGAGGAGGGGAAGAAATAGCCAAAGTTGGAATGACAGGATATACATATCTACCACACCTTCACTTTCAGGTTTTTGTGCTTACTGGAAGTAATATGTGGACAGATTTCGATACTCTGGAAGTTAAAGATTTTGTTATTTAAGCCCCTGCTACTTCAATTTTTCTTATCGTTGCAGTATAATCCTACCAGAACATGCTAAAAGGCGACTAAAAGGTGGTAACGAAATAGCACTTATTATTCCATATTATGAAACTGGAGAAAAGGTTAGAGCGATATTGTCAGATAGTTTTGCGGATGTACCATAAATGGTAATGATAAAAAGTGAGTATAAAAAGGAGGGTTATCTTATAATCAAAGATTCTCTAAAGGCTTATTCCTCCCGTTCCCATGGCGATAATACTGCATGGATATCATACGAGAATAGCTTATTTTATGATGATGTCATATGCAGTATAACATGTT
>Ga0193723_1000686_pt1 | contig 13367 bp, 12 predicted proteins | sample H2m2metaG_FD_143042 | JGI IMG/M metagenome (GOLD analysis project Ga0193723, IMG submission 143042) | Soil microbial communities from a riparian zone of the East river system, Colorado, United States - H2m2 | ecosystem: Environmental > Terrestrial > Soil > Riparian zone | place: USA: East River... | reverse complement strand
GAGTACCGCAAGCGCATGATCGCGGAGAAAGAGGCGGAGAAGATGGAGCAGGTCCCCGGCGGAATTGTGAATGGGTGTGGCTGTGACGAGCAGAACGCGACTTGCCACGACGAGTCGTGCGAGGTTCCGGTACCGATTGGTGTCGGGATTGCGAAATCGATGTGCCTCATCAACCACGAATAAGGTCGCGCGGTGATGTAGGGGCGCAGCGTGCTGCGCCCCTACGGCACGCGCGCCGACGCTTAGGGATTCGTGTGTGATGATCGGCGTGTCCTGCACCCCAAAACGATTCAGAAGCCCACGCCACTGCGACACGAGCACAGCTGGAACGACGAGCGTAAAGGGCTCCTCGCGAGCGAGCGCGACCGCGAGCGCGACGTACGATTTGCCCAGTCCCACTTCATCAGCGAGCAGCGCGCCGCCGTGACGAGTGATGATGGCACTCAGCCGCTCGGCGGCGGGGACCTGGTGGGGCGCCAGCCAGGCGGGCCATGGCGTCGCGCCTGGCGCCACCGCCGTCCCGTCGAGCAGCGCCCGCGCCGCGCTGGCGATGACATCGGGGGGTGGCGCTTCGCTTGCCCTCTCCGGCGCGAGGGCGACGGTGAGGGGTTCCGCAACCGGAACGAGCTGCTCAGAAAGAATCCGAGGCCAGCGCGCGGCGGTCGGCGGCATCGAGTTGGAACGCGTCGGCAACGAGATCGTCGGCGGGTTCGCAGCGCTCCCCACGGCGCGCGAGCTCTGCCCAGATGGCGGCGTCGCTCGGGGGCGTCGGGAGGCCGCGGACTACTCGCGCATTGAAGCGGCGGAAACCGCCGCGCGCCGGATCGGCGACGAGTCGCGCCAGCGCGGTGAGCCAGCAGGAGTTGAACAGCGCGGCCAGCGCCGCAGCGTCGGCTTTATCACGCGTGGCGATGCCATAGACCGTGTTGAGCGGCACCAGCTCCGGTGCGGGTACGGCAGCAGCGAGGCGCCGGCCCAGGTCGGGCCACACGACACGATGCGTGGCGAAGCCGAGGCTCGTCCGGAACAGTTGCCAGGGTGGGCCGGCTCGGTAATCGGCCCGGCGGCGGAGGCGCTCTTCGTGAAGAGCGAGCCACGCTCTGAGCTCGCCAGTAAGACGTGCGAGCGGCAGACCATCGGCCCCGTGAGTCCAGAGCACGTACCGGCGCGCTTGGCAGCGCCAGGGGGCGATGTCCCGCCCGCGAATCGCGGGTCGCGTGCCGGGACCTTCCCGATCGACGACGAAGAGATCGTCGGCGCCCGTTTTCACACCGAGCTGAGGCGTCCACCGATCGCCGACGGTCGGAAACATGGCACGCAGCCGCCGGCTGATCCGCTCCCCGCCAGGGGTGAGGATCCACGGACCATCACCCTGCAGCTGGCGTTGGGGGACAGCGGGCGCGCGCGGCTTCGGTCCCAGGCCGGTCGCTGTCCGCTCGGTCCCGCCGGGATCGGCCCGCGCGGCGACCAGTGCCATTGGGTACACGGCTGCGCCGAAGGACCGCGCCACCGGCTCCGGCAACGGCGCGGCGCGCTCGATGCGCGACGCGTGCGCCAGGCGACGGCGCAGCGGCTCGGCATAGCCGCTTGTTGCCAGTTTTGCGGGCACGAGCAGCGCGACGACCCCACCCGGACGCGTGAGCTCCAACGCACGCTCGGTGAACGCGACGGCAACATCGGGCAGATGTGCAAAGCCACGCGTTGGTGCCGGGCGCCAGCAGGCGTAGCGGCGCGCGAGCGTTTCGCGCACCCGCGGCGCCAGACGCTCGGCGCGCACCCACGGCGGATTGCCCGTTACGAGATCGAAACCGCCTCCGCCAATGACTTCAGCGAAATGGGATTCGAAGGAGAAAAACGGTGCGGCGCCTTCCTGCCGCAGTCGACGCCGCGCGGCTCGCAGGTCGCGCAACCCTTGTCGCAGACGCGCGAGCCGCAGCCGCTGGTCCCGATCGAGCCCCCGAGTTCGTCCAAACAGGTCACGATTGCGCGCGGCGCCGAGCAGCTCGTCGATCGCCGATTCAATCGAGGTACAACCGTCATCCAGCAGCTGTCTCGCCAGCGCTGCCTCGGCTCGGCTCAACTCCCGTTGCGCCGCCCGCTTCTCAGGACCTGCCAGGCGGAAGTGCCGGCGCCGCGCCTCGGCGAGTCGCCGTACCTCGGCCGTGCCGCCGCGAAGCGCGCGGCCGCCGAGGGATGCGGCCAGCATCAACGGGTCGAGGAGCGCGTCACCCTGCAGCACGTGTCCGTCGAGGTTGGGCAGAGGCGCGATGTCGGCCGTGTCGGTGCGATCATCGTCGGCGACGAGGGCGAGCCATAGCCGCAATTCGGTGAGGCGCACGGCGGTCGGCGTCAGATCGACGCCGAACAGCGAGTGTGCGAGGACGTCGCGCTTCAGGGCGAGCGTGGGGCCGTCGCCCGCGGCCCGCCGCAGTGCAACCAACTCATCGAGCGCGCCCAACAGAAAGGCGCCCGATCCGGCAGCCGGATCGAGCACCGTCAGCCGGCGCAGGTTGGGTGCTGGAGACGGCGCGACGCCTTCGTGCACCCACCGCGCCGCGGCGGTCGGCGAGAGTCCGAGGCGATGCGTGAGTACGGCTTCGAGTCCCGCCCGGACCATCTCACGCACGAGGGCGGCAGGCGTGTAGTAGCTCCCGCTCGCCCGGCGTTCGTCCGGGTCCATCACGCCTTCGAACACGCGGCCCAGCATATCCGGCGCGATGAACTCGCCGGCGTCGTGCTCACGAATCGAAAAGTGAAAGCGCTCGAACAGGTCGTCGAAGGCGGCGCGCCAGTCAGCGTTGCCCCAGACCGCGGGGCCGTGTTGCCGTTCGAGCGCCGTCGGCTCGAACAGACCGCCGTTGAGGAACGGGATCTTGCCGAGCGCGCGGGCCGATACGCCGCGCTGCGCCGGCGGGCGATTCAGCGCACCAAAGCACAACGCGTGCAGAAATGAGCGGTGGAAGTGCCGGCGGGCGCCGAGTGCCCGATCGAGCAGATGAGCGACGTAGCGTGGGTCGCCGTCGAGCCAGCCTTTGGATTGGATGAAATAGAGGAAGAGCACGCGCGTGAGTGCGGTGAGTGTGAGCGCGTGGCGATCGATACGCGAGCGCGGACTGCGGAGCCGCTCGGTCAGCCGGTCCAGGGTGCCACGAAAAGCACGGAAGAAGCGCGGCGTGACGCCTTCGCTCGCCAGCACTTCGCCGATTCTGAGCGACAGCGCCAGGGCCGACTCGTTTTTTGCGGGAGCGAGGCGTTCGAGCGTGGCCAGCGCCGAGCCGGACGGACTGGCGACGGCGATCGTCGCCAGACGGAGTCCCACGGGGCCGGCCCCGCACACCAGCCGGAGCGGCTGGCCGCCGAGGGCACAGGCCAGGCCGCGCTCCGCGCCGGCAGAGAGCCTGCGCGCCGCCGCGCGCGCTGCGGCTTCGGGGGCGGACGCCTCGAGCGCAAAGACTCGAAATGCGCCGTGGCGTGCGATCAGAGCCGCACGAGCGATTCCCTCGGTCTCGCCAAGCCATGCTCCGACCGGCACGGGTTCCCAGACGGCGTCGTAGCCGAGTGCGGCGAACAGCTCGCGCAGACTCTCGATCCGCGTCGTGCGGGCGAGAATGTCCCGCAACACCAAAAGCCCCTCGTGAAAGAGGGGCTAAGGTGGGTCTGAAGTCCTGTGGATTCGGTATCTAAAGAGTGCGGCGTGTGGCTATTGTGTGCCCTTCTTTAGTCTGATCTCGCCGTTCACGGTACTCAGGCTCAGCCCCCGCCCACCGGCGCCGATCGTGCCGTGCAGCCGCCGCTGGCTGAAACGCCCGGAGACCATGAGCGGCCAATCGGTCTCGATGTCGCCGTTTACCGTGTTGGCCCGGACGTCGGTGTCCAGCTTTCCATTCGGAAGAATCAGTGTGATCCCGCCGTTCACGGTGCTGAACTCGAGATCATTGGTCCAGTCCGCCCGGCCCATCTGCGCGTACACAGAGCCGTTCACCGTCGATGCCTCGGCCAAGCCGGTCGTGGTGACGCGTACGCTGCCGTTTACGGTGCTCGCCCGCACATCGGCCTTCAATCCCTCGGCCGACATCTCCCCGTTCACGGTCTGGCCGTTGAACTCGATGCCCGCGGGAACCTGGACCTCGAAATCGACCGTCACGTCGTTGTTGTCGGTGCTGGAGCTCCAGTGATCGCCCGGCGCGCAGGTGTTTTCTCGGCGGGCGCGGGCCGGCGTGGGATAGACGGCGCAAATCGTGATGCCGTCGGCGGACTCCACGACTTCGATCTTGACCTCGTCGGGATCGGAACGACGCGAATGCTTTTTCGCGTTCACGACCGCCTCAGCGCCGCTGGCCAACACCGCCCGCACGTCGCCGTTCACACCTTTTATTTCCAGTCGCTTCCCGGCGGCGAGCCGGCCATGCCAGTTGAAATCCTGGGCGGTCAGCGCGGCAACGGCACCGACGCACAGCGCGGTCGTGAGCAGGACGGTTCGCATAGCGGCTCCCCTGTTAATGCGTGTTCAGACGGTAGGTGTTTTTGTACTGCCGGCTGTACATCTTCGCGTACTGACGCGCGTATCTCGGTGCGTACTGCGCCGCATACTGCGCGGCGTATTTGGGTGCGTACGCCGCGGCGTAGCGTGTGGCGTATGCGGTCACGCTGCCCAGATCCCAGCTCAAGCTCGTATCCGTGTCGGCGTCGTGATCCTTGTCGTGGTCGTTGTCGTTCTCGTCGTGTTTGTGCTTGCGATCGATCCGATCTCGCATCTCCTGGGGACGGCGCAGCTCGATGTCGCCCTGGAAGGACTCCAGCTCCATGCGCGCGCTCCCCGAGCCGATTTTGAACGTCTTGCGGTGCCTGCCCACTCCGCTGGTCATCGGCAGCGGGAAGCTCGCATCGATGTCGCCATTCGCCGTCGCGGCCGTGATCGTGACGTTCGCGCCCTCGGGCACGGACACCGTGATGTCGCCGTTGTGCGATCCCAAACTGTAGGAGCCGCCGTCGGTGACGGTGCCCTCGTACAGCACGTCGCCGTTGATCGTGCCGGCGTCGACGCTCGATGATTTGATGCCTGTCAGCATGACCTCACCGTTCGTCGTCTCGACTTTGATTTCGCCGGTGATGTTGCTCAGCGTGACGTCTTCGTTGACGGAGTTCACCTCGATACGTCCCGAGGCATCGGCAAGTGTCACGCCACCCTGAATCGAATGGAGGGTGACGATCCCTTTGCCGCCGCGGACATTGATCTCGCCGTTGACCGTCTCGGCGCTGATCGCTCCCTGAACACCATCAACCGTGATGTCCGCATACGTGCCACTCAGGGTGAGTGCCATGGACAGCGGGACCGTGATATCGAGATCGATCACCGACGGTGCACCTTCCCGGCTGCCCGTCTTGATGACCACGGTGTTCCCGACGAGTGAGACTTCGACGCGTCCGCGGCGGCCGGTTTCGCCGTGCACTTTGACGCGATTCTCGCTCCAGCCGTGGACGGTAATCCCGCCCCCGAAATTGTTGACCGAAAGGCTAGCGCCGGCCGGCACGGCGAAGGTCGTATCGGATTGTCTTTGCGGTGCCAGTGCGACCAGCATCGCGGCGGCCAGCGTTGCAAACATGTTCGTTCTCTCCTAGGATCGGGCCGCGGCCATGTCGTTGACACGCCGCAGCAGGTCCACCTTGCGCCGCATGGTATTGGCGAGGTGGAGGTTCAGGTACGCATTGCCGGGGTCCTTTTGAAGCGCGATACGCGCCTCAGCAATTGCCCGATCAATGATCGCCAGGTTCAGCCGCACGACACGCACGGTGGCGGTGTCGAGTCGGCTCTCATTCTGGGTCAGCGCGGTCTGCAAGTCGACGATCGCCGCATCCGTGTGCCCGGTCCACGAGGCCACGGACGTGATCCGGGGCCGCGGGGCGGACGCAACCGTCGGCGCCGGCGTGCTCTGCCTCGACTCGAGGGCGAGCCATGCGCCGCTACCGGACAGCAGCACCAGCGCGATGCTCGCCGCGAGAAGCTGGGGCACGGTGAAGGAGAAGCGCCGGCGGGCCACACCCGGCGCATGGCGCCGGGTCTCACTACCCTGGGTTAGCCGGGCGCGAATGTTCGGCCAGAGATCCGTATCAGGCTCAGCGTCCGTGAGCGACTTCGCGCGCGCGACCACCTGGCGCAGCTCGCCGAGCGTTGCGTAGCACTGACCGCAGGTCGCGAGGTGCGCTTCGAGTGCCGCGCGCTCGGTATTATCGAGCTCGCCGTCGAGATACTCCGAAAGCCTATTCGTCCATTGATCGTTCATCGTTCCAAGTGCCTCCGCAGCGCCATCCGCGCATGGTGCAGCTGCGATTTCGACGTGCCCGGCACGACGCCGAGCATGCGCGCGATTTCTTCGTGGCGATACCCCTCCACGTCATGCAACACGAACACCTGCCTAGCTCCTTCAGGAAGCCGTGCCAGCGCTTCCTCGAAATCCATCGACAACTCCGGCGTCACCGGCCTGCTCTTCAGTCCTTCCAGCGGTTCTTCTTCACTAATGAACCGGCCGCGCTCGATCCCGACGGTTTTGCGGCGGGCCAGCACGACGTTCACCGCCAACCGGTGCAGCCATGTCCCGAATGCCGACTCGCCGCGGAACGTCGACAGCTTCTGCCATGCCCGAATGAACACATCCTGCGTCACATCGTCCGCCTCGTCGGCGTCGAGCATGCGTCGCACTAGCGTATGGACCCGAGAAACGTGGGTCCGGTACAAGCGCTCGAATGCAGTGGCGTCCCCGCTTGCCGCGAGTGCCGAGTCAGCAGCTATGGAGTCAGCAGTCAGAGTGTCCTCGAGCACCTGTCCGGGCATGCACGAGTTTGGATATGTAAGCAGGGCAAAAGGTTGTAGTTAGATTTGGGCCTCGACATGGCGCCTTCCATTGTGGCCGTTCTGGCCATCGGCGGACTTCTGGGCCTCAGGCATGCCTTTGAGCCAGACCATCTTGCGGCCGTCTCCACCCTGGCGACAAGGCCTGGCGGGAGGCGCCTCTGGAGCGCCGCCCGGCTGGGGCTCATCTGGGGGCTCGGCCATACGGTCACCGTCGGTGCGGTGGCCTTACTGGTGCTCGTACTGGGGGTGCAGCTGCCAGCCAGGCTCTGGCCCGCCGCGGAGCTGCTCGTGGCGGCGCTACTCATCCTGCTTGGGATGATGGTGATCTGGCGGTACGCACGCGGGCGCTGGCACATCCACGCTCACGCCCACAGCGCGGCTGCCCCGCATCTTCACTTGCACAGTCACGCCGTCGATCCGAGCCATGGCCACTCCCACGCGCCCGCGGACGCGCGGCGCTCGCTCGGCTTCGGTGTGGCCCACGGACTGGCGGGGAGCGGTGCGATCGCCGCGCTGCTCGTCGCGGCCGTCCCCGACGCGATGTCGCGACTGGTGTACTTCGCAGCGTTCAGCGCCGGAACGATCGTTGGGATGCTGGGCGTGTCGCTGACGCTATCGGTGCTCGTGCGATTTGCCGCCGAGCGGGGCGCACGCTGGGCGACATACCTCCATGTCGGGGCAGCCGTTGGGAGCGTCGTGGCGGGCGTCGTACTGGCGCAGCAGGTGATTTTCAGCCTCTAACGATTATGACGTTAAGAGCGCCCCGTGTTGCGGATGGGTGCGCCACGCCGGTAGCCTTCGAAATCTCCTACCCGGAAGGCACCGTGGCCCGATTCAAGCTCGCTCTCGCGCTCTCATTGATTCCGTTGTGCCTGGCCGCGCAGGAATCTCCCTTTCACGGCGGTCAGTGGGCAATGCAGTTCGGCGGCAATTCCAATCTGTTCAGTCTTGGGGTCTTGAAGTTCACGAGCGCGCACTCGGCGTGGCTCCTGGATTTGTCCAACGCGGCGAATGTGATCAGCGCGACGAGCACGGACAACGTGGGCACGACGACGAGTGCTAACCAGCAATTCATCAATCTCGATGCGCGTTTGGGGAAGCGCTTCTACCAGACGGGGCAGCCGAAAGTTGTTTCCTTTCAGACGCTGGCCTTGGAAGCGGGATTGACCGATCAGGCGTTCGATGTGACCGGCACTCACTATCGGCAAACCTCGACATACGCGGGGATCAACGGCGAGCTCGGCGGCGCGTATATGCTCACGTCAGGCCTCAGCCTTGGGGGTACGGCGAGCTTTTCGGCCGGCTACCTCTCCTTTAAGGGAAACGATTCGTTTTCCAAACAGACGGGGCATGGCTACTACAACAATATTCGGGTGCTGGTTGCACTCGGCCTGTATTTCTAGGCACGATAGCTCCGGCCCCGCCATTCGATCAGTCGCCGACCGCGCCAGGCCGAACGCAGCATGATGAAGCCGACGACCGCTGCACCGAATGGGTACAGAAGCGCGTACCAGACCGGCGCTTGGTCTTTGACGTACACGGCAATCCAGGTCACGAGAGATACGAGCGTGGCAATGGCGGCCCAGTGCCAGCCGGTCGTGAGCCACAGGATCGGGGGCGCCATCCAGAACAGCGCCGGTAGCCACATGAGGTAGGGGAGCAGCGCGCGCACCATCTTGATCGGCGGCGCCATCAGCGGCGCGCCCGAGGCGAGGTTCTTGGTCCAGCCGGCGAGGATCTCGCGCAGCGAGCCGTACATGCGCGTGCTCATGAACTCGCGAGCCTGCGCGATAAAGATGTCCTTGCCCGCCCGCACGTAGGCTTGCGCCAGCATGAGGTCGTCGGCCACCCCGTGCTTCACGGCCTCGTGCGTGCCGGCGGCCTCGTACGCGGCGCGAGTCGTCAGAATGAATTGCCCGTTCGCGATCGCATTCCAGGAGATGCGGGTTCGGTTGACCGATGCGAGATACGCGAACCGGCTCTCGAGCGCGACGAAGACGTGCGGCTGAATCAGCCGTTCCCAGAAGGTGAGCATTTCCTGCCGTGGCAGCACCGTGAACAGATCGACGCGCTCGTCGTGCAGACCGCGCACCGCGCGCGGCAGCAGCTCGGGCTCGTGGCGCGTATCGGCGTCTGCGAACAGCAGCAGATCACCCGTCGCGACTCCGTAGCCCTGCATGATCGCCCACTGCTTCCCGAACCATCCGGACGGCGGCTCGACGCCGCGCACGAGGAGCACGCTGGTGCCGGCCGCCTGCGCGACGATGCCGGCCGTGTCGTCGGTCGACCGGTCGTCCACGACGATCACTTCGATCGGTGCGTAGGTGGTGGCGAGCACGGAACGCACGCAGCGCTCGATGTTGCGGGCCTCGTTGCGCGCGGGGATGATTACCGAGACGAGCGGCCCCGACGCACTGGGCTCGTAGTCACGCAGCCGAGGGCCGTGCACGACGTAGCGAGAGAGAATCAGCAGCAGCACCAGAATCCACGGCGCCGCGAGCAGCCAGCTCATTTGCGCTGCTCCGGAGCGGGCGCGCCTACCACGGTGGCGGCCGCGAGGTGGCCGGTGACGTTGGTCATCGTGCGGAACATGTCGGAGATGCGGTCCAGCCCCATCAGAATGCTGAGCCCCGCGACGGGGAGGCCGGTGGCCTGAAAGGCGGGGAAGAGACTGATGACGCCCCCCGACGGCACCGCGGCAACGGTCAGGGACGCGAGAAACACCGCGACGCCCGCCGAGAGCATCTGGGCGATTCCAAAGGGAATGCCATACAGCCGGGCAATGAAGAGTACGGCGATTGCCTGAAACAGCGCGCTGCCGGCGCGGTTGATGCTCGCGCCGATCGGCAGCACGAAGCCGGAGACCGGCCGCGGGAGGTGGAGGTCCTTGTCCGCCGCCTCGAACAGGTTCGGCAGCGCCGCCATCGACGTGGTCGCCGAGAACCCCATGAACATGGATGGGAACGCCACACGCAGGAAACGCCGCGGGGACACGTGCCCGAACAGCGCGACGCTCGGGAGATAGACGAGGGCATGGAACAGGATGACGCCGACGATCACCGCGGCGATGAACCACAGCATCGCCCGGACGATGTCCCAGCCGTAGCGCGCCGCGGTCGGCGCGACCAGCGCAAAGATCCCGACCGGCGCGATCACCAGCACCCATTGCACGATCCGGATTAGCGCGTCGGTCGCGGAGTCGGCCATGACAGTAAGCGGCACGCGCCGTTCGTGCGGCAACGTCGCCGTTGCAATCGCGAAAATCGTGACGAAGACGATCACGGGGAGGAGGTTGCCGTCGGCCGCCGCTTTGAACGGATTGGCCGGGACCATTTGCACGATGAACTGCACGCCGGTCGGGAGCGTCTGGGCGGCGCGTTGAATCGCCGCGGGATCGGCGGCCGCCGCCTTGAGCAGGGCTTGTTTTTCGGGCGAGACGGCCGCGCGGGGGAGCATGACGCTGCCGATCGCGAACCCCAGCGCGATTGCGATGATGGACGTCGCCCAGAAGAACGCGAGCGTCCGCACGACCAGCCGGCCCAGCATCCGCAGTTCGCCGAGCTTGGCGAGGCCGGCGAAAAGCGCCGTCGCGACGAGCGGAATCGCGACCATCGAGAGCAGGTTCTTGAAGATGTCGCCGAGCGGCTGCAAGGCGATCAGCGCGTTCGCCAACCCCGGGTGCTGCTGCTCGGCCAACGACGCCGCCAGCAGACCCAGCAAGAGCCCCGCAACCAGGCCGATTCCCATCCACACGTGGCTTCTCATCGGATGTCGGCTATTTTATCGCCATGCCAGACACCACACACGCGCAGGTAAAGACTCCGAAGTGGGCTCTCATCCTGGGGGCCTCGAGCGGGTTTGGGGAAGGGGCGGCCAGGGCGCTCGCGCAGGCCGGCTATGATATCGTGGGCGTGCACCTCGACCGCAAGGCAGGCCTCGAGCACGTGGCCGAAATCCGCCGCGACCTGGAGAAGGCCGGCCGCAAGACGCAGTACTTCAACATCAACGCCGCCGACGAAGAGCAGCGCAACAAGGTCCTCGATGAGCTCGCCAACCAGAAGCTCAACGTCGCCGTGCTGCTGCATTCGCTGGCATTCGGCACCTTGAAGCCCTACATCGGCGACGACGTGCTCACGAAGATGAACGTCGACATGACGCTGGACGTGATGGCCCATTCGCTCGTCTACTGGGCCCAGGGCGTCGTGAAGCGCGGGCTGATGGGGAAGGGCGGGCGGATCTTTTCGATGACCTCATCCGGCTCGACCCGGGTGTTTGCGACGTACGGCGCCGTTTCGGCGGCGAAAGCCGCGCTCGAGTCACATACTCGACAGCTGGCGCTCGAGCTCGCGCCCCACGACATCACGGTCAATGCGCTGCGGGGCGGCGTCACCGACACGCCGGCGCTCCGGAAAATCCCCGGCAACGAGAAGCTCGTCGAGATCGCGTCGCAGCGGAATCCGCACCACCGGCTCACGACGCCTGCCGACCTCGGCGGCGCGATCGTGGCCCTGTCCAATCCCGGCGCCGACTGGATCACGGGCAACGTGATCAACGTGGACGGCGGCGAGGAGGTCTCAGCCTAGGGGCTCGGGGTTAGGGATTGGGGATTCGGTGGCCACTGTTCAAGATGCTCGGCTCAAACTGCGCGCGTACCAACCGGTCGAAATCCCGTTTGAGAATGGGATGATAGCCGCGGCCGTGGCCGTGATCCTGCACGACGGCGACGAAGGGATTGAGGCGCTGTTCATTCATCGCGCGGTCCGCGCTGGTGACACGTGGTCGGGGCAAATCGCGTTTCCCGGCGGGCGGCACGAGCCAACCGACACTGATCTCCGTGCTACGGCGATCCGCGAAACGCGCGAAGAAGTTGGTGTCGATCTTGCAAAGGCCGAGCCCCTCGGCGTGCTCGACGACCTCTACCCGCGAACGCCGGTCCTCCCACCCGTCATGGTTCGTCCATTTGTATTCGCGTTGCCATCCCGGCCACGAATTGTCGTCAGCGCAGAGGTCCAGGACGCCTTTTGGGTGTCCTTCCGGGCTCTCAAAGCCCCGGGGGCTGCCGGAGAGGTCGTAGTCGATCATCCTGGCATCCCCCGACGGGTACTTCCTGCATATAGGCTAGGAAATCACACTATCTGGGGGATGAGCGAGCGCATTCTCACACCGTTAATTAGCCTGGTTTCTTAGTCTTACAAAATCCACATCTTCGCTTGACAATATTTGAGAATTAGGCTAGCCTAATGCCCTGTCTCGTTGACAGGGCATTGCCCGGAGATTCGATGAACGCCGCCACCCGCGCACCACAGCCACCGCTAACGCGGTCCGTCGAGGACTATTTGAAGTCCGTTTTCCATCTCACCAGTCAAGGCGGTTTCGCGACGACGAGCGACATCGCGGAAATGCTCGAAGTCGCGCCGCCGTCGGTCAGCGGCATGATGAAACGGCTCTCTGAAACCGGGCTCATCGAGCACGTGCCGTATCGCGGCGTGCAGCTCACTTCACAAGGTCGGCGCGCGGCGCTCCAAATGATCCGCCGCCATCGCATTCTCGAATCGTATCTCACCAGCAAGCTCGGCTACGACTGGGGGGACGTCCACGTCGAAGCAGAGCAGCTGGAGCATGCCGTCTCTGAGAAGCTGATCGAGCGCATGGCGGACGCGCTCGGCGAGCCGCGCTACGATCCGCACGGCGCCCCGATTCCGACGGCGGCGGGTGAAATCGAAGAGGCGGAGCTCGTGACGCTCGCCGAGACTGCGGTGGGGAGCAGCGTCGTGCTGCAGGAAGTCGGCGACGAGAACACGGAGCGTTTGCACTACCTCGCCGAGCAGGGGCTGATTCCGGGCGTGCAGCTCACCGTGATCGACCGCCAGCCGTTCAACGGCCCCACGATCGTGCGGCTCGGCGACGGCACGACGCGCGTCGTAGGTCAGGAGCTTGCGCTGCTGCTCTTCTGCCGGCCGATCGATGGCGAATAGCGTCGTCGACGCCGGTTGGCGGCGCCCGCGGTTCGCGCCGAGCCTCGCGGAAGTCTACCGCACGATCCCGATCAAACAGGGAAGCTGGTGGAAGAAAGCGTTGGCGTTCGCGGGGCCGGGCTATCTCGTCGCCGTCGGCTACATGGACCCGGGCAACTGGGCCACCGATCTCGCGGGTGGCGCGCGCTTCGGCTACACGCTGCTCACCGTCATCCTGCTGTCCAACCTGATGGCGATCTTGCTCCAGGGGCTCGCGGCGAAGCTCGGCATCGTGTCGGGCCGCGACCTTGCGCAAGCCTGCCGCGATCACTACTCGAAGCCGGTTTCGTTCTTCTTGTGGGTGATCTGCGAAATCGCCATCGCCGCATGCGACCTCGCGGAGGTCATCGGTTCGGCGATCGCGCTGAACCTGCTGTTCGGCATCCCGCTCGCCTGGGGCATCGCCATCACGTCGCTCGACGTGCTGATCGTGCTCTACATGCAGCAGAAAGGATTCCGGTTACTCGAGGCGCTGGTGGTCGTACTCATCGCGACGATCGCCG
>Ga0193723_1000685_pt1 | contig 13371 bp, 10 predicted proteins | sample H2m2metaG_FD_143042 | JGI IMG/M metagenome (GOLD analysis project Ga0193723, IMG submission 143042) | Soil microbial communities from a riparian zone of the East river system, Colorado, United States - H2m2 | ecosystem: Environmental > Terrestrial > Soil > Riparian zone | place: USA: East River... | reverse complement strand
GAAGACCCTTGAAGAGCCACCGCCCCACGCGATGTTCATCCTCGCAACCACGGAGTCGCAGAAGATCCCAGCCACGATCGTCTCCCGCACGCAGCGCTTCGACCTTCGCCGCATCCCCCACAAGGGCATCGTCGCGCAGCTCGGCAAGATCGTCGAGCAGGAGAAGCTCCACGCCGATCCAGCCGCCCTGGACGCGATCGCGCGGCACGCGCAGGGCTCGCTGCGGGATGCGGAGAGCATGCTCGACATGGTCATCGCCTTCGCCAACGGGGACATCACGTTGAAGGAGGTCGACGATCTCCTCGGCGCTTCGGATTGGGAGGAGACCGCGGCGCTCTTCGATGCGCTCGCCGCCGCGGATGCGGCAAAGGGCGTTGAGCTCATCGGCCGGCTCGTCGACGACGGCCGCGACCTCCGACTCTTTGTGCGTCGCGCGATCGAGCACGCCCGCGCGCTCGTGTTCACACGCGCGACCGGCAGTCCACCCGAGGCCGTCAGCGAACAGATGGCGGCGAAGCTGCGCACGCAGGCGCAAGGACTCTCGCTGGATCAGCTCGCGAAGGTCGCGAAGCGTCTCATCGAGACCGAGCAGCATCTGCGGACCAGCGAGGGCACGCCTCTGCCACTCGAGCTCGCGATCCTCGACCTGGTGACGTCGACCGAGAAAGTGGCACCGCCGCCCGCCCCGAAGCGTGAGACGGATCGCCCGGCCCCCACGCGTTCGGCCTCTCCATCGTCGACGCACCCTGAACCGAGGCGCGACGCGCCACGCGGATCGGTGGTGGCGATCGCTGAGCGTCGCGTCGTGACGGAGACAACGATCACCGTCGGCGCGGCGTCACCGGTGGTGAAGCTCGAGAGCGTACGCAAGGCGTGGGGTGAGCTCGTCGATCGCGCGAAGGAGCGCAGCATCGGCAAGGCCGCGCAGCTCGCGAAGGCGGAGCCCCTCGCGATCGAAGGCACCACCATCGTCATCGGCTTCGGCGAAGAGTTCGCGCGGTTGCTGTGGCAGGAGAAACGTCGTGCCGAGCTCGAGCAGGACCTTTCCGAGATCTTGAAGGCGACCATCCGAGTGAAGTGCGTGCGTCAGGCCGGCGTGCCCGAGGCCGCGACCGATGATCCGATGCTGCGCGCAGCCATCGATACGCTCGGTCGACCGGACCGCATCATGGAGATCGAATGAAGAACTTCGGCGACATTCAAAAGCTCGCGCAGAAGATGCAGGCCGACATGGCGAAGGCTCAGGAGGAGCTCGGTGCGATGACCGTAGAAGGATCCGCCGGCGGCGGAGCGGTTGTCGTAGTCATGACCGGAACGCAGGAGTGCAAAGAGGTCCGCATCAAGAAGGAAGCGGTCGATCCCGAAGACGTCGAAACCCTCGAGGACCTCGTGCGCGCCGCGACCACCGATGCGCTCGCGAAGTCGAAGCAGCTCGCGGCTGACAAGCTCGGCGGCCTCACCGGCGGCCTGAAGCTTCCGGGGATGTGATTTGCCGACTGCCCTCGCGCGTCCGCTCGCACGCCTGATAGACGAGCTCTCCAAGCTGCCTGGCGTCGGGCCGAAGACCGCGCAGCGACTCGCCTATCACATCCTCCGCACGTCCAGCAGCGACGCGGAGGCGCTCGCGGCTGCGGTCCGTTCGGTGAAGACCGACCTCCGCTACTGCTCGACCTGCTTCAACATCGCCGAGACGGATCCCTGCGCCATCTGCGCGTCAGATGAGCGCGACAAGCGGATCGTGTGCGTGGTCGAGGAGCCGCTCGACGTCCTCGCGATCGAGCGCACCGGTCAGTACGCTGGTCTGTATCACGTGCTACATGGCGCGATCTCACCGGTGAACGGCGTTCGGCCGGACGATCTGAAGATCCCGCAGCTCTCGCAGCGCTTGAAGCAGGGTGGGATCGAGGAGCTGATCCTCGCCACAAACCCGAATCTCGAAGGCGACGCGACCGCGATGTATATCGCTCAGCTCACATCAGGAAACGGCGTGCGCGTGACTCGCCTGGCCCGAGGCCTTCCGATGGGTGGCGACTTGGAGTGGGCTGACGAGGTAACAGTGAGTCGTGCCCTCGAAGGTCGGCGCGGCCTCTAAGCGAAAGCTGGCCCTTGCGCGGCGGCGGGTCTCGCGGCGCAGTGGGGGCCGGCGACCCTACGTGGTCGCCGGAGGGACCCGCGAGCACGCGAGGCCTCGCCGACGAGCAAGCACGCAATTCTTGCGTTGACGCCCCGACCCTCGAGTTGGTACGATTACCGCTCACATCACGCCCGTGGCCAGTTCCGCATGGGAGGCAAAGGGCACGATCTTTAACAGCTGAAGAGTGGCAGGAACGAACAGCGCGGACTCGTCGATTTTTTGGATCGAACTCGAAGCTTGAAGTGACCGTTCCGTAAGGACGGTCCTTTGTTTTGTCGGAGAGTTTGATCCTGGCTCAGGACAAACGCTGGCGGCGTGCATAAAACATGCAAGTCGAACGGACTTCAGTCCGCAAGGACTGAAGTGAGTGGCGAACGGCTGAGTAACACGTAGGTGACCTGCCCCGAAGTTTGGGATAACAACTCGAAAGAGTTGCTAATACCGGATGTGACCACCGATTCATTTCGGTGCTTAAAGTCGCAAGACGCTTTGGGAGGGGCCTGCGGCGGATTAGCTAGTTGGTGTGGTAACGGCATACCAAGGCTTCGATCCGTAGCTGGTCTGAGAGGATGGCCAGCCAGACTGGGACTGAGACACGGCCCAGACTCCTACGGGAGGCAGCAGTTAGGAATTTTGCGCAATGGAGGAAACTCTGACGCAGCCACGCCGCGTGAGGGATGAAGGCCTTCGGGTCGTAAACCTCTTTTCTCAGGGAAGACACCCGACGGTACCTGAGGAATAAGCAACGGCTAACTACGTGCCAGCAGCCGCGGTAATACGTAGGTTGCGAGCGTTGTCCGGATTTACTGGGCGTAAAGCGCGCGCAGGTGGTCCTGAAAGTCGAGCGTGAAAGCTCCCGGCCCAACTGGGAGAGGCCGTTCGAAACTTCAGGACTTGAAGGCGGGAGAGGCAAATGGAATTTCCGGTGTAGCGGTAAAATGCGTAGATACCGGAAGGAACACCAGTGGCGAAAGCGATTTGCTGGCCCGCCCTTGACACTCAGGCGCGAAAGCTAGGGGAGCGACCGGGATTAGATACCCCGTTAGTCCTAGCCGTAAACAATGGGCACTAGGTGTTGTCGGTATCGACCCCGGCAGTGCCGTAGCTAACGCATTAAGTGCCCCGCCTGGGGAGTACGACCGCAAGGTTAAAACTCAAAGGAATTGACGGGGGCCCGCACAAGCAGCGGAGCGTGCGGTTTAATTCGATGGTACGCGAAGAACCTTACCCAGACTTGACATGCGAGTGGTAGGAAGCCGAAAGGTAACCGACCCGCAAGGGAGCTCGTACAGGTGTTGCACGGCTGTCGTCAGCTCGTGTCGTGAGATGTTGGGTTAAGTCCCGCAACGAGCGCAACCCTCGGGGTCTGTTGTATCTCTCAGATCCCACTGCCGAGAGAAACTCGGAGGAAGGTGGGGACGAAGTCAAGTCCGCGTGGCCTTTATGTCTGGGGCTACACGCACGCTACAATCGCCGGTCACAGCGGGTCGCGACACAGCAATGTGAAGCTAATCCCTTAAAACCGGCGTCAGTTCAGATCGAAGGCTGCAACCCGCCTTCGTGAAGTCGGAGTTGCTAGTAACCGCGGGTCAGCACACCGCGGTGAATATGTTCCCGGGCCTTGTACACACCGCCCGTCACGTCATGGGAGTCAGTAACACCCGAAGCCGGTAAGCCAACCGTAAGGAGGCAGCCGTCGAAGGTGGGATTGGCGACTGGGACGAAGTCGTAACAAGGTAGCCGTACCGGAAGGTGCGGCTGGATCACCTCCTTTCTAGGGAATCTCGAGCGGACCCTTCGGGGTCTCGCTCAAGCTCTTTCCAGGTCGATCGTCGAACCCTAAAAAGTCCGACGACTCCTTCCTTCAACGGAAGTGATTCGAATCAATACGCGGAGGGACCGTGCTCACACGGAATCCCAAAGCGGCGACGAGACGCGCCCGTTCCTGCCACTCTTCTTCGGTTAACGATCGCCCGTACCATGGCGCCTGCTCCTCGGAGCAGCTACGCCGGGGGCGGTTAGCTCAGCTGGTTAGAGCACTGCCCTGATAAGGCAGAGGTCTCTGGTTCGAGTCCAGAACCGCCCACCGCGGTTCGGGGTCCAAGAATCCGAATTCCGCAGCTATGCTGGCCGCTGCTTGGGGCCCACCCAGATCGGCGCTCCAATCCCGGGGCCGTGGCTCAGCTGGTAGAGCGTCTCCTTTGCAAGGAGAAGGTCAGGAGTTCGAATCTCCTCGGCTCCACCGCCACTGTTCCGCGTATCATGGGAAATCCGCCGGCGTGATCACCACATGCACCGACGAGGAGGCCAGCCCGCGTATAACCAGCTTCCGAATGATCGTGCGTTCGAGCCCGTGCACGTCCTTGTGCCGTGCCTGGACTCGAGCGAACGGTGAACCTTAACAAGTGAAGAGGAAGACGAAAACGAGTTTCGCCAATAGCGAAAGTTCGTACCGATCGTCAATTTATTTTGAGAACCAACCGGCATCTGCCTGCCCTCGTGGGCCGGGCTGGATGCTGGATTAGGTCAAGCTACAAAGGGCGCACGGCGGATGCCTTGGCGCTAGAGGCCGAAGAAGGACGCGGTCACCTGCGATAAGTTCCGGGTAGCTGGTAGCAAGCGTTGATCCGGAAATTTCCGAATGGGGAAACCCGGCCAGGTTTATCCCTGGTCACCCGCACCTGAATTCATAGGGTGCGTGGAGGGCACCGAGGGAACTGAAACATCTCAGTACCTCGAGGAACAGAAATCATTCCCTGAGTAGTGGCGAGCGAAACGGGAATAGCCCAAACCTTTTCCGCGTGATAGACGGCAGTCGTTGCGGAAAGGGTGTTGTGAGGCGTGACAGTGGACCTGCCGGTTCACGACGAAGTTACAAAACTGATCGTTAGCAGAAGGTGCCTGGAACGGCCGGCCATAGACGGTGATAGCCCGGTATGCGAAAGCGATCAGCCTTCGGTCACTGCTCTCGAGTACCACCCGGAAGGTCTCCAGGGTGGGAAACCAGTCAGACCATTGTCTAAGGCTAAATACCTCTAGCGACCGATAGTGAACCAGTACCGTGAGGGAAAGGTGAAAAGCACCCCGGGAGGGGAGTGAAATAGAAACTGAAACCGTGTGCCTACAAGCAGTCGAAGCGTGTTGCCGCGATTCGTCGCGGTAGCGTGACGGCGTGCCTATTGAAGAATGATCCGGCGAGTTAGCTGTATGCGGCGAGGTTAAGGCCTGACGGCCGAAGCCGAAGCGAAAGCGAGTCTGAATAGGGCGTGGGTCGCAAGACCCGTAGTCGCATGCACTAGACCCGAAACCGAGTGAGCTACCCATGGCCAGGTCGAAGCGGAGGTAAAACTCCGTGGAGGACCGAACTCTTCAACATTGAAAAGTTGAGAGATGAGCTGTGGGTAGAGGTGAAATGCCAAACGAACTCGGAGATAGCTGGTTCTCCTCGAAATAGCTTTAGGGCTAGCGTCGCGCGTTCATTTGCTGAGGTAGAGCACTGAATGGGCTAGGGGGCTTATCGCTTACCAAACCCAATCAAACTCCGAATGCGGCAAATCGAAGCGTGGCAGTCAGTCTCCGGGGGCTAAGCTCCAGAGACAAAAGGGAAACAGCCCAGACCAACAGCTAAGGTCCCTAAGTCCAGGTTAAGTGGCAAAGGATGTTGGATCGCTCAGACAACCAGGATGTTGGCTTAGAAGCAGCCATCATTGAAAGAGTGCGTAACAGCTCACTGGTCGAGTGGTCCAGCGCCGAAAATCTAACGGGGCTCAAACCTGGTACCGAAGCTTTGGATTCGCGATCCACCTCGGTGGATCGGGAGTGGTAGAGGAGCGTTCTCGGCGCAGTGAAGGTGGACCGTGAGGACCGCTGGAGCTCCGAGAAGTGCGAATGCCGGAACGAGTAGCGAAATGTGCGTGAGAAACGCACACGCCGTATGCCTAAGGTTTCCTGAGGAAGGTTAATCCGCTCAGGGTCAGTCGGTCCTAAGACGAGGCCGAAAGGCGTAGTCGATGGATGTCCGGTTTATATTCCGGAACCACTCAAGACCGTTATCAACAAAGGGGTGACCCAACCTGGTAGTCCCAGCGCACTTTGGCTATGTACGTCTAACGTCGTAACCGTCTCCTGATAGGTAAATCCGTCGGGAGGTCAAGGTGAAAACGGAATGCGAGCCGCAGCAATGTGGCAAGTGGGATGAGCCAAATTGGCAAGAAAAGCCTCTAGTGAGGTCGAGAGTGACCGTACCGCAAACCGACGCAGGTAGGCGGGTGGAGTACACCAAGGCGATCGGGAGAACCCTCCTAAAGGAACTCTGCAAAATGACCCCGTAACTTCGGGAGAAGGGGTGCATCGCACGCTCTCGCTTTACCGTGAGAGGAAGTGATCGATGCCTCAGATAAACGGGCCAAGCGACTGTTTAACAAAAACACAGGTCTCTGCGAAGGGGAAACCCTACGTATAGGGGCTGACACCTGCCCAGTGCCGGAAGGTCAATGGGAGAGCTGAAAGGCTCGAACTGAAGCCCCGGTGAACGGCGGCCGTAACTATGACTAGACCGTTGTAGTTCCGAAAACAAAATCTGGCTATTTGCTGGAACACCCGTGGATCCTGCGCTACCTGATGCAAGGCGGTGCCGATAAATCAGGTGACAAAGCGACAGGTGCGGACAATCAGCAGGAAAGACTCCGGGCCCGCGGATTTCGATGTTGAGTGCATCAGCGAAGCGCTCGGCCAATACCTGGCCGGGTTTGCAAACGGCGAAGGCAGCTTCAACCTCTCGTTCCGCCCACGCGGCGATTACCGCCAGCCGTGGAAAATCTCCCTTTGCTTCAACGTCTCACAGCGGGACCCCGCTGTCCTCCTGGTCCTTCGCGAGCAACTTCGTTGCGGGACCATGCGACAGCGTGCCGACGGCTGCTGGTACTACGAGGTGAACAGCCTCGATGACCTCAACCGGTACGTGCTCCCGTTCTTCAGACGATTCGGCTTTTTGGCGCCGACGAAGCAACGTGACTTCGCCAAATTCTGCGAACTCACGGCGCTCATGCTCCAAGGTCGGCATCTCACGCTCGAGGGCGTGCGGAAGATCTTGGACATTCGTAGGGACATGAACGATGGCGGCAAACGCCGCTACAGCGAGGAGGAGATCCTCGCGAGATACACCGGAGAATCCTCAGAGACTGTACGCCGGAGGCCGATGAACTCGGCCATGAGACAGTCCGAACTGCATGGCGACGTGCAGAGTGGGTAACCAATCCCGCCCCTCAGTGATGAGGCGCAACAGATGAACGGTCCTAAGGTAGCGAAATTCCTTGTCGGGTAAGCCACAAACTTGCCCCCGAGTGAAGCGATTCACTCGTGCATCTCCGGCTCATATCGGTGAAGCCCACACGGATCTTGCGGAAGGTCCACGGGTAATACCGAGGGAAGTCCCAGTGACCCCGTAACGACTGTCTTGCACGCGATTTTGTGTGCGAGCGGTGGCGCTCCTCACTCGAACGGAGTGAAATCTACGAGCGCCACAAGACGCCGGCACCTGAGCGATCAGATGAAGGGATAGTCTGCGCCGCTCGAAAGAGCGAACAGCGTGAAGTTCCGACCCGCACGAAAGGTGTAACGACTTGGCCGCTGTCTCTAGGAGGGACCCGGCGAAACTGAGATACCCGTGAAGACGCGGGTTACGCACACTTGGACAAAAAGACCCCGTGGAGCTTTACTGCATCTTGGCATTGGACTGGGGTTACGCATGTGTAGCATAGGTGGGAGACTTTGAAGCCGGCGCGCTAGCGTCGGTGGAGTCAACAGTGAAATACCACCCTTGCGTGACTTCGGCTCTAACGGCTGTCCGTGATCCGGCAGCCGGACATTGCCAGGTGGGCAGTTTGACTGGGGCGGTCGCCTCCTAAAAGGTAACGGAGGCGCCCAAAGGTACCCTCAGGCTGGGTGGAAATCAGCCTTAGAGTGCAAAGGCATAAGGGTGCTTGACTGTGAGGCATACAAGCCGAGCAGGGACGAAAGTCGGGCTTAGTGACCTTCTGATCTCGAGTGGAAGAGTCAGGAATCATCGGATAAAAGCTACCCCGGGGATAACAGGCTTATCACGCCCAAGCGTTCACAGCGACGGCGTGGTTTGGCACCTCGATGTCGGCTCGTCGCATCCTGGGGGGGCAGTACCTCCCAAGGGTTGGGCTGTTCGCCCATTAAAGCGGTACGCGAGCTGGGTTCAGAACGTTGTGAAACAGTTCGGTCTCTATCCAGTGTGCGCGCAGGTGAGTTGAGAGGAGTTGCCCCCAGTACGAGAGGACCGGGGTGAGCGGACCGATGGTGTACGAGTTGTCCTGCCAAGGGCACCGCTCGGTAGCTATGTCCGTTCCGGATAACCGCTGAAAGCATCTAAGTGGGAAGCCGACCTCGAGATGAGCTCACCCTCTGGGTAACCAGGTAAGACCGCACGTAGAGAACGTGTTTGATAGGCGGCGGGTGGAAGGATCGCAAGATCTGGAGCTGAGCCGTACTAACGGTCGAGGGCTTGACCTAATTTCAGCACCCAGCCGGGCCAACGACGGTCCCGGCGCGGTACGAACCATTCGTTCGTCTTCCTCGTCACGATCACCGTGAAGCTCGAAGGAGGCCTCCGCTTTTTGTGGAGGCCTCTTTTCTTTATAAGGTGGGCATACCGGAGGTGCGGAGATGTCGCTCGGGATCCAGGTCAATGAGATCAAGCACGTCCTGCTCGCGGACCGCTGGCACGAGGTCGAGCCTGAGTCTTTCGCGTTCGACGCGTATGAGTTCATGGACGGTATTCAGGCCGTCGTTCGCGGAGATGGCCAGCTGATCACATCTGTCGGGTTCATGTTCCGTGAGCCCGGTGGACAGATCGTCGCCGGCCCTCTTTCATCGATCCTGGCCGTGCAGCTGCCACGAACGAGGGCCGAGCGGTAGCTCCGCCCGCGGGGAAGGGGACGAACACAGTGGTGCAGACGATGAACACGGCCGCGCTCGGAAAACTGCGGGACGCATTCCAGGGCAAGCTGATCCTTCCGGGCGACACCGAGTACGACCGCTCGCGTGTGGTGTGGAACGCAATTGCCGACCGGTATCCCGCGATCGTCGCGCGCTGCACGCGTGTCGAGGACGTTGTCGCGGCGGTGCGCTTCGCGCGCGAGAACGATCTCGTCATCGCGGTCCGCGGCGGTGGGCACAGTGTCGCGGGCTTCTCGACGTGCGACGGCGGCATGGTCATCGACCTGTCGGGGATGCGAGATGTCCGAGTCGATCCCGCCAACAAGACCGCTCAGGTCGAGGGCGGCGCTCTCCTCGAGCAGCTCGACCGCGCCGCGCAGGAATACGGCCTCGCGTGCCCGGTAGGAGTCGTCGGACACACGGGCGTGGGCGGTCTGACGCTTGGTGGCGGAATGGGCCGCCTCGAGCGCAAACATGGCTACACGATCGACAACCTGCTCTCGGTCGACCTCGTCACCGCCGACGGAGCCGTGCATCACGTGAGCGCCGAGGACGATCCGGAGCTCTTCTGGGGTCTGCGCGGCGCCGGCGCGAACTTCGGAATCGCGACGACGTTCGAGTTCCGTCTCCACCCGATCGGACCGAACGTGACCACCGCCGTCGTCGTGTTCCCGATCGCGCGTGCCCGGGATGCCGCCGCTCTGTACCGGGACCTCGCACGATCCGCGCCGGACCACATGCACCTCGGGCTGAGCTTCGGGGCGGGGACCGGCGGCCGAGCGACGACTCCGGGACGGCGGACCTCCGCGACCGTAGCCGTCGGCGCCACGCACGTCGGCGATCAACGAGATGTCGAGCGCGATCTCCGGCCGCTTCGTGGGCATGTCGAGCCCGCCCTCGAAACGCTCACCCCGACCACGTACCTCGCTTTGCAGAGAGGGAGCGACGAGGCGATGGCCTGGGGGAAGCGTTTCTATATGAAGGGCGCGTTCCTCGACAAGCTCTCGGACGCCGCTGTGGACCGCGCGGCAGAGCAAGCGTCGAACGCCCCCGAGGGGTGCGAGATCACCCTCTGGGCCCAAGGAGGCGCAACGGCACAGGTTGCCGAGGACGCCTCGGCCTTCACCGGCCGCGGCGCGAAGTATTGGTTAGGTGCTGAGGCTCTCTGGGTCGACGATGAGCGAGACGGCGATTACATCGGCTGGGGCCGGGCCGCGATGGCCGCGATCAAACCATTCACGCGGGCCGGCCATTACGTCAACGACATGGTCGAGCAGGGAGATGACATCGTGCGGTCTATCTACGGCGACAAGAAATACGACCGGCTTCGCGCGCTCAAACGGAAGCACGACCCCGAGAACGTCTTCCGACTCAACCAGAACATTCGCCCGTAGCGATCGGCCTTTGGGTGAGGCGTAGGCTCCAGAGAACCGGCGTCAGCTCGTGTGGCAGCGCCAGGGGAGGAGACAGCGATGGCAGATAACCGAGCGACCGTAGACCAGTTCATAAATGCGATGGACAAGATGGACGTCGAAGCCCAAGAGCGATTGCTCTCCGACGATTTCGTCGAGGAGTACCCGCAGTCGGGTGAGGTGATCCGCGGAAAAGACAACCGGCGCGCCATCATGGAGAACTACCCCGGCGGAACGCCGCGAGAGACCAGCGCGAGCCGTCCGAGCCCCAAGCCGCCGATCGTGACCGGAGCAGGGGACAACTTCACCGCCTCAGGACAGATCACGTATCCGAACGGTGAGACGTGGCACGTCATCTCGTTGATCGAGCTCCGCGACGGAAAGATCCGCAAGATGACGTCGTTCTTCGCCGCGCCGTTCGAGGCGCCGGCTTGGCGTGCTTCCTACGTCGAGAAAGGTGCCACCCCGACAAAGTCGCGTTGACGCCCCGCGCCAGCGCGGTAAAATTGAATCCTCGGTCCTTGGAGCGGTGGGGTCATACCTGTTCCCATCCCGAACACAGCAGTCAAGCCCACCAGCGCCGAAGATACTCGGGACGTCGGTCCCCGGGAAAATAGGTCAGGGCCGGGATCTAAAGACCCCGACGCGAAAGCGCCAGGGTCTTTTGTTTTTCCGCAGTTGGTGAACCGCGCACCGGCGCCGCCGTACCGTGGCGAGGGGCCACACGCGCTGTGGCACGTCAGCGAGGACCCGACGATCACGCGGTTCGCGCCACATCGCGCGCCGAGCGCGCTCACCGACGAGGCCCTCGTGTGGGCCGTCGATACCCGCCACCTGCCGCTGTACTGGTTTCCGCGCGAATGCCCGCGGTGCACGTTCTGGGCGGGAACGCGTACGAGCGATGCCGACCTCGCCCGATTCCTCGGTGGGCAGCGCGAGCTTCGGGTTCACGTGATCGAGGAAGGGTGGTTCGAGCGAGTCCGCGAAACGCACTTGTGTCTGTACCGCCTGCCGGTGGAGTCATTCACCGAGGTTCCGGAGATCGCCGGCTACTGGACGAGTCGCGCAACCGTCGATCCCCGCGAGGTCGCGGAGGTGGACGACCTGGTCGCCCGCCACGCGGCGGCCGGGATCGCCCTCCGCACCGCCCCGAATCTCTGGCCGCTCTGGGATGCCGTTGTCGGGTCGACGCTCGAATTCAGCGGCATTCGGCTACACAACGCCCTCCAACGGCCACCGCCGAGCACGAGCTGACCGATGGTCGGACGCGCTGATGGGGAATCTTCGCCGCGTCTCCCGATAGTCGCGCTCCGGCGGCGCAAGCGTCGGTCGAGGACATCAGTGTGGTCGAACATCCTCGCACGGCGCTCCGAAGGCTCCCGCCCGACCCCGTCCAGTTCCAGGTGATCCTCGGGTCGATGCTCGGTGACGCTCGCCTGATCGGCCTGCCTCGCCAGCGCCGGCTGCGGATCGCCCACCGCGCCCAGCGCCGCGATTACGTGCTCTGGAAGTACGAGCGCCTTGGTCACTTCGTGGCGCAGTCGCCGACGGACTATGAAGGCGGCCTCGTCGGGTTCGAGACCGTGAGCCATCCGCTCTTCGACGATCTCGCGCGCCTGTTCGCCGATCGCTTCGCCAGGCACGACGTGATCGAGCGCCTCCTCCGACCGCTGGGTCTCGCGGTGTGGCTGTCGGATGTCGGTCGGCTCGAGCTGCGTGCGAGCGCGTTCCTGCCGGCGCAACGCGAGCTTGCGCTCGCGGGCTGAGTTTTAGGCCGCGACGGGAACGCGCGGCGCGGCTGCCGGGATCGGAAGGATGACCGATAGCTGGCGCCGAAGGTTCTGTATCGCGCGACCGTGTAACTGGCACGCGCGCGCTTCGCTGATCCCCATGCGCAGGCCCGCTTCGCGAAGCGTGAGCGACTGGCCGTAATAGCGCTCGAGAACCTCGCGCTGGCGCGGTGGCAAGCAGGTCATCGCGGAGCGCACACGCATGCGGAGATCCTCCGCCTCGTAGCGCTCCGCGAGTTCGTCCTGCTCCGCCCCCCCGTGGTACCCGCGCTCGAGGAGTTCATCGAGCGATACGGTCCCCTGGTAGGAGCCCGCCTCCCCCTGCGCCACGGCCGCGCGCTGGCGCCGACGGTCCGCCCGTCCAAGCTCGTCCACGCGGCGCACCTCGTCCAGGACCGCGCCGCGGATCCGCAAGCTCGCATAGCCCTCGAAGGGAACCCCACGATCCGGCTCGAACCGGTCCACAGCGTCGATCAGGCCGATCAGAGCGGCCGATTCAAGGTCGTCTGGGCCGGCGACCGCGCCGACGGGAACGTTCATGCCCCGCGCGATCCGGGTCGCCAGCGACACGTAACGCTCGATGAGCGCACATCGCGCCGCCGCGTCGCCCTCCCGGCACCGTGCCCAAAGCAAGGCCGAATCCGCCAACGTCCCCCTCCGCTCCGTCTCACGCCCACCGAAGACCTGGTCTAGGTCTCGCCCCTCTTCGTGCGACGGCGCGCGAACTGTGCGCGCGCGGCATCCGCCGGTTAATCCCCGATCAGGTCTTTTTCCGATACCCATTCGGTGGCCAGCCATTCCGGCTCTCGGGCGGACATGCAGGCGAACCGCGTTAAGGCCGGTACCCGAACGGATAAGGGCTGCGGTCGCGAGGCCCTCAAGCGAGATGCCTACCTAAAGAACGCGCTCTTCGCCGATGCCGAACCGTCGCATCGGGTACGAGAGAGCTAGCGCTATTCGATGAGGTGGCGCCGTAACGCGAGGACCACTGCGTGGGTCCGGTCCGTGGCCCCGAGCTTGGCAATGAGGGTCTGAACACCTTTCTTCACGGTGTCCTCGGCGAGCACCATCG
>Ga0193723_1000683_pt1 | contig 13399 bp, 14 predicted proteins | sample H2m2metaG_FD_143042 | JGI IMG/M metagenome (GOLD analysis project Ga0193723, IMG submission 143042) | Soil microbial communities from a riparian zone of the East river system, Colorado, United States - H2m2 | ecosystem: Environmental > Terrestrial > Soil > Riparian zone | place: USA: East River... | reverse complement strand
GTGTGTGGAGTCACCACATGTTCTCCACCGGCCTCGGCCCGATCGCCGATTCGGTGTTCGCCGGCACGACCATGCTCATCGCCATTCCCACCGGAGTGAAGATCTTCAACTGGATCGCCACGCTGTGGGGTGGGCAGATCCGGTTCACCACGTCGTTGCTGTTCGCGGTCGGATTCATCGCGATGTTCGTCATCGGCGGGCTGTCGGGCGTGACGCACGCCTCGGCGCCGTCCGATCTGCAGCAGACCGACACGTATTACGTCGTCGCCCACATCCATTACGTTTTGTTCGGCGGCACAATCCTGGGACTGTTCTCGGGGATCTACTATTGGTGGCCGAAGATGACCGGCCGGTTTCTGTCGGAGGGGATGGGCAAGGTACACTTCTGGCTCACGCTGATCGGGATGAACCTCGCGTTCTTCCCGATGCACTTCTCCGGCCTGCTCGGCATGCCGCGGCGGATTTACACCTACCCCGCAGAGCTGGGCGTCACCCGCTTCAACCAACTGTCCACCATTGGCGCCTTTATCATCGGGATCGCCACGCTCGTCTTCTTCTGGAACCTGCTACGCACGCGGTGGCGGCCGAGCAATGCGCCGGCAAATCCGTGGGGCGGGGCGACGCTGGAATGGGCGATCCCATCGCCGCCGCCGGTCTACAACTTCACCGTCATCCCGACCATCGCGAGCCGCCTCCCGCTGTGGCAGACGGAGCGCCACGGGCCGATGACGCCGCTGCCCGATCGGCCGCCCGTACCGATTCACGTGCCTGGCGGTTCCTGGTGGCCGATGATTACGGCGTTCGGCCTCCCCATCATCGCGATCGGCGCACTCGCTCACCTGATCCCTATCGTCCTCGCCGGCGCGGCCGTCGTGATCGTCGGGATCTACCGCTGGGCCTTTGAGCCCTTCGAGATGTAAATGGCATACAACACGGACACCCACGCCGTCGCTGTCGCACACGGGCACGCCACCTTCATGGGGGTCGACAACCGGAAGATGGCGTTCTGGGCCTTCATCGGCTCGGAATGCCTGCTGTTCGGCTCGCTGATCGCGACGTATCTCGTCTACAAGGGAAGAAGCCTCGTCGGTCCGTATCCGCACGAGATTCTGAACATCCCGTTCACGTCGTTCAGCACGTTCGACTTGCTCATGTCGAGTCTCGCGATGGTGCTCGCGCTCGCCGCGGTGCAGCGGGGCGACATGAAAAAGGGCAAGCTCTGGCTGCTGGTCACCGCGCTGCTTGGGCTCGTGTTCCTGGGCGGGCAGTTCTGGGAGTTCAGCCATTTCGTGCACGAGGGGCTTGGACTCACGACGAATCTGTTCGGCTCGACGTTCTATGTGCTCACGGGGACGCACGGCGCGCACGTCACCGTGGGCGTGATCTGGCTGCTGACACTCTGGATCCAGGCGTTACGCGGCAAGCTCGGACCGCAGAACGCGGTGACGGTGGAGATCACCGGGCTGTATTGGCACTTCGTGGACGTCGTGTGGATCGTGATCTTTACCGTGGTTTACCTGATCCAATAAGAGGCGAGGAATGAGCGAGCAGGCTCACGCCACCACAGGCACGTATCTCCGGATCGCCGCGATCCTCGTGATGATCACGCTCATCGAGGTCGGGATCTTCTACGTTCCCGTCTTCCAAAGCGTCCTCGTGCCGCTCTTGTTGGTGCTGTCGGCCGTGAAGTTCACGCTCGTCGTGATGTTTTACATGCACCTCAAGTTCGACAATCGATTCTTCACGTTTCTCTTCGGTGGACCGCTGCTCCTTGCGCTGGTCGTGGTGGTCAGCTTGCTCTTCATCTTCTATGGAGCAGTTCGACTCCGCACAGGGATGTGAACGCTTGGAATAGGTGGGATCTCCATCCCAGCGTAATCATCGGGCTCGCGCTCCTGGGCGGGCTTTACGTCTTTTTGGGGGGACTCACGTCGGCACGTCGGCACGTCGCAAGTTTTGTCGGGGCGCTGTTGGTGCTCTTTCTCGCCTTGAACGGGCCGCTGCACAATCTCTCCGATACCTATCTCTTCAGCGCCCACATGGCGCAGCACCTGTTGCTGACGCTGGTGTTCCCGCCGCTGCTGCTGTACGGCACGCCCGCATGGGTGGTGCGGCCGTTACTGCGGCCACGCTGGGTCATGGCGCTGGCGCGGGTGGTGACGCGGCCACTGGCAGCGGCGATCATCTTTACCGCGCCGATCGTCCTCTGGCATCTGCCTGCCTTGTACGAGGCCGCACTGCGCAATCACAACCTCCACATCCTTCAGCACCTCGTATTCCTCGCGACAGCGACAATCATGTGGTGGCCGGTGCTGTCGCCCGTCCCCGAGCTGCCGCGGGTCCTGCATCTGCTCCAGATGCTGTACCTGTTTTTGCTCGGGATCCCGATGTCGGTGACCGGTGCGCTGATCACGCTGTCCGGCTCGGTCCTCTATCCGTTCTACGCGGCGGCACCGCGGGTGGGCGGGTTATCGCCGCTCGAGGATCAACAGATCGGTGGCTTGCTGATGTGGGTGCTGGGCGGATTGATGCTGTGGATCGTGATGACTGTGATTTGGTTCCGATACTCCGTCTGGGATGCGCGCGGCGACGCCGAAACGAAAGTTCCTGACGAAGCCTACTCTCCGTCCTCGGTTTCGCCGAGGGGGTGACGGCGCAGCTCTTCTCCGATTTTCGGATGCTCCCGCCAGAGGAAATAGCCCATCCCGAGCGCGGCAAGGCCGTTCCCGATGGCGACATACCACCATGGGAGGTAGCCCAGGAGCGGTTTGGCGAGCAGCGCGACGAGGATGTAGAACCCTACTTCAAAAAAGCAGAATCCCACGATGACCAAAAACAGGGTGGCCGGCGCGTATTCCACTTCCGCCGCCAGCGCGGCGGCGATGACCCCGACCACCACGAACGCGCTGACGTGAATCATCGTGTAGCCGAAGATGCGGGCAGGCTCAATCACGACCATCGAGGGATCGTGCGCCCCCCAGAAGACGGCGCTGCCCAGCATCGCCGGGGTGAACAACGGCTGGCCGTTGATCGTGTCTACGACCAGGAACCAGGCGGCGACGGTGGCGGCGCCGATGCATCCGGCCATGAAGCCCTCGCGCAGAATGCGATTCAAGTCCATGTCGGCCCAATATATCGCCGGGCGCAGTGGGTGCTAGATTGGGGACTCGGGGTTCGGGGCTAGGGACTCGGGGAGAGACCAATGGTCGTGACACGGCGCCCGCTGTTTTACGGATTATGTCTCCTCGTCGGCACGTTGTTGTTCGGGGTCGCGGGCGCCAATCATCCGATCCTCACGGGCGATGGCGCCGCGCAGCTCACCATGATCGCGCAGACCAGCGGCTGGCGCCTCATTCACTGGGCGCTGCTGTTTGGTCTCGCCTTCATGTACGCGGGGCTCGTCGGCGTGGGACTGCGTCACACCGAAACCGCCGGGGCGACGCCGGCCCGCGCGGGCGCGTTGATCGGAGCGTTCGCGTTCGCGGTCTGGTCGCTCAACATCCTGTTCATGGTCGGCGCAGGCTTTCAGCTCGCCCACGCCTACACCGCGTCCGACACGGGACTGACCGGCACGCATGCGGTGTTCGTGTACGACATGCTCCATCCGATGGGACTCGCGGCCGAGCGGCTCGCGACGTTCTTGCTGGGACTCGTGGCCTACACGTTTGGTTGGACGATCCGGAACGGCGCGGTGTGGCCGAAGTGGCTGGCATGGATCGCGTGGGGAGTGGCGCTGGTGGACGGCGTCGTGGCCATAGTATTCAGCGAGTTCTCGCCGATCATGTACTACGGCCAGGCATTGTTCGTCCTGTGGCTGGCGGCGACCGCCCTGGTGATGCTGGCGGAGCGCCGTCAGCCACAGACTGGACGCTAGTTAGCTCGTAGTCGCACGACGCGCTGCTGCCAGCCTTCCGACGCGCTGAACATCACCGTCAGCGTGACGATGTCGCCCTTCTTCACTCCCGCGAGCGCCCGGCGCAGATCGGCCCGTGACGCAACCGCGGTCCCGTTGACTTTCACGATGATGTCCGGATTAGTCCCCTGGCTCCCGTCCGTAAGCCGCTGATACGCCGGCCCGTCGGGTGATACCTGCGAGACGATCAGGCCCCCGCCCGAGCGGATAACCTGGCGCAGACCCGGATCCCGCACGTTTTCCTGTGACAGCGGCTCCACGGAGATTCCGAGTGTACTCTCCATCGGTGCGGAGTCGTTGCCGCTGGTGCCCTCGTCATTGCTGGACACTTCTTCCGGTTCGGTCGATGGAGCTGCGGTCACCCGCACCGGCACGTTCTTCCGCACGCCGCCTTTCCGGACCACGGTGACCTGCACGACGTCACCGGGCTTCTTGAAGCCGACGCGTTGCTGGAGCTGCGCCACCGACTCGATGTTCTGGCCGTCCACGGCCACGATGACGTCGCCTTCCTGGATGCCGGCACGCTTCGCCGGCGAGTCGTCAGGTGGATTGAACTCATTGACGACCACGCCCCTGATCTCGGACAGCTTCGCGTTTTCGGCGTCTTCCGGCGTAATCGGCCGGATCGAGACGCCGATGACGGCGCGCGAGACGTGGCCGGTCGCGATCAGCTGCGTCATGACGGTGCGGGCGAGGTTGATCGGGATGGCAAACCCGTAGCCGGCATAGAATCCGGTCTCACTGGCGATGGCCGAATTGATACCGATAACCTCGCCACGCACGTTGACCAGCGGTCCTCCCGAATTGCCGGGATTGATCGCGGCGTCGGTCTGAATGAAGTCCTGAATCGCGTAGCGGCTCTGGTTGAGGCCCTGGAGCAGCCGCCCTTTGGCGCTCACGATCCCGGCCGTCACCGTAAACGTGAAGGCTTCGCCGAGCGGATTGCCGATCGCCAGGACCCAGTTGCCGATCTTGGTGGAATCCGCGTCCCCCAGGTGGACGGTGGGGAGGCCGGTCGTTTGGATCTTGATGACGGCGACGTCCGTCGTCGGATCGGTGCCGACGGTGGTCGCACTGAATTCGCGATTGTCGAGCAGCCGGACCGTGACGCGGTCGGCGCCCTGGACGACGTGATTGTTCGTCAGGATGTAGCCGTCCTGCGAGACAATGAAGCCCGACCCGGATCCCTGCTCGATCGGGGGACGGCGCGGAAGGTTGAAGAAGTCGTCGAAGCTCGGCCGGCGGTTGGAAACCCGCTCGCGACGTTCCGATTTGATGAACACCACTGCCGGCTTCACATGCTCGGCGACCGAGGCAAAGGCGTCGCCCAGATCGACCGCGGCCTTCGCCTGGGGTAGCGGCCGGCTCGTGTCCTGCAGCACTGACCGGACCGCGGCTTCACCGCGCGTCGGTAAGCGGAACGCCCCGGCGAATGCCAGACCCAGCGCAAACGCCATTCCCACCAACGCCCCGAATTTCAACCAATCCCGCGTCTTCCCCGACATCCGTGCCCCCTTTTAAGACTTCTTCGATTTGTCGTCGTCCATGATTTCGTAATCAGCATCCACGACCTTGTCATCTTTCTTTGATTCGGCGCCAGGTTGCGTCCCCGCCGGCCCTTCGCTGCCCGGCGCGCCCGCATCGGCCGTCCCACGCGCCGCGTACAGTGACGCGCCCGCCGCTGAATATGCCTGCTGCAGCTCGTCCAGTGCTTTGCTGATTTCGTCAGCATTTCCACTGCGCAAGGCTGCCTGCGCCCCCTGAATGGCCGTATCCAGGCGCGACTTCAGGCTCGCCTCCAGCTTATCGACCCAGTCTTTGGACTCTTTGGTCACCTGGTACACCATGTTATCGAGCCGGTTACGCTGCTCGATCACATCGCGCCGCTTCTTGTCCTCCTGCGCGTGCGCTTCGGCCTCCTTCACCATCTTGTCGATGTCCTTGTCCGCCAGCCCGGACGAGGCTTCGATCCGGATCTTCTGCTCCTTGCCGGTCGCCTTGTCCTTGGCCGACACGTGCAGGATCCCGTTGGCGTCGATGTCGAACGTCACCTCGACCTGCGGGATGCCGCGCGGAGCCGGCGGAATTCCGGTGAGCTGGAACTTGCCGATGGTGCGGTTGTCCTGCGCCATCTGGCGCTCGCCCTGCAACACGTGGATCTCCACCGTGGTCTGATTGTCCTCGGCCGTCGAGAACACTTCCGACTTCTTCGTCGGAATCGTGGTATTGCGTGGGATGAGGACCGTCGTGACGCCGCCCAGCGTCTCGATACCGAGCGACAGCGGTGTGACGTCGAGCAGCAGGACGTCCTTCACCTCGCCCGCGAGCACGCCACCCTGAATCGCGGCGCCGATCGCCACCACTTCGTCGGGGTTCACGCCCTTGTGGGGCTCCTTGCCAAAGAAGCTCTTGACGATCTCCTGGACCTTCGGCATGCGCGTTTGGCCACCGACCAGGATGACTTCGTTGATGTCGCCCGGCTTGAGGCCGGCGTCCGTCAGGGCCTGCTGCATCGGCGGCATCGTCCGCTTCACGAGATCGTCCACGAGCTGTTCCAGTTTCGCACGCGTGAGCGAGAGATTCAGGTGCTTCGGACCGGACTGATCGGCGGTGATGAAGGGGAGGTTGATTTCGGTCTGCATCACGGTCGACAGCTCCATCTTCGCCTTTTCAGCGGCTTCCTTCAGGCGCTGCAACGCCATTGGATCCTTGGAGAGGTCGATGCCCTGTTCGCGCTTGAACTCGGCCACGAGCCACTCCATGACGCGCCCGTCGAAGTCATCGCCGCCCAGGTGCGTGTCACCGTTGGTGCTCTTCACTTCGAAGACGCCCTCGGCCAGCTCCAGGATCGAGATGTCGTACGTGCCGCCGCCGAGGTCGTAGACCGCGACCTTCTCTTCCTTCTTCTTGTCGAGACCGTAGGCCAGCGCGGACGCGGTCGGCTCGTTGATGATCCGGACCACGTCGAGGCCGGCAATCTTGCCGGCGTCCTTGGTCGCCTGGCGCTGCGAATCGTTGAAGTAGGCGGGCACGGTGATGACGGCCTTCTCGACCTTGTGGCCGAGATAGTCTTCCGCCGTCTGCCGCATCTTCTGGAGGATCATCGCCGAGATCTCGGGCGGCGTGTACTGCTTGCCGCTGATCTCCACGGACGCGAGGCCGTTCTGCCCGCGGACAACCTTGTAGGGGACGCGCTTGATCTCTTGATCGACTTCCTCGATGCGCCGTCCCATGAACCGTTTGATGGAGAAGACCGTGTTCTGCGGGTTGGTCACCGCCTGCCGCTTGGCCACCTGCCCAACGAGTCGCTCACCGTCCTTTGTGAAGGCGACCACCGAGGGGGTTGTGCGCCCGCCTTCGGCGTTGGGGATGACAACGGGATCGCCACCTTCCATGACTGCTACGACGGAATTGGTCGTCCCGAGGTCAATGCCAATGATCTTCTCAGCCATACTCTCAGCTCCTGGTAGGGAATTTGATGCCGGCCCGATGCTGCGGGTCGCAGAGGGCAAGCATCGTGCCCAATTAAAATGCCAAAAAGGCAGGCGGTTGGGCGGTTCGGCGGTTTGGCGACGCGCGTGGACGAATTGTAACCGCCTAACCGGCCAACCGCTTAACCGCCTAGATTTTCCCCATGTTTCCGTACAAGGACGAGAATCCCACCGAGCGCCCTGCTGTCATCACCGTTTCCATAATCATCGCGAACGTGCTCGCCTTCCTTCTTGTCCAGGGGGCGGGGGCGCAGGGGCCGCTGGCCCGGTCCGTCTGCGACCTGGGTCTGATCCCGGCCGAAATCCTTCATCACGCCCGCCCCGGGAGTGGGGTGGAGCTCGCCCCCGGAGTGATGTGCGTGGTCCATGCGGTACCGAAGTACTGGACCGTGATCACGTCGATGTTCATGCATGGCGGCTGGTTTCACCTGATCGGCAACATGCTCTTCTTGTGGGTCTTCGGGAACAACATCGAAGACGCGACGGGGCACGGGAAGTTTCTGATCTTCTACCTGTTGTGCGGGATCGTGGCTGCCGCCACGCAGACGTTCATCAGTCCCAATTCGATCGTACCCATGATCGGTGCGTCGGGCGCGATCAGCGGCGTCCTCGGCGCCTACCTGCTGCTGTATCCCAGGGTGCGCGTGCACACGCTGATCATTCTGCCGATCTACATCACGACCGTCGCGCTCCCCGCCTGGGTGATGCTCGGCTACTGGATCGCCATCCAGCTCGTCAGCGGGCTCGGCAGCCTCAGCGAGATCGATAAGGGCGGCGTCGCGTTCTTCGCGCACGTGGGCGGCTTTGTCGCGGGGCTCGTTCTGATCCGGTTCCTTGCCTCAGACGACGTACTCCGAGGGCGCCCCACACAGCCCGCTTCGTATTACCGCTATCGCAGCTAAGTACCGATGTCTTCCGCATGGTGCTTGATGCTCTTCCCCTCGACGAGAAACACCACATCCTCGGCGATGTTGGTGGCCAGGTCGGCCACACGCTCGAGGTTCCGGCTCACCAGGAACAGCTCCATCGCCGTGCCGATGATGTGCGGGTCCTCCATCATGTGGGTGAGGAGGATCCGGAACATCGAGGCATGCAAGGCGTCGACGCTGTCGTCGCGGCGGCAGATCGCACGGCCGGCCTGCGCGTCGCCGCGTACGAACGCGTCGAGCGCGTCGGCGAGCATGGTGCGGGCCTGGCGCGCCATCTCGAGCAGCTCGGGCTCCGGAACGATCGGGCGGCTGGCGAGGAGCCGCTCCGCCGACTGCGCGATGTTGACGGCGTGATCGCCGACGCGCTCCAGATCGTTGGAGATCTTCATCGCGGCGGTGAGGAATCGAAGGTCGCGGGCCATCGGCTGCTGCGTTGCGAGGAGCCGGATCACTGTCTCTTCGACTTCGAGCTCGAGCTGGTCGACCTCCTTGTCACCGAGGATGACCTGACTCGCCTTGACGCCGTCGCGCTGTAGCACTGCCTCCACCGCCGCGGCGAGCGCGGCTTGCGCTTCACCGGACATGTTGAGCAGCGCGACTTTGAGCTCCGAGAGCTCGTCGTGAAAGTGCCGATGACTCGTGGCTTGTGCGTTCATCCGAACCTTCCTGTGATATACGCTTCGGTCCGTTCGTCGGCCGGGCGAGTGAAGACCTGCTGCGTCACGCCGAACTCTACGAGATGGCCCACGTAAAAGAATCCCGTGAAATCAGAGACCCGAGCGGCCTGCTGCATGTTGTGCGTCACGATAACGATGGTATAGGTCTTTTTCAGTTCGACGAGCAGCTCCTCGATGCGCTGGGTCGCAATCGGGTCGAGCGCCGAACAGGGCTCGTCCATCAACAGGACCTCGGGCTCGTTCGCCAGCGCCCGCGCGATGCACAGCCGCTGCTGTTGTCCCCCGGAGAGCGCGGTGCCCGGCTCGCGCAACCGGTCAGACACTTCATCCCACAACGCCGCCTGCCGCAGAGCGCGCTCGACGCGGTCGGGAAGCTCGCGCGCCGGCGCTAGGCCGTTCAGGCGGGGCCCGTACGCGACGTTGTCATAGACCGGCTTGGGGAATGGATTAGGCCGCTGAAACACCATGCCGATGCGGCGCCGCAATGCTACAACGTCGGTCCCTGGCGCGAAGATCGAGCCCCCATCGAGCAGGATATCTCCCTCGTGCCGCGCACCCGGCGTGAGATCGTGCAGCCGGTTGATGGAGCGCAGAAACGTCGTCTTGCCGCAGCCCGACGGCCCGATCAGCGCGGTGATCGCATTGCGCGGGACCGAGAGGTTGATGTCGTGCAGGGCTTGGTTCGGGCCGTACCAGAAGCTGTACGACTTGGACTCCAGGATGGCCGGACGGCCTGACGGCCGGACGGTCCGATCCGTCTTGCTGTCGGCTGGGGCCGTCGGGCCGTCCGGCCGACCGACCGTCGCCCGGCTCATCCAAACCTTCCGGTGATATAGGCCTCAGTCTGTTCGACCTTCGGCTTGGTGAAGAGCTCATTGGTCTTGCCGACCTCGATCAGGCTGCCGAGGTACATGAACGCCGTGTAGTCCGACACGCGCGCGGCCTGCTGCATGTTATGCGTCACGATCACGATCGTGTAGAGGCGCTTCAACGCGTGGCACAGCTCCTCGATCCGCTGCGTGCCCGCAGGATCCAGTGAGGCGGTGGGCTCGTCGAGCAGCAGAATCTCCGGCGCGGGAGCGACCGCGCGCGCGATGCAGAGCCGCTGCTGCTGCCCGCCCGACAAATCGAGCGCGCTGGTGTGCAGTCGATCCTTCACTTCCTCCCACAGCGCTGCCTGGTGCAAGGCCTGCGAGACCGCGTCGTCCACCTCCGCCCTCGGCTTGCGTCCGTTGACCTTGAGCCCAGCGGCGACGTTGTCGTAGATCGACATCGTCGGGAACGGCGTGGGACGCTGGAACACCATCCCGATGCGGCGGCGCAGCTCGACCGGGTTCACGTCGGGGGCGTAGATGTTCACGTTGTCGAGCAGCACCTCGCCGTCCACGCTCGCGCCGGGGGTGAGCTCGTGCATGCGGTTCAGACAGCGGAGCAGGGTGCTCTTGCCGCAGCCCGACGGACCGATGATGGCGGTGACCGTGTGAGCGGGAAACAGCAGGGTCACATCACGCACCGCGCGATGTTGTCCAAACAGCGCCGTGAGGTGCGCCGTCTCGAGCCGCAGCCGGGTGTTAGCGGATGCTACCATATCTGGCCCTCGTGACCCAGCGCGCGGCGAGCGAGATGATCAGCACCAGTCCCATCAGCACGAGCGCGGACGCCCACGCGATCCGATGCCACTCATCGAACGGGCCCGTCGCGTACACGTAGATCTCGAGTGACAGCGTCTGCATCGGCTGATTGGCGTTCACCGTGAAGTTCAGATTACCGAGCGCGGTGAAGAGGAGCGGTGCGGTCTCGCCGGCGATGCGGGCAATTCCGACGAGGCAACCGGTGACGATGCCGCCCATCGCCGTGCGCGCCACGACTCTCAGCGACGTCCGCCAGCGCGGGTAGCCGAGGGCGAGCGCCGCCTCGCGGAGCGAGTTCGGTACGAGCCGTACCATTTCTTCCGTCGTCCGCGCCAGCATCGGGATCATCAGGATCGCAAGCGCGACACTGCCCGCGAGCCCCGAGAAGTGGCCGGTCGGCTTGACGATGAACGTCCATCCCACGATCCCGACGACGATCGACGGAGTCCCGTTCAAAACGTCGGCGATGAATCGCACCAGGAACCCGAGCCGTCCCGAGCCGTATTCGGCCAGATACATCCCCGCGCCGACACCAATGGGGACGCCGATCAGCGCCGCGACACCGACGACGATCGCGGTCCCCACGATGGCGTTGGCGACACCGCCACCCGATTGTCCTGCCGGCACGGGACTCTTGGTGAAGAACGCCCAGTCGATCGAGGACGCGCCCTTCGCGATCAGGTTGCCCAGGATGAGCACCAGCGCGAGCACGGCGGTGAACGATAGAATCACGACGAGCGTCGTCATCACGCGGCTCGTCAGGTGGCGGCGGAAGTCGCTCGCGGTCACAGCGCTCTGCTCCCCACCGCCGCGCCCTTGGCGACGCGCCAGATCAGGAGGCGTGCGATCGCGTTCACCGCCACCGTCACCACGAAGAGAATCAAGCCGACTTCCATGAGGGCCGACTGGTACAGGTGTGTCGTGGCCTCACTGAACTCGTTCGCGATCGCCGCGGCCATCGTATAGGCCGGCTGCAGGATCGACACGCTGATGTCGTGGCGGTTTCCGATGAGCATCGTGACCGCCATCGTTTCGCCGAGCGCACGGCCAAGCCCGAGGATGACCGCACCGATGAGACCGGCTCGACCATAGGGTAGGACTGCGGACCGGACCGCCTCCCAGCGCGTCGCGCCCATCGCGAGCGCCGCTTCGCGCTGGCTCGTGGGGACGGCGAGCAGCACTTCGCGCGACACGGCGGCGATGTACGGCACGATCATGATCGCCAGAATGACGCCGCCCGCGAGCAGTGAATTGCCGTAGAACACGCCCTGCAAAAACGGCGTCCACCCGAAGACCGCTTTCAGTGGCGGGACCACGTAACTGCGCAGGAAGGGAATCAAGACAAAGATTCCCCACATGCCGTATACGACGCTGGGGATCGCGGCGAGCAGCTCGACCAGAAAGGCGACCGGCTGGCGCAGCCGGCGCGGTGCAAACTCCGTCAGGAAAATTGCCACACTCAGCGCGAGCGGCACCGCGATCACCAATGCCAGCAGCGACGACGCGAGCGTCCCGAAGATCATCGGCGCCGCGCCGTACACCTCGCGCACCGGGTCCCACGTCGAGGTGACCAGGAATGACGCACCGAACCGCTTGAGGGCCGGCCACGCTTCCACGAACAGCACGCCCAGGATGACGATGATCAGTAGCGGCAGCGCGAGTGCAAAGGCAGTCAGCACCTGCCGATAAATGCGATCGCTGCGGTCTCGGCCGAGGAGGGACTGCCAGCGGGGGGGACTCGTCATCGCGCGGGAAACCTACCGGCGGCTTGCGGACTGTCCGTCACGACGGTGTAACGGAATTGTCACTACGAACGGCCAGCCTCCCGATGCCCGAGCTGGCGCACCGGGAGGCTGCCTATGTCGTCGAAAACCCAGTTACTCTGCGGCTTTCCAGGCTGGACGTCCGCCCGCCGTGATACTCTTCAGGCGAGCTTCAATCCAGGGGCGCAGCTGTTGCGGCAGCGGGGCGTAACCGAGCTCTTGCGTTTTCGCCTGGCCCTCGCTCTCCGCCCACCAGATGAACTGCACCAGCGACCGGGCCTTCGCCGTGTCGCTGTATGTCTTGTGCACCAGCAGCCAGGTGAAGCTCGCGGCAGGATACGCTTGCGCGCCCGGCGAGTTGGTGATGGAGACTCGGAAGTCGGTATTCGGGCCCATGTCCTTCATCGCACCGGCGGCAGCGGCAGTCACCGACTCGAGCGACGCGGTGATCCAGTTGCCCGACTGATTCTTCAGCACCGCGAACGGCATCTTGTTGATCAAGGCGTATCCAAGCTCGATGTACCCGATCGCGCCCGGCGTCTGCCGGACGGTTGCGGCGACACCTTCATTGCCGCGGCCACCGAGACCCACCGGCCAGTTGACCGACGGGCCCTTGCCGACCTTCTGCGCCCACTCCGGGCTGACCTTGGAGAGGTAGTCGGTCCAGACGAACGACGTGCCCGAGCCGTCGGAGCGGTGCACGACGATGATGTCCTGATTCGGCAGCGTGACGCCGGGATTGATGCTTGCCAACCGGGCGTCATTCCACTTCGTGACTTTGCCGAGGAAGATGTCTGCCAGGACGTCCGGCGAGAAGCGAATCGGCTGGGAGACGTCGGGCAGCGTATAGGCCGCGACGACCGCGCCCAGCACCGTCGGGATGTGGAGCACGTTGCCCTGGATCGCGGCGATGGCCGAGTCGGACATCGGTGCGTCGGTGGCGCCGAAATCGACGGTGCCGTCGGAGAACTGACGGATGCCACCACCCGACCCGA
>Ga0193723_1000682_pt1 | contig 13399 bp, 15 predicted proteins | sample H2m2metaG_FD_143042 | JGI IMG/M metagenome (GOLD analysis project Ga0193723, IMG submission 143042) | Soil microbial communities from a riparian zone of the East river system, Colorado, United States - H2m2 | ecosystem: Environmental > Terrestrial > Soil > Riparian zone | place: USA: East River... | reverse complement strand
CGCCCAGCCGGATCTCATGCGGAGCGTCGGGCACGGCCGTGTTGGCCGCGCCCGGCTGGCGGCGGCTTACCAGGTTACTTCACCCGCGCCCGTGCGCACGTTCGCGACACGCGCGAGCATGAAGAGGAGATCGGAAAGCCGGTTGAGATAGACAACCACGATTTGAGGAATCTCCACTTCCCGCTGCAGGTGAACGACCCTGCGCTCCGCTCGCCGACATACAGTTCGCGCGACGTGGAGAGCGGCTCCCTTCCGGCTGCCTCCCGGGATGATGAAGGCCTTGAGGGGCTCCAGCTCCTTCTCGCAGTCGTCGATGGCGTGCTCGAGATCCCTGATACGACGATCATCGATGTTCGCTTTCGAGAGGTGGCCGTGCATTTTCTCGAGATCGGGGGTCGCGAGCAACGCGCCGATGCTGAAGAGGTCGCGCTGCATGGGGACCAGGACCTCGTCGATCCGAGGCATCGGCTCGACGGCGCGGGCCATGCCGAGGACGGCGTTGAGCTCGTCGACATCGCCGTAGGCTTCGACGCGCGGGTCATCCTTCTGAACCCGGCCACCGCCGAACAGACCGGTGTCACCGGCGTCGCCGGTTTTCGTATAGATCTTCACGCGACAAATCTACGCTCATCCCACTAACTATTGCCGGGACGGGTTAACTACAACTGAAGACTACCTGCTGGGGGCTATCAGAGGGGCAGTTGATGGCTGCGGGCGCGTGCATGGGTGCGATTTCCACCGGCCCGCAGCCGGTAACTGCCCCACTCACAGCCCCAAGCAGGTAGTCTTCAGTTGAACTTGAAGTCTGTACAAGCATCCATTCGATGATGAGCCAGATGAACGCGCCCGACGAAGAAGACTCGATTGAAGCCGAATTTCCTGCCGGCGACGGAACTGCCGAGACTGCGGCAACCGTCTACTGTCCCTACTGCAACGAGTCGGTCGAGATCACGCTCGATCCGGGCGGAGGCTCGACGCAGGAGTACGTCGAGGATTGTGAGGTTTGCTGTCAGCCGTGGACTGTGAATGTGCAGTACGGGGAAGACGGGGCGGCTGAGGTCAGGGTCGAGCCGCTCGACGAGTAGCTGCCCTCCATTCCGGCTCGAGAATCGAGTACACGGCGAGCGACTCGAAGCGATCACCCTTCATCGCCCAATCGCGCTCTACTCCTTCGGGCTGCATGCCGAGCTTCAGCATCACTCGACCGGACGCGGGATTACGGAGAAAGTGTCGAGCTTCGATACGATGCAGTCCCAGCACCTCGAAGCCGAAGTCGATAAGGCATTGATTCGACTCGGTAGCGTAGCCGCGGTTCCAGCGATCCAGCGCGATCCAGTACCCGAGCTCCGCTCGTCGGTGTTCGCGGTGGATCATGAGACTCGTCACGCCGACAAGACGGCCGGTCTCTGTCTCGACGACCGCAAAAGTCGCGGTACTCCCATTCTCCCAGGCTGGTGTGTGCGTGAGAATCCACTCCGCCGCCGCACCGTGGGGATAAGGGTGGGGAATGGTAAGGGTGGTATCGGCGATCTCGCGCATGCCGGCCAGGCGCTCGATATCGAACGCGTCGTCGGGGAGAAAGGGTCGGAGCGTGAGTCGCTCAGTAACCAGGGTAGGCTGTTCCGGCACGAGCGGAAGTTATGAAGTCCCTCGGCCCGCAGCCATCGGCCGGCACGCTGACAGCCCAGGCAGGTAGTCTTCAGTTGCCCTTTCCTGCCTACTATATATTTGCTTAGGAGATGACTCATCCGATCACAGACATAACAATCATTGGCGGCGGTCCTACCGGACTGTTCGCCTCTTTTTATACCGGCATGCGCGGCGCGACGGCGCAGATCGTCGACGCCCTTCCCGAGCTCGGCGGCCAGCTCACCGCGCTTTATCCCGAGAAGTACATCTTCGATGTGGGTGGATTCACGAAGATCCTGGCCAAGGATCTGGTGAAGGCGCTGAAGGAACAGGCCGACCAATTCCACTTCAAATCCCACCTGAACCAGAACGTCATCGCGCTGGAACGGAGCGATGACCAATTCGTACTCGTCACCGAGACCGACCGCTTTCCGACGCGCGCGATCGTCATCGCGGGCGGAATCGGCGCTTTCTCTCCACGGCGCCTGCCTCAGGCCTGCGCCGAGCCGTGGTACGGCCGCGGAATCTTCGATCGTGTGTCTGACCCCGAGGAGTTCCGGAACCAGAGCATCGTCATCATCGGCGGCGGCGATTCGGCCTTCGACTGGGCGCAGCAGCTGCGGGACCGCGCCAAGGCCGTGACGCTCGTCCACCGGAGCGACAAGTACCGGGCCCATGGAGCGACTATCTCCGATGTTCAGGCAGCGGCGGTGGCAGGCCGAACGACGCTGCTTCCCTTCCACGAGCTCGCGGACGTGCTATCCAAGGACGAGAAGCTGACCGGTGTCACGCTTCGCGACGTAAAGGCGAAGACCACGCGCGATATCGATGCGGACGCGATTCTTCCGATGCTGGGTTTTCACAGCGACATCGGTGCGCTCGCCGAATGGGGGCTGAATTGTGAGAAGGACGAGATAGTGGTGAACAGTCTGATGGAGACCGGCCGGCCCGGGATTTATGCGGCCGGAGACATCACGACTTATCCGGGAAAGCTGAAGCTGATCGCGACGGGGTTTGGTGAAGCGGCGACCGCGGTGAACCAGGCCGTGCACTTGATATATCCCGACAAGAAGGTGAATCCCGGACACAGCTCCAACATGGCGATCTTCGGCCAGAAGGACGACTAGTTCGGCTCGTCCAACGCTCCTGTCGTCGGGATTCCCTGAGCCCGACGCTCCTCGCCGGATGCGCGAACGCAAAGGGTCCAGGTGAGCATCGCGGTCCCGACGGTCACACCCATGTCCGCGACGTTGAACGTCCAGAAGCGATGCGTGCCAACTCCGATATCGATGAAGTCGACGACTCCGCGCACCGAGCGGAGCCTGTCGAGCAGATTTCCGACGGCGCCACCACAGATGAGAGCGATCGAGGCGATCTGAAGGCGGTCATTCGGTGACGTCTGCCTGTACATCCAGGCCAGGACGAACAGCGTCGCGATCGCGAGAAGCGTGAACCACCAGCGGGACGATGGACCCAGCGACAGGCTCATGGCGCCGCCGGGATTGTAGGCCAGGGTGAAACGGAGGAAGTCGCCAATGACGTCGTGCGGTATGTAGGGCGGGGTCAGCTCACTGACCGCGAATCGTTTGGTCGCGACGTCTACGAGGACGATCGTCAGGAAGATCGTCCAGAATCTATTGGCTCTTTGCGGCATGAATCTCGTTGGGGTATTCCGACCCTACGGCGAGGAGCGTGGATGCGTTTCGCGGTGGGTCCTGCATAGAGCATTATAGATTCCGGTACGACAAACTCCAATCGAAGACCTGGACGAGGCAGAATGGCGAGCAAGGCGGGGACGCGGGGCAGCAATGCTGTTCACTATCACCTGATCGGGATCGGGGGCAGTGCGATGGCGGCGCTGGCGGGTCTGCTGAAGGCGGCCGGGCACAAAGTCACGGGCTCCGACGAGAACGTCTATCCGCCGATGTCAACCGAGCTCGAGCGGATGGGCATCGCTTTCAATCAGGGATATCGCCCGGAGAATCTTTCGCCTCGGCCGGATATCGTCGTCGTGGGAAACGCGATCTCGCGCGGGAACCCTGAGCTCGAGGCGGTGCTGATCCACAAGCTCCGCTACACGTCGGCAGCCGCTACCATAAAGGAAGAGTTCATCTGGGGGCGCCACTCGCTCGCTGTCGCCGGTACTCACGGCAAGACGACGACTACTTCGCTGCTAGCGTGGGTGCTCGAGTCGGCGGGATTGAATCCGAGCTTCCTGATCGGCGGGGTGGCGGAGAATTTCGGAACATCATTCCGGCTGACTGATTCGGAGTATTTCGTGATCGAGGCCGACGAGTACGACACGGCTTACTTCGACAAGGGTCCGAAGATGTGGCACTACCTTCCGGACACGGCGATCGTCAACAACATCGAGTTCGACCACGCTGACATCTATCGCGACGAGGAAGCGTACAAGTTCGCGTTCGCCCGATTCATCAATCTCATTCCGAAGAATGGCGTGCTGGTGGCGGGCTGGGACTCGCCACTGACGCGGGAGCTGGCGCCGAAATCCTTTGCGCCGGTCGAGTCGTTCGCCTATGGAGACGAGACGCCGCCGCCGGCTGGACAAAAGCATTGGCACGCCCGCCAAGTCCAGTTCAGCGAGAGCGGGACGACGTTCCGCGCGTTTCGCTCCGACGAGGAGTGGGGACGGATCGAGACGCCTCTCGCTGGCGCGTTCAACGTTCGGAACGTGCTCGCGGTGATTGCGGCCGCGGAGTCGATCAAGGCCGATCGCGACGGAGTGAGGCAGGGGCTTCGCACGTTCGCCAGCGTCAAGCGGCGGATGGAGGTTAGAGGCGAAGTTCGCGGTGTCGCGGTGATCGACGACTTCGCGCACCATCCAACCGCGGTGCGTGAGACGATCGATGCGGTGCGGCAGAAGTATTCGGGTCGGAGGATCGTCGCGGTGTTCGAGCCGAGGAGCTACACGGCGCAGCGCCGGGAATTCCAGAACGATTATATCAAGGCGTTCGGAGGGGCGGACGAGATCATTCTCGCTTCCCTCTTCCATCCCGAGCGATATACCAAGGAGACGGCGATCGATCTCCCGGAGATGGTGACGGCGTGGGAGTCTTCAGGAAAAGCGGCGAAGCATTTGAAGGACGCGGATGCGATAGTGAAGGATCTCGCGCCGCGGCTTTCCAGGGGCGACGTCGTGCTGGTGATGTCGAACGGCGGGTTCGGGGGGATTCACCAGAAGCTGCTCGACGCGCTCGAGGCGAAATAATTGCTGCCGGCGCGGGCGAAGGTTGCAGCGGAGCGTCCAAAATTCAGCCCCCGACCTCTAGGCAGGGCTTTATGCGTGCGGGTCCAGGGAGCGAACGCCAACATCCATTATTAGACTGCACTGATCTTGCAGCCCATTACCTTGGTGCCCGATCAAAGGTCCGCTAATACGGTGCTGGATTTAGGTTTGCAAACGAACCGTTTCGGTGGACGTTCGAATCCTTGCAAAGGGTTCGCTAGCAACATGCGTTCATGCAGTCCAAGTAGTCGACCCAATTGGCGTTAGATCGCCCCCAACGATGAGTGAGCTCTCGAACAACCGTGTTAGACCTATCGTGCGCGCCCTAGCAGGCGTGTTCGGTATTGCCTTTGCACTCGCTGGCCTGCTCGCGCTTGCGCTGCTTGGATACACGGTCTGGGACGCAGTTCGCACAGGTCATATCCCTTGGAAGCTGGTCGTCATCGGCATTCTCTTTCCACTCGGCGCATATAGCGCCGCGCGGATATTTCTTGAAGTTGCGGTTACTGGCGAGAATCCGCGTATTGACGAAGACCCAGATGCCGAGTTCAATCCGCCGGCGATCTAACGTACGTTGCAGCTGACAAGCACTTTTCGGATGCGGCTTCGCCGCAATGGTTGTACTGTGCTTGCAGCTGAACTAAGGCGTTAGATAGCACCACACAACCTGTTGAGGACAGAGTGGCAGAACTCCTCGAGAGAAGCGGAGATCTAACGTGGCTGGATACGGACGCTGGCCACTTGATGCTCTTGCCCGCGAACTTGCGTTCACACTGGTCCGGTGCGGATCCGCCGAGGGATGGCCGCTTCATCCACGCCAAGTTCCGCTGGAATCAACCGGACGATCCAGCTTCGGACTACGATCGCGCCTGTGATGTTGATGACTATGTCGGCATTCTCCAGGTCGGTTCGGGCAAAGGCATAGTTCTCGGCCAGGATCCACTTCCCGCTACATGCCAAGCGCTTCCTAACGGTGGCTTGCTTATCGCTCGTTTGTATACGAGCGAGATCGGTACGCCTTCGAAGCTTCCGCTTCCGTTGCCGAATCTTGATTGGACTACCGTCGGTACAGTTCAGTATGACGGCTCACCCCTAGTTCTTTTTGACACGACGGATGGCGGGGACGAGGAGCCGGTCTTTCCGTCTCTGCCAATTACGCTCGCTGCCGGGGAGTACATGGTCGAACATGCGCAGTTCAAGACCTCGGAGTTAAATCTTTGGCTCGTGCGGCTCACGCGTACCTAGAGGCATGGCAGGATGTGATCGGTCGAGCACCGGATGCGCGAGCTATCTAACGAACGTTGCAGCAGACAAGCACTTTTCGGATGCGGCTTCGCCGCAATGGTGGTAGCGTGCTTGCAGCTGAACTAAGGCGTTAGGTAGCCGGCGAACCCTGTCGGCCAAGGAGGGGCAATGGTTCGACCGTTAGTGGCCTGCGTCGCAGTCAGTGTGATTCTTTCTCACCCAGTGCATGCGCAGGCGACGCCATCGTATACGATCACGGAGGTACGGGCTCACCTCTTCTACTCGAACGGGGCCACCTTTTCCGAGAACCTTATCGGCAATCCGAAAATTCGCGCCCTTTGGAACACGCCTATTGGTGAAGGCGATGCAGGCGCACCTTCAAACGCGACACTCGTCGTGGTCGAGATTTCAGGAAAGCCTGGTAGTTTCGAGGCAGGTAGAGGCGTCGAGCTCGCAGTTCGCGATGGCAGGAGAGAAATCTTCCGGCAGAGCCAACGGCTTAGCGTGCTCAGCGATCAGGGACACGCCTATGCAGCTTTCTGGTTGTATGACACTGGGTGCGCGCCCCTGCGGATATCGACGGCGTTACTCGGGCAGCGAAATCCGACTCGACGCGTTGTTGACATTCCATTCCATTGCGGGGAATGAGGGACCCATCATCGCACACCCGCTACCTAACGAACGTTGCAGCTGACAAGCACTTTTCGGATGCGGCTTCGCCGCAATGGTTGTAACGTGCTTGCAGCTGAACTAAGGCGTTAGGCGGCTCTCAAGCGCTATCGAATCTGGAGCGGGCTCAACAATGTTCGTGGGTCATTATGGCGTCAGCTTCGCTTCCAAGAAGGTGGATGCCTCTATCCCCCTCTGGGTCCTGTTCCTCGCTGTGCAATGGCTCGACGTGATCTGGGCGCCACTCGTGCTGCTCGGCATTGAAAAGGTGCGAATTGTACCGGGCTTTACCGCTACGAATCCGCTTGATCTCTACTATATGCCGTACACCCACAGCTTGGTTGCGGCCCTCGTGTGGTCGGCCGCCGCAGCGGGGGCGTACCATCTGTTGCGCCGCGCTACAACCCGCACCAGCTTCCTCGTCGGATTGGCAGTTTTCTCCCACTGGATCCTGGACTTTGTCGTGCATCGGCCCGACTTGCCTTTGTACGACAATACCGCAAAGGTTGGCCTCGGACTGTGGGACCACCGCGCCTTGGCATTTGGCCTCGAGGCGGCCCTACTCCTCGGTGGCATGGCCGCCTTCCTCCGGGCGCGGCCGACACGCCCTAGTGCGATTATTACGTTCGGGGTCGTCATGCTCGGCGTTCATGCCTATGTGTTCTTCGGTCCACCGCCCGCATCTCCGGCGGCAGCCGCTTCCACGGCGCTCGCCGCTTACGGTATCTTCGCACTCGTCATCTGGTTCCTCGCGGATCGCCGTTCCTCAGCACGAGCCGCCTAACGAACCGTTGCAGGTGACAAGCAGTCTTCGGATGTGGCTTCGCCGCGATGGTGATAGTGTGCTTGCAGCTGAACTAAGGCGTTAGGTGGCCGCTAGCCTCTTTATCCCTTCGGCCAAAACTGCGGGCTAAAGTTTTGCTGCTCCGGGCCTGAGTGCCAGGAGGAAGTATGCGCTCAACCTGTGTTGCGTGCCTATCGACGATCAGCCTGGTAGCTATCTCAGCGCAGGAGCAGCAGCGCCCTCGGACCGCGAGCAACTTTGGTGCTCTCCACGCCGCCAAACTTTTCGGCACGCGTTTCGAAAGTCGAATACGCGAGCGCTAACGGACCGATCCATATTCGCCGTCCAACGCGGGCGAGGCCGCTCCCTACTCTTGCGTGCGGCGCGGAGAGTGTCGCATATGGACAATCGGCTCAGTGGCAATTTGTCGACTACGAGGAGGCTCTATGAGGGCAAGAAATTTCCTGACCTTTGTAATCACGCTCGGTTTGCCGGCGCTACTTCCTGGGCAGGAAGCTGGACAGCCGAAAGCCAACACCTCGGCGAAAACTGCGCAAAGCCGACTCCTCGTCATGCCGACCGACGACGTGAAATGGACCGATCTCCCAGGGGCGCCAGGCGTCAAGGTTGCGGATCTGTGGGGCAATCACGCGAAGGGCGCATTCGGCGCCCTCTTCAAGTTGCCGGCGGGATTCGCAGCTCCACTTCACACGCACACCTACGATATGAAGGTCGTGTTCTTGTCAGGGACATACATTCAGGCGCCCGAGGGAAAGCCAGAATTCCGCCTGGGACCTGGGTCGTACTTACTGCAGCCGGGCGGCAACTATCGCCACACGACGAGCTGCGATCCGAGCTCGGAGTGTGTCTTCTTTGTCGAAAGCAAAGGAAAGTTCGATCTCAAGCCGGTCCAGGCGGCAACGGCCGCGAAGAAGTAGCTCCTTCGCGGCCAGTCGAAGCCAAAAGCCCAACTCACGTTATGTAGGCTGTTCGAGCGGAGAATCTCGATCAATCAGCGGACGTATCGAAGCTATTTGGATTAGACGCGCACATCGCGGCCCGAGGGATACGCTGCTGTGCAGGGTCCGCCCGGTGCGCTCACATATACGGCCACTGCTATCGACCCTCTCTCAACGAGCCTGAAATGAAGACCTGGATCAGACCATTTGCGCTCGTGTCGCTCGCGTGGACGATGAGCTGTGCCACCCCTCAGTCCGCGAATCTGCAAGCCAATGCCGCGCCAGGGCCTCGCCTGGTATCCTGCGCCGTAGGGACAATACCGAATAGCACCCGGCCCCGCACAAGCCTGGAGCTCCGATATAAAGTCAACGTTGACGGCAAAATCAGTGAAGTGCGCGTCGTGCCCAACATGAATGCCAATACAGCATCTGATGCCACGATTGCGGCCGCCAAGGATCTCGCCTTGAGCTGTGTATATGAGCCTGCAATGCGGGACGGTCAACCGGTGGCGACGACTGTGTCCAGGTGGTTTACCGTCGACACACCAGACGCGCGCTAGCCCTCGCTATCGCGCTCGCGTGCGCGGATGCGCGCGATTCGGCCGTCAAATCCGACACGCTGCCTGCCGGTGAAAAGCTCTCACGCGGCAGCGGTACTGCCGTGCCGACCTGGCAAGTACATCCCCTCGCCGTGGCGCCGGATCGGTTTCGCCCAGGCGCATGGACAGACGAGGTCGTGCTCTGGGGATTGGTGCGCGGTCGAATTACGAAGCTGGATACACGGACCGGAGCCGTAAGCACACTGTCTCAGACGGCGTGGGCGTTCTTCCCTGGACTCGGCGTTGTCAGCTGGACCAATGAGAATGGCACGTGGATGCTGCGCGATGGAGGCAAGCTTACTCGTTTGGCCGACGCCGGGGTTGATTCCGTTTCCAGTTTCGACGGCCCGCCTTCGGTACTCTGGTCGCCCGACGGTTCGCGTGCGCTGCTAGCCTGGCGCGGCGAAGGAGGTGTTCTTTACCGGCTCCTCGAATCTGATGGATCAATGCGAACGCTCCAGATCGCAACTCCCGGATACTACGGCCACGATGCCGTGCTCTGGCTGGATTCTGAGCGCGTGTTGTTCCACATAACCGCGAAGAGCTCTCTTGGTGGTGACCCGGCTTACCGCGAAAGCGGCTGGCGCGGTGCCTTGGCCGTACTCGACCTGCGCACCGGTGCCTACGCACCCGTGGCGAACACTCGCGACTCCACCAGGTTGCGGGTCGCTGGGCGTTACCTCAAGGACGTTCTAGTTGCGGAATGGGGTGGGGGAGGCGTTCGCGGCCATTGGTTCTACGATCCTGGAACCTGGCAGCGGCGCCCAGCCTCTCTTCCACGAGCTCGCGCCTACTCATCGCCCGCTGGGGCGGTTGTGATACTCCTCGGTGCTGTCATGGACAGCGTGGATGCGATCCTCGTTACCGCTTCCGACACTCTAAAACTGGGTCGCGTGTCGCAGGGCGACCAACCCGCCTTCTCTCCCAGTGGCCGGAGAGGAGCCTTGCGAACCAGCCGCGGCGTGATCGTTTTCGAACATCGGTGAGGCTCAGATTCGCTTGCGCTGCGTGACGGGAGTCAGCCTCAACGAGCCGGCCTTCGCGATCACATCCAGCTTCAGCACCGTGTTCCAGTTCCTCCCCGTCCCGCGACCGATCCTCTTCTCGATCATCGCGTTCGTCAGCTTTGACCGGCCGATACCGTCGGGATAGAAAATGTAGGCCTGCTTTCCCTTGGCCTTGACGATCTCCGGACCCGAGATCTCCGCCTGCAGTGCCGCGACATCCTTTGGAGTCGGCGCGTTCTTGAGAAAGAGAACGACGAGGTGCTTCGGATCCAGCTCCGCTTCCTTGCGAAACGGGTTCTGCCTGACGACGCTCTTCCATTCATCGACTGTGCGGACATGGAAATCGGACTCGAGAGCGAGACGCTTTACGGCTTCCATTTCCAGATAGCGCTCGAGCTCGGCGCCGAATCGCGACCTGCTTTCGAACACGAGATTGCCGCTCTGAAGCACCGACCGGACGTTCTCGAATCCGAGCTCCGTGAAAAAGTTGCGGAGGTTGGTCATACCAACCTGACGGTGTCCTCCGACATTGATCCCTCGCAGCAAGGCGATGTGCGTGGTCGGAACCGGAGGGCTCGATGAAGTGCTTGAAACCGATGCGGTGCTGGCGGGCGCGGGCGCGGCAGGCGGATGCGAAGCGCGCGTCGAGTGCGAAGGCGACACGCCAGTAAAATATGTCAGCCCGTCGGCTGGCGCGAACGGCGGCGCCCGTTCCCCCGATGGCTCGTTCTGTACGGACGCTCCCACTCGCGCAGGTGATCCAGCAGATAGTCGAGCGAGAAGATGTGGCGCGAATTGTCAGCTTTGCGCCTGAAGATCACCCGTGACCAGCCGCGCATCCCGGTCGGCGTGTACCAGTCGCCGTCCATGTGCAGCTTGTCACCCGAGATCGCGCGTATGAGCACCCGCTCGTATTGCGAGCGCGGCAGAACCCGCTCCGGGAACAGGTTGTCCCACGTGCAGAGCCGTCCGACGTCCTCGTATCCCGCCGGACGATCGTCGAGATCGAGTAGTGACGGAGCGCGTCCCTTCATCACCGAGCCGATCAGGCGCAGGGTGAACGGGTCCGAGTAGCGGCGGATGTACGGCCAGAAGTGCTTCGTGATGAGGCCCGCCATGTCACGGAGCGAGAGTGCGCGCCCGTCCGTCGTCGGCCACTTGTCTTCATCTATGTCGGAGGTGAACGGATTCTCCGGATAGCAGTCGAAGCGCGCCAGCCAGCCTTTGCGCGTGGTGTGCGGCATCGGACGGAATCCCTTGATCACCGGTATGTCGGTCTCGTCCAGAGCGCTGATCTCGTAGCTCGGCCAGGTCATCACCTCGCGAACGATTCCCACTAGCAGCGTTGCAGTCGCAATCATGAGCGGAGCGTCGGGAGTGAAGTCCGCGGTGATCTCGACGCGATCGCCGCGGGGGCGGACGCCGATTCCCGTCGACCGCCGGTTCGTGGCGAGGAGCATCACCGGAACGGGGATGATGTGCGCCAGCAGATACGCCAGCTGCTCCACCGTTCTGTTCGTGCCCTGCTCGGCTTGTGGCAGCTCGAAGGAGATGTTGTAGTGAGTGCTGAAGCCGGCGAGCTGCACGTCGCTATCGTGCGCCTGCTCCCAGGCGTCGAGCTCCTGCCTCACGAACAGTATTGCTTCCCACAGCGAGCGGCCCGCGCGCGCGGCGCAGCCGCGCTCGATTTCAATTACCGGGGTCGCCACCTCGATGACGCCGGTATCGAAATAAACCGCACCTCCGGTCGGCAGGTGATAAGACCTGCCTTTGCGGTGCATCATCTTCTCGCGGATGATCCGGCGTGGACTGCCGAAAATGTCCTCGGGCCTTACCTGCACCTCGTCCATGATCACGGCGAATTCGGCTTCCATGCCGATCGCCGCGAGCTGGATCCGCTCGAGAGTGGATGATTTGTTCTCCGGTCCTTTCTTCTTCTTTTGCTGCGCCATTCTCTCTTCTTACCCAAAGTTCTTCATTCTTTTTGACTCGTTCCGACAACGAATTGGTCAACTCTGAACATCCCGCGGAATCGAAAGCACGTACCCCAGGTCGAGATGCAAATGGTCCTCCGCGTATCCACTGGGCGCTCCGTACGGTCGCGTCCAGATCCCTGGCAGCGTCTGGCGCGCGATCAGGCTGAAACGCTCAATCGCGCTCCGGTTATCGAGGTAGGTGTCGCCTATCCTATAGATGTTCGCGGCGGTCCCCCAGGCGTGCGGAGTCGCGTTCTTCGAGAACCGGTGGGACGGCGAGCGATAACCACCGTTCGCCGAAATGTGGACCAAAGTCCCGACCGCCTCCCTGAACCTCTCCAGGCACACTGCCAGGAGGGTGATAGCGCACGGAACGTACCGGGGGAATGTCCTGAGCGGCGGGGCCTCCCGGACGTCCACCTGGATGAACTCCCAAAGCAGGAAATTCGTCGCCAGCTCGATCTTCATGGCCGAATCCCAGGACGGGATCTCGTAGAAGTAGCGGGGGAGCTGTCGGGCGTGCCCGGCAGTATCCTTCCAGTCCTCCCCTGGCCTGAGGGCCTTCCGGTACTCTGGTGGCAGGGTAAGCCCGTCAACCACCCGAAGCGGGAAGTTCGGGGATTCATTCATTCCGGCGTTCTCGGCGAAGCGGGCGGAAGAGCTCATTCGTCCGGGGGGCCAAGCGTGAGGAACTCGAAGATGGCGTGCGAGATCGTTGCGATCGTCCGCGAGCGCCCCGAAGCCGCCGGGTCCCATTCAGTAAGAATCACCAGCGCGTAGGGCTTCCGTTTCGGGAGATAGACCACGCCCGCGTCGTGCGCCACGGTCGAGATCTCGCCAGTCTTGTGGGCAACCCTCGCGCCTTTCGGCAGCCGGGCAGGGATGCCCTGGTTGAATTCCTGCCCGTGCAGAATGTCCATCATCCGGCGCGACAATGCTGGTGAGAACGCCTTGCCTTCGGCCAGCATCACCAGGATGCGGAGTAGCCCATCCGCGGTCACCATGTTGTTGATGCCCTTCTCAAAGGCGAGCTCGTCCTCGACGCCGCGCTTGAGCTCGATCCCGTCTTCGACGTCGAGCTCGCGCAGGGTCTGGTTGACTGCGGGAGCGCCGATCACGCCCAGCAGCAGGTTGGTCGCCAGGTTGCTGCTGGTGGTGATCATGTGATAGGCCAGCTCATCGACGCGCATCATCTTTCCGATCGCGTTGTGCACGGCCGAGTTGGCGTCGCGCCCCGACTCAACACGGAACGGGATGTCCTCGACCACGCTGAGGAACCGGTTG
>Ga0193723_1000681_pt1 | contig 13400 bp, 13 predicted proteins | sample H2m2metaG_FD_143042 | JGI IMG/M metagenome (GOLD analysis project Ga0193723, IMG submission 143042) | Soil microbial communities from a riparian zone of the East river system, Colorado, United States - H2m2 | ecosystem: Environmental > Terrestrial > Soil > Riparian zone | place: USA: East River... | reverse complement strand
CAGCCGGGCACGTTGCGCGCCTTCGTTACGTAACCGTTATTCATCGGCACACCATTGGGGAGCTCGGCATGGGTGTCATTCCATTGAGCGACGCGTCGCGACGCCCCACCCGCATGCCCGCGGTCACGGCGTCGCTCATCGCGGTCAATGCGGTGGTGTTTCTGCTGGAGCTGTTGCGCGGTGAGACGTTCATCACCAGCTGGTCTCTCGTCCCCGCGGACATCGTCGCCGGGCGGCACTTGTTCACGATTCTGTCGTCGATGTTCATGCACGGCAGCTTCTCGCATATCCTCGGCAACATGGTTTTTCTCTGGGCATTCGGCCCCGAAATAGAGGACCTCATGGGCCGAGGCCGATATCTCGTCTTCTATCTGCTCGGCGGACTCGCCGCCACGTTTGCGCAGGTGGCAGCGGACCCAACCTCGACAATTTCGAACCTCGGGGCGAGCGGCGCGATCGCCGCGGTCATGGGCGCGTTCCTCGTCACCTACCCACACGACAAGATCCGGTCGCTGCTCGTCATTTTCGTGTTCGTCCGCACCGCCTACATCCCCGCCGCGCTCCTCGTCGGCGCGTGGTTCCTGATGCAGCTCGTCAACCTCGGTGCCGTCGCCCAGAGCCCGCAGCCCTCGGGAGGCGTGGCGTACGCCGCGCATGTCGGCGGATTCATCTTCGGGGCCGTGACGGCACGCCTGTTCGAGGGACAGCGACGCCCACTGGCAGCCGAAACGCCTTGACTTAACCGACCTTCTGTGGCTGTGGCGCCGTCACGCGCCGGCCGGCAAGCTGCACTGCCCCGCCGACGACACCGACCACCAGTGCGCCGATCGCCCACGCAGCTCCCGAATCCTGAATGCCGAACACGGCATCCAGCGAGATCGGACCTGGGCCCGTGAACACGATGCTCAGCGCGACGACGGCCAGGATGAGCAGATACTCGTAGCCCTGCAGGTGATTGAAGAAGCCGCTCTTGAGATGGACGCTGACGATCGCGACGAACATCACCGAAACGATCAGGACCGCCGCGAGCGGTGTCGCCAGGCCGAGCGCCAGCAGCAGGCCGCCGCCGAGCTCCGCCAGGCCCGCGAACAGGGCGTTGCGCCGCCCGGGGACAAAGCCGAGCTGCTCCAGGAAACCGCCCGTTCCCTTCAGACCGTATCCGCCGAACCAGCCGAACAGCTTTTGCGCGCCATGGGCCGCCAGCGTCAGCCCGACGACGAGCCGCAGGATCAAAAGACCAAGTGCCATATCCATTCCTCGCTACTTTCTGTTGGAGTGCGACTTTCTAACAGAAAGGACGGTCGCCAGGTTCCTGCTAATTGTCAAGTAGCTTTCGTTTGGGAAGTAACGCGACTATATTGGGGCCATGCGGAAATCGGTCGACTCCCAGTGCCAGACGTTTCAACGGGCCATCGACATCCTCAGCAGCCGCTGGAACGCGTTGATTCTCAACGTGCTGCAGGCAGGGTCGCTGCGATTCAGCGAGCTGTCGGAGCGGACCAAGGGGCCCGGCGACAAGGTGCTCTCGGCCCGACTCAAGGAGCTGGAAGTCCGCGGGCTGCTGCTGCGGCAGGTGGACGCCGGTCCGCCCGTTCGCGTGAGCTACGAGCTCACCCGCACGGGCCGTGCGTTCGGCGAGCTGGCGCAGGCCATCGAGCGCTGGGGCCGCGAGCTGGTGCAGGGAGAACGACCAACCCGGCGTTAGCCGGTCACAGTATTCGATTGGAGCGTGAGGGACGTGCAGGTTGGAATCGATAGCTTCGCAGCAGCGTACCTCGAGGAGAGCCGTGCGGTAAGTCCGTCCGATCGCGTGCGCGAGCTGGTCGAGCAAATCGAGCACGCAGACCAGGTCGGACTCGACGTCTTTGGAATCGGCGAACACCACCGCAAAGACTATCTCGACTCGGCGCCGCCCATGATTCTGGCGGCGGCAGCGGCGCGGACACGGCGGATCCGCCTCACCAGTGCCGTCACCGTCCTGAGCGCCGCCGACCCCGTGCGCGTGTTCCAGCAGTTCGCGACTCTCGACCTGCTCTCGCAGGGACGGGCAGAGATGGTTGTGGGCCGCGGGTCGTCGATCGAGGCGTTCCCGCTGTTCGGCTTCCGGCTCGAGGACTACGACGCCCTGTTTGCCGAAAAGCTCGAGCTACTGCTCAAGATCCGGGAGAACGAGCACGTGCAGTGGTCGGGGAGATTCCGGCCCGCGCTGACAGGCCAGGGCGTGTATCCGCGTCCGGTCCAGAATCCCCTCCCGATCTGGTTGGGCGTGGGGGGAACGCCACAGTCGTTCGCGCGCGCTGGTGTGCTGGGGCTGCCGCTGATGGTGGCCATCATTGGCGGCGAGCCGCATCGCTTCCGGCCGCTCGTCGACTTGTATCGCGAGGCGGGACGTCAGGCAGGCCACGCGCCGGACCAGTTGAAGGTCGGGGTCCACGCGCTGGGCTACGTCGCGGGCACCAACCAGGAAGCCGCCGATGAGTTCTTTCCGGGCTACGCCGCGGCGATCGCCAGCGTCGCGAAGGAGCGTCACTGGCGGCTGACGCTGCAGATGAACGTGACGTCCCTGCCCCACGCCAAGCTCATGCGTGCCATCGAGCTGCTTGGCACCGCGGTGGCACCCGAGGTACGTGAGAAGGTGGCCGCTTGACGTAAAATGCGGGGTAGCCGCTCTGTCACGAATTCACTCAGCGCGCGACCTTCGCGACCGTGTCCCACGTCCGCGTCGTCTGATCCTTCCCAAACGTCTTCTCGATCAACGCCATGAACACAGGGCCCTTGGGCGTGGGCAGATAGGCGCTGAAGATCTCGCCCTGTTTCATGGTGAGAATGCGCGCGCCGTCCAGCTCGACCGGCAGCTTGAGCTTTGCCGTCGGCCTCCCGCGCAGGAACGTCACGATTCGTTTTGCCTTGGGGCTGACCTTGAAGGGTTTGTAGGGATCAGTGGCGAGCAGCTTCCGGAGCTGGTCGATCGGCCGCACGATGGTCAGGAATGCGCGGCCGAGGTGGTCCTGCATGGCGGCTTCGGCCTGTTGCTGCAACATCGTTTCGGAGCCGCTCCGCGCATCGAAGACGACGTTGCCACTCCCGAGCACCGTTTTCACATCGGTGAATCCCGCGGCTTCGAACGCCGCCTTCAGCGCCGGCATCTTGCAGTTCATCGGCATGACGCCGCGCAGAAACGCCGCGTAGCGAGCCATCGCCATCAAGTCCCACGGACCGACCGCAGGTACCGGTAGATCGCGCGCACGTCGTCGTCCGTGATGCGCCGGAATGCCTGCCACGCCATCGGACTACCCGGGATCCGCACGCCCGCGCGAAACCGCGCGAGGAATTCGTCTTCCGTCCACGTCGCCGCGCGGCCGGTTCCCGGATTCCCGGTGATATCCGGCGGCGTGAGCTTCGTGTGCGCGTTGTCGCCGGCCTCCATCGGTGCACCACCGGCGAGCCGCGGTCCCGTGTACGCCCCGGTGACCATGCTGCGCTGCGTATGGCACCCCGCGCAGTCCGCCACGGCCGTAACCAGGTACGCACCGCGCTCGAGCGTCGGACCTGAGGGTGGGCTCTCCGCGGGCGGAGTCCCGGCCGGCCCGATAGGCTTGATCGCGAACGCCATCACGGCCTTGCCCAGAAGGTTGAGACCATGATCCGGCACCGCATGGCGCACCGGCGGCTGCGAGCGGAGGAACGAAATCACGGCCACGAGGTCGGCGTCGCTCAGCTCGTGAAACTCCATGAACGGAATCGCCGCCCGGCCGTCGGCGCGCACCCCGTAGCGCAGCATCCGCGCGAGGTCGCCGTCGGTGCGGCGCCCAATTCCGGTCGCGCTGTCGGGCGTCAGATTCGGCACGCGGATCGTTCCAAGCGGAATCGGGAACTCCGCTCCCCCGCTCAGACTCGGTGAGCTGCCCGTCTCCAGGGATGCATAGTCGGCGGGGGCGGTGTGGCAATCCGAGCAGTGCGCCGGGCCGTAGGCGAGGTAGCGGCCGCGGGCCAGCACGGCGGGATCACGGGACGCCGCTAGCTGCGGATAAGGCGCCTCGAAGCGCCGGTCCCAGCGCACGCTGATCGTAACGACGAGGATCGCGAGAATGAGCCCGATGGCCGCACCGAGCCAGAGCAACACCTTCCGAATCATCGGATTCCGCCTTCCTGGTGGTCAATTGTCGATTTCGCGATTCCCCGGACGACTACATGGTGCCTAAGCATATTTCACCTGAGCGGAGGACGCCATGAAATACTTGTGCCTGGTCTACCAGGAAGAAAAGCACGAAGTGAATGTCCCGGCGGATCAGATCGAGCAGGCCAAACGCGACTATTGGGCCTTCACCGAAGACATCAAGAAGACCGGCCATTACGTCGGCAGTAATGGGCTGAAGCACACTGACGCCGCCACCACCGTCCGGGTTCGGAACGGCAAGCTTTCCACGACCGACGGGCCGTTTGCCGAGACCAAGGAGCAGCTCGGCGGCTACTTCCTGATCGAGGCGAAAGACCTGAACGACGCCATCCAGGTCGCCGCGCGAATCCCTTCGGCCAAGTGGGGGTCGATCGAGGTACGGCCGGTCTGGGGCGGCTGACACAGCATTGTCGATTTGCACGCCCGCTCAACGACTAGTTCACACACACTTTGGAGCGATGTATGCGATATCTGTGCCTGATCTACGAAGACGAGAAGTGGTGGGAGAAGGCGACGGAAGCCGACATGCAAAAGGGCATGGCCGACTACACGGCGTTCACGGAGAGCATCAAGAAGAACGGCAACTACGTGGGCGGCGAGGCGCTGCAGCCCACCAAGACCGCGAAATCCGTGCGCGTCCGGAACGGCAAGATCTCCGCGACCGACGGCCCGTACGTCGAGACGAAAGAGCAGCTGGGCGGCTATTACCTGATCACGGCGAAGGACTTGAACGACGCGGTGCAAGTGGCGTCGCGGATCCCGGGTGCGAAGAATGGCACCATCGAGGTCCGTCCGGTCATGGAGTTCGACCAGCCGTAGACACGATCGAGTCGATCTACCGCGCCGAGTCCCGCCGCGTCCTCGCCACCCTGATCCGTCTCCTCGGCGACTTCGATCTCGCCGAGGAGGCGCTTCAGGATGCATTCGCGGCGGCGCTCGAGCGTTGGCCGGTCGAGGGCGTGCCGGCCAGCCCGCGGTCGTGGCTGATTTCCACGGGCCGGTTCCGCGCGATCGATCGGCTGCGCAAGCGTCGCCGCGAAGTCCCCGGAGAGCACGACATCGCGCAGGAGACCGTCGAAAGCGAGAACTACGACGTCGTGGATGACCGTCTGCGCCTGATCTTCACGTGCTGTCACCCGGCATTGAATCCCGACGCGCAGGTCGCCATGACGTTGCGCGAGATCTGCGGTCTCACCACCGAGCAAGTCGCCGCGGCGTTCCTCACGAACGCGCCGACCCTGGCGCAGCGAATCGTGCGCGCCAAGACGAAGATTCGCGACGCGAAGATCCCCTACGAAATTCCCGACCGCGCCGACCTTCCCGAGCGTCTCGCGAGCGTGCTGCACGTCGTCTATCTCGTCTTCAACCAGGGCTACTTCACCCGCGCCGATCTCGCGACCGAGGCGATCCGGCTGGGCGGCTTGCTTGTCAACCTGTTGCCCCAGGCCGAGGCGATCGGCCTGCTCGCCCTGATGCTGCTGCACGACGCGCGTCGCGCCACGCGTACCAACGCCGCCGGCGAGCTGATCCCACTCGAGGAGCAAGACCGGTCACAATGGAACAGGGAACAGATTAAGGAAGGCGTGCGGCTGGTCGAGCGCGCCCTGACGTCCCGCGGCTTCGGGCCGTACACGCTGCAGGCAGCCATCGCGGCGCTGCACGCCGAGGCGCCGAGCTCTCAGGCGACCGACTGGGCGCAGATCGTCGGGCTGTACGACGTCCTGCTCCGGGCTAACCCCGGAGCGGTGATCGAGCTGAATCGCGCCGCCGCGATCGCCATGCGTGACGGTCCGGAGCACGGCCTGAAGCTCATCGACGCGATTCTCGCGCGTGGTGAGCTGCAGGAGTATCACCTCGCCCACGCGGCCCGGGCGGATCTGTTCCGGCGGCTGGGCCGCAACGCCGAAGCGCGATCGGCCTACGAGCGCGCGCTGGCGCTGGCCGTCGAAGAGCCGGAGCGCCGTCTCATCGAACGACGACTGAAGGAGCTCGATGGGGGATTGTGACGTTTGGCGCGGGCCCCTAGGACGATGCCCGGACGCGTTGTAGGTTGCAACCATGCGTCTCAGGCGCGTTGCCCTGCTCCTGTTCTTCCCGCTCCCCACGGCGGTGGCGCAAGCGCAGTTGTGCGTCGGCAACAGCGCGTTTACGCTCGCGCATTTCCATTCCGCGGCCGGCGCCGACCTGGACAGGCTCGCCCAGCGTTACACGCTGGAGCTCCGCTATCGGACCCGCCACGCCTTCGGAGCCGCGGAATACGGCCTCAAGACCTGGGAGTTGACGAGTCTCAACGGGACCTCAAAGGCGGTGGGCCTTACGCTCGGTCTGGACGGAACCGCGGCACGATCGAGGGTCGGTTTTTGCCCGATGCTGCGGTGGACGTACAACTCGGGGCCACATGAAATCGGCGGCACACCCTGGAATTTCTCGGAGTACGCGTGGTCCGCGGGGTTCAGTGTGGGGTTTCTGATGGCACGCGCGAAGCTATGGGATCTCATGCCGACAATGGGGCTGACGGTCGGCACCGCTGACCAGAAGCTCACGACCCTTGCCGGCGGCAACCTGCAACAGTATCAGGATTGGTGCTGCGGCCGGCAGAGCTTCACCACCTTCAGAATCGGCCTTGGCCTCGGCTACTCCGACGAGGTCACGCTGATCCCCTCGGTGTCGCTGCCGGTTGGCGATGGCGCGCAGAAAACCTGGAGCATTCGCGCCACCTTTCGGCTCGGCAAGGGCATCTAGTCACCATACCAGTTCTTGTCCCACGCGTGGGGCTTGAGCTTCGACAGCATTCCCGCCGGTAGCGCGCCTTTCGTAGACACCATCGCGTTCTGACGCACGTGCGCCGGCCGGCGCATTCCCGGAATTACCGTCGAGACCTCGGGTGCCGACAGGCAGAATCGCAACGCCAGCTCCGGCAACGTCGCGATCTGGTCATCCAGCACTTGTGCCAGGGCGTTCCCGCGCCGCTCCGCCTCCGCCTTGCGATCGCCGGCAAAATACTCGGCGCGCCAGTCACCAGCTGGAAAGACGGTGTTCGCTTTGATCTGCCCGGTGAGCGCGCCTTCGTCGAACGGGACGCGCACGATGATGCCGAGCGGCTTCTGTTTGGCGAGCGCGAACAGCGCTTTTTCGGGCGAACGATCGTAGATGTTGTAGATCACCTGTGCCGACTCGAATACCGGTTCGGCGAGGACGCGCAACGCGGTCTCGGGCGCATGATCATTGACCGAGATCCCCCAGTGCAGGACCTTGCCTTCTTCTTTCAGCCGCGTGATCTGGCGGTACGATGCTTCCCATTCGGGATCCGAGAGCCACGCATCGTTCCACACGTGCAGCTGCTGCACGTGCAGCGCTTCCACGCGGAGATTCTTGAGCGATTGCTCCGTGCTCGTGGCGATGTACTTGGCGGGAAACACGTCGCCGAGCTTGTAGCTCGACTTCCCGGGCCACTGGCGATTCATCGGCGGGACTTTCGTGGCGACCGTGACCCGGCCGGAGCGAATTTCGTGTTTCAACTCCTCGCCGATCACCCGCTCGGAGTGGCCGTTGCCGTACGCCAGGGCGGTATCGAAGAAGGTGATGCCCTGCTCCACCGCTTCGTGCAGCGCCTTGCGCCCTTCACTGTCGTCTACGCCGCGCCACATTTCGCCGCCGATGCCCCAGGCGCCGAAGCCGACTTCACTGACGCGGTAGCCGGTATCGCCAAGCGATCTCTGGTTCATTCTTGTACCTACCTCAGCTCGATGCGAACAGTCGCGGGCGCGAGCCCGCGGCCTTCCGCTGTTAGTGTCGCTGTTCCCGCTTTCCTGCCTGCGCGTACCATGACGACCGCCTTACCGTTGAACAGGCGCACCTGATGCGCTTGGAACGAGGTGTGACTGATCTCGTCGCCATTGTCCACGCCGACGATCCGCGCACCACCGCTAATCCGAAGTCGGACGAGCGGCTGCGCGGTCGGCACCGCGAGACCACGGCGATCACGGACCGTGATCGTCACGAACGACAGGTCCTCGCCATCGGCCCGGATCCGCGCGCGGTCGGCGGCGAGCGCAACACGCGCGGGGACGCCGGTCGTCCTGACCACGGCGGTCGTCGTGACAATCCCGTTCTGACGCGCCACCGCGCGCAGCGTCCCGGGCTTGTAGGCAACGCGCCACATCAGGTGACTCACCGGCTCCGTCTTGCGCCGCACGCCGAGAAAGGCGCCGTTCAGATACAGCTCCACCTGCTCGGCGTTCGTGTATGCCCACACATCGATCGTATCGCCCCGCGTCCAGTTCCAGTGCGGGAGCAGATGCAGCATCGGCTGCTCCGTCCACACACTCTGGTATAAGTAGAAGGGATCCTTGGGGAATCCCGCCAGATCCACGGCGCCGAAATAGGAGCTGCGCGCCGGCCACTCGTAGGGCGTGGGTTCGCCGAGGTAGTCGATCCCCTGCCAGACGAAGATCCCCGAGAGGAAGGGATAGCGCTCGAACAGGCGCAGCGATTCCTCGTGCAGCGATCCCCAGAACGCGCGACTGTTGTCGTAGGAGGATAGCCGGCCATTCGTGGGCGGCTGCGGTCCGCGATTCTTCTCGTACGGCGTGTAATAGATCGCCACACTGTCAGAGGGCTGCCCGTACACGCCGCGGGAGTTCAACGCCGACATCGCTTCCGTGATGATGAACTTCGCGCCCGGGTACTGGGTCGGGAAATCCTTCCAGACCTCGTGATGATAGTTGTGGCCGAGCAGGTCGAGCGCGCCGGCGTGAAAGACGGGATTCTGGGGGCTCCCGTTATTCGCCGCCTGCGTGATCGGCCGAGTCGGATCGAGCGCGCGCACGATTCCGGCGAGCTCGCGCGCGATGGGCGCGGCGGTCGAGTCGCCGTTGTTCCACTGCTCCATCACCTCGTTGCCGATACTCCAGATGAAGACGCTGGGATGATTCCGGTCGCGCAGCACCATGTCCGACAGATCGCGCACGTGCCACGCGTCCCAGTCGAGGTGGTAGTCGTAGGGCGTTTTCTCTTTCTTCCACATATCGAAGGCTTCGTCCATCACGATGAAGCCCATGCGGTCGGTCAGGTCGAGCAGCTCGGGCGCGGGCGGATTATGCGAGGTCCGAATCGCATTGGCTCCCATGGCCCGCATGATCTCGAGCTGCCGCTCGATCGCGCGCGTGTTCACGGCGGCGCCCAACGCACCGAGGTCGTGATGCAGGCAGACGCCGCGGATCTTCACGTGGCGCCCGTTCAGAAAGAATCCTGAATCGGCTCTGAAGACGAACGACCGCACGCCGAATTGCGTGGTGTATTCGTCGCATGGCACGGTCTTGGGTAGACAGTAGACGCTCGAGACCGCGCGATACAGATACGGACGCTCGGGCGACCATAGGGTCGGGCGTGGAATGGTCAGACTATCCACGATTTCCGTCGAATCGGCCAAGGCCAGGCCGCCCTTCATGACTTCGACGGCGACAACCTTGCCACCCGAATCGTAAACGGTGGTGACGAGCGCGGCCGGTTGCTCTCTCCGTCGCTCGTTACGGATGCTCGTACGAATCGTGACCTGGGCAGACTCCCCGGTCACCACCGGCGTCGTGATATACGTCCCCCACTGATCGACGTGCACCGGGTTTGTCGTGACGAGCCGCACGTGGCGGTAAATCCCGGAGCCCGAATACCAGCGCGAGTTCGGCTGCTGGGAATTGTCCACTCGTACCGCGATCACATTGCGCGCGCGGTACCGCAGGTGCGGTGTCAGCTCATACCGGAACGAGCTGTACCCATACGGCCGCTTGCCGAGGGAGGAGCCGTTGATCCAGACCTCGCTGTTGCGATACACGCCGTCGAACTCGACGAAGACGACCTTGCCGCTGTCCGCCGCGGGGACGGTGAACGTTTTGCGATACCAGCCGACGCCGCCCGGCAGCGCGCCGCCTGCCACGCCGGCCGGGTTCTGCTCACTGAACGCTCCCTCGATGCTCCAGTCGTGCGGGATTTCGAGCCTGCGCCACTTCGAATCGTCAAACGCCGGCTGCTCGGCGCCGGGAACGTCGCCAAGGTGGAAGCGCCAGTCGCGATCGAAGGTCTGAGTTTGGCGTTGTGCGACGAGCAGCAGCAGAACTGCGACCACGACTAGCCTCGGAAATAGAGATAGACCGCGAGGATCAGGATCAACACCACCGCCGATCCGATGACTTCGCGCCGGCTCCAGCTGGCACGCGACTGCGCGCGGTCTTCCACCGTCACCGTCCCGTAGGTCAACCCCGCCAGCTGCTCCGGCGTTGGGGCCGCGGTCGCATAGCTCACGACGACCATGACCACGACCGACACGATGAAGATCAACAGGCTGTAGTACTGGAAGTAGAGATTGTTGACGATCCACAGGAACGACCCGGACGGGTAACCGTTCTCGAACCCCGCGACGTGAAGGCTCACCGGCGTATCCACCACTAACCGGAACACGCCGAGCACGAAGCCCACGATCAGCGCGGCGAGACAGCCCTTGGAGTTCAGGCGCTTGTTGAAAATGCCGAAGACGAAGACCGTGAAAATCGGAGGCGCGAGATACCCTTGCACGCCCTGGAGATAATCATAGAGCCCGCGCGCACCCTGAATCACCGGAATCCAGAGCAGGCTGATCACCACCATCGCCACGGTGGCGGCTCGACCGACCCACACGAGCTGGTGCTGTGACGCGTTGGGCCGGAACTTCGTGTAGAGATCCATCGTGAACAGGGTCGAAGACGCGTTGAACGCACCGGCCATGGAGCTCATCAGTGCGGCGAGCAAACCCGCCACGACAATTCCCCGCAGCCCCGCCGGCAGCAGATCCTTCACCATCAGCGGAAAGGCCGCTTGCGCCGCCTGGGGGATCGCGTTCCCCTGCGCGTCCACCATGACACTGAGCTCTGGCACGCGGCCGGTCTTGGCGAGGGCGAGGGCGATCAGGCCTGGAATGATGAAGAGAAAGACCGGCGACAGTTTCAGGTACGCAGCGAAGATGCTGCCGCGCCGCGCCGTGCGCTCGTCTTTGGCTCCCAATGCACGCTGCACGATGTACTGATCGGTGCACCAGTACCACAGGCCGATGATCGGCGCACAAAACAGCATGCCGAGCCAGGGATAGTTGCCGTTGAAATACCACGCGATGCGGCCGGTCTCCTTCACCGGCGCCCACGTGCCCTCCATCCCTGCGGGGACCAGCGGTTTCCATAGGTTGAACAGATCGGGATCCAACGCGTGGCGCAGTTCATGCCAGCCGCCGAGCTTCGCGAGCCCGAACAGTGTGAGCAATCCCGATCCGATGACCAGGACGAATGTCTGCACCGCATCCGTGTACGCCACGGCCCGCATCCCGCCGAGCACGGTATAGAGGCCGGTGAGCAGCAGCACGGCGACCGATCCGATCCAGAAGCTGTTGAACGTAGCGCCGCCCAGCCGGAGCGAGACCTCGGGCAGCAGCGTCGCGAACACGACGCCGCCGGCGAAGATCGAGACGGCGAACTTCGTGAACACGTGCGCCACGAGCGTGATGACGGAGAGCACCCAGCGCGCGGTGGGTGAGAAGCGCCGGCCGAGAAACTCGGGCATGGTGTAGACCAGCGCGCGGGAATAGAATGGCACGAAGAGCCATCCGAGCACGAGCAGGCACCAGGCGTGCAGCTCGTAATGCGCGAGCGCGACGCCGCTCGTCGCGCCGGCGCCCGCCAGGCCGACAACGTGCTCTGACCCGATGTTTGATGCGAAGATGGAGGCCCCGACCAGGAACCAGCCGAGATTGCGGCCGGCCAGGAAGTAGTCGTCCGCCGTGTCTCGGTTGCGCCTGGCAACCCACCAGGCGACGCCGAGCAGCATGGCGAAATACAATCCGATGATGACCCAGTCGAGGCCGGCCATTGCGCAGCGACATTACACGTCATCGATTCTATGTCAAGAATGCCCAAACGGAGGTGCCCTGTGACACTGTCTCGCCGTAACGCCCTGAAGCTCGGTCTCGGTGCCGGGGCTTCGGCGCTCCTCCCAGGGTCGGCGCTCTCCGAACCGGCCTCCGCTGCTCCGCGCCCGTCGGGCGACCCGGGGGGGGGCACAGTCCGCGCCCGGCCGCTCCCCCTGTCGGCCGTGCGGCTCACGGGCGGGCCGCTGAAGCACGCGCAGGAGCTGATGGCGGCCTACCTCCTGCGACTCGACCCCGACCGGATGCTCGCTTACTACCGCGAACGCGCGGGACTCCCGCGCAAAGCGGAACCGTACGACGGCTGGGACGGCGGCGGCCGCAATCTCACCGGCCACATCGCGGGCCATCACCTCTCGGCCGTGAGCCTGATGTTCGCGGCGACGGGCGACGCGCGGTTCAAGACCAGAGCCGATTACATCGTGCGGGAGCTGAAGGAAGTCCAGGACAAGCACGGCGACGGCTACCTGAGCGCGCTCGAGGGCGGGCGCGAGGCATTCGCGCGCCTCGCCAAGGGCGAGATCCGCTCTGCGGCGTTCGACCTCAACGGCCTGTGGTCGCCCTGGTACACGCTACACAAGACATATGCTGGGCTGCGAGACGCGTACCGCCACGCTGGCAATCGCACGGCACTCGAGGTGGAAGCGAAGTTCGCGGCGTGGGCCGAGGGAATCCTCTCTCGGCTCAGTGACGAGCAACTCCAGCACATGATGAACACCGAGTTCGGGGGGATGAACGAGGTGCTCGTGGATCTCTACGCCGACACGGGAGACGCGCGCTGGCTCAAGCTGTCGTACGCGTTCGAGCACCGCGCGTTCATCACGCCGCTCGAGCGCCACCAGGACGACCTCGCGGGCAAGCACGGCAATACGCAGGTGCCCAAGCTCATCGGCTCAGCAGAGCGCTACCGCTACACCGGTCAGCCGGCCGACCTCCTCGCCGCCGCGTTCTTTTGGGATCGCGTAACCCAACACCACAGCTTTTCGAGCGGCGGCCACGGCACCGACGAGTACTTCGGGCCGCCGGACCGCCTGAACGACCGCGTGGACGGGCGCACCTGCGAAACGTGCAACACATACAACATGCTGAAGCTCACGCGGACGCTGTTCTCGTTCCAGCCCGACGCCCACTACGCCGATTACCACGAGCGCGCCCTGTTCAATCACATCCTCGCGTCTATCGACTCCGAGGATGGGCGCGTGTGCTACATGGTCCCGGTGGGACGCGGTGTGACCCACGAGTATCAGGATATGGATCACAGCTTCACGTGCGACGTCGGGA
>Ga0193723_1000679_pt1 | contig 13417 bp, 13 predicted proteins | sample H2m2metaG_FD_143042 | JGI IMG/M metagenome (GOLD analysis project Ga0193723, IMG submission 143042) | Soil microbial communities from a riparian zone of the East river system, Colorado, United States - H2m2 | ecosystem: Environmental > Terrestrial > Soil > Riparian zone | place: USA: East River... | reverse complement strand
CGACTCGGTGCGGCAACCGGTCCGCGGCGTGAACTACCCCGCGCCGTGGCCCGGAGGCACGTGGCACCTGGGCGATATCGTGCGCTACGAGCTCACGACGTCCGAGGCGTTGGTGCATCTCGCGGCGCGCGACCGCGTCGCCGTGATCGACCGCTTTGTCGGGCTGGGGCGGCGCGCCGTCGAGGCCGGGTTAGCCGGCAATCCGTTCGCGTATGTGTTGCCCGCCGAGCAGCGAGATCCGGAGAGCTGGGCGGCGTTGGCCAATGTGCTTGCGGCCGGCGGCGTCGAAGTGTGGCGCGCCGCCGAGGCGTTTGCGGTAGGCGGCCGGACCTATTCCGCCGGCTCACTCGTTGTGCCGATGGCCCAGCCCTATCGCGCGCACGCCAAAGACCTGCTCGAGGCGCAGCACTACATCCCGGTCAACGATCGGCCACCATACGACGTCGCCGGCTGGACATTGCCCTTCACGATGGGTGTGCGTGCCGATGTGGTGGACACGCCCTTTACCACGAATCTGGTGCGGGTGGACAGCGTGGTCCCCGCGCCGGGCCGGATCGATGGCCCCGGGGGGGGTGACGTCTTTTTCCTGAAGAACCGCACCAATGCCGAGTCACGGGCTGTGGCCGCGTTGCTCGCGGCGGGTCAGACCGTGACGATCGTGGGCGACAGCCTGATGGTTCGTGGTCCCAGGGCCCGGGCCATTCTCACCGAACACGCGGCACGGCACGGCTTCAGCGTGACCGCGGCCCGCGCGGCACCCGTGGGCCGTCAGGGCGCGAGTCGCCAGCGTTTGCCGCGCATCGCGCTCTACCAACCGTGGACGGGCAACATCGACGAGGGATGGACGCGCTGGTTGTTCGAACAGTATGGGATCAGCTACACGACAGTTCACGACAACGATCTCAAGCGAGGGGGGCTGCGGCAGCGGTTTGACGTGATCGTCCTGCCCGACGCCGATGGCAGTGCGATACTGAGCGGCGTGGATTCGACCCGCATTCCATTGCAGTACGCAGGTGGCATGGGTGAGAGCGGTGCCAACGCAGTTTCGGCGTTTGTTCGGGGTGGAGGGACGCTCGTCTGCCTCGATGGTTCAAGTAATTTCGCGATTGCACGCCTTAACCTCCCGGTGGTCAACGTTCTAGCCGGGGAGGCATCGGGTCCCCAAGTTTTGCGATTTTACGCCCCAGGCTCTATTTTCGGTACGGTTTTGGGGGGGGTAGCGGGGGAGGGGCCGAGAAGCCCGGTTACCCTCGGAGTCCCCGAGTCCCTCCAAGTCTATTTCGAGAATAGCGCCGCCTTCACCGTATCGGCCCCGGCCAGGGCCTTGGCGACGTATCCCGAACAGCCCCTGCGATCCGGCTACGCGCGGTTCCAGGAGCGGCTGGCAGGGAAAGCGGCGCTGGTGGAGGCACCGGTCGGCAGCGGACGGGTGATCCTATTTGGGTTCCGGCCCCAATTCCGGGGCCAGACCCACGGCACCTTCAAGCTGCTGTTCAACGCGGTTCTATTGGCGGCTCCCTAACTTGGGCGGGGGTCGTGGGAGGAGTCCCGATGAAGCGGCTGGTTCTCCTGGTGGGATTCGTAACCTTGGTGGCGGGTCCCGCCGCAGCGCAGCGCTCGCAGAACATCGAGTTCGGCGGCTTCGGATCGTGGTGGCGGTTTGACCGCTCGTTCCTGATCAAGAACGGGTTCGGCGGCGGCGCGCGCATCGGTTACAACTGGAGCGACCGCCTCAGCCTCGAAGTCACCGGCGACTTCATCGCGACGACAAACCTGGCCGCCACGCAAGACATCACCGTCTCGACGATCAGCGGCGCTATCGTGATGAACTTTCCGATGAACGACAAGCTGACCCTGTTTGCCTCGGGCGGCTATTCGCGCATGATCTTCGGGAAGGATCCCCCGTACGACTTTACCCAGCACCTCGTCAACGGCGGCCTCGGCTTCCGCCAGTTCATTGGCCGGCGCGTCGCGCTGCGCGGAGACGTCCGCGCACAGTACCGCCCGGACAACCCGTTCTATGCCAATGCGTTTACGGGCGAAGTTCAGGCCTCCGTCGGCGTGTCGTACTTCTTCATTCCGCCGCAGCAGGGCCGGGGTTTCAACACGAACTTCCAGTGGTACTGGGGTGCGCAGGGCGGCTTCCTGCTTTCCAAGACGAACACGCAGCCCTACGCCTATGATCCGATGGTCGGCGGGCATTGGCTGATCACGTCGCGCCGCACCGCGCTGTACGTCGCGTACGAGCAGGCGTTCTTCCTGGCCGATGCGCAGGCCGTCATCTTCGACCCGGCCTCGTCGAACTCCTCGGTCGGCCCAAGTTTCCGCGACGTCACGTTCAAGGACGTGCGCCGGCTGATGTTCGGCGTGCTCGCCTATCCGACGCAAAAGATCATCGAGCCGTTCGCCGGCGGCGGATTTGCCCTGATGCAGGTACTGAATCCCGTGGTCTGTGCCTCGGGGTGCACACTCTCGGAGGCCGTCGAGGCAGAGGATCGAGTGCACGATGCCTCGAGCAAGGCATTCTTCTGGATCATGGGCGGGCTGCAAATCAACTATTCCAGCAAGCTGAACGTGTTCGCCCACTACATACTGACGTCCAGCGCCGCGAACTTCCTGCTCCAGAGCAACACGCACACGCTGCAGGGAGGCATTCGCCTCAGCCTCGGCACCTCGAAGGAAGGGATTACCGAGCGGCACTGACCCAGGGTGAGTCCTTCAGATAAAACCGCAACGGCCAATCGGCCGCCTGCGTGATGCCGATCCGAGGCCCGGTGACAATGTCACCGGGCTTCGGCTTTTTCCCCTCCACGATCCGCAGCAACCCGCGTTGGAGTGAGACGCCGTTCAGTTTACCGGTGACGCCCAGCGCCTCGCAGAGCCGCGCGGGGCCGGTACAGAGCGGCTCTCTGCCGCGCCGCTTCCGCATTGTCGCGAAGCCCGCGAGCGGCTCGAGCGCCCGGATGAGGACCGCAGCCGGATAATCCTGCGGCTCGGTCACCGCATTGAGACACCAGTGCATGCCGTAGGTGAAATACACATACGCCGTCCCGGGCGGCCCGTAGAGCGGCTCGGTGCGGGCCGTCCGCCGATGGCCGTAGGCGTGACAGGCCGGATCGTGCGGGCCGATGTATGCCTCGACCTCCACGATCCGGCCCGCGGTCTGATGGCGCCGGCCACCCACATCACTGACGAGGATGTGGCCTAATAGCCCACGCGCGACCGATTCTGTCGGTCGCGCGTAGAACTTCGCCTGCACGGCGCTGCCTCGCACCGTTAAGCCTTGTCGCTACCACCCGTCAGGCCCCGCTTCACCCTCGACCAGAAGGATTCTCCTGGCTCGGTTTCGTGCGGGGGAACCTTGTTGACCGCAGGTGGAGGAGGTGGAGGCGTCGGAGGTTCCGAACGCTCCGGTGCCTGTGCCTGAGGCCGCGTCATCTGGTTCGTGGTTTCGGAAGACTCCGATTCAAACCGACGCGGTCCCCGGCCCCGCCCGCCGCGACCACCACGGCGGCCTCGACCACCGCGTTCGCCGCGCTCGCCGCGCTCGCCGTTCTCACTGCGCGGACCGCGATCTCTTGCACCGCGACCGCCGCGTCCACCCCGCTCACTGCGCTCACCACGCTCACCACGCTCATGTCCGGATCCCGACGCAGGACCCGTAGGGCCGGGTTGACCAATCGGGGCCTTTGGTGGCAAGACGTCGCCGCGCGGGCGGAAGTTGGGATCGACTTCGACGACGCCGATCTTCGGAATCTCGGGAGCACCTCCCCCACCGGTGCCGCTGGGACGGCGGGCGCCACCGCGCGAGCCGCGGCGGAAGCGCGCGCTGCGCATCGGAATCCCGCCGGGTGTCGATGACGACGTGCTATAAGGCGGTGGCGGCGCCGACGACGTCGGCATCGGGATGTCGTCCTCATCCTCTATGTCCGGCGTCGGGGCGGAAAGGACCGGACGCGGAACCTCGGTCTCCTCGCTCGGCTGCCTTTCTTCTTCCTGGGGAGCCAGATCGTCATCCGTACCCATACCGACGGCCTGTTTGATCAACCCGAACGCGCCACCGAACGAGAACCCGGCCCCGGCCTTCGCGGCCGGCGCTTCCGGCTCCTCGGTCTGCTCGGGCTCGGCGGGCTCGGCGGGCTCGGCGGGCTCGGCGGGCTCGGCGGCGGTTGGCGCCGCCTGCTCTTCGCGGCTCGAGCTACCACGCCCGCGTCCGCGACCACCGCGGCGGCTGCGGGGTTTTTCGGCGGCTTCGCTCATTGCGCCGAGCGCCGGCGACGCCGCCGCTCCGGCGACCTGTGGGCCGAGGGCAATCTCGTACTGGCCGTTATCGAGGCGAGTCAGCGTGATGAGCCCGCGGCGGGCGGCTTCGATCACGAACTTGCTAAAGCGCGAGAACCCGGCGTCTTTCTCGTCGAAGTTGGGATCGATCTCCTGCATCACCTGTTTCAATCGGTCCGAGCGCATGACGTCGTTGTGGGCCGTCATCTGCTTGACCGCTTCGACCACCAGCTCCCAGGGGTCGCGCTTCACGTATTCGACATCGCTCGTCTTCGTGAAGCCGGCCAGCTCGTTGTAGGAGTAGTACTCGTCGCAGTTCTGAATGAGGAGGTCGCTGGACGATTCGCGGATACCCACGCCGATCACGTACTTGCCGTACTCCTTGAGCTTCAGCACGAGCGACGAGAAATCCGAATCCCCGGACAGGAGAATGAAGGTTCCGATCTCCGGCCGCGTGAAGACGAGCTCCAGCGCGTCGATCGCGAGCCGGATGTCGGTGGCGTTCTTCTTGTTGGCCCCGTGCGCCGGCGCAAAGATGAGATCGATCGAAGATTCGGAGAGCGGGACGATGTACTGCGGGTAGCGGCGCCAGTCGGCATAGGCGCGCTGCACGGCGACCTTGCCCCGGATCATCTCCGACTGGAGCAGGCGCTTCAGCTCGGTTTGGAGGTCCGAGCGAATCGCCATCGTCACGTTGTCGAAGTCGATCATCAGCGCCGCATTGGGCGCGTGGGCGGGGGGTTCTTTGTGGGGCGGACGTGGTAAGTGATTGTGTGCTTGCTGCGGTGTCATAACGAATTCTGTTCCTGCCCTGGGGCCGGACAAGCTCGTAGCAGGTCCCTCAAAGCGAGGGACTGTACGACGCTGTCATGCTGCGTCGGGCTTTTGGTAAAGGCGTATTGCGCCGTAGTTAAGGCTGGCTGGTGCGTGGGGAGGGTCGCCGAGTCACTGCGGCGCGCCGTGCGCGCTACCTCGACCCAATGCCGAGGCTCGCAGGCGCCGCTTGATGGTTTCGACCCCTCTACCGAGGGCACTGCCAGACGAATGAACGGTTCAACATAAACGATTGCCACTGCAGAAGCTAGGGTTTGGCTACGATTTTGGCTTCTCGTGATCGGTCAAAACAGGTAAGTAAGGCACCCACGGCCCAACTTCGGCCCGGTACTGCTTGGCCATCACGCGCGCGACCTGCGCAATGTGTCCGAGGTCGTGAACCACCCAGGCCGACAGGAGCTGGCGCAAGGTCACCGGGCCGAGGCTGGGGTGCTCGCCCGGCAAGTCGAGCTGCGCCTCGGTCAACTTCCAGGACTCGAGCGCCCGAAGGTTCTCGACCCGCAGCCGGGCGAACTCGTCGAGTAACGAGTCGAGCGTGCGTTTGGCATTCCGAGCGCGGTGGCGGAACCGATCGTACGGTCGAAGCGCCGGTTGGCACCCTGCGCGAGAATGATCCGGGCACGCGCCATCCAATCGGTTTCCTCACCATCGATCAGATGGCCGATGTTGTCGAACGGACTGAAGGTATCGGGACCCTCGGTGCCCCGGGCCAGCTTCGCGTCGACGTCTTGCAGAAGGGCGCGCAGCGTAGCCGGCGTGCGCTCGAGCACATCGATCGAAAGCCGGAGATCGAAATCCACCTCAGCGCGGTCCGCCTTCGAAATGGAACACATGTGCAATCCGGTGAATCACCGGCACGAGGAATAGTCCCGCGACCACCAGAAAGACCACGCCCGCGTACAGGGCAAAGACCCCGGCAAACACCTTCCCGCCGTCACTGTGGATTGGATCGACGGGCCCCATCCCTCCCAGCAGCATCGCAGTGTTCAGAAACGCGTCGCGCCAGGGGAGGTGTTCATAGTGCTCGTAGCCCCACATCCCGACTATCAGCGACACGGCCACGAGGGCGGCGGCCACCCCGACGTGATCGGCCATGCGTCGGACAAAACGCCTGGGGGGAAGCGGCGGGGTGTGACGGTCTTCGTACATCTACCGTCCTGGTGGCTTAGGAGGCTCGGGATCACGCGGAATCCGCGCGGGCTCCCAGGGTTCGGGGGGACGAGGCTTCGGCGGCTCGGGAAGTTTCACCGGACCTGGTTCTTTTTTCAGGGGAGGCAGTCCCATGGTGGCTCCTTGTGCTTCAGGTCAGTTCGGCAATTCGCGCTCGGACCAGTTTCTTGACGAGCCCCACGGGTATTGGTTTCGCGAGCGGCAGCCGGACTGTCCCCTTCGACATTTCGTATCCCTTCAGGTCACGGGCCAGCTTCCGCCGAATGTCACCGGTCATCGGATACAGGCTGCAGTGGTTCTTGAAGGCGGCGTACCAGACGAGTGGCTGGCCGGCGAGCTTGAAAGCCGGAATCCGATAACTGAACGCTTCTTGCGCGCCCGGTGCGACCGAACGAATCGCGGCCCGAATCTTCTTGAGGCCTGCGCGTGCCTTGGGAGGCGTTGACGCGAAATAGGCACGAACCGGCGGGATCATACTGCGGGGAATTCTACCACCAGAGTCTCCCCCACGGGTAGCGCGTGCCACCGCGCCTCCAGCGTGCCCCGGAGCGCACGCACGCGGGAGATTTGCGCATCGGTCAGCGGCCGGAACGTCTCGCGGTGAACCGGTGGCAGGCTCGCCGACACCATTTCATTGAACTCGGGGCTTGGCATTGGCGCGGGCAGCGCGCGCTCGCGGTCGAATACGCCGACGACATGTTCCGCCAGGATCGCCTGCGGCGGCATGGTCCTGCTCGCCCGCGGTTTCGCAAAGTCGTCGATGTCCCAGCCCTGCGCGATCAGCCCAAAGAAGGCCTGGTCGAACCCGAGCACGCTTTCGACGGCGCAGTGGGTCAGATCATGCACCGGAAAGAACGGATGCTCCTTGCCCCAGGTGCGGGTACCATCGGCCCGCACGCACGCGAGCGTAGCCGGAGCGTCGCGACCTTTCTTCAGCTGGATGAGCACGAGTCTAGGGAAGGCTGCGGTTGTAAAACCAAATCGCTTGATCGAGCTCGCTCTCGGCTTGCGCACCGGTGTACACCGTCGAGTGTCCCGCAGCGTAGGACAGAACCAGCAGACCAGACGAAAAGCCGCGGACGACCTTGTTGTGGCTGGCGGCGTAGAGTACGCCCGCACCCAGCAACGAAATCCGGCCGACCCGCATCGCCCGCCGCGTGCTCTCGGTGATCGAACGATACCTGTCATAGTGCGCGCGGGCACTGTCACCGGCCGCCGCAAACAGCTCGAGCTGCGCGTCCGCTGAGCCGACGGGCATCTCGGCAACGCCTTGGACGAGCTGTCGCGACGACACGCGCGGGCGGATGCGCAGGGCGCAGCGATCGTACGAGCAATTCGCGCGCGCCGAATCCGCGAAGGTGCGGGGGAACTCGCGGTTGTACCACCACATCGCACGCCGCAGGTGATCCTCACCGCGAGTCGCATGGACTTGTCCCACCCATCCGACCGCGAACGTTGCAATGGGGAGGCCGATTCCAAATCCCGGCTTCCACTTGGGGCGGTGGCGACCGCCGTAGTACGTCACGGTCACAAGCATCCCCGCGAGTTGCAGCCCGCCGAACACGGTGAACCGCTTGAATCCCGCACGCGACGCACGGGACTCGTTGCGAATTCGGTCGGTCGCGGTCTCGAACAGGTCGGTGCCCGGCACGAACGTGCCGCCGCCAACGGGCGCGGCCTGGGCCCCCATCCCCTGCACCACGCCGGTCAGGCCCGGCCCGTGTGCCAGCCAGAGGGCCCGCCGATCGTAGGTCGAGTCGAGCGTTTGAGTGAGCGTCAGGAGCGGGAGAAGGAACGTCCCAACCATGGGTTTATTCTACCCACGATTTGCCGCTATGGCAGCGCGAAGGCGACGTACGTGTCACTCGACTTCGACCCCAACTTGCCGCCGCCCGCCGCGACGACCACGAACTGCTTGCCCCGCACCGCAAATGTGCTGGGCGTCGCGTAGCCGGGCGCGGGCAGCAGCGCCTCCCACATCACTCGGCCCGTGCGTTTGTCGAGGGCGCGGAGCTTCCCGTCCTGGGTCGCCGCAATGAACACGAGACCGCCGCGCGTGACGATCGGCCCGCCGTACTGCTCCGTTCCGGTGACTGGCATCCCGCGCGCCGTCAGCGCGGCGAATTCGCCGAGCGGAATCCGCCAGCGGTATTCGCCGGTGTTGAGATCGATCGCGCTGAGCGTCCCCCACGGCGGCTTGATGGCCGGGAAGCCGCTCGAGTCGCGCCAGCGCTCGTAACCGACAAACTCGTACGGGGGCTGTGGTTCGGGCGGCGCCAGATCTCCAACTGCTCCTGTCAGGCAGTCTTTTCCGGTCAAATACACAATCACGGTGCACTTCTCAGTCTCCGGCAACCTCGCGAAGGACGGCATGAACCCGCGACCGCGCTCCAACAGTTGCCGCAGCTCTCCCACACTGAGTCGCTGATTGATGTTGACGAGCGATGGCGCTCGATCCCGACCACGGCGATCGGCGCCGTGGCAACTCGAACACGCCTCCGCATAGACCGACGCACCAGCCCGTTCGTCGCGCGTCCCTCCGGGGAGGATCGCTTTCCGCATTGCGGCGATCCACGGGACGTCACTACCGTTGACGTATAGCGTGGCGGTTTCGGGATCGACCGCCGCGCCGCCCCACTCGCCACCACCGTCGAAGCCAGGCAACACAACTGTGCCCGGCTCGCTCGGCGGCGTGAACAGCGAACCGTGCCGCAACAAGCGAAACCGGCGCCGCTCCGACGGCGTCACGTCAGCCTCTCGGAGCGTTTGCCGGGCGAACGGAACCGGCTTCACCGGGAAGGGCTGCGTGGCCCAAGCTTGCTCGCCCTTGAGGTCCGATGGTGGCACCGGACGCTCTTCGATCGGGAAAAGCGGTTTCCCCGACGCACGATCGAAGAGGAACACGAACCCGCTCTTCGTGATCTGCGCGATGGCGTCCACGCGTGTGCTGTCGCGTGTCACCGTAATGAGATTCGGTGCGGCGGGAAGATCGCGGTCCCACAGGTCGTGATGGACCGTCTGGAAATGCCATAGGCGCTTGCCGGTCGTCGCATCGAGCGCGAGCAGCGAGTTCGCGAACAGATTGGCGCCCGCGCGGTCGCCGCCGTAGAAGTCGGGCGTCGCCGAGCCGGTCGGGACATAGACGATGCCGCGCACCGTATCGACCGTCATGCCTGGCCACGAGTTGGCACCGCCGGCGGTCTTGAACGCCTCGGCCGGCCAGGTGTCATATCCGAATTCACCCGGCCAGGGAATCGTATGGAAGGTCCATCGGATCTTGCCGGTGCGTGCGTCGTACGCGCGGACGTGACCGGGCGCGGAGCCGGCATCCTCACCGACGCGCGTGCCCCAGATCAAGACATCCTTGTAAACCACGCCCGGGGACGTCGAAACGAGATACCTATCACCGACCTCCTGGCCGAGTCCCGCGCCGAGATCTACCCAGCCCGAATCGCCGAAGCTGCGAATCGGCTCACCCGTCCGCGCGTCGAGCGCATAGAGGCGGCGATCGACCGCGAAGAAGATTCGTCCTTCCCAGTACACGACGCCGCGGTTCACGTGCGGTTGGGTCGGGCGGTTCGGGAACGCGTCGAATCTCCACAGCAGCGTGCCCGCGTCGGCCCGGAGGGCAATGACGGCAAGTTTGGGAGTCGTGGCGTACAGCACGCCGTCCACGACGATCGGTGTGGCCTGAATCTCCCCGTGCCCGTCTGGCGGGAGATCACCGGTGTGATAGACCCACGCGACCTGTAGCTGCGTGATGTTCGTGACGTTGATCTGATCGAGCGGTGAGTACCGCGCGTTGCCCGGCGCGCCCCCCGTGGTGGTCCAGTCAGCAGCCGGGGTGCTCGTGGCCTTGCAGCCGGCGAGGATCAGAAACAGAGCGGCCCAGCGCACTCAGCGCGCTTTCCAGAGATCGATGGGCTTCGTCACACCTTTGGGCCGGAACGGGAGCGCGATCTTGCGGCCTTCTCCTGCCGACGCGTACGCGGCATAGAGGACTTCCTGCACCACTCGTCCCGTCGCGCCATCCGAAATCGGTGTTTCCTTGCCGCGCACGCAGCGCGCAAAGTGCCGCATCTCCTGCGGGAAGCCGTAATTCCAATGCTCCTCGAACACGGGATAGGTCCATCCCTTGGTGCTCGCGGCCTTCTCGACGGCGTAGCCGAACCCCACCTCGGAGTACGTCGGCAGCGCGTTGCCCATGAGCATGTCGGCGTAGGTCTGGCCTTTGTCGCCGAAGACCTCGATGCTGTCGTCCATGCCGCCCGGGCGGTTCCAGCTGCTCTCGACCATGCCGACCGCGCCATTCGCGAATTCGATGATCGTGATCGCTTCATCCTCGCCCTGGGTGCGATCGCCATGCACCTGTGTCGCCATCTGCGAATACACGCTCTTCACTTTCTGCTTGCCGAGGAACCACCAGCAGAACGCGATGCCGTGACAGCCGAGGTCCATGACGGCGCCACCGCCGGACTGGGCGACATCCCAGAACCAGTCGGAGTGGGGGCCCGAATGTTTTTCTCCTTGCTTCACCAAGTGGACTCGCCCGAAAGCTCCTTCGTCCGCCATCTGCTTCGCCTTCACGTATTTCGGCGCAAAGAACAGCTCCTCAGCGTAGAGCAGCAGCACGCCCGCCTTCGCGCAGGCGTCGATCATCGCGTCGGCCTCCTCGAGCGTCATGCACAGCGGCTTTTCGCACACGACGTGCTTGCCGGCTTTGGCGGCATCGATCGTGATCTGCGCGTGCAGACGATTGGGGGCCGTGATGGAAATCATCTCGACCTGCGGATCGCGCAGCAGCTCGTGGTAGTCGGTGAAGGCGTGCGGGATGCCGTGGCGTTTGGCGAAGTCCGCCGCATGGCCCTTGGTGGGTGATGCTACCGCGACCAATTCGGCCTCTTCCGGAATCGCTTTCACGGCGCCCGCAATACAGTCCGCCTGAAAGCGCGAGCCCACGATGCCGATCTTCACTTTGGCCATAGAGGAGGGCGCCAAAATACCTGTGGTCGCAGAGGTTGGACAGGGTCGCACTCGCCTCGTGACCGGCACCACATCCGAGCGGAGTTTCCCGCCCGAGTTTTGGCGTATGAGACGCTGTCTGGCCGCTCTCGCCTTGGCGTTCGGGCTGGGGTGTCGCGGGATTAACAGTCCCTCGCCGCCCCCGCCCGCCCCTCCACCGCCGCTGCCTCCGCGGGCGGTGTTTCCCGCCGACAATCCGTGGAACCGTGACATTTCGGCCGATGGGGTCGATCCCAACTCCGACAGTCTGATCGCGCGCTGCGGCGGTTCGGCGAGTCTGCATCCCGACTTCGGCACCGTGTACCTCGGCGCGCCGTGGGGCATTCCGTTCATCACCGTCTCGGGCTCGCAACCGCGCGTGCCGGTGTCCTTTGACTTCGCGGATGAGAGTGACCCCGGCCCTTATCCGATCCCGCCCAATGCGCCGATCGAGGGAGGGCCAGCGTCGAGCGGTGACCGCCATGTCCTCGTGATAGACGTGGACAACTGGAAACTGTACGAGCTGTTCGATGCGCACCCGGTCAGCGGTGGAGCGTCATGGACGGCGGGTTCGGGTGCGATTTTCGATCTTGCGTCGAACGCGCTGCGGCCCGACGGCTGGACCTCGGCCGACGCCGCTGGGCTGCCGATCTTCCCGGGCCTGGTGCGCTACGATGAAGTCGCGGCGGGACAGATCGCTCACGCGCTGCGCTTCACCTGTCCCGTCACCCGCCGGGCCTACGTTCCTCCAGCTCGCCACTTTGCGAGCACGCAGAGCGATTCGTTCCTTCCGCCGATGGGGATGCGCGTGCGCCTCAAGGCGGGCGTGGATATCTCAGGATTTCCGGCCGACGTGCAGGTCATCCTGACGGCGCTAAAGACCTACGGCATGATGGTCGCGGACAACGGCGGGCCATTCTTCTTGACTGGCGCGCCCGATCCGCGCTGGAACGACGCCGACATCGATATGATGAAGCAGCTGCACGCCACCGATTTTGAAGTGGTCAGGATGACGGGCCTGGTGGTGCGCTAGCTCTAGCGTGAGACGGCGACGCCAACACGCGAATCGGCGGTGCCGTAGTAGAGAAGCCACCGGCCTCGAAACTGTATGAGCCCCTCGACGAACGTCGTCCCCGCCGTGTACTGCCCCGTCCGCTCATAGCTCTCGGTCGGCTTGATGAACGCGCTGTCCGCGCGTGCAATCAGTCTAGTGGGATCACGCGCATCAAACAGCGCCTGGCCGGCCGAATACGTGCGTGACGGCAGACTCCCCGCATTGTAGAGCACCAGTATTCCGCGGCCGGTCAGGAGTGCTGGAGGACCCGCCTCGACCAGCCAGGAATCGAAGTAGTTCGGACGCGCCGACAGCACTTTGATCGCCTGCCCGCTCGAGTCCTCCAGCGGCGTCCAGTCCAGCAAGTTGTCGGAGGTCGCGATGCGCAGGTCGGGCACGCCGAAGTACATCCAGTATTTGCCGTTCACGCGCGTCGCGATGATCCGCTCGCCAGCGACGCGGCTGAGAATCGCCCCCGACTTCGATTCCGTGCGCAAATACTTGCCGCCCGCTGCCCGCGCGAACGCCGGTCCGTGCTTGGTCCACGAGATCAGGTCGCGCGACGTCGCGACCGCCAAGCGTGGCACGTCGCGATTCCACTGCGTGTACGTGAGGACGTACGTGCCGTCGTCCCTCTCCACAATGCGCGGGTCCTCGACGCCGCCGGGCCACTCGTTCTGCCGCTGCGCATCGCTATCGGGATACAAGACCGGCGTGGCTCGACGCGTGAAGTGCAGGCCGTCGATGCTCTCCGCGAGACCGAGGCGCGACGTATGACCGCCGATCTGCTGCTGGCCGGTGGTGTCTTCGGCGCGATACAGAAGAAAGACCTTGCCGTCCTTCACGACCGCGGCAGGGTTGAACGTGGCGTACGCCTCCCACGCAACGGCGGGGTTTGGGGAGATCACCGGATTGACCTGCGGAGGCTTGGTAAATGGACCGAGCATCCACGACCGCTGGTGGGCAGGCCCGCCGACCACGGCGAGCAGGGCGCAACTACTGACGACAGATCTCAAACTGGAGTCACTGCACGCCGAACACGCGCAACGCCAAACCGGCAAGGACGCCGCCGAGCAG